>Ga0209160_1001811_pt1 | contig 18018 bp, 19 predicted proteins | sample GraSoiAngelo_153_FD_186167 | JGI IMG/M metagenome (GOLD analysis project Ga0209160, IMG submission 186167) | Grasslands soil microbial communities from the Angelo Coastal Reserve, California, USA - 14_1009_12_40cm (SPAdes) (version 2) | ecosystem: Environmental > Terrestrial > Soil > Grasslands ... | reverse complement strand
CGAGCCGCCCTTGCCGCGGGAGCACCCCGTCGCCTTGCCGAACAGCTCCGCCATCACCGCGGTGGCGGGGATGCCGCGCACCAGCGCCTGGCCGTGCTCGCGGTAGGAGCAGATAACGTAGTCATCGTCACGGAGCGCGTTGAGCGACCCCACGGCGACGGCTTCCTGCCCGATGTAGAGGTGGCAAAAGCCGCCGATCTTGCCGAGGGCATACGCCTCAGCGGCCTTTTCCTCGAAGCGGCGGATGAGCAGCATCTGCCGCAACATGCGGCGATGCAGCTCGGCATGGCTCTGGTCTTTCGAAGCGGGGGCGGTCGCGGTGGCCACAGGGAGTCGACTCAGCGCGCGGCGCCGGCCGCGGCCGCTTGCTCCCACGCGTGGTAGCTCGAGCGCACCAACGGCCCCGACTCAACATGGCGGAACCCCATCGCCAGGCCGAGACGCTTGAGCTCCGCGAACTCGTCGGGGGTGTACCAGCGGGCGATCGGCAGGTGGTCGGCCGAGGGCCGCAGGTATTGGCCGAGCGTGAGGATCTCCACGTCTTGGGCGCGCAGGTCCCGCATCGCGACGAGCAGCTCGTCCCATTCCTCGCCCAGGCCGCAGATCAGCCCTGATTTCGTCATGAGGTGCGGCGCCAGTGTCCTCGCGCGGCGCAGCAGCTCCAACGCGCGCGGGTAGCGTCCGCCGGGCCGCGCGATGCGGTACAGCCGCTCGATGGTCTCGAGGTTGTGGTTCAGGATGTCGGGCCGGGCGTCGACCACGAGGCGCAACGCCTCGGGGTCCCCTTTGAAGTCGGGGATGAGCACTTCGACCGACGTCTGCGGCAGCCGCAGCCGAATCGCCTTGATGCAGGCGGCGAAGATCTCGGCACCGCCGTGGGGGAGGTCGTCGCGGTCGACGCTGGTGATCACGACGTGCTTGAGCCCCATCTGGGCCACGGCTTCAGCCAGCCGCACGGGCTCGTCTAGGTCGAGCGGGGCGGGCGTCCCGTGCGCGACGGCGCAGTAGGCGCAGTTCCGCGTGCACACGTCGCCCAGAATCATGAACGTGGCGGCGTGGTGCTCCCAGCATTCCCCGATGTTGGGGCAGTGCGCTTCCTCGCAGACGGTGTGGAGCTTGAGGCCGCGCATCATCTGCTTCAGGGCGAGGTAGTTGGGACCCCCCGGAGCCTTGACCTTGAGCCAGGAGGGTTTGCGCTGGCTGGCGAGGGGGGGCTCAGCCGGCGCGGCGGCGCGAGGAGAGAGTTGCACGAGCGGAGCGGCCATGCGGAACGGAAGATAGCGGCCGCTAGAGGGGTGGGGTAGAGGAAAACTCAACCGTTTGGTTGATTACCACCCCTGCCTTTGAGCCGGCGCAATTCCTCCTCGATCTGGGCGTTGGAGCTGAGCGTCCCGTCGGCGATGTCGGCCAGCTCCTCGGCGTCCCTCCATTCGCGTTCCAGCTCCTGAACCTCGGCCTGTTCGTCCACCGCCATCTCCAGCGCCAAGCGCCGCTCGGGCCGGAGCGAGCGGAGGGTGAGCTCGCGCTTGGCCACGTCCCGGATCAACCGGTCGGGCCCGCCCGCCAAGTCGACGACCCGGGCCGCTTCTTCCGCGCGGCGTCGCCCCGCGCGAGACGTGTTCAGATAGGAGAGCCCTTGTCGCAGCACCGCGTGCGCGTCGCTGCCGGTGAGCACGGCCGCTTCGTGGTGGCAGTGTGGGCAGCTCACGACCACCGCGATATCGGCGTGGGCCTCGGGGACGACCCGCGCGTGCTGGACGTGCTTGGCGCGGAGCTCGAGCAGGGCGCCGCAGTGCGCGCAAATCGGCGGCTCGACGAGGTTCACCTTCCGGTTGCCGACGATGGTGACGTACAGCCCGTCGGCGAGGCGATGGAGGTTCCAGACGAACACGCCCAGGGAGCCGCCGGCGGCGACGTTGGCCGCCACCCCCAGTCCCACGGCCGCCACGGTCAGCGGAATCACGTACTTGAGCCGCTCCTGCCGACGGGCCCTGAGGCGCTCCCCGTAGCGCCAGGGCGCGAGCTCGATGCGCGGCGGTTTCCCTACGCGGACGAGGTCGTAAACCTGCCAGCGCAGGAGGGCCACCTGCTCGGTCGCGGCGAGGAGTTTCGCTTCGCGCGCCGCGCGGGCGACGGTCTCGATCCGTTCCAGCCGGTCGTCGAGGGGTGTGAGATTCCAGCGCGCGCACTTGGGGCAGATGACCCACAGCCGCCCCCTCCACTCGTCGAAGGCGATGCGGCGCCCCACGCCGAGGCCGGAAGGACCGCCGTCGCCGTCGAGCTTCGCGTTGCAGAACGCGCACGTGGTGTACATCAGTGGTCAGACATCAGACGTCAGACATCGGGCTTGAGAATGTCCTGGTCCGCAACGGGGGTGAAGGTCCGCGTGGGGCTCAACGGCGCCAGGTCCACGTCGGTTTCACCCTTCGTCAGCAGGTCGCCGATGACCTCGCCCGTCAGCGCCGCGAGCAGCACGCCGTTGCGGCCGTGGCCGGTGGCGTAATACAGGCCAGCCACGTCGGGGTCGGGGCCGAGGATCGGCCGGCCGTCCGGCGTGACTGGTCGCAGGCCCGCCCAGCTCCGGCTCACGGTCAAAGACGCGAGCGCCGGGAGCAGGCGCACGGCGCTCCGGAAGATCTGAGCGAGTCCCTCGTTGGTGACCTTCCCCTCGAAACCGGCGTGCTCCATGGTGCTGCCGAGGATGGCGTCACCACCGCGGGCGAGCACGTATCCGTGGCGGATGTGGTACAGGATGGCGGGGGGAGTGTCGGCGGGCCAGGGCGTCATCGCCATCTGGCCGCGGACCGGCTCGATCGGGAGGTCGCGGGGGAGGCCTTTGAGCCGGGGCGACCAGGCGCCGGCGGCGAGTACCACGCGCTCGGCGGCGACGGTGCTGCCGGCAGCGCGCACGCCGGTCACGCGGCCGTCGGCGATCCGGATCTCCTCGACCGGCTCGGAAACGAGCGCTGCCCCGAGCCGGCGGGCGTCCGCCAGCAGCGCGCGAGTCAAGGCCTGGGGATCCACGGCGCCGTCCTCCGGCGCGTACAGGGCTCCAACGCATTCCGGAGCCGCGGTTGGCCAGCGCTCGTGCACGTCCCCGGGCTCCAGCCAGTCGCAGCGCAGTCCCGCCTGCCGCTGGAGCGCCACGTACTCGCGGAGCTGGTCCACCTCGGCTTCCGCGAGCGCCACCGAGGCGATCCCCCCTCGCCAGAACCCGATGTCGATTCCGGTGGTATCTTTCAACGCGGCGGCCAGGGGCTCGTAATGGTCTCGCGACCGGACGCCGAGGCCGAGCAGGAGCTGGTCGGTGGGCTCGATCTGCGCGGCCAGCATCCCCGCCGAGGCCGCGGAGGCCGCGGCCGGGTCGGGGCCCGGCTCGAACACGGCGGTGTGGAGCCCGCGTTCGGCAGCCGCGCGGGCGCACACGGCGCCGATCACGCCGCCGCCGATGATGGCGACGTCAGCGGTCGAAACCCGGCTCATCGGGCGGCCGTACGGGTACGGAATCGGGAATGGTCACTTCGGAGGCAACCATGTTTCGCAGCATCCTCGGCTTCGCGGTGTTCGCGGTCCTCGCCTGGATCGGCTTGAAGATCGTGTTCGGACTCCTCGGCGGCCTGCTCAGTCTCCTGATGACGGTGTTGTATCTTGCCGCGCTCGGCTTCCTGTTCTACCTCGCGTTGCGCGTTGTGAGCCCCAGTACGGCCGACAAGGTCCGCGACATGATCAAGGGACGCCCCGCCGCGGACGCCTAGCGGTCCCAGGGCAATACCTGGCTCGAGTGGACGTGGATGATCTTCCAGCCGTCCGGCTTCTCCGCGAAGACGAACGTCGCCCGTCCTGCCTCGGCCTGGTTGGTCGTTAGGTTGAACCACCGGTAGTCCAGCAGCACCCACGCGAACCGTCCCTCCAGGGTCACCGTCACGCTTGCAACGGTGACCCGGCCGCCGTAGCCCACCCCCGCGAATCGCGGGAAGCCAAGCCGCACGCGCGCGTTGCCGACGACGATCGCTTCGCCCGCGTACAGCGTGTCGGCTTTGGGATCGCCGGCGGCGTCGAGGCGCACGGCCTCGCGCGCCATGGCCTCGACACGATCCGGGATGCCCGCGGCCGTGCGGGGTGTGAGGCGCGCCACGGTGTGGCGAGTCGTGCATGCGGCGAGCCCGAACAGCACGACGAACGCCGCGCGGCTAGCGGGCACCGAGGCGCTCCAGCACGCCCCAACACAGCAACGGGAACAACAGCTCGTGATGCCCGGTCAGCATGATGCCTCGTCCGCCCGCGCGCGTGGGCCGCTCCACCACGTTCACCCGCGGCCGGTAGTGGCGCTGCATGTCGCAGTCCACGGCCGTGAAGTGCGAGGGTTTCCCCCCGTTCAGGTTGCGGGCGATGGAGAGCGCCTTGAGAAACACCTCCGGCATGACCACCGCGCTTCCCAGGTTCAGGACCACGCCGCCGCCGTCGAGGGCCGGCAGGGAGGCGGCGAGCCGCCGGAAATCCCGATGGCTCGTCGCGCCCAGCGCCGCGCCATCGGCGGCCGGGTGCTGATGAGTGATTTCGGCGCCGATCGCGGCGTGCACGGTCACCGGAATGCCCAGCTCGGCGCACCCGATGAGGACGGAGACGTCGCGCCCGGGCAGCCCCTGGCGATGCCGCAGCGATTCCGCGAGGGCCTCGCCCGCGCCCTGCTCGGCCTTGGCGCCCGTGGTGATCGCGGCGTTCATCTCCCGCCCCGTCTCCTCGGCCATCCCGAACGTGCCGTCGTCCAAGCCGGCGGCCACGTCCTCGCTGGTGCCGCCGTACGCGGCGAGCTCGAAGTCGTGGATCGCGGCGCTGCCGTTCATCGCCACGTGCGTGAGGACGCGGCGACGCATCAAGGTCAGGAGCAGGGGTCCCAGCCCGACTTTGATCACGTGGCCGCCGAGCATCGCCACGACGCCGTGTTTGCCGGCCGCGGCGGCGACGCGGTCCACGACGAACCGCAGGTCCCGTGCGGCGAGAATGTCGGGGAGCGAAGTCCAAAAGGCGGCGAAACTGCGATCCGATCCGGGCGGGTGAGCGAGGAGGGTGGCGTCGACTTTGTTGGAGCGCTGCGCGATCGGGACGGTCTTGAGGCGACGCAAGTCCGCCTCGCGATAGTCGGTCATGGGTGCTCCGGGACGGAGTACTCCTTGAGCTTCAAGGTGACCTGGCCGAACGAGAAGTTGGACTGCAGCGCCAGCATGACCCGCTGGGCGTCGTCGGAGAGCCACATGTGGGCGTCGGCCTTCTCCGCGAAGATGCCGCGTCCGTGGGGGATCATCGGCCGCACCACGATCGCGTTCCACTTCTTGCCCGCGACGCTGATCCGCTCGTGGCCGACCACCTGGACGATGACCGGATTGCGGTCGGGTCGGAAGTAGCGCCGGTACTCGTAGCGCTTCCCCTGCTCGAGCGGCACCGTGCGGATCCAGTACAGGAACGCCGCGTCGTCGAGCGGATCGGGTACCGTCGCGAACGCGGTGTCGCGGCCTTCTTCGCGGTAGAACCCCGAGTCAGGAAAGATGTCGTAATAGTGGTGCCAGATGCGTCCGCGCTCCTCAGTGTCCTGGCGGAAGCGTCGCGACCGGAAGTCCGTCCGCCCCACCCACGATTCCATCGTCTGATCGAGGTGATACCAGAGCGCCCCGCCCTCGATGCGGAAGATGAAGTGCACCGTCTCGACGCCGTCCACCGTGTCCAGCCCGGCCACTTCCATCGTGGCCTTGCCGACGTTGAAGGGCCCGTACTTCGCCTGATACCGGAGCCGCTCGCCGACGGGGAACGGAACGGCGGCGGGCGCCGTGACGGCGCGGAGCGGCAGGCTGGCGGAGGCAGCCCGCGCCGAATCGCTCTGGCTCCGGAGCGGGGCCGCGAGCACCAGTAGCGCGGCCACCGTCGTCACGGCGGTCACCGCCCGTGCCGCCCGGATCACCGGGCGCGCCTTCCAGGCGGCCACGAACTCCTTCCACGGCTGCACGCGGGTGGGCCGCTGCTGGAGGTCGTAGCGGGCCCGCGTCGGCAGCGTGTCGAGTCGGCGGGCGTGCGGCGCCAGTCGCGCCACCAGCTCCGCCCGCGCGGGCCAGCCCTCGGTCGTGAGCAGCGGCTGGGTCGCTTCGGCCCGCAGGGCCTGGCGGAGCAGGGCGAGGCGCAGGGCGAGGTAGCCGGAGACGGTGTCTCGGACGCCCGCCACGCGCAGCAGCCGCGGAGCCCAGCGCCGCGCCCAGCGCAGCTCCCACGCCACGTCCCCGGCGAGCTCGAGCTGCTCGGCGACGACGAGGTCCGCCCCCGACTCCAACCGCTTCACCATCTCGTCCAAGGCGTCGGGGTTGTGGACGAAGTCGGCGTGCAGCGTGATGGCGCAGTCGCGCTTGGGGCGGTCGGTGCGCTGCAGCGCGAGCCGCAGCAGCTCTTCGACGCTCGCGGCGTAGCCGCGCCGCTCCCGGTGGGTGAGCACGGTCAGCGGGAGGACTTTGGCGTAGGTGGCCAGCACCTCGCCGGTGCCGTCGGACGACGCGTCGTCGCACACGATGAGCTGGTACTCGCGCTGGAACGCCGTGAACACCTGGCGGACTTTCCAGAGCACCAGCCCGACCGTCCGGGCTTCATCGCGTACCGGCACGCAGACGTAGATCACGGCCCTGCAATCTAGGCGAGCGAGCGATAGAGGGCCAAGATCGACTCCGCCATCGCGCGTGCGGTGAACCGCTCGGGGAACGGGACACGGGAAACGTGCTGCAGCGCCTGGATCACCCTCGCCCCCAAGGCCGCCGCGTCCCCAACCGGGACCAGCCACTCCGCCGGCACCACTTCCGGCAGGCCCCCGGCGGCGGTGGCGACGACGGGCTTTTCGAGGGCGAGCGCGTGCAGCACCACGCTACCCATCCCCTCTTCCTTCGAGGACATCACGAACACGTCTCCTTCGCGGATCAGGGCATCCGCTTCCTCTACATACCCCAGGAGATGCACCCGATCGCCCAACTCCTGCCGCTCGATCTCGGCTTCGAGGGAACGCTGCAGCTCGCCGTCCCCCGCGATGGCCCAGTGGAGATCGGGGGCCTGGGCGCGCGCGGCGCGCGCGGCGCCAAGCAAGGTGCGGTGGTCCTTGTGGTCCACGAGCGCCGCCACGTTGACGGCGAGCGGCGTCCCGGGCGGCAGCCGCAGTCGCGCTCGAATGTCAAGCGGGCGCGTCGCGCTTTGGCGGATTTCGCCTGGGTCGATGCCGTCGGGGACGACGGTAATGCGGGCGGCCGGGAGCCCGTTGCCCGTCAGCACGCGCTTCACGCCTTCCGACACGGCGACGACGGCGTCGGCGCTATGCCAGCCGCTGCCGGGTCGCACGGGGAAATCCACACGGCGGTGCGCGAGCAGGCGGGGCGGCCGCCGGCGCCAGGCGCGCGCCCAACGCGCCAAGGCGAGGGCGTGGCTGTCGTGCACGTGGATGATGTGCGGTCGAAAGTGCGTGACGAGCCGGCGTAGCCACCAGGCGGCCCGCGGGTCGAGCCCCAGGGCCCACGGGAGTCCGGCGACCGTGACGCCCTCCCCCGCGGCCCGGCGCGCCAGCTCGCTGCCGCGCTTGGTGGCGAGCACCTGGTCGACGTCGCCGGCGCGCGTGAGCTCGCGGGAGAGGAGGCGGACCTGATTCTGGCCGCCGCGCCACTCGCGCCCGGAATCCACCTGGAGAACCTTCACGTTGTCCGAGCCGCGGCGCCGACGCCGGCGAGCACGATGCGGAGCTCGGCCAGGGTGAATGGCTTGTGGAGGAACGGTCGCCCCAGACTCTCGAGGAAGCGCAGCGTGTCGCCGCGCACGGTGTCGCCGGTCGCGAAGATGATCCGCTCCGCCACCGCGGGGTGCCGCTGGGCGAGCTGTTGGTACATCTCGCGTCCGCCCAGACGCGGCATGCGCAGATCGCAGATGATCGCGTCGAACGGCTGTGCGAGCGCGCGCTCCAGGGCTTCACTGCCGTCGCTCGCAATCTCCACCGTGTGACCCCAGCTCTCCAGCGTCGCCCGCATGTAGTGAAGGATGGGCAGCTCGTCGTCCACCACGAGCAGGCGCAGCGCGCGGGGGACGGTGAGGGTGGCCGGCGGGGGCGTGAGGCGCGGGGCCCGAGTGCCGCGCGGCAGCTCGACGGTGAATGTGGCGCCGACCTTGGGGCCCGGGTCGAGGGTGATGCGGCCGCCGTGCTCCTTGACGATGCCTTGGCAGATCGAGAGGCCGAGGCCGGTGCCCTCGCCTTCGGGCTTGGTGGTGAAGAACGGCTCGAACACCCGGGGCGCCAGCTCCTCGGGGATGCCCGGGCCGTCGTCCGCGATGCTCACCGCGACGCCGTCGAGCCAGGGGCGGGCGGTGACGCGGACCCGCCCCGGGCGGCCCGTTGCGGCGATCGCCTGCGCCGCGTTGTTCACGAGGTTCACGAACACCTGCGTGATCTCGTTGGGGTTCATCTCGATTTCGGGGGTGCCCGGCTCGACCTCGAGCTCCGCTTCGACCTTCAACGACATCAGCTGATTGCGGAGCAGGGCGAGAGTGGCTTCGAGCAGCGGCCGGATGGCCTGGGGACGGCGCTCGCCTTCCTGCTTGCGGGCGAAGGTGAGGAGGTTGCGGACGATGTTCGCTGCCCGCTCGGCCTCCTGACGGATCACCTGGAGCGGCTCAGCGAGGCTCGCCGGGACTTCGCCCGACTCGCTCAGGAAGTCCGCAAAGCCCACCACGGAGGCGAGGGGGTTGTTCAGGTCGTGCGCCACCCCGGCGATCAGTTGACCAATCGCCGACATTTTCTCAGACTGTACGAGCTGCTCCTGGAGACGACGCTTGTCCGTCGTGTCCTCGAAGAGCAGGACCGCGTCACCCGCCGCCTCGCCGGCCATCGGCACGGCGCTCACGAGGTAGATGCGGTCGCCCTGCCGGAGCTCCAGCGCCGGTCTCCCTGGGCCGGCCAGGGCCCGCGCCACCAGGTCCGCCCAATTGGGCGGGAGCAGGCCCATCCAGGGCCGGCCGGGCAGGGCGGTCACGGGGACCTGCACCAGCTCGGCGAAGACCCGGTTGCCGCGGCGCACGACGCCCCGGGCGTCGACGATGCAGATGGCGTGGCTGATGGTGTCCACGGTCAGCTCCCACTCGCGCTTGCCGCTGGAAAGCAGCTGCATGAGACGGGAGTTGACGAGCGCGATGGCGGCCATCGCCACCATCGCCGTGGCGAGGTCCAGCTCGGTGGGACCATAGGCCCCGGGACGGGCGGCGGCGATGGAGACGGCGCCGATAGTGTTGTTGAGCGCGGCGATCGGCACGCCCATCCACGCGGCGGGCGCCGGCGCCGTCACGACCGCGCCGAGCGGGGCCGCCCGGGAGGCGACGTCGCCGCTGAAGACGAGGGGACCGCGCCGCAGCGCCAGCTGCACCAGCGGGTCGTCGGTGGCGACGGCGGGCCCCACGCAATGGGCGACGACGAGCCGGTTCAGGTCCATCTCCAGCAGCACGATGGCGAGCCGGTCCGGCGTGAAGGTCTCGACCAGCGCGCGCGCCAACCGCTCCATCACGGCGGCCGGACGCGCGGCGCCCGCGAGCTCCTGCGCGAGTGCGGTGAGGCGCGGCAGGATATCGGCGCTCGGGGATGGGGCAGGCTGACCGGAGGGAGGGTGGGTCATGATCCGCGTTACTCGTCCAGAAAGCGCGTCGGCAGCGTCGTCGCCACGTCGACGAGCGCTTCCGCCGATTTGACGAAGCGCACGACGATCGGCAGCGATCCTTTCAGCGCCAGTTTGCGCTGCAGGATCGCGGCGATCGGGCCCACCTCGCGGCGGATGATCTGCTTCCAGCGGGCGTATTCGGCGGTGAGGATGAAGGGAGCGGTGTCCGCCTCGGCCGCCGGCGTGAGCCGCGCCTCCCGGCACGCGCCGCGATCGAGGTCCAGCCAGATGGCGAGCGGCTCGGCGAGCCCGATCGCCGGCCGCGCGGTGACCACGAGCGCCACGGCACCGAAGGTCCAGTTGAGCGAGGCGGCGCGATAGGTCTCGCTGGCGTTGATCGCGGCGCCGTAGGCGGCGACCCACTCCGCGGAGGGAAAGGGGAGCGTCACCGCGCGGCTGCCGGCGCGCGGGCGAGCGCCCGCGCGAATCCGGCAAACAACGCCGCTTCCGTCAGGTCCTCCGGGTGCCATTGCACCGCGAGCATCCACGGCTCGCCCGGCGTCGCGAACTCCGCCGCCTCGATCAGGCCGTCGTCCGCCCATGCGGTGGCGACGAGCGCAGGGGCGAGGTCGCGGATCGCCTGATGGTGGCGACTGTTCACGGTGAGGGCCGCGGCGCCGAGCGTTTCGGCCAGCAGCGTGTCGGGGGCGACCCGCAGCGCGTGGCGCCCGCCCGCGTCGCGGTGGTCGACCGGACCGGGACGCTCGCTCGGCAGGTCCTGATACAGCGTCCCGCCCAACGCGACGTTCAAGATCTGGATGCCGCGGCAGATCGCGAGGATCGGCTTGGCCTGGGCCCGGGCCTCGCGGATCAGCGCGAGCTCGATCGCGTCGCGCGCCGCGTCCACTTCGCCCAGGGCGGGGTGCGGTGCCGCCCCGTACCGGGCCGGCGCGACGTCCTCGCCCCCGGTCAGCACCAGCCCATCCTGCGGGCGTAGCGCTTCGGCGGCGTGGCCGGGGTCGAGCAGCGGCGGCACGGCCAGGGGGATCACGTCCGCGCGCAGCAGGGCGCGGGCGTAGGCGGTGTTGAGCGCCACGCGCTCGCGCCCGCCGTCGGTGCGGAGCGTCGCCGTCACCAGCGCGACGCTCACGAGGGCTGCTTGGCCGTCGGGAACGCGAGCAGCGGGCAACGCGGGTTGCTCATGCCGGCCCAGTCCACGGTGACGCCGTACAACGGCAAGCTCAGCTCGCTGGTCGAGACGTGCCCGAGGAGCGGGTACACGACCGAGTCGGGTCCCGGCACGTCATAGAGCAGCACGCCCTCGACGCGGTTGGAGGTGTCGTCGACCACGAGAAGGGCAAAGGCGTCTTTGTGACGCGGGAAGAGCGCCCCTTCCCAGCCCAATGCCAGGGCGCTTTTGCGACCCTCCGCGAAGCTGACCTTCACCTTGCCGATCCCGGAATCGCCGGCGGCGGCGAGCCGGCCCGGGAGACTCTCCGGGAGCCCGCGGGGGACGTCGGTGATAATGGCGCGCGCGTTCTTGAGCTGCTCGTGGATCAGGGTCGGCGCGGTCACCAGCGCGATGCCGCAGATCGGGGAGCGCCCGCGGTCGCCGCCACAGGCAGCGAGCAGGAGGGCGGTGGCGGTGAGGAGACGGGAAGTCATCGGGCGCTCACGATCTCCGTGACGGTTTCGGGGGACGGCGTATCGGTCCGGGGAATCTAATAAGTCCACGTGACCGCGACGGTCAGCTTCCGGACCGGCTCGAGGGTGCGGGGGACAAGGTTGTAGATGTAGTTGAGGGCGTTGCTCACCAGGAGGTGTGCGGCGAGGGGCCCGCGCGTCCACCCCGCATGCAGGTCCACGACCTTCGCGGCGACGCGGGGGTCCGTTTCGTACAGCTCGACGCGCTCGAAGCGGCTGCTGTAGCGGAGCGCTGCGCCGACGGAGACCGCGCCCAGCGCATAGTCGGCGTCCAGCGTCAGCAGGTGGCGGGGGCGAAAGGCGAGCGGGCGGGTTGGCGTCGTGTCGTGGGCCAGCTCGCGCGCGTAAAGAAACGTGTAGGCGAGGGTGGCGGAGAGGTGCGGCAGGAGCGACGTCGCTGACAAGGAGAGATCGAGCCCTGCCAGGCGTGCGCGGGCCAGGTTCTGGAACTGGATCTGGACAAGCGCCGTGTTGATGCTCGGCTCGATGAGGTGTCGGGCCTCGGTCCAGAACACGGCCGCGTCGACGCGCGCCCGGTCGTCGGCGAAGCCCCTAGCATGGCCGACTTCGACGGTCCACGCTTCCTCGGGGCCGAGGGTGGGGTTGGGGACGACGCGGATGCCGCTCACGTACGTCGACACGAACCGCTCGGCGAGCGACGGGGCGCGAAAGCCCCGCCCCAGCGATGCCCGCCATACACCCCGACCCGCCGGCAGCACGGCGCCCACCCTCGGGCTGACGACCGCGGTGAGCCCACCGCCGTCCACCGCCAGGAAGTCGATGCGTGCTCCGGTCGTCAGGCGGGCCGCGCCCAGATGGTGCTCGCCCTCGCCATAGGCGGCGTAATCGGCCTCCGTGTGGGCGCCGAAGATGTCGCTAGTGACGTCGGAGAGGGTCACCTCCGCGCCGACCGTCACGGTCCGCTTCCGGTCGGGCCGCGCCACCGCCCGGATCTCGCCGCCGACGCGGTCCGCGACGGCGAACTCGCCCTTGGGGCGCAGGTAGTCGGTGAAATCAGTCCGGAACCACGAGCCCCGTCCGAGCCAGCTCAGTGTCGACGATGCCTCCCGTGAAACGATCGCGGTCACGTATCCCTTGTCGGAGCGGGTGTGGTCGCCGAGTCCGGCGGTATCCACCATGAATGGCTGGTAGGCCTGGCCGCGATCGTCGCACTGTCCCCGGACGCACCAGGATACCGGCACTTGGTACTGGTCGCTCGCCCAGGTGCCGGACACGTCGAGCCGTGTGACGGGGTCGAGCCGGTATTGCCCCTTGCCGGCGATCTGCCAGTGATCGCGCTGGTCCTGTTGGCGGTAGCCGTCGGAGTGCCGGGTACCGGCCGACACGGCGCCGTGGAAGGGATCGCGCCCCCAGCTCGCGGTGACATCGACGCCGCCCTCGATCCCGGTATAGTCGCGGAACTTCCAGACGTCGTGCGGGGGACCGGCGAAGCCGCCGCCGAGGACCCGGACCCGGGCGTGGGCGTCGTCGGGGATAGCGCGGGTGATGAGGTTGATGACCCCGCCCAGCGCCGCCGAGCCGTACAACGCGGAGCCGGCTCCCTTCACCACCTCGACGCGCTCGACATTGTCGATGGGGACGAGGTCCCAGGTGGCGCCGCCGCGGTCGCCCTGATTCGTGGGGACGCCGTCCACGAGCAGGAGGACACGGGCGCCGAGGCCCTGCACATAGCCGGTCGAGCCGCGGATGTTGACCTGCCCGTTCAGGAACTGGACGCCGGGCGCGCGGTCGACGGCTTCGTCGATGGTGTTGGCGGCGCGCCGGGCGATCGCCGAGTCGGTCACCAGCGCGACGCTGGCGACAACGTCCTCGAGTGACTGCTGTCGTTTGCCTGCGGTGACGAAGATGGGGCCCAAAATGAAAGGGGGGGACAATTCGACATGCTCAAGTCGAAGAGTGAAATCATGCAAGAGTGAGTCATCCGGAGGGACGATCACCGAGTCATTCACGAAGCCGTAGCCTATCATCCCCGCGCGCAGTACCTGCGGACCGGACGGCACCGCTGCGAGCCGGTACTGACCTCGCGAATCGGCGCGAGTCTCCAGCATCTTGCCTTGCACCCGTACCAAAGCCATGGCGATCGGCCGTCCTGCTGTGTCACGCACGCTGCCGTAGACGACACCGTTTGCTTGTCCCGACAGGGTCACCGGCAGCAATGAGAGCACTACCCACAGCCGCTTCACTCCCGCACCGCCGCAGCCGCGGGGAAGTAGAACGACACCGGGTGCATGTTGGTGAAATCCACCACGAAATCGATCGAGTCGGTGCCGATGCTGTTGACCACGACGATCCCGGCGCCGAACCGCGACGTGTCGGCGTCGCTGCGCTTGTAGTACCCGGCCTCGCGCAGCAGTGAATCGGCGTTGGCGATCGTGAGCATGCCCTGCTTCTTCCACACCGCCAGGACCCACTCGTAGCGGCCGTTGGGGACTGGGAGGGTGTAGAAGTAGGTAGTGTCGGCGAGGCTGATGGTGGGCGGCACGAGCGGCGTATAGCTGAACAGGTCGCCGCGGCTCTGCGGGAACGTCTGGTAGGCGACGACGTAGACGACATCCGTGGACTCAGGCGTCGCGCCGCGGATCGTCAGGGTGCCGCAGATGCCGGTGAAGTTCTTGGGGCACGACGTCGGCGCCGGCGCCGGCCCCAAGCCGCCGTTGCAGGCGACGACTAACGCGGCGAGCGCGGCGACGCACAGGCGCATGGAGTCAATGTCCGCCGCGCCGCGGGAGGAGTCAACTTGACCCTCGTTTCCGCGCGGAATACTCTTTGTCCCGGTATGCCCATCTACGAATACCGCTGCACCCAGTGCGACACGCGTTTCACGCAGGCCGAGCCGATCACCGAGCACGGGCGCCGGCTCCCCGAATGCCCCAAGTGCCGGTCGCGCGACGTGGAGCCGCTGCTCTCGGCGTTCTTCGCGAAGACGACCCGGAAGAGCTGATCGCCCCATGTTCGAGCGTCTCCGGGCCGCGCTCAGGGCCGCGCTCGACGCGGCGACGCCGCCGCACGACTTGAAAGACCTCGCCCGCCAGATGCGCGAAGCGGTGGTGGAGGCGAAGGTGGCCGTGCGCGAGTTGGCCGAAGCGCTGCAGCGGACCGAAGGGGAGCTCGCGGCCGAGCGCCAGCGCCTCGCCGATGCCGAGCGCCGTGGCCGGTTGGCTGGGGAGATTCAGGACCAGGAGACGGTGCAGGTCGCCGACCGTTTCGCCGGCAAGCACCGGGAGCGCGTCGCGGTACTGGAGCGCAAGCTCCAGGCGCAGCGCGACGAGCAGGCGCTCGCCGAGCGCGAGCTCGGCGACATGCAGGCGCAGCTCCAGGCCGCCGAGCGCGACCGACCGCTCACCGCCGCGGAGCGCAGCGCCGAGCGCGCGTGGCGCGACCTGCAGGCAGCGGGCGGGGCGCGGCCCGGCGTGGACGTCCAGGACGAGCTGCTCAAGGCCGAGCTGGACCGCAAGGCGCGCGAGGCCGCGGCCGATCGCCAGCTGCAAGAGCTGAAGAAAAAGATGCGAAAGGAGTAGGGATGCATCTGCTCGTGGTCGCGCTCCTGGCGCAGCAGCCCACCGCCGTCCCGTCCGACTTCCTGAAGCGCGCCCACACCTACTCGATCGTCGCCTACGATTCCGCGACCGGAGATCTGGGCGTCGCGGTGCAATCCAAGTTCCCCAACGTGGGGGGCATCGTCCCCTGGGCGCGGGCGGGTGTAGGGGCGGTGGCGACGCAGTCGCTCGGCAACACGGCGTACGGCGCGCAGGGGCTGGAGCTGATGGCGCGGGGGGCGAGCGCGCCGGAGGCGCTGCGCATCGTGATGCGCGGCGACACGCGTCGCGCGCAGCGGCAGGTCGGCATGGTGGACGCGCACGGCAACGCCGCGAGCTGGACGGGGGACTCGTGCTTCGACTGGGCCGGCGGGCGCACGCTCACGCCGGGGGGCGACATCGTCGCGGCGGGAAAGGGGCAGGTGATCGTGGGCCGCGGCTTCGCCGCGCAGGCGAACATCATGGTGTCCGACCAGACGGTGAAGAACATGGCGGACGCGTACCTGCGGGCCACGGGCCCGCTCGCCGACCGGTTGATGGCCGCCCTCGCCGCCGGCCAAGCCGGCGGCGGGGACAAGCGGGGGATGGAGTCGGCGGCGCTGCTCGTGGTCCGCGCCGACGCGGGCTACCTGGGCGGCAACGATCGCTACATCGACATCCGCGTCTACGACGACACCAACCCCATCCGCGAGCTGCAGCGGCTGTACGCGCTGCACCGGCTGTACTTCTTCCAGAGCCGCCCCGAGGACCTCCTGCCGCTCACGCCCGACGTGGTGCGACAGCTCGAGCCGATCCTGCTGCGCGAGCCGGTGAACCAGCCGCAGAAGTGGCTCGATGCCGCGCAGGGGACGGCCACCCCGAGGTTCCTCGAGGCGCTCGCCAACTTCATGTACTGGGAGAACTACGACGTGCGGGTGCGGAGGATGGGAAGATCGATCGGGTGGTGCTGAACGACATCTTGCAACGGAGACAAAGGCGTCACTGAGGGATCCATGGACATCAAATCCGGCCGCATGGTGTTTCTCGGCTACGGCAAGTACTGGCGCTCGGACCGCATCGTCGGGCTGGTCCCGATCGGGGAGGAGCGCGGCCCGGGCCGGCGCACCGACGTGTTCGTCGAGGACCGCGCCCAGCCGATCGTCGCCTCGCGCACCGAGGATGCGATCCTCGCGGATCTGGGCGCGACCGACGACAGCTTCCAGCTCGAGGTGCTGCGGGCGGCGATCGTCGAGCAGCTCGAGGCGTTCCACGAGTTCTCACCGGTGCTGCGCCGCGCGCTCCTGCACGAGCACCACTTCGACGTCGAGAAGTGGGAGGAGCGGCTGGGGAACCTCTTGAGGCCCAGCACGACGCCGGCTACCGCCTCGCAGAACGACCTGTTCGAGTGAGAACGGACTGCTGATGGCGACCACCGCCGCTCCGACGCCGCGACCCGAGAGCACGCGCTTCTTCGGGCACCCCGGCGGGCTGCTCACCCTCTTCTTCACGGAGATGTGGGAGCGGTTCAGCTACTACGGGATGCGCGGGTTCCTGATCCTCTACGCCACCGCCGCGGTGACCACCGGGGGCCTGGGCTTCACCGTGCAGCACGGCGCGAGCGTCTACAAGTGGTACACCAGCTCGGTGTGGCTGACGCCGATCCTGGGCGGACTGATCGCGGACCGGTTGCTCGGGCAATACCGCAGCGTGCTCATCGGCGGGTCCATCATCGCGCTGGGCCATTTCACGCTCGCCCTGAAGTCACTGCCGTCCTTCTACGTGGGCCTCGGGTTGATCGTCGTCGGCACGGGGTTGCTCAAGCCCAACATCAGCACGATGGTCGGCTCGCTGTACGAGCAGGGGGACGCGCGCCGCGACGCCGGGTTCTCGCTCTTCTACATGGGCATCAACATCGGCGCGTTCCTCGGCATCACCGGGGCGGGCTGGCTCGCCCAGAAGGTCGACTGGCACATCGGGTTCGCGGCGGCAGGGGTAGGGATGACGTTTGGGCTGATTCAGTACGTCGTCGGAAAACGGCGGCTCCAGCCCGCGCTCGATCGCCTCGCCGCTCAGCGGCCGGCCCCCGCGGCTCCCGGCGCTCCGCGCCGGGATCCGCTGCGGGCGCTTCTGGATTTCCTGCGGAGCTTCACGGCCACGGAGTGGAAGCGCGTCGCCGCCGTGTTCGTGCTCTTCGTGTTCGCGGCCTTGTTCTGGGGGGCGTATGAGCAGGCGGGTTCGACGTTGAACCTCTTCGCCGATCGCTACACCAATCTCAACGTCCTCGGCTACCAGATTCCGTCGTCGTGGCTGCAGTCGGTCCAACCGATCTTCGTCATCACACTGGCACCCGTCCTGGCCTGGCTGTGGGTGCGTCTCGGTCCCCGCGAGCCGTCGAGCCCGGCCAAGTTCGCCATCGGGTTGCTGTGCGCGGGCCTGGCGTTCCTGCTCCTCGTCCCGGCCGGAGCAGTGGCGCAGGGCGGCGCCGGCATTCGCGTGAGCCCGCTGTGGCTCGTCGGGGCGTACTTCATCGAGGAGCTCGGGGAGCTGTGCTTGAGCCCGGTCGGCCTCTCCGCCGTCACGAAGCTCGCCCCGCGCCGCATCGTGGGCCTGATGATGGGCGTGTTCTTCCTGTCGAACTGGCTCGGAAACCTGCTCGCCGGGTGGACCGCCGGGTTCTTCACCGCCATGCCGCTGTCCCGGCTGTTCGGGGCGGTGGCGGCCGTCTCGCTCGGCGCGGCGCTGATCATGTTCCTGCTGCTCAGGCCGGTGAAGCGGCTCATGGGCGGAGTGAACTGAGAGACGTCAGACATCCGACGTCAGAAGAGCCCGGTGCTTCTGACGTCGGACGTCTATTTCCTATCTCCCCAACTTCCTCTGGAAGAAGTCCGCCGCCGCGTGATACGCGCGGAGCCAATCCGCATGCAGCAGGAAGTCGTGAATCTCGTCGGGAAAGACGAGCTGCTCGACCTGCACCCCGCGCGCCCGCAGCGCGGCGCCCAGCTCGACCGACTGGCTGAACTGCACGTTGCGGTCGTCGTCGCCGTGGATGAGCAGTACCGGGGAGCGCCAGTCATTGAGCGCCGCGATCGGTGACGATGCGAACGCTACGCGCGCCACGTCCGCCTGTT
>Ga0209160_1001805_pt1 | contig 18061 bp, 17 predicted proteins | sample GraSoiAngelo_153_FD_186167 | JGI IMG/M metagenome (GOLD analysis project Ga0209160, IMG submission 186167) | Grasslands soil microbial communities from the Angelo Coastal Reserve, California, USA - 14_1009_12_40cm (SPAdes) (version 2) | ecosystem: Environmental > Terrestrial > Soil > Grasslands ... | reverse complement strand
GCGCGTTCAGATACAGCGGCAGCGTCGCAACCAGCGTCTTGCCTTCGCCCGTCGCCATCTCGGCAATTTTGCCCTGGTGAAGAACGATGCCGCCGATCAGCTGCACGTCGTACGGCACCATGTCCCATTTCAGCGGGTGCCCGGTCACGACGACCTCGGTGCCCAGCAGCCGGCGCGAAGCTTCGCGCACGGTCGCGAACGCCTCGGGCAGAATGTCGTCGAGCGTGGATTGCAAGGTCGTCACGAACGACTGCTCCGCCTTCGCGAGCAGGTCGCTCAGGTTGGCACGCTCTTCGGGGTCGGGGCAGTCGTGCTTGGCCTGCTTGAGACGCTCGACCTCGGCATGCAGCGCGCCGGTTCGCTGGGCGATGATCTCGCGGAATTTCGCGGTCTGCGCCTGGAGATCGGCGTCGCTGAGATCTTTGAGACGCTGCTCCTGCTCCAGAATCGCATCCACGATCGGCTGGATGCGCTTCAGCGCGCGATCGAATCGCGTTCCGAAAACCCTTGCGAACAGACGGTTTGCCATTACGCTCCTAACGGTACAGGCGCCGGTCCGCGATATACGCGCGCACCGGCTCAGGCACTAAATATCGAATGGAACGGCTCTGCTTGACGCGCTCCCGAACCTGCGTGGCGGACAGATCGATCATGGGGACCGGGATTACCCGGCTGACAAGTGGATGGCGTAGGACGGTCGATCCGGGCCGGGCGAAGACGACGATGTCGGCAAGGGCTGGAAGGGCTTCAACTTCCCACCAGGCGGCCAGGTCGCGCGCCGCATCCGCCCCTAGCAATAACGTGAAACGGTTCCCCGGCTCCCGCTCGCCGAGCGCACGCAGGGTCCGCACCGTGTAGGACGGCGTCGGCAGACCCAGCTCGATGCGCTCAACCCGCAGCCGCGGATTGCCCGCCACCGCCAAGTCCAACATTTCGGCCCGCTGCTCGGGACTGGCCACGTGCGCGGCGCGCTTGAATGGCTGCTCGCGCGCCGGGAGAAACCGAATCACGGCGTTTTCTCCGAGCGCGTCTGCTGCCGCCTCGGCTACGATCAAGTGCGCGATGTGCACGGGGTCAAACGATCCCCCGAACAGCGCGTCCACGCCGCTCAGGAGGGAGTCGAGGGAGTTGCAGGCGTCGCGCTCGAGTCGGCGGCCCCAGCGGGTGGGGGACAACTGCGGCCGAGCCCAGTCGCGTTCGGATAGAAGCGACGCAGATGCGCGCAGGTCTCCTGCAGTTCTTCCTTGTAGCCGATCGCCCGATAGCTGTCGACGAGGCGGAGCAGCGCGTCGGGCGTGCGCCCGGCGTTGGGATAGTTCGCAATCACGTCCTTGAAGTAGATGATCGCCGAGTCGTACGCTTTCCGCCGCAGATAGAACATGCCGTTCTTGTAGGTCTTCTCCGCGAACTGATTCTGGAGGCGGACGACGTGCAGGCGCGCGCGCGCCGCGGCCTCGCTATCGGGATACCGGCCGGCGAGCTCCTGGTAGATCGCCAGCGCGGTTTCGCCGGGGGTAGGATCGAGCTCGGGCCGGCGCCACATCCGGAGATTCGCGTCGCCGGCGCGGAGCAGCGCGAGCGGCGCGTACTCGGTCGTGGGAAACTCGTCGGCGACCTTCCGAAAATCGGTCGCCGCCTGCGCGTGCTCGCCGAGCTGGAACGCGCACTCGGCGAGATAGTAGTTGATTTGTGCGAGCTCCGGCTGGCCCGGCCCGAATTCGAACGTCAGACGCTGCAGCAGGAGCTGCGCGCGCCGGAAATCGCCATGACGAAATATCCCCAGCGCGCGTTCCAGCTCCACGTTCGGCTGCAGCTGCGGCGCTGGGGCGGGTGACCGGGCGCCGTGATGGCACGCGACGCAAAGCGCCAGCAGCGCCAGTGTCTTGTATACCTTCATTACGGTCCGGCCTTTCCCAATGCGTTGAGCTTCTCCTGCGCGCGTTGTGAAATCGTATCACCGGGCGTGCCGCCGGCGAGCGCCTGCTGGTAACTCTCGATCGCCCCGGCGATGTCCCCCTGCGACAGCCGCACGTCCCCGAGGCCGAGGAAGGCGCCGCGGGCGACGTCGGGCGACGCACCCGGCGCGGTCGCGCGCCGGAACCACGCCTCGGCATCGGCCGGGCGCCCGGCCTGAAGCGCGCGATTTCCTTCGACGAGCGCGCAGAGGCCGAGCCCCTCCCGGGACGGCTCGACGACCGTCGGGGCGCGCTGCCGGCGCAGCACTCCCTCGAAGACGCGCACGGCGGTGCTGCAATCGTGCACGCGGACCAGCGCCATGCCGTAGACGAACAGTAGCGAGTCGCTGCGGCCCGCGTCGACAGCGGAGGCCGCGGCGACCGGGAGCAGCGCCGTTGCCTCAGCGGTGTCACCGCGGTCCATGGCATCGAGGGCCGCGAGGACCACGTAGCGCCCGAGCGGCCGGCGCGGCGCGACTTCGCGCAGGCCGGTGAGGGCACTCGCCAGTGCGGTACGGTCGTTCGCGGCGAGCGCCGCGCGTGCGACGCGGTCCAGACCGTCGGCTGCTTCTTCGGCGCGCGACCGATCCCGACGCGCCAAGTTACGGTATGAATCGGCGGCGAGATCGTAGTCTTCCGCATGCATCGCCGCCGCGCCGAGCTTCGCGAGCAACGGAGCGCTCCCTGAATTCGCCAGGCGCCCGAGCTGATACTCTGCCAACGCGTCCGCGTACGCGCCGGCCGCATAGGCGCGGTCGCCCAGCTCCTCATGATTAGCGGCGGAACGAGTACAGGCGAACAGAACGGCTACCACAATGGGCGCGACGCGGCTCACTTCTTTTTCTTCTTTCGGGCCGGCGCCCCGGTGGCCAGCTCGCCGTCCCCGGCGGACGCTGGCGCCGGCGGTACGTCAGACCGCGACAGCAGCGCCAGGTATGCTTCGACGCGCGGATCCTCCGGGCGCCGGGCCCGCAGCTCCTCCCAGACCGCGCGTGCAGCCAGGCCGTCACCGGCGAGGTAGCACGACATTCCCAGCATGGCGGCGGCGTCGAGAAAAGAGGGCCGCTCGCGTACGATCCGTTGAAACTGCTCGTGCGCGTCGAGGGCGCGGCCGGCCTCGAGCAGGAGACGGCCGAGCTTGTAGCGCAGATCGTGGAACGCGGGACCCAGCGCGAGAGCCGCTTCGTACTGGGCGATGGCCTCGTTGAGACCACCCGCCTCGAGGTAGGCCTGTCCCAGGGCCGCGTGCTGATTCGCGAGCTTTGCGGCCACGTGTCCGTGAAAGCCCGCCCGCCGTTCCGCCCCCACCTGGCGCGCCCGTCGCAACACGGCGTTGGCCTCTGCTTCACGGCCCAGCTCGTTGAGCACGAGCGCGCGATGAATCAGCGCCTCGATGTAGTTGGGATTCAGCGCAAGCGCGCGATCGAGCTGCTCCAGCGCCTTGTCCGGTTGTCCGGCCAGAGAATACGACACGCCCAGCAGGTGATGCGCGTCGGCGAACGCGCGGCCGGTTGCGATGACCTCCTCGAGGAGGTGAATCGCACCGTAGTAGTCCTGGAGTTGAAAGCGCTCGTTAGCCTGCTCGACTAGGCGCTCGGGACTGACGTCCATGAACCTCCTGGTACCAATCGACGAACTTGCGGATGCCTTCCTCTATCCCGACGCGCGGCCGGAACCCCAGGACACGCCCCGCGTGCGCGAGATCGGCATCGGTCAGCCGGACGTCCCCCGGCTGATCAGGATGGCGCTCGATGCGAGCTTCCTGACCCAGCGCCGCCGCGATCAGAGCGATGAGGCGATCGAGCCGGACCCTGGCGCCTCCGCCGAGGTTCACGGTTTCGACGGATCCTTCCGCCGCGCGCCCGGTCCACTCCAACCCCGCCAGAATGCCGTCCAGCGCGTCGGTAATATAGGTATAGTCGCGCTCGCTCGACCCGTCGCCGTGCATCCGGATCGGCCGGCCGCGGGCGATCAAATCTGTGAACTTATGAATCGCCAGATCGGGACGTTGGCGCGGCCCGTACACGGTGAAAAACCGCAGGCAGATGATGCGCAGCGGGTAGAGATGCGCGAAGGCGTGCGCCAGCAGCTCGCCCGATCGCTTGCTCGCGGCATACGGCGAGATCGGCTCGACCGCCGGCTCCGCCTCGGCAAACGGCGCCGGCGTGGCGTTGCCGTAGACGGAGGAAGACGAGCCGAACACGACGCGGGTCACGCCGACACGGCGCGCGCTGTCGAAAATCCTGGCGGTCGCCGTGACGTTCGCCTCCATGTAGGAAGCCGGATCCTCCAGTGACGGCCGCACCCCGGGCTTCGCGGCCAGGTGGATGATCGCCTCGATGCCATCGAGCGGCAGCGGATCCCGCGCCACATCCGCTTCGACGAACCGGAACGACGGCCTGTTCAGCAGGCCGGCGAGATTCCGCTCCTTCACCTCACGCGCGTAGAACGCGTCGAAGTTATCGACTCCGGTCACCGCGGCGCCGCGCGCGATCAACGCCTCGCTCACGTGCGATCCGATGAATCCGGCGGCGCCTGTCACGAGATAGCGCGGGCTGGATGTCATGATACTTCGGCGCGTTCTCGCGCGACGACCTGCTGGAAGTACTCGATCGTGCGACGCAGGCCGTCCTCGAGCGATATCTTCGGTTCCCAACCAATCGTGTTTTTCGCCCGCGTGATATCCGGCTGACGCACCTGCGGATCGTCGACGGGCAGCGGGCGCTCGACGATCTTGCTTTTGCTCCGCGTCAGGCGCAGCACCAACTCGGCCAGCTGGCGGACGGTGAATTCGTGTGGATTCCCGAGGTTCGTCGGCTCGCCATTGCCATGCTCGAAGAGGCGCACGATCCCGTCGATCAAATCATCCACGTAGCAGAAGGAGCGCGTCTGCGAGCCGTCGCCGTAGACGGTGAGCGGCTCGCCGCGCAGCGCCTGGACGATGAAGTTCGACACGACACGGCCATCGTTGGGCCGCATGCGCGGGCCATACGTGTTGAAGATTCGGACGATCCGCGTGTCGAGCTGGTGGAAGCGATGATACGCCATGGTGAGCGCTTCAGCGAAACGCTTTGCTTCGTCATACACCCCGCGTGGGCCCACGGGGTTCACGTTCCCCCAATACGATTCCGGCTGCGGGTGCACCAACGGGTCGCCGTACACTTCCGACGTCGAGGCAAGCAGGAAGCGGGCATGCTTCGCCATGGCGAGCCCCAGCGCCTTGTGGGTGCCGAGGGCGCCGACCTTCAGCGTCTGGATCGGCAACTCGAGATAGTCGACCGGACTGGCGGGGCTCGCGAAATGCAGCACGCCATCGAGCGGCCCTTCGACCTCGATGTAGCGCGTGACGTCCTGGTTGGCGAACCGGAAGCTCGCATGCGCGGTGACGTGCGCCAGGTTCGCCGGATTGCCGGTGATGTGATTGTCCATTCCCAGCACGTCGTACCCGAGCGCCAGGAACTTGTCTACGAGATGCGATCCGAGGAATCCGGCCGCGCCCGTTACGAGGACGCGCATCCGAGCTGGCGGCCGATACTGTCATAGGTGAATCCGAGCCGGCCAAGCTTGGCAGGATCGTAGAGATTCCGTCCGTCCACGATCAGCGGCCGGTTCAGAAGAGTCTTGATCCTGGTGAAATCGGGATTGCGGTACTCCAACCATTCGGTGACGATCGCCAACGCATCGGCGCCACCGAGGGCATCGTACGCGTGGTTGGCGTACTTCACGCGGTTGCCGAGCTGATGAGCGGCGGTCTTCATGGCAGCGGGGTCATGGACCTGCACCTTCGCCCCGGCACAGAGGAGCGCTTCGATCAGCACCAGCGACGGACTCGCGCGCACGTCGTCCGTTTCGGCCTTGAACGCGAGGCCCCACACCGCAATGGTGCGTTGGTTCAGATCGCCAAGGTGGCGACTCAGCTTGGCGAACAGGATCTGCTTCTGGGTCTCATTGGCCGACTCGACCGCCTTGAGGATGTCGAGATCCACGCCGCGCTCGGCGGACGTGCGAATCAGCGCCTTGACGTCCTTCGGAAAGCACGATCCCCCGTAGCCGGGCCCCGGAAACAAGAACGCCGGCCCGATGCGCCGGTCGCTGCCGATGCCACGCCGCACATGGGTCACGTTCGCCCCCACGGCCTCGCACAGGCGGGCAATCTGATTCATGAAGGAGATCCGCGTCGCGAGCATCGCATTCGCCGCGTATTTCGTCACCTCCGCCGACGCGATGTCCATCACGATGAGCGGATTGCCGGTGCGCACGAACGGTGCGTACAGCTCCTCGATCACGCGCGCGGCCTCGTCCGAGTCCACGCCGACGACGACGCGATCGGGCTTCATGAAGTCCTCGACCGCAGCCCCTTCCTTCAGGAATTCCGGGTTGGCGCAGACGTGGAACAGCGTGCGCGTGTGGCGCGCGACTTCCGCGCGAACCTTCTCGGCCGTCCCCACCGGCACGGTGCTCTTGGTGACGACGACCTTGGGCGCGTTCATGTGCTCGCCGATCGTGCGCGCTACGTCGAGGACGTGCTGCAAGTCGGCGGAGCCGTCCTCGTCGGGCGGCGTCCCGACGGCGATGAACACGACCTCCGAGCGCTCGATGGCTTGCGGCACGTCGGTCGTGAAGGTGAGCCTGCCTTCGCGCTGGTTGCGAACCACCATCGGCTCGAGGCCCGGCTCGTAGATCGGAATTTTGTTTTGCTTGAGCGCCCCGATCTTCGACGTATCGACGTCCGCGCAAATCACGTCGTTGCCGGTCTCGGCGAGGCACGCGCCCACGACGAGGCCGACGTACCCCGTCCCGATAACCGCTACCCTCACGCGCGCCCTCCCCTATCCTCACGGGGCAGGACGTGACGGGTATCGACGGTAGCGCGAGCGTGCCGCTTGACGAGCTGATAATCGACCGAGCTGTGGTCGGTGATGATCATGACGCAGTCGGCGTCGCGCAGAATATCGGCGTTGAGGGGTACGGACGTGAGGGCGATGCTGTCCTCTTTCAGCGTCGGCACGTGGGGATCGTGGTAGGAAACCTGCGCCCCCCGCTGCTGCAGCAACCGGATCACATCCAGCGCGGGACTCTCGCGGATGTCGTCAATGTTCTTCTTGTAGGCGACGCCGATCAGCAGCACGCGGCTGCCGCGCACCGCTTTGCTCTGCTCATTCAGCGCGTCGACAACCTTCCCCACCCAGAACTCGGGCATCTCGGCATTCAGCTCGCCGGCAAGCTCGATGAAGCGGGTCTTGTAGTTGAGCGTCCGCATCTTCCACGCGAGGTAATGCGGATCGAGGGGAATGCAGTGCCCGCCGACGCCGGGACCGGGCGTGAACTTCATGAAGCCGAATGGCTTCGTCGCCGCCGCCTCGATCACTTCCCACACGTCCACGCCGAGCTTGTCGCAGACGATCGCCATCTCGTTGACGAGACCGATGTTCACGCTGCGGAAAGTGTTCTCGAGGATCTTGACGAGCTCTGCCGCCTCCGGGGAGGAGACCGGCACGAGCGTGTCGATGGCCGGCTGATACAATGCCATCGCGACCTTCAGACAGGCGGGAGTGATCCCGCCGACGACCTTCGGCGTGTTGCGCGTATTGAACCGCTCGTTGCCGGGATCCACGCGCTCCGGCGAGAACGCCAGGAAGAAGTCCTCTCCGACCTTGAGGCCGGTGGATTCGAGCGCCGGCAGCATCAGCTCTCGAGTCGTGCCGGGATAGGTTGTCGACTCGAGCACGACGAGCTGTCCCTTGCGCAGCGCGCGCTTCACCGATTCGGTGGCCGCGAGCACGTAGCTCACGTCGGGATCTTTGGTCTTGGAAAGCGGCGTGGGCACGCTGATCGAGATGACGTCGGGCTCTTTGAGGCGCGCGAGGTCGGCGGTTGCCGAGAACCGCGTGGCCTTGACGGCGTCGGCGACGGCGGCCGCCGGCACATCCTGAATGTGGGAACGGCCGCCGCTCAGCGAATCGACGACGCGCGGATTCACGTCAAACCCGAGCACGCGGTAGCCGGCGCGCACGATTTCCATCGCGAGCGGCAGCCCGACATAGCCCAGACCCACGATGCCAAAGACGGCGGTACGGTCTTTGGCTTTCGTCAGAAGTGTATCGATTGCGGTCGGTACAGTAGCAGTTGCGGTCATGGCACCTCCGGAGCGCCACCGCGCGCCAGCGAGCGCGAAGCGGCCTCCAACACGCGGACGACGCGCACGCCGTCTTCCGCGGTGGCGCGGGGAGCTTCACGCCCCTGCGCAGCACGGACGAAATGCGCGAGCTCGGCCGCCAGGGGCTCGACAGCGGGGAGACGAGGAATGAAAATGTCGCCTTCGCGAATCGCCAGGCTCTCGCCGAACGAGCCGTACTCGGGCGGACGGTCCACGCCCTTGTCGTAGATCCGCAGCTTCTCGCGCGGCTCCATATCATCGAAGACCACCATTTTCTTCGCCCCTACCACGGTGAGCTTCCGTTCCTTATGGGGATCGAGCCAGGATAGCTGGACGTGCGCAAGCACCCCGCTCGCGAACTCCATCGTAAGAAACACGACGTCCTCGATGGCGGGCTGCAGGTAGCTTTTTCCATGCGCAGCGACTCGTACAGGCTGCTCTCCGAGCAAGTAAAGCGCCACTGACACGTCATGAGGTCCGAAGCTCCAGAGCGCGTTTTCGTCCTTCCGTACCTGGCCCAGGTTCACCCGCAGCCCATATAAGTAGAATACTCTGCCCAGTTCGCCGTTCTGCACCAGGTCCCGCAGCCGCTCCACCGCTGGGTGATAAACCAGCAGGTGTCCGGCCAGCACCGGAACCTTCCGCTCCGCGCTGCGGCGCGCGATCGCCTCCGCGTCGCGCCCATTCAGAGCGAATGGCTTCTCCACGAGCACCGGTTTCCCGGCATCCACCGCCTGTTGAGCGATGGCCGCATGGGTGGCGGCGGGCGACGCCACGATCACCGCATCCACGGCTCCAAGCAACGCCGGCACGTCCGCCGTCACCAGCGCAGCCGGATACTGGCGCGCGACCTTCTCGCGGACCTTCGGGTCGGTGTCGCACACAGCGGCCAGCTCCGCCTCGGCCAGCCCGGCGACCGTCCGGACGTGGTTCCTGCCCCACGCGCCGGCGCCGACTACGCCGACCCTGAGGCGCTTCACCGATAGAATCCGCGAACCGCATCGATCACCCGGTCGAGCTGGGCACGCGTAAGCTCGGGATAAATCGGCAACGACAGCACCTCGCGGGAAGCGCGCTCCGCCTCGGGTAGGCTGCCATCCTTGTAACCAAGCTGCGCAAAGCAGTGCTGGCGATGCAGCGGGATCGGATAATAAACGGCATGGCCGATCCCTTCCTTCTTTAGATGCGCCTGTAGCCCGTCACGGCGCTCGGCCCGAATCGTGTATTGGTGGAAGATATGCTCGTTCGCCGGGTCGACAGTCGGCGGCGTCACTTGCGACAGTTCGTTGAACGCCCGGGTGTAGTACGCCGCGTGCTCGCGCCGCTTGCCCGACCAAGCGGCGAGATGCGGCAGCTTGGCCAGCAGCACCGCGGCCTGCAGCGTGTCGAGACGCGAATTGGTCCCGACCTCATCATGGTGGTACTGCTTCGCGCCACCATGGAGCCGCAGCTTCTTGAGGCGGTCCGCGGTGGCGTCATCGGACGTCACCATCATACCGCCATCACCCCAGGCACCGAGATTCTTGCTGGGGAAGAATGAATACCCGGTGACCCATCCCAGCTCGCCCGCCATCCGCCACTCGCCGTCCATCTTGCGCCGGGCACCAATTGATTGTGCCGCGTCTTCGATCACCTTGATGCCGTTCCGCGACGCAATCGCCATGATCTCGAGCATGTCGGCCATCTGCCCGTAGAGGTGCACCGGCATGATGGCACGGGTGCGCGGTGTGATGGCGCGCTTCACCGCGGGCGGATCGATGTTGAACGTGTCCGGCTGGATGTCGACGAACACCGGCTTTGCGCCGGCGTTATGAATCGTTCCGGCAGTCGCGAAGAAGGTGAATGGCGTGGTGATCACTTCATCGCCGGGCTTCAGGTTCAGTGCCTTGAGCGGCAACAGCAGCGCGTCCGTCCCGCTCGCGCAGCCGACCCCGTGCTTCGCGTGTGAGAGACGCGCGATCTCCGTTTCGAGCTGTGCCACCGCCGGTCCCATGATGAACTGCTGCGTTTCCACAACTTGCATCATTGCGGAGACCACGTCGTCTTTGATCGTGGCGTACTGCGCGACGAGGTCCAGCATCGGCACGTTCACGATGCTCCCGCCTTCGCGCGCGACGGCTTCGTCTGCCGCAGCGTCCCGGCCGACTCCTCATAGGTGGCCCCACACACGGCACAGGAGCCGCGTCCGCCGCTCGGGTGCAGCCGCTCACCGCATTGGCACATCCATCCGACCCGCCGCGCCGGCACGCCGACCATGAGCCCATACGGCGGAACGTCCGCCGTGACGACGGCGCCCGCGCCGATGAAGGCGTATTCGCCGAGCGTAATGCCGCAGATGATCGTGGCGTTCGCGCCGATCGAGCTGCCGCGTTTGACGAGCGTGCGACGATACTCGTTCTTGCGCGGCACGTGACTCCGCGGGTTCATGACGTTCGTAAACACGCAGGATGGTCCACAGAAGACGTCGTCTTCGAGTTCGATCCCTTCATAGATGGAGACGTTGTTCTGAATCTTGACGTTGTTGCCGATCCTGGTTCCCGGCATGACGACGACGTTCTGGCCGAGATTGCACCGTTCGCCGATCACCGCGCCCGGCATCACGTGGGAGAAGTGCCAGATCTTGGTGCCGTTCCCGATCACCGCTCCGTCATCGATGTAGCTGGATTCGTGCGCGAAGTAGCCGGACGAGGGCATCTAGACCCCGATGACCTTGCACTCGAGCTCCAACGTCACGCCCGTCTTCTTCGCCACAGTCTTGCGGATGTGGTCGATCACTTTGAGAACGTCACTTGCCGTCGCGGTTCCTTTATTGATGATGTAGTTCGCGTGCTGCGTGGACACTTGCGCGCCGCCGATGGTGAAGCCTTTGAGACCGCACTCATCGATCAGCATTCCCGCGGTCTTGGTCCCGCTCGGATTGATGAACGTGGATCCGCAGCATGGCTGATCGAAGGGGGTGCCCGCTTTCCGCCAGCGGAACAGCTTGGCCTGAAGCTCCTTGAGTTTGGCCGGTGACTCCTCGCCGAGCCCGAGCTTCGCCTCGAGCACGATGCTCTCGATGTTGCTTGCCCGATACTTGAACGAGATTTGCTTGCGCGCGAGCTGCTTCACCTTGCCGCGGGCGTCCATCACGGTGACTTCCGTGACGACCTCCGAGAATTCGGCGCCGTGGCAGCCGGCATTCATGTAGATGCCGCCTCCGACCGTCCCCGGAATCCCGACGAAGCGTTCGATGCCGACGAAACCGGCGTCTGCGGTACGGCGCGCCAGAATCGGCGTCGGCATGCCGGCGCCCACAATCGCGGTAGCCCCTTTCATCTCGAACCGATCGAGGCCTTTGCCCATTCGGATGACGACTCCCGGAAAGCCACCGTCCTTGACGAGCACGTTGGAGCCGAGCCCCAGGACAAGCCACGGAAGCCCGCGCTCCTGCGCCAGCTCGAGGGCGCGCACCACATCCTCGGTGTCGGCGGGCAGGGCGAGATAGCGCGCCGGCCCGCCGATCCGCCACGTCGTATAACGCGCGAGCGGCTCGTTCTCGAGCAGCTTGCCGTGGAATTTGACTTTGGGTGTGGGTGGCGCAGCGGGCGCCGGCTTCGGCGTCGGCTTGGCCGACGCCTTGACCTTCGCTACGCTCTTGGCGGAGCCCCCCCCCCCCCCGCCCCCCCCGCCCCCCCCGCTCCCGCTCGTGCTTCGCGTGCCGCCTTTTCGCCGTTCGCTTTTTCGTGCCATTCCTGTAGGCTCCTGACGCTCCCAGTACGACTGCGGAGCGCAATGATCGCATCACACGCGGCGCTCGCCGCGGACATTGTCGTCGTGTACGGCACTCGGTGCACCAACGCGGCGCGCCGGATGGCGTAGTCATCAGCCTGCGTGAACTTCCCGAGAGGCGTGTTGATCAGCAGGTGCACCTCGCCCGACACGATCAGATCGATCGCATTCGGCCGCCCCTCATGCACCTTCAGCACTCGTTCCGCCGGAACGCCACGGCCGCGGAGATACCGTTCCGTGCCTTCCGTCGCCAGAATCCGGAACCCCAGCTCATGGAGGCGCCGGGCAATCGGCAGCACCGTCGGTTTGTCGTGATCGTTCACCGTCACGAACACGGCGCCTTCGAGCGGGAGGCTCCCCTCCACGGCGATCTGCGCTTTGGCGAACGCCATGCCGAAGCTGTCGGCCAGGCCCATCGCCTCCCCGGTGGACCGCATTTCTGGCCCCAACACGGTATCTACGCCGGGCAGTTTGGTGAAGGGGAAGACCGCCTCTTTGACCGCCACCCCGGCGACGGGAAGCTCATCGGGGAGGCCCAAATCGTCCAGGGTCCGCCCGGCGATCACGGCCGCCGCGAGCTTGGCGAGGGGTACCCCGGTGGCTTTGCTGACGAACGGCACCGTCCGTGACGCCCGTGGATTCACCTCCAGGACGTAGACCACACCATCCTTGATCGCGTACTGCACATTGATCAGTCCGATCACGCCCAGCGCCTTGGCGAAGGCCTGCGTATAGCGGCGCATTTCCTCGACCTGCCGATCGCCGATCAGATAGGGCGGCAGGACGCACGCAGAATCGCCGGAGTGCACACCGGCATCTTCGATGTGTTGCATCACGCCGCCGATCACGCAGCGCCCCCCCGGGCCGTCGGCGAGCGCGTCGACGTCCGCCTCGAACGCGTCTTCGAGGAAGCGATCGATCAATACCGGGTGTTCCGGGGCGACGCGCGCCGCTTTGACGAAATAGTCGCGCAGCGAGCCGTCGTCGTAGACGATCTCCATTGCCCGGCCACCGAGCACGTAGGACGGCCGCACCAGGACCGGGTAGCCGATGCGCTGTGCCACGCCGACCGCTTCATCGACCGAGCGAGCGATCCCGTTGTTCGGTTGCGCGACGCCGAGTCGTCGCGCCAGCTCCTCGAAGCGCTCGCGATCTTCCGCCTGGTCGATGGCGTCGGGAGAGGTGCCGAGGATCGTCACGCCGGCCGCTTCGAGCGGTTTCGTGAGTTGGAGGGGCGTCTGACCGCCGAGCTGCACCACGACGCCTTTGGGCCGCTCCCAACGGACGATCTCCAACACGTCCTCCAACGTGAGCGGCTCGAAGTACAGTTTGTCTGAGATGTCGAAATCCGTTGAGACGGTCTCCGGATTCGAGTTGATCATGATCGTCTTGAAGCCAAGCTCGCGGAACGCGAGGCCGGCTCGGACACAACAATAATCGAACTCGACGCCTTGGCCGATGCGGTTGGGGCCGCTGCCGAGGATGACGATGCCCTGCTCGCCGAACGGCTCCGATTCGTTTTCTTCGTCGTAGGACGAGTAGAGGTACGGCGTCGCGGACGGGAATTCGCCGGCGCACGTATCCACGGTCTTGTACGCGGGATGAACATCGAGCTTCCACCGCTGCTCGCGGATCGCCGCTTCCGTGGTGTGGCGCAAGGCGGCGAGCTGGCGGTCGGAGAAGCCGAGCCGCTTGATCCGTTTGAGCTCGGCGCGTCCGATCGAGGCGAGACCGCCGAACCACTCCTCGGCTTCTATCAGCTCCCGGAGCTGATACAGAAACCACGGATCGATCCCCGACGCTTGTGCGATTTCCTCGACGCTGAGCCCGGCGATGAGTGCGCGCTTGATTTGGAAGATCCGTTCCGGCGTGGGCGTGCGCAGCGCGACGCGCAAATCCTCGGGCGACGTACTCGTGAGCCGATCGTCTCCCGGCGTCGCGCCCAGGACCCAGCCGGAGCGGCCGATTTCGAGCGCGCGCAGCCCCTTCTGGAACGCCTCCTTGAACGTGCGGCCGATCGCCATGGCTTCGCCCACCGACTTCATCTGCGTCGTGAGCCGGAAGTCGGCCGTGGGAAACTTCTCGAACGCGAAGCGCGGCACCTTCACCACGACGTAGTCGAGCACCGGCTCGAACGACGCGGGCGTGGTGCGCGTGATGTCGTTGGGCAATTCGTCGAGAGTGTACCCGACAGCGAGCTTCGTCCCGATGCGCGCGATGGGGAATCCGGTGGCCTTGGACGCGAGCGCCGAGGACCGTGAGACGCGCGGGTTCATCTCGATCACGAGCATCTCGCCGTCCACCGGATTCACGGCGAACTGAATGTTGCAGCCACCCGCTTCCACGCCGATCTCGCGGATGATCGCGATCGCGGCGTCGCGCATACGCTGGTATTCGCGGTCGGTGAGCGTCATCGCCGGCGCCACGGTGATCGAGTCGCCGGTGTGCACCCCCATGGGATCGAGGTTCTCGATCGAGCAGACGATCACGACGTTGTCCCGGCCGTCGCGCATCACTTCGAGCTCGAATTCCTTCCAGCCGAGCACGCTGCGCTCGATCAGCGTCGAGTGCACAGGGGACAGCTCCAGCGCGCGCTCGACCATCTCCTCGAGCTCGGCGCGATTATAGGCGACGCCGCCACCCGTCCCACCCAGCGTGTACGACGGCCGGATAATGGCGGGATAGCCGACCTCGCCGGCGGCGTCGAGCGCCGCGGCCACCGATGTGACCGTCCGGCCGGCCGGCGTCGCGAGGCCGATGCGCCGCATCGCGGCGCTGAATTCGGCGCGATCTTCCGCCATGCGAATCGCGCGCGCATTCGCGCCGATCAGCTCGACGTTGTGCTTCTGCAGGGTGCCATCGTTCGCGAGCGCCATCGCGACGTTCAGCGCCGTCTGGCCGCCCATGGTGGGGAGCAGCGCATCCGGTTTTTCACGCTCGATGACCTTGCGGACCCAATCCGGCGTGACCGGTTCGATGTAGGTGCGGTCGGCGAGCTCGGGATCCGTCATGATCGTCGCGGGATTCGAGTTCACCAGGATCACCGTGAAGCCCTCTTCTTTCAGGGCCTTCACCGCCTGCGTGCCCGAGTAGTCGAACTCCGCCGCCTGACCGATGACGATCGGCCCCGATCCGAGCAGCAGGATCCGGCGGAGATCAGTTCTTTTGGGCATCGAGCACGTCCCGCAAGGTATCGTCGAACGACCGGCGCGGGCTCCAGCCCGTCGCTGCGCGCAGCTTGGCGGAGTCACCGACCAGATGGGGAATATCGGCAGGCCGCATCAGCTGAGGATCGGCTTCCGGAATCGGACGCACGTCCAGCAGCTCCGCCATCCGAAACAAGACGTCTTCGAGGCTGGTCCCCTTTCCCGAGGCGACGTTATACACCTCTCCGGCATGGCCGTGAGCGAGCAGCCGGACGTACGCCTCGGCGACATCCTGCACATGAAGCAGGTCGCGGATCGGCTCCAGATTCCCGACCTTCACGACCGGCGCACCAATTTGCTTCGCATACTTGAGCCGTTGCGCGAACGCCGGGATCACGAAGTCGGTGGTCTGACCCGGCCCCGTGTGCGCGAAGGCGCGCGCCACGACGACCCTCAGACCGGACCGGCGCCACGCTTCGAGGGCGGCCTCTTCCGCGCCGAGCTTACTCGCCGCGTACGGCGAACAGGGCGCAGGGGTATCAGTTTCCTTCCGCGCCACCGACTGCCCGCGTCCATAGACCTCTCCTGTCGAGACGTGAAGGACGACCGGATCGGCCCGATCCTTCCGGCGGGCTTCCGCAAGCACATTCATCACGCGGGCCGTGCCGGCGGCGTTGACCTCCCAGGCCGCTCCAGGGTCGCGGAGCGCGGCAGCGCCCGACGCGATCGCCGCGAGATGCACGACCGCATCGTACGGCAAATCGAGGCACCGCCGCACCGATTCATTATCCGTGATTTCGAGCGGCAGCCAACGCACCTGCGCGCGCTCGTCCGCGGTCAGCCCGTCCTCCCGCTGCGGCTCGGAAGGGCGGACGGCGCCGTAGACCTCCCGGCCATCATCGAGCAGCCGCCGGATCAGCCAGCGTCCCACGAAGCCGTCGGCGCCGGTGACGAGAACCTTCACGACAGTCGCTCGAGGTCCGCGTCCACCATCATCTGCACCAACTGCTCGAAGCTTACTTTCGGTGTCCAGCCCAGCTCCTTGCGCGCCCGGCTCGCATCGGCGCGCAGCACGTCGACCTCCGCTGGCCGGACGAATTTGGGATCGACCTTCACATATTGCTGCCAGTCGAGCCCCGCGTGCGCAAACGCCGCTGCGCAGAGATCGCGGACCGTGTGCATCGTTCCGCTACCGACGACGTAGTCGATCGGCTGCTGCTGCTGCAGCATCCGCCACATCGCATCCACGTAGTCGCCGGCGAATCCCCAGTCGCGACCGGAATCGAGATTGCCGAGCCGCAGCTCTTTTGCTTTGCCGAGCTTGATGCGGGCGACGCCGTCCGTGACTTTGCGTGTCACGAACTCGAGGCCGCGACGCGGCGACTCGTGGTTGAAGAGGATCCCGCTCACCGCGTACAGCCCGTACGATTCGCGGTAGTTGACCGTGATCCAATGGCCGTAGACCTTGGCGACGCCGTAGGGCGAGCGCGGGTAGAAGGGCGTCGACTCGCGCTGCGGCGTCTCGACTACCTTGCCGAACATCTCCGACGAGCTGGCCTGGTAGAAACGCGCCTGGGGATGCGCGAGCCGAATCGCCTCGAGCAGGCGCGTCACGCCCAGGGCCGTGAACTCGCCGGTCAGCACCGGCTGATTCCAGGACGTGGGGACGAAGCTCTGGGCGGCGAGGTTGTACACTTCGTCCGGCTTGGCATCGCGGATGACGGTCGTGAGCGAATGCTGGTCGAGGAGGTCGGCCGCCACGACGTGCACCCGATCGAGCAGATGGCCAATGCGCTCGTACGAATCGTGCGACGTGCGGCGCACCACCCCGATCACCTCGTAGCCCTTCGACAGCAGCAGCTCGGCGAGGTAGGAGCCGTCCTGCCCGGTGACGCCGGTGATGACGGCCGTCTTCCGACCCCCACCCGAGCGGGGTTGATGCGGCCCTGTGTCCAGTTTAGGTTTAGGCCTCTTCCCCGCGGCGGATTTACTCATTTTTTGTCGGACGGCATATGGCTCGAGTGTGTGAAATCTGTGGCAAGGGTCCCATCACGGGGCACAATATCAGCCACGCGAACAACAAGACGCCCCGGCGCTGGTACCCCAACCTGCAGCACGCCCGCGTGGTCGTGAACGGCGTTGTCCGCCGCATCCGTGTCTGCACGCAGTGCATCAAGTCGAACCGGGTGGCGAAAGCTTCCTGACGCATACGAAAAGGGGGACCCGCCGGGTCCCCCTGTCTGTTTTCCGACTCTCCATTCACTCACTCAGCAGTTCGATCCTGGCCACGTCCGCGCCGTCGCCGACGCGATGGCCGAGTTTCACGATTCGCGTGTAGCCACCGGGACGGGCGGCAAAGCGCTTGCCGATTTCGGCAAACAGCTTGTGCGTCACGTCGCGGTCCTTGAGCCGCCGCTCCACGAGCCGGCGCGCATGCAGATCGCCCCGGCGCGCGAGGGTGATGAGCCGCTCCGCGAACGGACGGAGCTCCTTCGCCTTCGCCTCGGTGGTCTGGATGCCGCCGTGCAGGAAGAGGCTCGTCGCCATGTTGTTCAGCGTCGCCTTCTTATGGCTCGACGTGCGTGAGAGCTGGCGGCCCTTCGCGCGGTGGCGCATTACTCTTCCTCGCCGCCCGTCAGCTGCGCCTGCGGCGCGTTGCCGGGATCGACCACGCGGAGGTCTCCACCCGGCACCTCTTCCAGCTGCATGCCGAAGTTCAGACCTTCGCGCCGCAGCAACTCGGCGATTTCGCCAAGCGCCTTCTCGCCCACGTTTTTGACCTTGAGCAGATCGTCCTCTTTGTAACGGACGAGGTCGCCCAGCGTGCGGATGTTGGAGTTCTTCAGCGAATTCACCGACCGCACCGACAAGCCGGCGTCATCGATCGCGCGGTTCAACACGTCGCGCAACCGACCACCCTCGGTCCCACCGTTGCCGGCGGGCTCGCCCGCAACGATCGGCACTTTGCCGAAGTCCACGAAGAAGCGGAAGTGCTCCTGCGCGAGCGCGGCGGCGTACGCGACCGCGTCCTC
>Ga0209160_1001799_pt1 | contig 18076 bp, 14 predicted proteins | sample GraSoiAngelo_153_FD_186167 | JGI IMG/M metagenome (GOLD analysis project Ga0209160, IMG submission 186167) | Grasslands soil microbial communities from the Angelo Coastal Reserve, California, USA - 14_1009_12_40cm (SPAdes) (version 2) | ecosystem: Environmental > Terrestrial > Soil > Grasslands ... | reverse complement strand
GATCCCGTTCACGGCGTCGAAGATGGCCGCGTGCACGATCGCGAGGATCCGTCCCGTGGTCGGGGCGGCTGTCCTCGCCGTCCCGATCGCGTTCCGAGCGTGTTCATTCCACTCGGTCACCACATCGCCGGCCGCCGTCAGTGGCGTCGTGAGGCTCAGCACGGCGAGCGCGATCGACACGAGAACACCGTTGAAGAAGTGGAGGTGAAGGCGTCGATGGCTCATGACGTGTCTCCTTTCCGTTTGACGGAATATGCGAACGCGGTGACGTTGGGCGTGCGGGCAGGAGAAGGCAATCCCGGTCTTGTCTCGAGAGAGCCACCAGAGTCTCCCTCGGTAAGTCGATGAAAAGGAAGCCGGTCTGGCCGTCGCTGTTCGGTGTTACACTGCCGCGCGAGCGCGACATTTTAATGCGAGGAACCCCTGCGTCCGTCCGCTCCGTGCGGTTTGGGCCGTTCGAGGCGGATCTCCGCGCGGGTGAGCTAATCAAGCAGGGCCGCCGAATTCGGTTACAAGACCAACCGCTCCACATCCTGGTAATGCTGCTGGAGCGTCCCGGAGAGATGATCGGGCGGGAAGAGCTGCAGCAGAGACTGTGGCCGGCGACGAGCTCGGGTGACTTCGATCACGGCCTGAACAACGCCATCAATCGCCTCCGCGAGGCGCTGGGAGACTCGGCCGAGAATCCTCGTTACATCGCAACGATCCCGCGCCGCGGCTACCGCTTTGTCGCGGCCGTAGAAACCAACGCTTCAGGATCCGCCGAGGAGTCCTTGATCGGCCTGCGCCTAGGACACTACCTGCTGATCGAAAAACTCGCGGTTGGTGCTGAAATGGGCGAGGTCTACCGCTCCAGGGATCAGCGCCTCGACCGACAAGTCACGCTGAAGGTTCTGCCCGCCGAATCGCAGAGAGACGAGACGGCGCGGAAGCGGCTGCGGGCCGAGCTGCTGCCTCTCGCCAAGTTGAATCATGCCAACATCGAAACGTTCTTCGGACTGGAGACCCACGAGAGCGCGGACGTTCTGGTGATGGAATATGTTCCGGGCATCACGCTAGCCGAGCGATTAGCCGCGGGCGCCCTACCGGAAGAGGAGGTCGCCCGTCTGGGGCTGCAAATTGCCTCTGCGCTCGATGAAGCGCACGAGCATGGCATCGTGCATGGCGACTTAAAGCCGGCGAGTATCGTGGTGACCCCAAAGGGCCAAGTGAAAGTGCTCGCGTTCGGTTTGGCCAAGCTGCTGCGACCTGCGACGAACTCCGAGAGCCGCGCCCAGATTGTCGCGGATCCCGCGCTCGCCGTCGGAACGCTACCCCACATGCCGCAGCAACTGAAGGGTGAAGCAGCCGATGCGCGCGCGGACATCTATGCGCTCGGCGCGGTACTGTACGAAATGGCCACCGGTCAACGCCTCGTCCGCGAAGAGTCCGCCTCGCCGCTGACGGGCGTCACCCGGCACCACCCGTGCATACTGCCGCGGACCTTGAATCCGCGGGTCTCACCGGAGCTGGAGCGAACCCTGCTGAAGTGCCTTGAAACCGACTCGGCAGACGCCTATCAATCGGCGAAAGAGGTAGCGGCGGCCCTGCGGCCTCTTGCGAGGCCCGCCCCGTTCACGACGGCGCACATTCCGGCGCCGGCTCGACGGGCGTGGCGGCGTGCTGCCCTTCCCGTCGGATCCGCGGTCGCAGGCGTGCTGGCAGTAGCCGTACTGCTGACTCTTGTGAACGTCGGCGGCTGGCGCGACCGGGTGCTCACCCGAGCGACTCACCGGCCGATCCGGTCGGTCGCTGTTCTGCCACTGAAGAGCCTGACCGGCGACCCGGAGTATTTCGTCGATGCGATCACCGATGCGCTGACAACGGAACTGGCTCAGGTCAGCGCGCTGCACGTAATTTCCCGCACATCGGCGATGCGGTACAAGACCGGGAATAGGCCTCTGCCCGAGATTGCCCGCCAGCTCAAGGTGGACGCCGTGGTTGGGGGCACGGTCCGACGCACCGGCTCACAGGTTTGGATCACGGCGGAATTGATCGAAGCCGCAGCGGACCGGCATCTGTGGGGCAGCTCGTACGAACGTGACCTAGGGGCGCTTCCGACTCTGCAGAGTGAGATTGTGCGCGACCTAGTACGGTCGATGAAGGTCGATCTGACTCCGCAGGAGACAGCACGCTTTTCGCGGACTCAATCGGTGAATCTCGAGGCCCTAGACTATTACCTGCGCGCGCAGTCCCACGTTGGCTTGATGAAACGGGACGACAATGATGCCGCCATTCGGCTCCTGGAGAGGGCGGTGGCACTTGACCCGAACTTTGCGGCCGCCCACGTTGCACTGAGCTCTGCGTACCAACGCCGCGCCTTCAGCATCGAGCCGAAAATAGAATGGGAGGAGAAAGCCTTCGCGTCGGTACAGAAGGCGCTTCGGATGGACCCGAACCTTGCCGAGGCCTATGTCGCCCGCGGCCTTCTCTTATGGTCCCATCGCCAGCACTTCTCACATGAGCGCGCGGTGCAGGAATTTCGTAGGGCGCTCCACCTGAACCCCAATTTGGCCGAGGCGCACCACCAACTTGCGCACGTGTACAATCACATCGGCCTACTCGACAAGGCCGCGGAGGAAATCCAGAAGGCCGTCGGACTCGATCCCTTCAACACGGGAGCCCAATTCCGGGTAGGCGTCAATCTCCTGTACCAAGGGAGGTACGAAGAATCTCTAACGGCCATTCGCGATGCTCAGCGATTCTTCCCGGCGCTTTGGGGTTTCCAGACGTCTTTCGCCTTGTTCCAACTCGGGCGGCAGCTCGAGGCAAAAGAGAGAGTTGCGGAGTTCATGCGCAAGGACCCGGAGGACAGAGGAGGGCTGCTCGCGGGCCTGCAGGCTTTGTTTGCGGCTGCTGCGGGAAACCCGAGCAAGGCCGAAGAATGGATTCAAACCGCACTCACCAAAGAGAAAGGCTATCAGCACTTCCACCACACGGCGTACATCATCGGGTCGGCCTACGCTCGCATGAACGAGCCTGGGTTGGCAGTGAGGTATTTGGAGCAGGCCGCAGAAGACGGATTTCCATGCTACACGCTGTTCGAGAAGGACACCAACCTCGACAGCATCCGAGGCAGTCCTCGCTTTACGAACTTCATGGCTGAACAGAAGAAGCAGTGGGAGTACTTCAAGGCCAAGCTGTAAGCTGAAGTACGCGAAAAAATTGGTGGGCGGGGACGGGATTGAACCGCCGACACCAGGATTTTCAGACCGACCAGCGCCGACGCGCAAGTATGCGGAGGTGTTGTACGTCGGAGATTTAGCGCGCCGTTGCTCATTGGTTTCCATTGGTTCTCGTTGGTCCATCACCGGCACTCGCGGGCACAGAACGGGCACACCACAACGCATTCTTTCGGCTTCGCGGTATTCGGCATCGACCTGGCGCGCACCACGTCTCTGCGGCTGCGAACGCCCTGACATTGCGCCGCTGCCCGTGCTGGCGCGGCCGCGCGTAGTAGTTGGTGATGCTGAGCAGTATCGTCCATGCCGCATGCGCGCGATCGTCGTTCCTCAGCGCGCTACGGCGGTCGTGGCGCCACCCGCCGCTCCTGCATCCGTGGGGGCCTCAGGGGCAGCTGGCGTTCGCTCGTTCTAGAACCGTTTACGGCTTCAGGAGGGTGGATCTCTAGCCCTTGGGCGGCACCGTGGTGGCCACTGCCACTGGTACGTCACACCAGCTCAGAAGTGCCGTCATCGTCTCCGTTGGCTCCGCACAGCCGGGGCATAACCGAGCTCGCAATCGACGGCCGATCGGCTTCGCTCTACAAGGGCCGGCCGGTTCGCCATGCGCCGAGCGCTTCGGCGAGCCGAGCAGTGAGCCTCACGGTGCGCGCCTCCTCGGTCTTCGTGGTCTTGATCTGACCCCAGGAGATCGCGCGCTCGATCTGAAGGGACCAACACCTCGGCTGTGAGGCCATCTCCCTGCATTGCAGGAACCCGGCACGGCAATGCTCTCTATCCCAGCGTGTTCTCTGGCGGAAACTTCGTCCGTGTTTTTTTTGGTAAACACACAAGGCGCTAGGTCATGATCGAAGAGCGAGATCATGACGCGAAGAGTGGAGGGACACCATGCCATACCAGGCCGAAATCAGTCGTAAGAACCCGGGTTGTTTCGTGTTTTTGATCGACCAGTCAGAATCGATGGAAGACCCTTTTGGCGGCGGAGAGGACGGCAGAAGAAAGGCCGAGGAGCTGGCGACGATACTCAACAAGCTCATTCATAATCTGTGCATCCGTTGCGCCAAATCGGATTCTATTTACGACTACTTTCATGTCGGTGTGCTGGGCTACAGCGCAGACAGCTGTAAACCGGCGCTCGACGGTGAACTGAGCGGGCGCTCTTTGGTACCAATCAGTGAATTGGCCACTAAGCCGTTGCGGATCGAAGAGCGAGTAAAGAAATCGGATGATGGCGCCGGCGGAGTGATGGACCAGACCGTGAAATTCCCAGTCTGGTTCGATCCATATTGGAAAGGGGGCACTCCGATGTGCGCCGCGCTCAAGGAGGCAACCCGGATTGTCGAGACATGGTGTCAGGAGCATCCCAAGGGATTTCCGCCGATCGTCATCAACATCACCGACGGCGAGGCAACGGATGGAGATCTCGTTGCCGAGGCCCGTAAATTGACGGCGGTCGGCTGCGATGACGGTTCGGTGCTGCTCTTCAACATCCATCTTTCGTCGACGGCCGGACCATCGATCGAACTACCGAGCAGCGGCAGCAAACTCCCGGATCAACATGCCAAGCAGCTCTTTGAAGCCTCATCGGCGCTCACACCATTCATGGTTGCACGCGCGAACGAGCTGGGTATGTCGGCCGCGGAAAACTCGCGAGGATTCATCTTCAACGCGCAACCGTTGCACGTCATCCATTTTCTCGATATCGGCACGCGGCCGGCTAATGTCCATCTGCGCTGAGTACCACTGCCGCGGGCACCTGCGGCGGTGAAGCATGCCAAGGCGGGCAGAGAGCGCGACATCAAGGTCTTCTCCTGCCCAAAGTTGGGCAATAGTCTCGAGGAGTACGAGGATGCCTCGGCGCATCGGCACACTCGTACCCAAGTCGGCATCCGCGTGGCGGTGGCTGACGGCGCTACCGAAAGCAGTTTTGCCAAGTTATGGGCAGTGCTTTTGGCCGAAACCTATGTGCGAAGTGAGCTCACTGGGGCGGAGTTTTTTGACCGGTTGACGCCGGCCCGCCGCCTCTGGCGGCGAAAATTATCGGGCCGACCTCCTCTCCCCTGGTTCGCGAGCGAAAAGGCCGAGCAGGGTGCCTTTGCGGCGTTCCTCGGTGTCCAGATCGACGCTCACAAGAACCGTTGGACGGCGTTGGCCGTTGGTGACTGTTGTCTCATGCAGGTCGATAACGTCGGTAAGCGGATGCGGGTCGTCGAAACGTTCCCCTTACAGAAATCTTCGCAATTCACGATGAGCCCTTATCTGATCGGTTCCAAGTCGAACGACGAATCACTGAACGAACGGATACAAATCAGCAACGGCAACCTCCGCGATGGAGACATGCTCCTGCTCGCCACTGACGCGGTGGCCGCCTGGCTGCTCAAACAGCACGAAGACGGGCGACCATTGTGGAAGTGGCTGTACCGCAAGCTGGGTACGCCAGAGAGCTTTGCCGCAATGGTCGCCTACGGCCGCCAACATGGATTGCGCAACGACGACTGCACCCTTGTCCGCGTTATTCATCACGATTCAGGGGTTGAAGCGAAGGAGGGCTAGCGATGGGGGCATGGCCAGACCTGACCGAATACCATGAGGCGGTTCAGCACCCGCAAAAGGCGTTTGCGGACCCCGGATTGAAAGCGGTCACGCTCGAGCTCGATCGGTTCGGTATGCCCAAACCGGCCACCGGCGGCAACGCGGTGGTCTACAAGGCCAAAGAACCGGGCGGGTTTTTATCATTCAAGAAGACCTGGGCGATTCGCTGCTTCCTGCGCCCGATCAGCGACCACGCCGAACGCTATGACGCGATCTCCAAACATCTTCGCAAGGTCCGCCTGCCTTACGATGTCAATTTTCAGTTTCTCAAGCAGGGCATTCAAATTCGCTCCACCTGGTTCCCCATCGTCAAAATGCAATGGGCGGATGGCGACCTTATGCACATTCATATTGAGAAGCATCTACGCTATCCGGCCTCCCTCGCGGCATTGCGGGAAAAATGGGTGACACTCGTTCGCCACCTCGAAGCCGCTCAGGTGGCGCACGGCGACTTACAGCACGGTAATATCCTGGTGCGCGGCGGATCGATCCAGTTGGTGGACTACGACGGTATGTGGGTGCCGGCCTTGAGGGGCCGCAACGCCACGGAAACCGGCCACCGCGCCTACCAACATCCCGAACGTGGTGGGCAAGACTACGGCCAAGAGATCGATCGTTTTTCAGCTCTCGTCATTTATCTATCGCTGGCGGCGCTGGAGAGGGATGCCACCCTCTGGGAACGTTTTCATACCGGCGACAATCTGATCTTCGTGCGCGAAGACTTCCTCCAGTTGGGTCGATCGGCGATCTGGCAACAATTGGGTCGTATCGGATCGGCGCAAATCGATCAACTCGCCGCTGCCGTGGCGGCCATGGTGCAGCGGCGTCCGATGAAGGTCAGCAATCTCGATAGCGTTCTCCAAAATCTGGCGAGCTTTAAGTTCCCTACCTCGATTCCCGCGTCGACTCCGGCCCAGCGGACGCCGCCAGCGTCCAAATCACCGGCTGTGCAAGGCGACCGGGCGGCGGGTGCCATGCCGAGCTGGATGAAAAGGAGCGGTTATCGTGATCATTCGGATGACTGAACGGCGCTGAGGCACTCGCAAACAACACCGCCGGCAGCAGCCGCACTCCGCCGACCTCGCCTGGCCGCTCGTGACCGACTTCCTGCAGCGCCGCGTGTGAGCGCGCGGAGCGCGGTCGCCGTGCTCGCACTGCTCGCTGGCCCCGGCCTCACCGCCTGCTCGAGCCCGCCGCCCGCGCCGCCGCGGCAGCCGGTCGTGGTCGAGACGAGCGTCTCGACCCGCTACTATCCGGTGCGCGGGACGACGACGCCGGCGGTCTTCGCGGCCATCGACGCCAACGGTCCCGTCGAGACGAGCGGCCAGCGCGCCCTGGGCCTGACGTCCGCGGAATGGAAGCTGAACTCGGGCGACGTGGACGTCCGCGCGGTCCCCTGCGTCTTTCCGTCGCTGACGGTCACGCTCCACCTCGTGGTCATGCTGCCGCGCCACGAAACGCCGGACGACCTGCCGGCCGACCTCCGGGACCGCTGGGAGCGCTTCGTCGCGCGGGTTGCCGCCCACGAGCAGCGTCACGTCGACATCTACCTGGAGGGCGCGAAGGCGATGAAGGCGCGCCTGGAGGCGACGCGGACGGCCGTGTCCTGCGCGGACGTCGAGAAGGCGATCGACGCCGCGTGGCGGGCCCAGCAGGCGGACATCGAGCGCGCGCAGGCGGAGTTCCACGCCGAGGACGAGACCAGGGCCCGGAGCGAGCGCGAGGCGCTGCAGGCCCGGCTCGACGGCACCCGCGCGCAGCTCGAGCCCGTGGACGCGGAGATCCGCCGCCTCAACGCCGACCTCGCCGACCTCCGGCGTCAGGTCGATGCCGGGCGCGCGGACCTCGTCGCGCAGCACAACGCCCTCGCCGGGCGGCGCGGCGCGCTCGCACAGGAGTACAACCGACTCGTCGCGGACGCCAATGGCCTGATCGACGCCCTCAACTGGGCGCGCTGATGACGTGAGCGGCCCGTGGGCGCTCCCGCGCTACCGTAGACGGCACAGGAACTTGCCGCGAAGTGGGAAGTGCGTACCGTCAGAGACGGTCGAGGATCGCCTGAATCGACACGATCCGGGCTTCCTCGCGATTCCGGTGGCCCGCGCGCACGATCGGGTCGAGCGCGTCGCCCATGATGATGCGCGGCGCGAAGTAGGGCGGGATTGCGTCCGCGGTCCCGGGACCGGCCGTCTCCGCGGTGACGTCGTCCCAGACACGCACGCGGAATCCGGCGGCCTCCATCACGGCGCGCATCGCCGCCGGCGTGCGGAGGAAGCTCGACGACGCGTCGCGCGCCCACATCACCGGGAAGATCACGGGCTGGACGGGACCCGCCATCGGCTCCTGCGTCGCGAGCACCCCGCCCGGGCGCAGCGCGCGCGCGAAGCCGCGGTAGAGACGCTCCTTGTCCGCGATGTTCATCCCGCTGTTCTGTGTCCACACCAGATCGAAGCTCGCGGCCGTGACGTCGAGCTCGAGCGCGTCGCCCACGCGATGCTCGACGCGATCGGCGAGGCCGAGACGCGCCGTGAGCGCGGCCCCGGTGCGGACAAACGACTCCGTCACGTCCACCACGGTGACGTGCGCGCCGCACGTCGCGGCCAACGTTCGCGCCGGGCCGCCGAGTCCGCCGCCGACGTCGAGGACGCGCATGCCGGGACGGATGCCGGCCAGCCGCGCGAGACGATCGGTCGCCGCCTTGCCACCGCCGTGGAAGTGATCCGCGGGCGCGAGGTCGTCGATGGTGAGCGCGTCGACGTCGCGTCCCGCCCCCGCGAGCGCGCCGAGGATCGCGCTCTCCAGGCCCTCCCGTTCCCAGTACCCCGCCGTCACGGCTCCTCCGCGCGCACGTGCAGGAACAGGGCGGCGTGATTACGCTCCGTTAGCGACGAACTCCCTGACCGGCGTAAAACCCAGTTCGACTCGCGCACCCGGCTATTCAGAAGTGGGCGAAAAAATGGTGGGCAGGGACGGGATTGAACCGCCGACACCAGGATTTTCAGTCCTGTGCTCTACCAACTGAGCTACCTGCCCACCAAGGCTCTCAAGACTACCACGCAGCGCGCTAGAATCTCGGCGTGGGGGGGCTCGTCATGCGCATCACCGCGACGCTCGCCGCCGTCCTGGCCGGCATCGCGCTCGTCGGTCCTCCTGGGCGCGCCGGCGCTCAGGAAGTTTATCGCTGGTACGACAGGGACGGGAACGTTCACTACACGCAGCAGCCGCCGCCCCCCAACGCGCTCCGCGCGCCGCCCCCGCCCGCGCCCGTCGCTCCGCCGTCAGCGCCGGAGCCCGAGACCGCGGAACCCGCCGCTCCGTCCGCCACCGAGCGGACGCCGTCCGCAGAGACGCGTCCGGCACCGCGCGTGACCGCGGATCCCGCCGAGCTCGCGCGCGCGCTCGAGGCCTACCGCCGCGGCGACTACGCCACAGCGATGGACATCATCCGGCCACTCGCCGAGAAGGGTGACGCGACGGCGCAGTCGCGGCTCGCGGGACTCCTCGAGCGCGGCGCCGGCGTCGAGCCGGATGTCGTGGAGGCCGCGCGCTGGTACCGCAAGGCGGCCGAGGGCGGTGACCCGATCGCCCAGGACAACCTCGGAAGCATGCTGAGCGAGGGCCGGGGCGTGGCGCGCGACGAGGCGGAGGCCGTTGTCTGGTGGGAGCGCGCCGCCGAGCGTGGAGTCACCGCGGCGCAGGTGAAGCTTGGGAGCGCGTACGCCGAGGGCGCGGGTGTGCCGAAGGACGAAGCCCTCGCGGTGCAGTGGTGGCGCCACGCGGCCCGACAGGGATTCCCGCCGGCGCAGGACCGTCTTGGATTCGCGTACGAGCACGGCACCGGTGTCGGGCGGAGCGACGCGGACGCGATGGGCTGGTATCTCGCGGCCGCCGAGCAAGGCTTCGCGCGCGCCCAGGTCAACCTCGGCAACCTCTATCGCAAGCGCCGGAAGCCGGAGGACCTGGCGGAGGCGATCCGGTGGTACCGCGTCGCGGCCGCGCAAGGCTACCCGCCGGGGCAGCACAGCCTCGCGGAGGCGTACGCGCTCGGCGTGGGCGTGAAGCAGGACTATGTGGAGGCCGCACGGCTGTACCGGCAGGCGGCCGAGCAAGGATTCACGCCGTCACAGATGGCGCTCGCCGGCATGTACCTGCGCGGCGAGGGCGTGCCGAGGAGCCGTGACGAGGCCGACCGCTGGATGCAGCGCGCGGCGGATGCGGGCGACCCGCGGGCCAGGGAGGCGCTGGACTCTACTCCACTGTCGCGATGACGCCGAGGCCGCCCATCTTTTCCAGGACGAGGGTGACGATGATGGTGTCGCCGAGCACGAGCGGGCGCGTGAGCTCGCTGAGCACCACGTGCGGGCCGGTCGGCGTGAAGCTCACCACGGCGGCCCCGGGCACCTCGAGGCGCTTGAGCGGCTCGCCCTTGCCGCTGACGAGCTGCGCCTGGCGCGCCACCGGCGTGTGCACGCCGGTGATGACGTCGCCGTACTTGCCGGTGCTCTTGAGATCGAAGTAGACGAGGGCGCCGGCGCCCTCGCGCACGGCGCGCCCCTTGTCGGGCCGGACCATGGTGCCGCCCGCCTCCATCACCGTCGGGTAGTGCACGCAGCCGCCGCACGCGAGGGCGCCGGCCAGCGCGGCGGCGGCGAGCGCGCGCGCCGTCACGAGCGGAAGGCGCCCTCGGCGACGAGCGCGCGGAACGCGGCGTCGTAGCCGCGCCACGTGCGCTCGAGATCCTCCGGGAAGTGGAGCGCGGAGATCCAGCCGTGGTTCATCGAGCAGTCGACGCCGTTGTTCAGCAGCGCGCAGCGCAGCAGGTGGTACACGGTGCCCTTGCGCGGCCGGTCGAAGCCGGCGAGACCGGGCTTGCCCTCGAACGAGACGTGGAAGATCGACGCCTCGCCGTAGCACGTGCCCGGCGCTCCGGCGCGCTTCATGGCGTCGGCCAGCTCGCGCCGCAGCTCCTCGCCGTACTTGTTGGCCTTCGCCTGCAGCGAGGCGTCGGCGACGAGCTCGAGCGTCGCGATGGCGGCGGCCGCCGAGAGCGGGTTGGCGTTGAACGTTCCCGCGTGGGCGACCCGCTGGCTGCGGTCCCAGTCGGGGTCGCCGCGAAAGGTCAGCATCGACATCAGCTCGCGCCGCCCGCAGAGCGCGCCGCCCGGCAGGCCGCCCGCGACGATCTTGGCGAGCGTGGTGAGGTCGGGCGTGACGCCGAAGTATGCCTGCGCGCCGCCCGGCGCGTAGCGGAAGCCGGTGATGACCTCGTCGAAGATCAGCACCACGCCGTGCTTCGTCGTCAGCGCGCGCAATTCTTGGAGATAGCCGGGGATCGTCGGCGTCGTTCCCGACTGCCCACCGGCGGGCTCGAGAATGACCGCGGCCACGTCGCCGCGCTGCAGCGCGACCTCCACCGACTTGATGTCGTTCGGCGGGCAGATGACGACCTGGTCGAGCGTGGCGCCGGGGATGCCGGCCGACATCGGAACTTCGTACGGCGGGTTCACGGCGGCCACCGCGCCGTCGTGCCAGCCGTGAAAGTGGCCCGTGAATTTCAGGATCTTCGTGCGGCCGGTGGCGGCGCGCGCCACGCGCATCGCGAGGTGCGTGGCCTCCGTGCCCGACATCGTGAAGCGCGTCAGCTCCGCGCACGGAACCAGGCGGTTGACGAGCTCGGCCCAGCGGACCTCCAGCTCGTGGCTCGCGCCCACGTGCGTGCCGCGCGCGACCTGCTCCTGCACCGCCGTCACGACGGCCGGGTGGCAGTGGCCGAGGAAGAGCGCGCCGTGCCCCATCCAGTAGTCGACGTACTCGTGGCCGTCCACGTCCCATTTGCGCGTGCCGCTCGCGCGATCGATGTACGTCGGGAACGGGGCGAGGTGGCGGATGTCGTGGGTGATGCCTCCGGGAATCGCGGCCCGCGCGCGCTCCGCGAGCGCGGCCGAGCGCGGGTGTTTGGCGCGGTACTCCTCCTGGATCGTCATGGGCTCCATGATAACGCTATGCTCGCGCCTTCGCCGCGACGCCGAGCAGCGTCACCAGCGCCGCGTGCGTGTCGAGGGCCAGCCCGTCCACGGTCGGCTCGCGCCGCCGCGTGACGCCGTCGCACGCGCCCGCCGCCACGCACGCGGTGACGAGCCGGCGCTCGTCGTCCGGGGTGTGGAGCAGCGGCCGGCCGGCGAGACGGCCCAGGTGGGCGACGATGCCGTAGGCGCCCCAGTTCGAGACGCCGGCGACCACGAGGTGGTCCACGCTCACGACCGAAGCGATGCGCGCCGCGAGGCCGCCCCCCTTCGCGAGCCGCGCGCGCACGTTGCCCATACCGATCTCGTTGCCCCCGTCTCCCACGCCGACGGTCGTCACGCGTCCGGCGCGAACGAACAGCTCGTCGATTCCCGCATTCCACTCGGACACGTCGGCGCCTCGCATGTTGCGGTACGTGCCGTCGCGAGCGCGGCCCGGCCGCTCGATCGCCACGAGGTGCGTCGGCCGCTCGCTCGCGAGCAGGCGCCGCGCCGCGTCGTCGCCGTCCGGCCAGGCGATGACGTCCGCCGCCTCATCGAGCGCGGTCAGCGCGGCGCTCAACACCGGGGCGGTGACGGCATCGGTGACATACCGCACCTCGGCGCCCAGCGCGCGCAATGCCCGGCCCAGCACCGCTGCGCCCGGGGGGCCGTCCGTCTCCGCGGCGCCCGAGTCCACCACGAAGCCGGTCGTGACGAGGACCCGCCGCGCCCGCCGCAGCGTGTCCGCGGCTCGCCGCGCGCCACCGGGCTGGAAAAATCTTCCGATGCCGCGCCCGCCGGGATCGAGGGCGAGGAGATGGTCGATGGGATCGGCGCCGAGGTCTGGCAAGGCGCTTGCTCTTGTAGCAGGGCGGAGGCCCACGATGCAACGACTCCTGGAGCGCGCGTTCCTTGTTTGCCCCGGCGACTTCATCATCGACACCGTGAAGGGCGCGGGCAGCAAGGCCGCCGGCGCCTTCATGGTCATCCCCTAGAGCGACGCGGGATATCGAGGAGCGCCTCGGCTGTGCCGGGGCGCTCCGAGCGTTGGGGGGTGTGGGGGCCATGTCGGGGCCCCCACGTTCAACCGGGCGTCTCGTAGAGGAGCAGCTGGAAGGGCGCCAGCGCCGGGCGGCCCTGGCCCGCGAAGCGCGGATCGTCGGAGTCGAGCAGCAGGCGCCAATCGGCCGGCACCGACGGTGCCCGCCGAGCCTCGTTCGTGAGGTTGGCGAGCAGCCGCAGCCCGGCGCCGGACTCGGCCTCGCGGGAGAGCGTGAGCATCGTCCCCTTCGCGTCCACCGTCGCCTGCGCGCGCTCCTTGCCCCGCGCGCCCAGCGCGGGATGCGAGCGACGCAGGGCCAGCCAGCGCCGGTAGTACTGGGAGAGCTCGCGGTGGCGCGGCGCGCCGGCCAGCGGGTGATTGAGACGCGAGCGCACGAACGTCATGGGCTCGCCGGGATCGGGCACCGCGCCCTGCCACGCGAAGCGGCTGAACTCCTCGGCGCGCCCCTTCTTCACCGCCTCGGCGAGGTCGCGATCGAGGAACGACGTGAAGAACTGGAACGGCGCCGTTTCGCCGTACTCCTCGCCCATGAAGAGCAGCGGGATCGCCGGCGCCACCAGCAGCAGGCCGGCCGCCAGCTTCACCGCCTCGAACGGCGCGATCGTGCTCAGCCGGTCGCCCTGGGCGCGGTTGCCGACCTGATCGTGATTCTGCGCGCAGATCACGAACCGCTCGCCGGGAAGGTCGGCGCTCGGCGTGCCGCGATCGCGGCCGAAGTACTCCGAGTACTCGCCCTGGAAGGCGAAGCCCTCGGCCAGTGCCGTCGGCAGGCGTCGCGGCTCGGTGAAGTCCGCGTAGTAACCGCCGCGCTCGCCGGTGAGGCGCGCGTGCAGCGCGTGGTGGAAGTCGTCCGACCACACGGCGTCCAGCCCGAGGCCGCCCTCGGCGGCCGGTAACACGATGCGCCGGTCGTTGTCGTGCGACTCGGCCATGACGTGCACCGGCCGGCCCAGCGCCCCGGCCTCCTCGCGCGCCGCCGTCGCGATCTCGGTGAGGATGTGCACCGGGCTCGCGTCGAAGATCGCGTGGATCGCGTCGAGCCGGAGACCGTCGACGTGGCACTCGCGGACCCAGGCGCGCGCGTTCTCGACGAAATGGCGCCGCACCCCCTCGGCGTCCGGGCCATCGAAGTTGAGCGCGCCGCCCCAGGGCGTGCGGTAGCGGTCGGTGAAGAACGGCCCGAACTCGCCGAGGTAGTTCCCTTCCGGCCCGAGGTGGTTGTAGACGACGTCGAGGATCACCGACAGCCCGTGGGCGTGGCAGGCGCCGACGAGACGCCGCAGGCCGCGCGGGCCGCCGTACGTCGACTGGGCCGCGAAGAGGTGCACACCGTCGTAACCCCAGTTGCGCGAGCCGGGGAACTCCGCCACCGGCATCAGCTCCACGGCCGTGACGCCCAGGTCCACGAGGTGCGGCAGGTGCGGCACGATGGCCTCGAACGTGCCTACGCGGGTGAAGGTGCCCACGTGTAATTCGTAGATCACGAGATCCGCCAGCGCGTGGCCGGTGAACACCTGGTCCGTCCACGGAAAGGAGCCGGGATTCACCGCCATCGACGGCCCGTGCACGCCCTCGGGCTGGAAGCGCGACGCGGGGTCGGGGCGATAGCGCGCGCCGTCCAGGCGGTACTGATACCGCGTGCCGGGCCGCAGACCGGCCACGACCGCCTCGAAGAGCCCGTCGTCCTGCCGGCTCATCGCGAGCGGCCGGCGTCCCTCGATGACGACGTCGAGCGTCCGGCAGCGCGGCGCCCACGCCCGGAACACCACGCCGTCGTCGCGCACGGCCGCGCCCAGATGAAGGCTTGCGCCCAGGGACTTCATACGGTCCAATTATCCGTGACCGACGCTCGGCCCGGCCTCCGGCTGACGAAAGGTGCTCGCTGACATGGGTTATCCGTTCGCACTGGTCTTACACACTCATCTTCCGATGGTGGTCAACCACGGTCGTTGGCCCCACGGCAGCGACTGGCTCAACGAAGCCACCTTCGAGTGCTATCTGCCGCTGCTCGAAGTCGCGCACCGGCTCGTGGGCGACGGCATCTCGCCGAAGTGGACGCTGAACCTCTCGCCGGTCCTCACCGAGCAGCTCGCCTCGCCGGAGTTCCAGAAGGAGCTGGCGTTCTACCACGAGAACGTGCGGCGCGCGTGCGCCGAAGGGCGCGAGCACTTCAAGAAGACCGGAGCCTCGGAGTACCTCGGGCTCTGCGATTTCTGGGAGGAGCATTACGAGCGGATGTGGGAGCTGCACCGCCGCATCGGCGGCGACATCCCGGGCACCTTCGCCGAGCTCCAGCGCGGCGGCCACGTGGAGATCATCACCTGCGGCGCCACCCACGGCTATCTCCCGCTGCTCTCGCGCGACGAGTCGATCCACATGCAGCTGCGCACGGCCGTGGCGACGCACAAGCGCCACTTCGGCGTGGCGCCGCGCGGGATCTGGCTGCCCGAGTGCGCGTACCGCCCGCGCTACGAGTGGACGCCGCCCACCGGCCGCGGGCGCGGCCGCGACCGGCGGATGCGCCCGGGCATCGAGGAATTGCTGGCCATGCACGGGCTCGAGTACTTCGTGGCCGACTCACACCTCGTGGCCGCCGGCGCGCCCGTCTTCCTCTATCGCGACTACATCCCGGCGCGCAAGGAGATGCCCGAGCCCTCGCCGGCCATCCCCGTCAACGAGGCGCGCTCGCCCTACGCGCCGTACCGCGTCGCCTCGCGCGGCGGCAACGGCTCGGCCATCGCCTTCATCCGCGATCCCAAGACGACGCTGCAGGTCTGGAGCCGCGACCACGGCTATCCCGGCGAGTACGCCTACCTCGAGTTCCACAAGAAGCACTTCCCGGGCGGCCTGCGCTTCTGGCGCATCACCGACAGCAAGGGCGACCTGGGCACCAAGATTTTGTACGACCCGAAGCTCGCAGCCGAAAAGGCCGGGCTGCAGGCCACCCACTTCGCCGGCCTCGTGCGCGAGACGTCCGAGGCCGCGACGAAGGCCGACGGCCGGCCCGCCTTGATCTGCTCGCCGTACGACGCCGAGCTGTTCGGGCACTGGTGGTTCGAGGGGCCGGTCTGGCTGGAGCACGTGGCGCGCGACATGGCGCGCGCGGGCGTGACACCGGTCACGCTCGGCGAGGCGCTGACCATCGTGCCGCCGCGCGCGACGCTGTCGCTGCCCGAGGGCTCGTGGGGCGAGGGCGGCGACCATCGCGTGTGGCTCAACCGCGAGACGGAGTGGACGTGGGACCGCGTGTACAGCGCCGAGGCCGAGTGGGTCGAACACCTCGCGGCCGGCGTCGGCGGCCATCCCGACCTCGCCCGCGTGCTGGCGCAGGCCACGCGCGAGCTGCTGCTGCTGGAGGCCTCGGACTGGCAGTTCCTGATCACCACCGGCGCCGCCCGCGACTACGCGGAGCGTCGCGTGGCCGAGCACTACGCGGAGTTCAAGCGCCTGTCGGAGATGGCCAACACGCTGCGCGGCGGTGAGCCGCTGTCCGTCGAAGCCGCCAACACGCTGCGGCGCCTCGAGCGCGAGGACTTCGTCTTCCCTGATCTCGATCCGGCCTGGGCCCAGCCGCCCGCCTCGTGAAACGCCGCGCGCGGGTCCTCGCGATGATCATGGCGGGCGGCAAGGGCGAGCGCCTGCACCCGCTGACGCGGGACCGCTCCAAGCCGGCCGTGCCGTTCGCGGGCCGCTACCGCATCGTGGACTTCGTGCTCTCGAACTTCGTGAACTCCGACATGCTCTCGCTCTATGTGCTCGTGCAGTACAAGTCGCAGTCGCTGATCGAGCACGTGCGGCTCTCGTGGCGCACCACCGGCATCGTCCCCGACTACTTCGTCACCGTGGTCCCGCCGCAGATGCGCTTCGGGCCGGCGTGGTACCGCGGCACCGCCGACGCCGTGCTGCAGAACCTCAACCTCATCGACGACTTCAATCCCGACATCGTCGCCATCTTCGGCGCCGATCACGTCTACCGGATGGACGTGAACCAGATGCTCGCCTTCCACGACGAGACGGGCGCCGACGTCACGGTGGCCGCACGCTCGGTGCCGAGCGCGGAGGCCTCCGCCTTCGGCGTGCTGTCGGTGGACCGCCAGGGCCGCGTGGTGGACTTCGTCGAGAAGCCCAAGCAGCCGCCGGCGATGCCGGGCGATCCCGAGCGCGCGCTGGTATCGATGGGCAACTACCTGTTCAAGCGCCAGGCGCTGGTCGACGCGCTGCTCGTGGACGCGCGCCGCTCGACGGATCACGATTTCGGCCGCTCGATCATCCCCGAGCTGGTCCCCGCCGGGCGCGTGTACGGCTACGACTTCATGGGCAACGAGGTGCCGGGCGTGAAGCCGTACGAGGAGCAGGGCTACTGGCGCGACGTCGGCAGCATCCTGTCGTACTGGGAGGCCCACATGGACCTCCTCGGGGAGTCGCCGCGCTTCGACCTCGACAACCGCTACTGGCCGGTGCGCACCGGCGCGCATCCCGGCCCGCCCGCCCGCTTCCTCGGCAGCGACGTGGACAACGCCCACGTCGGCGAGGCGTCGCTGGTCAAGCGCGCGACCATCCGCAACTCGATCCTCGGCCGCTCCGTGTGGGTCAACGAGGGCGCCGTCATCGAGGACTCGATCGTCATGGACCACACGACGGTCGGCAAGGGCGCGCGGCTGCGGCGCGTCATCGTCGATCGCTTCAACATCATCCCCGCGGACAGCGAGATCGGCGTGGACCCAGCGATGGACCGCCGGCGGCACTTCGTCGATTCCTCCGGGCTCGTGGTCGTTCCCCGCGGCGGCCGGCGGGAGTTCCTGTCGGGCCTCGAGGAGTTCTAGCGGGAGGGAGACGCTGTGTCGTCGGGCCGCTTCGTCACCATCCACGGACACTTCTACCAACCGCCGCGCGAGAATCCGTGGCTCGAGACCGTCGAGGTCCAGGACGCGGCGGCGCCGTTCCACGACTGGAACGAGCGCATCACGGCGGAGTGCTACGCGCCCAACACGGCCGCGCGCCGGGTGGACGACGACAACCGCATCCTCGACGTCGTCAACAACTTCGAGAAGATCTCGTTCAACGTCGGGCCCACGCTCTTCGCCTGGCTCGAGCGCCAGGCGCCCGAGGTCTACCGCAAGATCCTCGCGGCGGACCGCGCCAGCGTCGGCGCGCGCGGGGGCCACGGCAACGCGATCGCGCAGGTCTACAACCAC
>Ga0209160_1001794_pt1 | contig 18099 bp, 14 predicted proteins | sample GraSoiAngelo_153_FD_186167 | JGI IMG/M metagenome (GOLD analysis project Ga0209160, IMG submission 186167) | Grasslands soil microbial communities from the Angelo Coastal Reserve, California, USA - 14_1009_12_40cm (SPAdes) (version 2) | ecosystem: Environmental > Terrestrial > Soil > Grasslands ... | reverse complement strand
CTTACAAAAAATGGCAGAGGGGAGGGCCGCGTGTCGGCAATTGGTTTGTGTAGCGGCCGCCTTCAGGCGGGCTCTTATGGCGACTCACGTTCTCATCGCACTAAGCGGTGCAGCACTAAGCGGTGCAAAGGTTCGAGGCAGGGCGTGGGCCGCTTTCGACTCTCGACTGCTAACTATCGACTTGCCGCATTTAACCCAAGCAGAATGCGCACTTACAGAAAAAGGGGGAGGGGGAGGGCCCACATGATCCGCGTTGTCGGGCGACAAAAGGACGTCCTTCGCGCGAAACTCAGACGCCGCCAACGTCATGGTCATCAGGAGCTTGGCGGCGCTCGCAAAGTCATCAGGAGCTTTCGCGCGGTAACAAAGTCCACGTCGCTTTTGGCGCATAGAAAAGTCGGAGGATTGCAATTCGAGGGCGGAACGTCGTATGTTGCCGGAACGGCGGCGGCGGCCGCGCCGGCAAGGCGCGTGATTACGCATCGGCGCAAGGAAGGAGATCAACGTGAAACTCAGGACCAAGCGCTGGATTGGGCGAGGGATTCTTGGTGCGATGGGAATGGCAGCCGTGTGCCTGGTGGGCGCGGCGCCGGCACGGAGCCAAGCGGGGGCGCCAGCCGGGCAAACGGTTCCGAACGCCAAGGCACAAGCCCGGCAAGCGAATGCGCTGGCCGGGCAGGCACAGGGAGCCGGCCCGGCGACGGCGGCAGGGAAGCCGCTGATGTCCGACCAATTTTTCAAGAATGTTCAAATACTCAAAGGGATCCCGGTGGACCAATTCCTGGGGACGATGGGTTTCATTGCCGCGTCCCTGAGCGTGAATTGCACGGAATGCCATTTGGCGGGTGGCAGAGGCATGATCGCCGATTATGCCGCGGACACCCCGAAAAAGCAGAAGGCGCGCCAGATGATGCTCATGGTGAAAGCCATCAATCAGACAAACTTCGGAGGAGCGCACCGGGTGACCTGCTGGACCTGCCATCGCAGCGATACGCAGCCGCCGGAGACGCCGAGTTTGATGGTGCAGAACGGCGCGGTGCCTGACCGGGATCCCAATGACATTGAAGTTCCGGATGAGCCTATTCCGTCGCCGACCGCCGATCAGATTCTCGACAAGTATATTCGGGCGCTTGGCGGGGCAGAGCGGCTGGCGGGCCTAACCAGCCTGACCGCTAAGGGGACATATTCGGGGTTCGACACGGATCTCGAAAAAGTCCCTGTAGACGTCTATGCCAAATTTCCGGGTCAAAGCACGACGATCGTGCATCGGTCGGAGAAGGCGCAAAATATCACCACCTATGACGGCCGTAATGGCTGGATCGCCATGACCAATACGATGCTTCCGGTGAAACCGCTCACGGCGGGCGAACTCGATAACGCCCAACTGGACGCGGAGATGTTTTTCCCGGCGGGCATCAAGAAATACCTGCACGATTGGCACACCGGCTTTCCGCCCACCACCGTGGACGACCAGTTAGTCCAAGTCGTCCAGGGGACAACCCCCGGAGGAACTCGCGTAAAGTTATTCTTCGACACAAAATCGGGGTTGCTGGTGAGGGTGGCGCGGTTTGCCGACACGGCGCTTGGTTTCAATCCTTCGCAAGTGGATTACTCGGATTATCGCGATCTCGCCGGCGTGAAGGTGCCCTTCCACTGGACGCTTACCTGGACCGATGGGCGCTCTGAGTTTGATATGAGCGACGTGCAGCCGAACGTCCCGATTGACGCGGCCAAGTTCGGCGAAAGCGTGCTGCCCAGAGCCGCAACGCCATAGCAGCGCGTGCTAGTCTCCAGTTCCTCCTCGCAACGTGGCGGGTGGGGGCGGCGCGATTGCAAACAGGCGCGGATCGTCGTATGTTGCGGCGGGCGGCGGAAAGAGATTCAAAGAGAGATTCTTCGACTGCGCGTGTCGAGCCAAAAATCGTGAAAACGCGATTTTCGGAAAGAACAAGTCGACACGCTCCGCTCAGAATGACAAGGGGAGCCGGCAAGATGTCGGCGCTACAAATTATGGCGAGAGCGAGAAGAGGATCGGTAGGGCGGCGAGAGTTCCTGAAGGGCGTAGCGGCGGGCGCGGGCACCCTGGCGGGTGCAAGCGCCCTAACGGGTGCAGGCCCGCTCGCCGCCGCGGCGGCCGCGCCAGAGCTGGCGCCGCGCGGACTGCCATTGCCTCCGGCGGTGGAAGGCGATCCGCCGCCGACTGCCGAAGTGCTTACCGTGGATCGCACCGGGTCTGACTTCATGGTGGACGTCCTCAAGGCTCTCGGGTTCGAGTACGTTTGCGCGGTGGCGGGTTCGAGTTTCCGGGCGCTGCACGAATCGGTGATCAACTACGGCGGCAACAAGAATCCCGAGTTCATCACCTGTCTTCATGAAGAGCAATCGGTGGCCATGGCACACGGCTTCGCCAAAATTGAAGGCAAGCCGCTGTGTATATTTGCGCACGGCACCGTCGGGCTGCAGCACGCTTCCATGGCCATCTACAACGCCTATTGTGACCGCGTGCCGGTGTATCTGGTGATCGCGAACAATCTGGACGCCACGATGCGATCTCCCGCTTATGGCGAATGGGCGCACAGCGTGCTGGACGCGGCGGCCATGGTGCGCGATTACACGAAGTGGGACGACCAGCCGCTCTCGCTGCAGCATTTCGCCGAATCGGCGGTGCGCGCCTACAAGATCGCCATGACGCCGCCGATGGCGCCGGTGCTGCTGGTGGCGGATAGTGAACTGCAGGAAAACCCGATACGCGAAGGGACCCGGCTGAGCATACCGAAGGTGACGCTGCCGGCGCCGCCGCAGGGCGATTCCGGCGCGGTGGCGGAGACGGCGCGCCTGCTGGTGCAGGCGGAGAATCCGGTGATCGTGGTGGACCGCACAGCGCGGACGCAGGCGGGCATCGATCATTTGGTCGAGCTGGCCGAGACGCTGCAAGCTGCGGTGATCGACATAAACGGTCGGATGAATTTCCCGACGCGGCACCCCCTCAACCAATCGAACCGCCGTGGGGCGGTCGTCTCGAACGCGGATGTAATTGTGGGTCTCGAAGCTTTGGATTTGTGGAGTGTGGTGAACTCATTCCACGATCAGGTGCGCCGCAGTTCGCGTCCGATCATGAAGCCTGGCGCGAAACTCGTCAGCATCAGCGCGGGCGATCTTTATACCAAAGCGAACTATCAGGAATTCAACCGCTTCACCGAAGTGGATCTGGCCATTGCGGCCGACGCGGAGGCGACTTTGCCTGCGCTGATCGAGGAAACCAGGCGGCGGATCACGCCGGAGCGCAAACGGACGTTCCAGGATCGCGGGGCCAAGCTCGCAGCGGCGCACAACGTGGCGCTGGAAGCGGCGCGAGAGGAGGCGGCGTACGGCTGGGACGCGAGCCCGGTGAGCACGGCGCGGCTGAGCGCCGAGCTCTGGGCGCAGATCAAGACCGACGACTGGTCGCTGGTGTCGATTATCCATCACTTCAGTTGGTGGCCGATTCGGCTTTGGGATTTCAAGAAGAGCTACCAGTACCTCGGCAGGCAGGGAGGCGGAGGCATCGGCTACAACGCGCCCGCCACGGTGGGCGCGGCGCTGGCGAACCGGAAGTACGGGCGGCTATCGGTGAGTATTCAAGATGACGGCGATCTTTTGTTTTCCCCGGCCGTGCTGTGGACGGCGGCGCATCATCGCATTCCACTGCTGAGCGTCATGCACAATAACCGCGCCTATCACGAAGAGCTCATGCACGTGCAACGCATGGCCGACCGGCACCAGCGCGGAATCGACCGCGCCGGAATCGGGACTTCGTTTACGGACCCGAATATGGATTTCGCCAAGCTGGCGCAGAGCATGGGGGTGTACGCCGAGGGCCCCATCGATAATCCTAGGGATTTGGGACCAGCGCTGCGGCGGGCCATCGCGGTGGTCAAGCGCGGTGAGCCGGCGCTGCTCGACGTAGTCACGCAACCACGCTAAGCCGTGAGGCTGCGGCGGTGTCGCGGGTACGGTTCCGGAGCCCGCAGATGGCCGGCGATGAGTGTCAATCCTTTTGGCGCAACATGGTGGCCCGGGCGCACTCGGTCATCAGCTCCACGAACCTGGTGTAATTCTCCTGGCCGACGACGAACGGGTTGGGCTCTCCCGGTTTGCGCGCGCGAAGCGCCGTCAGCTTGTCGGCAAATCCATCGAAAACCGGATGGTTCTGAATTTCGACGTCCACCTTCATCTTTTTGGTCCACTCCTCGAAGTGCTGCAGGGAGTCAATGAACTCCGAGACTTGACTGGCCGGACCCTGTGCGATGAACCCTCCGCCAACCATGCCCACGACATGCGTCTTGCCGCCGTCCTTCACCGGGAAGATCAAGCCCAAGGAGCCGGGTGTATGTCCGGGAATGAAAACCGGAGTTACGCTCTCGTCGCCAAGAGTGATGGGCACGCCCTCGAAGGCAACCATGTCGCGTTTCGGCAGCGGTGCGGGCGGCGCCGCATTTGCGGGGGCATTTCCTCCGGGCGCCGGCGGGCGAGGCAGGTTGATAAAATCCCAATCGGCCGCCGCCATGTAGATGTGCGCGCCATAATGCTGTTGGAGATAGGCCGACCCGCCGTAATGGTCTTCGTGGCCATGCGCCGCGATGACGACTTTGATATTGGTGGGATCGAGCCCGAGAGTCTTTAATCCGGGCAAAAGAACCGACTCCACATCTTTCGCGTGGCCCGGATCGATCATCATAATTCCGGCCGAGGTGGGGAGAACGTAGGTAACGGCATTGCCGACAGAGTACTGCCCGGGGATGGCCCAAAGATTATCGAAGAGCTTGACGGGTCCGGGGTCCGTGGCCGGATTTGCGCGCGGCGCTTCGCAGAGAAAGTGCTCGGCCTGCGCCCAGTAGGTGCCCGCGATCTTCTTTGCTTTTTCGATATGCGCCAGGACCTCGGGAGAATCGGGCTTAGCCGCTCTTTGCTGTTGTTCTTGTGCGAGCACAGGCAATGTGAGCAGCGCGCCGATGATCAAGGCTGACAGAATCGAATAAAAATTTTTTGGCATGGCGTTCCTCCTTTTTTATGCGGCAAAAGCGGCGTGAACTTTGTTTACGCGCGAAAGCTCCTGATGACTTTGCGAGCGCCGCCAAGCTCCTGATGACCATGACGTTGGCGGCGTCCGACTTTCGCGCGAAGAACGCCCCTCGGATGGGCACCCTTTATACACCCGTGATGCTCTCCGTGGAAACTGCAGATCGTGTCTTTGGCTCGAGGGGACGTGCGGGCAGCTACAGCAGCTTTTCGGAGGGATCGAGCCGGCCGTGCACGCTGGTGTAATGCAGCGCTACGTCGCTATAGGTGCCGCGTTCGAGGGAATAGATTTCGCAGCTATCGAAGGGCTTGGAGTAGACGTGGATGCTCACGGCGCGCTGGCGGAATTCGGGGAGATTCAGCACCTGGTGAACCGGCTCGAGGGGATTCACGGCGACGGGGTGCGCGGCGTCCATCTCGGCGAGCTCGGTGGGAACCAAGCGGCAAGTCTTGCCAGCCTCGCTGCGCTCTTCGACGCGATAATTCTGCACGCGCAGGCGGCCGATAGGCGTGGCCATCCAGCAATTCTGGTCGCGATGATTGTGAATGCGGCTGCCCTGACCGATCTCCCAACAAAGCGTGATCACCTCGCAGAGCTCATTGCGAAAAATGAGATTGCGGGTGTAGTTGCCGAGAGAGAAGAAGAGATAGCGGTCGAGAGTGGCGGGATCGACCGCATGCTCCTTCATAAAAGCGAGGACGCGGTCCACGACGAAGTCCTGCTCGCGAAAAGCGGAAAGCTCTTTAACCCAATCGCCGATGGAGAGTACGTGGGCCATGCGGAGCCAGAGAACGGGTGACGCGCTCTTCAGTCAGTCTAATAATACCGCGCTGAGTGGCGGGACCGAAACTACTCATAGAAGTTGGGCGCCTTTTTAAGCTTGGCATTGCCGATAAAGTCGTGTTGTATCCAAAGCTGCGCGCCCGTCTTTTTAAGAAATGCTTCAATCATCACGCGACTGGCGCGTGTCTGCTCCTCATTGAAGTCGAAGGTCGGCACACGATCCAGCCTGCGCTCTTCGGGATAGTGATAGAGATCGCCTGAGAGCACCACGCCTCCGGTTTTGGCCAGCTTCAGATACAGGACCTGGTGGCCCGGCGTGTGCCCGGGAGCCGACTTGATGACGACGGTACCATCTCCAAACACATCGTGTTCATCGGTCCCGAGGATGATGGTCTTGCTATTGCGAAGGGCTGAGTAGGTGGAGGGCTGAGTGGTGCCGGGAGGCTGCTTGGCGAACATGGCCTCGCGTTCGACTTGCCGCACCAGCCACGCGGCCCCTGCGAATTCGTTCGCGTTGGCCGTGTGGTCGTAATGGTAGTGCGATAGCACAAGATAGGTAATGTCGGAGGGGGAATATCCTAGCTCACTCAATTGCCCCTTCAGGGACTTGACGACCGTTATGTCTCGCTGCTGCGAGTCTGGGAGGACGATATGCTGAGTCATCGGAATGCCCGTGGGCGTCCAGGCATTGTCAGGGACGGCGCCGGTATCCCAGACCAACGTTCCCTTAGGATGCGCGATGAGAAAACAGGCCACGGACATCTCTGTCGTGGCGAGTTCTTCCTTCTTGAATCTGTAGCGTCCCGCATCGGAGTTGTGAAGAGTGCCACAATCAAATACGTACAGCCTGAGGAACCGCGGCGGCCGTACGTTTTGTGGAGCAGATGAGGTGATTCCCCCGCCGCTTCCGGCTTGAGCATTCAATACGAGGGCCGCAGCGGCTATAGCCAGGAAAGATAGAACTAAGTTGCGTTTCATGGTCGCAAAACCTTTCCTAAAAAGTTCCGGTTACCCGGGGTTCCGGGGGGACATTTCTCGGGTGGCGACGAAGCGCCAGCGGCCGCGCTTTTTCTGCACGATCTCACAACCACGGCCGCGAATGGGCGGCAATGGTTTGCCATCTCCGCCGCGAGCGGCCGTGACGGTCCAGGAGCCGTCGACGATGGCCAGATCGGAGGCGAGGAAACGAACCTGCTCGATCGTACCCGTTTCGGTTCCGAAACCGGCCTTAAGCAATTGCGCGAAGAAGGCTTCCATCGCTGGGCGTCCGTGGATGAACTCGCCGCCGATACCCACGTAGTCGGCGTTCTCGTCCCAGAATTCGCGAATGGCGATGAGGTCTCCTTGATTCAACCGGCGGATCGCGTCGGCGACGATCTGGCGGATAGCGGCTTCGTCGGTCTGGCGCGCCGCCGGCGCAGCCGCCGTTGCCAAGCACAAAACCAGCACGAGTAGCAGCCAATTCCAAGACATCAGTTACTCTCCTCGCGGACGGCCTCAAGAGCCATCACAGGCCGAGCGCGTCCATTTTGGGCTTTTCGTAGGAGTCGTCCTCGCCGGGATAGCGCAAGCGGTCATCGAAGCGGCCCGTCTCCTTGGCCAAGGCCCAGACGAGGCTTTCGCCGGCGGGAAGCGTCTGCGGCTGGCGCTTGAAAACGGGATCGTCGAAAGCGCGCCGGGCATCGATCCACTGCCAGCCCTTGTCTGAGAATGCGCTGATTACATCCTCCAGGTAAAGCGCGTTGATCATTTTGTGGTGGAGGAGCAACGTGTGCGGGATTTCGTGGCCCAAAACGTCGAGCGCGAGCTGGCGGTAGAACGCGGCGCGGTCGAGCAAATGCGCCACCAGGTAGTCGCCATAGGGCTCGGTGCTTGCAGCGGGCTGCTTTTCGAGGCGGGCATTCATGCGGTCGTCCACATACCAATCGGAGGCGTCAATGGTCACGTGGCCGACGGCGTAGCCCCTTTGCTTGAGCTGGGCACGAAACTGGTCGCGTTTCTCCGCGGTGTCGCCTTCTTTCAGAGAAGGATAACGAAACAAGCGCGTGAAGCGGCGATAGGATTTGATCAGCGGCTCGTTGCGCTCAAAGTCGGCGGCAAAATCGTCGTAGGTCGTTTTGGCGGAATTGAAGTTGAAATGCGAATAGGAATGATTGCAGATCAGGTGCCCGGCGTCATCCCACTGCCCCAGGAGCTCCTTGCCTTGTGCCGAATCCACCCTCATGCCGCAGACGAACAGAGCAGCCTTGAGACTCCATTTTTCAAGTGTATCGAGTATGTTGCGATTGGCCTCGCGCCAGGAGATGTTTGGACCGACAGAGGTGGTGGGATCGTCCATGGTGACGGCGATGCGGGGTTTTTCCGGTGCGGCGGCGTGGAGAGGGAGCGCCGACGCCGCTACCAGCGTGCTGAAATTGCGAAGGAATTCACGGCGATGCATCGGACGAAATATATAACGCCGCGGGCGCGCACAGTGAGGCTCATTTTTGCCGAGAAGAAGAGCACCGATTCCGTCATTCCGAGCCCGCCCTCGGCGCGGCGTTCGCCGACACATTTCTGTTGGGCGGGCGAGGAATCCCTCCATCATTTCAGGGTGGCTATGAGTGTAGCGGGAGATCGAGCCAGGCGGGATTTGTCCCATTAATTAACTCGACCTTTTTCGATCGCCTCCAGGATTTTATCTGCTTCTCTCTGGCAATCGCGCTTTTGGGTCCACTGTGGGGTTCGAACCATACGAGTCTTGTCAGGTTGTATCGCCGTGTGAATCCGAGGATTTGCTTTTGCTTGTGCTCGGATATGCGCCGCACGAGGTGGTTGGTGACGCCGGTATACAGGACGCCTGATCCACCGGCAAGGATGTAAACGTAGAAACTTCGGTCCGCCCGGGCGTTCACGCCCTGGGAGTGTATGACGCTAGTAAGAAAAAGGACAGAGGGATTCCTCGCCCGCCTACAGGAGGCGCAGGCGCAAACGGCACGCCGCAGGCGGACTCGGAATGACGACTTGAGGGCTAGCGCCGACGCGGGTGGCGCTAGCGGGCGGAGCCGACCGGGGAGCCGACCGTGGGCGAGCCCGCGGTGGCGGCAACGGGCGTGAGCCAGTTGTGCCGGTCGGGTTTGGCGCCGGACAAAATGGCGAAGAATTCGTCCTGGAGACGCTTGGTGATCGGGCCGCGGCGACCCGCGCCGATGGTGATGCGGTCGACCGAACGCAGGGGCGTGATTTCCGCGGCGGTGCCGGTGAAGAAGACTTCGTCGGCGATGTAGAGCATCTCGCGAGGAATCATCTGCTCGCGGATCGAAATGCCAAGATCTTCGCAAAGTGTGATGACGCTGCTGCGAGTGATGCCGGGCAGGACGCTCGAGGCCAGCGGCGGCGTATGAACGGCGCCATCGCGGACAACGAAGATATTTTCGCCGGAACCTTCGCTGACGTAGCCGTTCGTATCGAGCGCGATGCCCTCGGCATAGCCATTGGCGAGCGCTTCCATGCGGATAAGCTGCGAATTCATGTAATTCGCGCCGGCTTTGGCGATGGACGGAAGGGTGTTCGGCGCCAGGCGCGACCAGGAACTGACGCAAACGTCCACGCCTTGCTCGAGCGCTTCGGCGCCGAGATAGGCTCCCCATTCCCAGCAGGCCAGGTAAACTTCGATGGGGCAGGGAAGCGGATTGACGTTGACGTCGGCGTAGCCGCGAATCATCAGCGGGCGGATGTAACAGGAGCTGAGGCGATTTTCGCGCACGATTTCGTTGGCGGCAGAACAAAGCTGCTCGACCGTGTAGGGGCTCTTCATGCGGTAAATATGGCCGGAGTGGATCAGGCGCTGCATGTGTTCGCGCAGGCGAAAAGCCGCCGGGCCATGCTTGGTTTCGTAGCAGCGGATGCCCTCAAAAACCGAAGAGCCGTAGCTGACGACGTGGGAGAGCACATGGATTTGCGCTTCGTCCCAGGGGATCAATTTGCCGTTGTGCCAGATCCATTCGGTCTTTTTGAGTGCCATCGAGGGTCTCTCCTAAGCGAAATTATAGCATGGCCGTTTCGAGAGCCTTGGAGGCGAAAAGGCGCGCGCAGGTGGATGCGCGGGCCAAATTGGACGGGCAGAGGCCGCAACGGCAGTTTGTATCGCCCCTGGCGGGGCTTAATCCTGATGCTCGACGTTTTCCCAGCCCTTCCGGGCTGGGCTAAGTTCTGTCGTCCCTGGCGGACTCTAGCAAACGCAGGAGTCGCATTCTTTGCATGCATCGCGAAGCGTGGGGCACCCGGAAAAGCAGATCCCTCGGCCGCCCGCAAAACCGTACTGATTGTTGGGCCGTGCCCGGGGCGGCCTCGGGATGACAACGCGAGCGCGGAATTAGCGCGGGGCGTTGAGAGGTGCGGGGCGGTCGGCAGGAGCAGAGCGTTCGATGGAGAGGAAGTCTGTACGCGCGGTGGAGCGCAGGTTGCCGTGCGCGGTTTCCCATAGGCCGAGGAGCAGAAAAGGGACGATGGTGGCCGCGGCCAGGACCTTCGCTCTGGGCCCAACCTTGGCTTCCGGTTCCCAGCGGAAAAGCTGCTGGCTCAAAAAGAAGGCCATGGCCGCGCTGACCGCGAGCGCAACGATTTCCGGCTCGATTTGCCTGATGCCGACGCGGGCCACCATGACGCGTTCGAGGCCGGTAACGAGATAGGTGGCGGGAAGGAAAAGGGCGAAGCGCTGGAGCCAAATGGGCAGCATGGGCAGCGGGAGCGTGGCGCCGGAAAGAAACAGGAAGGCCGACCAGAGGATCTGGTTGATGACCTGAGTTTCCTGGGTGCTGTTGGTGACGCTGGCGATGATCAGGCCGAGCGCGGCGAAAGTGACGATTCCGAGCGTGATGAGAAAGAAAACGCCGCCCAGGTTTCCCCAGCCCTGCATGTGGAAGATTCGGCGCGCGAGCGCGAATTCAATGGCCACGGTGGGCAGGGTCAAAATGTAGTTCGAAAGGATGCTCGAAGCCAGCATGGCTCCGGGACCGACCGGCGCCACGCGAAAGCGGCGCAAGATGCCCTGTTCGCGGAAGGTGACGAGCTGAATGCTCAAGCCCCAGAAGCTGCCCATGACGGTTATCGCCAGCACTGAGGCGAGCATATAGGGCACGGCGGCGACGTTGCTGCGGGCGAAGAGTCCCAGGAATAGGAATAAGAAAATCAGCGGGAAGACTAAGCTAAAGAAGATGAAGGCGCGATTGCGCAGCGCCAGACGCATGCGCACCTTGGTTAACGTCCAGGCGTTTCTCAATCGCGGAGCCTCCTGCCGGTAAGTTCCAGAAAAACGTCCTCGAGGGAAGGCGCGGCAATATCCAGACTGGAGAGCTCGTTTCCGTTGGCCTCCAGGTATTTGACCAGCGAAACGATGGTCTGCGGCACGCGCGTGGAGTGGACCACGTAGACGCCGTCGGAGGCGTGGCAATCGGCTACGCCCTCGAGCTGCTTGAGTGCGGCGTCGGATTCGGGGCGTGCCAGGCGCAGCTCGATGCGCGTGGTGCCGGCGGAACGCTGTTTGAGTTCCCGCGGAGTGCCCTGCGCGATGACGCGGCCCTGATCGATGATGGCCACGCGGTCGCAGAGTTTTTCGGCCTCTTCGATGTAGTGCGTGGTCAGCAAGATGGTTTTCCGCTCCTTCTTCAGCTCTTCGATGATGGTGTAGATTTCGCGGCGGACCTGAGGATCGAGGCCGGCGGTGGGTTCATCAAGGAAGAGCACGCGGGGCTCGTTGACCAGGGACATAGCCAGGGCCAAGCGCTGTTTTTGGCCGCCGGAAAGGTACGAATAGAAGGTGTTGCGCTTTTCTTCGAGGCCAAATCGCTTCAGCAGGGCGGCGGGATCGCGGCGTCGCTTGTAAAAGCTGGCAAACATGGAGATCGCTTCGCCGACCCGGAGCTTATCGGGCAGCGCGGTGGATTGCAGGACAGCGCCGATCTCCTGTTTGAAGGCGGAGCCGGGCGATTGCGGGTCGAGCCCGCAGACGCTGACGATGCCTCCGTCAGGCGGACGGAGGCCTTCGAGGATTTCGACCGTGCTGGTTTTTCCGGCGCCGTTCGGCCCCAGTAGGCCAAAAACTTCGCCTTCTTGCACTTCGAAGCTCACGCCACGCAGAGCTTTCACGGCGCCGTAGTTCTTGGTCAGGTTGTGTACCTCGATGATGGGGGCGCTCACGGTGTAAATGGGTATCTATAGCATATTTCGAAGAAGCTAACTGCGGAGCTTCTCGCCGCGGCGGCGCTTGGGCTTTTGGGCGCGCCTTCGCGCAGCCGGGATGGCCCAGAGATAATCCGCTAGAAGCACACGGCCGCCGCTCAGCCGAGCGCCTTCACTTTCGAGCAGGCGCCTTTGCAGGCTGGCAAACGGTTCACGAACCGCGATTCGGCCGCCCGCGGCCACCACGCGGTGCCAGGGAATGGCCTGACCGCGCGGACAAGCGGCCATGGCTCGTCCGGCGGCACGAGCGCCGCCGGGCAGCCACGTGGCGCGGGCGAGTTGGCCGTAAGTGATAACGCGACCTTTGGGGATGCGCTTCACCAATGCGTAGAGTCTTTGGCGGCCTGGATCCATCTTCGCAAAGATAACTGCAATGGCCGCGAGTTGCCAGTTTTGCCACTTTAGGAAACACAATGGGCAGAACAATTCACACTCGCGGCATCTAATAGGCAGGGTAAGAAGGGCCCGCTCCGACAGTTCCTCCGCGTATACCCGTTGACGCCGCGAAAGCGTGGCGTGCTCAGCCCAAATCGGCCCTTGGTCGTCGCCTTGCCGCGGCGCGACTGGCCTTTTGTGAGCAAGAAGGCGGGCGGCGGGAGTAACTGAATCGGGGAGTAACCGATAGGAGGCAACTGCGCCCGATTTCGCAGCATCGAACTTGACGGCGTAGTGGACACAACTTACACTACAAAGAACGATTTGCGGGAGAAGAGGGGTAGCATGGCTTTCGTACGCCGCAAAGGCAACGCTTACTACCTGGTGCACAATGTGCGCCAGCGCGGCAAGGTGAAGCAACTTCACCTGGCGCGCCTGGGCGAGCGTCCCAGGATTACCGACGACGTGGTGCGCCAAGTCAACCGCACCTATCCTTTCGTGGACGTCAACTGGACAGAGCTGCGCGAACAGATGAACACGCGCGTGGAGCTGTTCGACTCGAAATCCGCTTACGTCCGCAAGCTCATCGCGACGCTTCGCACCCTCAATCTGGATTTGGCCGATCTCTTTCCGCCGCTATTGGATGTGTCTGAAGCGCCCGCGACCGGGCACGAACTGGTCACCCAGCTGCGTCTTTTGCACTCGACCGTGGGTGTGAAGCTCGACCAATTCGATCGAGCGCCGCATCGGGCGGTGATGGCCGAGCGGACTTTTCGGTAAGTGGTCAGGAGGCACAAAGCCATGCGCGCCAGCCAGCGTCGGTCTTTGGATCCGAACCTGAGAAGCATCGAGTCTCAGGAATTCGAGAATTCTCTGCGCGAGAAGATCGTTGGCCAGGAAGAGGGCATCCGCGCGCTCGTGGACCTCTATCAGGTCTTCTGCGCGGGAATGTGCCCGAGCGGGCGTCCGGTGGGGAACGTGCTGTTTTTGGGGCCGACGGGCTCGGGAAAGACGCGCATTGTGGAGGCAGCCGCCGAAATCCTGTTCGGAGACCCGCGAGCGGTGATCAAGGTGGACTGCGCGGAGTTTCAGCATTCGCATGAGATTGCCAAGCTGATCGGCTCGCCGCCCGGTTATCTGGGCCATCGCGAAACGCATCCGTTGATTACGCAGGAAGAGCTGGGGAAATATCACACCGAGCAGTTGAAGCTGAGTTTTCTGCTATTCGACGAGATCGAGAAGGCCTCCGACTCACTCTGGCAACTGCTGCTAGGCATACTGGACAAGGCCACACTCACCCTGGGCGACAACCGGCGGGTGGATCTTTCACAAGTGATGATTTTCCTGACCTCGAATCTGGGCGGCGGGGAGATCACCGAGTTGATGAGCGGGGGCATGGGTTTTGTGCAGCCGGTGGATAAGCCCGCGGACGCGCTGGATGGAAAAGTGACCCGAACGGCGCAAGAAGCGGCGCGCCGGAAGTTTTCGCCCGAATTCATGAACCGGCTGGACAAAGTGGTCGTTTTCCACCCGCTGCGGCCGGTGCAGCTCGAACAGATTCTGGAGATCGAGTTGTCCATGGTCCAACGGCGCGTTCTGGATACGGCCAAGGGGCAGTTCCTTTTCCGCGTGACGCCGGCAGCGCGGAATTTCCTGCTGCAAGAAGGCACGGACCTGAAATACGGCGCCCGGCACCTGAAGCGGGCCATCGAGCGGAATATCGTCTATCCGCTGGCGAACCTGCTGGCCACAAGCCAGGTGCATCTCGGGGATCTGCTGTGCATCGACTGGGATGAACGCGAGCAGAAGCTCGTCTTCGACAGAGAAGGCGAAGGCGCCGTCCTGCCGGTCGCTCCTCCTGCGGCCGCTGCGGCAGCCGGCGCGCAGGCAGCCAAGGCTACCGGCGGCAAACCGGCCGAAGCTCCGCCGGCTATAGCGGCGCGCGAGGCCAAGGCGCCGGTTGCCGCGCCTCTGGCGCCGTTGCCGACTCCCTCGAGCCGCCGCAAGAACGAATCGTAAGGCCACCCCGGCATACGCGATGGCGGCACATGCCGGGGACCTCGCCTACGAGATTCATCCAATTGGTGTGTCGCCCCTGACGGGGCTTTCCCCGTTCTTCGCGATTTATTCCGCGCTTCCACCACCCCAGCCCACGCAAATGCGGCGTATGCCGGGGACCCCGGTTCCACCACCCCAACGCGCGCAAAGTCGGCGCGCGTCGGGGGCCCCGGTTCCGCGCTGGGCTAAGTTGTTTCGTCCCTGCCGGGACTTTCAGGGTGAAAAGTACGACCGTCGGGCGGAACTCAGCCGGCGGATTCGGAGGAAGCTTTGGGCTTCCAGCGGAGGACAGGCTTGCGGGCGGCGGCGACTTCGTCGAGGCGGCCGACGCGGGTGGAGTGCGGCGCGGTCTTTACCAAATCCGGCTGGGAGGCGGCCTCCTCAGCAATGGAACGCATAGCGTCTATGAAGAGGTCGCATTCTTCCTTCGACTCCGATTCAGTGGGCTCGATCATCATGGCGCCGGGAACGATGAGGGGAAATGCGGTGGTATAGGGGTGGAAGCCGTAGTCAATGAGGCGCTTGGCGATGTCCATGGTGTTCACGCCCTGCTTTTTCTGGCGATTATCGCTGAAGACCACTTCATGCATGGAAGGCGACGCGTAGGGCAGGTCGAAAACGCCTTCAAGATTCTTGCGAATGTAATTGGCGTTGAGGACAGCATCTTCGGTGGCCTGACGGATGCCGGGGCCATAGGCGAGGGTGTATGCGAGGGCTCGAACCAGCACGCCGAAATTGCCGCCAAACGCGCGCACGCGGCCGATGGATTGAGGGCGCACCGGTTCGAGCGAAAGCTGGCCATTTTTCTCCACGAGCACGGGAACCGGGAGGAAAGGCTCCAGATGTTTTTTCACCAGCACCGGGCCGGCGCCCGGACCGCCTCCGCCATGAGGGGTAGAGAAGGTCTTGTGCAAGTTGAGGTGCATGACGTCCACGCCGAAGCGGCCCGGCTGGGCCACTCCGGCAAGCGCATTCATATTAGCGCCGTCCATATAGAGCTGGGCGCCGCGGGCGTGGAGTATTTCAGAGACCTCGGCGATGCGCTGCTCAAAGATGCCCAACGTGGAGGGGTTCGTGACCATCAGGGCGGCGACGTCTTCGTTCACGATTTTTCGTAGCTGCTCGACGTCGATTTGGCCGCGCGCATCGGAGCGGATGTTTTCGACTTCATAGCCGGCGATGACGGCGGTGGCCGGATTGGTTCCGTGAGCCGAATCCGGAACGAGCACTTTCTTGCGCGGGTTCCCCTGGCTTTCGAGGTAAGCGCGGATCAGCAGCAGGCCGGTCAATTCGCCTTGCGCGCCGGCGGCGGGCTGCAGTGTGGCGGCGTCCATGCCGGTAATTTCCAGCAGGCATTTCTGCAGGGTGAAGAGAATTTTCAGGCAGCCTTGCGCGAGCAGCTGCGGCTGGTAAGGATGCTCGGTGGCCAGGCCTTCGAGGCGCGCGATGTGCTCGTTGACGCGAGGATTATATTTCATGGTGCAGGAGCCCAGCGGGTACATGCCCAGATCAATGGCGTAATTCCAGGTGGAAAGCCGGGTGAAGTGGCGAATCACCTCGATTTCGCTGACTTCGGGGAAGCCTTCGATATCGGCGCGCGCGTAATCGGAGCCCAGCGCGGCCCGAACGTCCACGGCGGGGACGTCGGCGGGCGGCAGTTCGAAGCCGCGCTTTCCGGGCGCTGATTTCTCGAAGATCAGGCCTTCGTTCTGGCTGGTGTGGCGTGCGGCTTTTTTGATTTTATCGGCCACCTGGATTCCTCAGAGTCTTTTGAAAGCTGATTTGCCTTTGTGAGTCCTAGTCGCGCAGTGAAAATCGAAGAGAGATTCTTCGACTGCGCGTCCCGACGGAAATCGTAAAAGCACGATTTCCGGAGGAGCAAGCATCGGGACGCTCCGCGCAGAATGACGAATTACATAATGGGCGGAGCCGAGATGCCGGCCTAAAGGCCGCCGCTACAAAATCACAAACCAATTCTCACACGCTGCTGCCAAACACGCTTCTCATACCGGCACGGCCAGGGTTTCTCGAACGGCATCGGCGAGCCGTTCGATGTGCTCGCGCCGGGTGGTCTCCGTTACGCAGACCAGGCCGCATTTGGTGAGTTTGGGATAGTTGGCACCCAGCGGCAGGGGCCCGATAATTTTGTCGCGCAGCAATTGCGCGTTGATCATGCGCACCGAGCGCGGAAACTGCACCACAAATTCGTTGAAGACCGGCCCGTCGAAAAGGCGGCGGACGCCGGGCAATTTTTCGAGTTCGGCCAGGGCAAACTGCGCCTTGGCGATATTCTGTTCGGCCATCTCGCGCAGGCCCTGCTTGCCCAGCAAGCAGAGGTGAACCGTGGCGGCAAGCGCGCAAAGGGCCTGGTTGGTGCAGATATTGGACGTGGCCCTTTCGCGGCGGATGTGCTGTTCGCGGGTGGCGAGAGTGAGGCAGAATCCGCGGCGGCCCTGGGCGTCAACCGTTTGGCCGGCAAGGCGGCCGGGCATTTGCCGGACATATTTTTCGCGCGTGGCAATGACGCCGGCATACGGGCCGCCGAAGCTGGGAGCGATTCCGAAGCTCTGCGTTTCGAGCGCGACAATATCAGCTTCGGCGGGCGGCTGCACGGCGCCAAGCGAAACGCCTTCGGCGATGGCGACGATGGTGAGCGCCTCGGCGCCGCGCGCAATTTGCGCGATGCGCGGCACCGGCTCGAGCACGCCAAAGAAGTTGGGAGATTGCACCAGCACGGCGCCGATTTCGTTATGGATGGACGCGCCGAGGGCCTCAAGATCGATTTGGCCCGAGGATGTGAAGCCGATTTCGTCAATTTGCAGGTCAATATTGCGCGCGTAAGTCGCCAGCACCTGACGATATTCGGGATGCACGGAGCGGGCCACGAGCACGCGGCGGCGGCGCGTGAGGCGCTCGGCCATGAGCACGGCCTCGGTGGTGGCGGTCGAGCCGTCCCACATGGATGCGTTGGCCACGTCCTGACCGGTAAGCTCGGCGATCAGCGTTTGAAATTCAAAGATAGCTTGCAGAGTGCCCTGGCTGATCTCCGCCTGGTAGGGGGTGTACGAAGTAAGGAATTCGCCGCGCAGCAGGATCGTGTCCGTCACCACGGAACGCAGGTGGTTATATATGCCGGCGCCGAGAAAACTGGTGTAGCCCAGGGAATTTTCGGTCGCGCGTTCGCGGAAATACTGGATCAGCTCGGCTTCGGACAAGGGGCCGGGCAAATCGAGCGGCTGCTTGAGGCGAAGCGCTTCGGGAATTGAGGCAAAAAGTTCGTCGATGGAACGCGCGCCGATGGCCTCGAGCATTTGACGGCGCTCGGAGGGGCTCTTCGGGAGATACCGCACTAGGAGCTAACCTTATTGTTTGTCATAGAGTTACGTTTGTCCCTATTAGGCCTAAATGGTAGTAAATCGCCGTATTCTAGCCCTATTTTAGGGACAAGGTACGGACAAGCAGCTCTGTCCATGGATTCGGGATAATAGCAGGATTTTTTCAGAGCGGCCAGACCAGGAAGAAAGGGCAGTGGGCCAGTTTCCGGAAACGCGACTTTTCAGGAGTTGGCCAAAATACTCACGGTGCGCTTCTTGGCTTCTGACGAA
>Ga0209160_1001790_pt1 | contig 18112 bp, 15 predicted proteins | sample GraSoiAngelo_153_FD_186167 | JGI IMG/M metagenome (GOLD analysis project Ga0209160, IMG submission 186167) | Grasslands soil microbial communities from the Angelo Coastal Reserve, California, USA - 14_1009_12_40cm (SPAdes) (version 2) | ecosystem: Environmental > Terrestrial > Soil > Grasslands ... | reverse complement strand
TTCCCGAGAGCGTGCACACCGTGACGGCAGCAGGGGACGCAGACCCGCCGCCGCTGCTGCCGGACGAAGAGCTGTGCTTGCGCCGGTATTACACACTGCGACGGGTTCGTCGGTGCCGCGGTGCCCGCGCGGGGGTAATCTGGGGGATTGGCGTCGATGTCGAGCGGGCGCACCCGCTCGGCCCAGAGGTGGTCAAGCTGATTTGCTCGGCGCAAGAGCGGGAGTGGAGTCGCGAGGTCGCGCCACCCGACTCCACTGATTGGCCAAAGCTGATCTTCAGCGCAAAGGAAGCGGCGTACAAGTGCCTCGCGCCCTGGTGCAAGAGAACATTCGGTTTCCACGACCTGGAGATCACGTTCCAACCCGCCGACGGCCGATTCGCCATTCGTTTTCTTGCGGAGGCACCCTTCCCCCACCCGGACCGCGTGCAGGTTGATGGACGTTTTGCCACATCGGCGACGCACGTCTTCACAGCAGTGCTCCTGACCGCCCATGGGATCGCCCGTGCCTGCAGCCGATCGGAACGCAAACAGGCAAAACCCAAGCGTGTTAATGGAGACCGTGACCCTGTCCCACAAGCTCGACGTCGCGGCGGCGGTTGTGGTGCTAGAGAGCTAAGCCTGCCCAGTGGCGGACCCCGTCCCGGGTCCGGCGGACGGCGCCGTGCGCGAGAAGGGCAGCACCGACCCCAGCGAGCACAAGAATCGCAGGCTGAGACAAGGTGAGGGCTACGGCTCCGCCCACCGTGAGCCGCCACCACGCACGCGGCGAAGTGGGCCCCTGCAGCACGGCGACCGCTAGGCCGAGGGAGCCGGCTTCACGCCGCACCCGGTGCGGCTGCTCCGAACGCGGAGGTATTGGGAGGACGCCACTCGGGAGCGTGGCAGAACGGCAACAGGCGGATGCTGCCGCCGCATGACATGAGGGCAGCGCGACGAGATTTGTCGCGTCCCGGCCCACGGACCTGTGGCGTCCGCGCATCTGTAGGCTCCCGCGCCATCGGGTGGGTTCGGAACGCCCTGCCCGCTAGCGGCCTATCCCACAGATCAGATAAAGCCATCGGCCAGTCAGCAAATCGGTACGTCTCTTGCCACGCTCTCTCAGGGGCGCCCGTTCGGCGTGCCAGGAGCGGGGTGAGAATGGGTCAAGGGAACCGGTGGGGATGGTCTGCCTGCCCAGCTAACGGGAATTGGGGGCGACAGAGGAGTACGCACGGGGATGGGTGAACGTCTGACGGCGGCCATCGCTGCCATCGCTACTCACTTGCCGGTCGGCGAGTTGACGAACGAAGATCTCGCGAGGGAGCTGAGCGACTGGACGCCCGAGAAGATTTTTGATAAGACGGGGATCCGCAGCAGGCGGGTCTCCGCCGAAGGGGAGTGCGCGTCGGACCTGGGTGTGGCAGCCGCCCAGCGGCTCTTCGAGAGCGGAGTGTGCGCCCCGAGCGCGGTTGACTTTCTCATCTTCTGCACGCAGACCCCAGACTACTTCCTGCCGGCTACTGCGTGCACGATGCAAACTCGGCTCGGATTGCGGACGAGCTGCGGCGCCGTGGACATCAACCAGGGGTGCTCCGGGTTCGTCTACGGGCTGGCGCTCGCCAAGAGCCTCGTGGAAGCCGGTACCGCGTCGTGCGTGCTGCTCGTGACCGCGGATACCTACACCAAGTTTCTACATCCGCGAGACCGCAGCGTCCGTGCGATCTTCGGAGACGGTGCAGCGGCGACCCTCGTCGTGCGCAGTCACGCGAACGAGGAGCTAATCGGACCCTTCGTCCTGGGCACCGATGGCAGGGGAGCGTGCCAGCTGATCGTTCCGGTCGGGGGGCTGCGACGGCAGCCCAGCCCAGAGACGGCGGTCGCCAGGGAGGCGGAAGGGGGCAACTGGCGGTCGGAGCAAAATCTCTTCATGAACGGGCCGGAGATTTTCAACTTTACGCTGAGCACGGTCCCCCTCGCAGTCGAGCAGCTACTGTCGAAGTCCAACGGCGGACCGCACGGAGTGGATTACTTCGTGTTTCATCAGGCGAACCGGTTTATGCTCGAGCGTCTCCGTAACAAGCTAAAGATCGCTCCCGAAAAGTTTTGTATTGATCTAGAGGACTGCGGCAACACTGTTTCCTCGACGATTCCGCTGGCGTTAGAGAGGGCGAGGCGCGGTGGGAGGATCACCAGCGGACACCGGGTCATGCTGGTAGGCTTCGGCGTCGGCTACTCCTGGGCGGCGGGTATGATCCGAGTCTCTTTCTAGTTGGGGTCGCTCATGGATGCTGACATTAGCACGAGTTTTCTCGCGAAATTGGCAGACGTATTTGAGGTGGACGCGACCACGCTCCAGTCAGGTCTTTCTTTGGCGGAGCGCTGGGACTCAGTGGCGGTCCTGGCGACGATGGCGCTGATCGACGAGCAGTTCGCCCTAACCGTTGCACCCGACGAGCTCACCCGCTGCACATCGGTGACTGAAGTGCTCGCCCTCGTTGATCAGAGGGTTGGTCTGCGGTCGCCAGGCCGGTGACGTGACCGCCGCGCGCTCGCTTGCGCTGGCAGGGCCCGATGCACCGGTAAGGTGCCTGGGAATCGATCTAGAGTCCATCGAGCGATTCAATCTGGTCATGAAGCCAGGTGGTCGCGCTTTCTTTGACCGAGTCTACACCTCTGGGGAGCGCGCGAGTACGAGCGGCAACCCTCTCCTGCTCGCCCTCTATTACACGGCGAAGGAGGCGGTGGCCAAGGCCCTAGGCACTGGCCTCGATCTGAGCGGCGCAGCCGCGGTGAGCGGTAGGGACATTGAGATTCGCTGGACGCCGGGAGAGGAACGACCCGCAGTGGCGTTGTGGCGCGGCGCTGCCGCGCGGGCCGAGCAGATGCACCTATCAGACGTCGTCGTGTGTTGGGAACATACTCCTCGGGTAGCCTGCGCAATCGCCGTCGGTACCGACTGTCCAGTGCTGCTCGCTTCGCTGGTGGCAGCGCTGCGGGAGGCGTTGGCCGCCCTCCCCCTCTCGGGGAGTGCTAAGTGCGCAAGCGACGACACACTCGTGGGCCTTTGACGATCGTGGAGCTCCAGATCTGATGCTCACGATCGTGATGTATCACTACGTCCGGGACCTCGCACGGACGCGGTTTCCAGAGATCCGCGGCCTCTCGACACATCGGTTCGAAGGGCAGCTGGACTATCTCACGAAGCACTACACCGTCTGCCGTCCCGACGAGGTCGTCGCAGCGGTACAGGGTGACACGGTGCTGCCACCCAACGCCTGCCTGCTGACCTTCGACGACGGATTGAAGGACCATTATACGACGGTCTTCCCGCGTCTCGAAGAGCGGGGGATTGCGGCCGTATTCTGCCCAGCGGTCCGGCCTGTTCAGGAGCACACCGTCCTCGATGTGCACATGATTCACTTCGTGTTAGCCAGCGTTCACGATCCCCGTCGCCTAGTTGATGAAGTGTTGAGTCTCGTGGAGGCCCATCGCTCAGCCGTGGCTCTTCCTGATCCTCTGACTCTGTATCGGATGGGTGCTGGCCCGGGTCGGTTCGATTCGCCCGACGTGACGTTTCTCAAGCGCCTGCTGCAGCGCGTGCTGCCACCGCGGGTTAGAGCGGACATCTGCCGAGCCCTGTTCCAGCGGTACGTGAGCGCCGATCTCCCGAGCTTTGCCGAGGAGTTGTACATGGACTTGGCGCAGTTGCGTTGCCTGGCTCGGTACGGCATGGCCATTGGTGGACACGGGTACGGGCATGACTGGCTCGAATCCTTGGCGCCGGCCGAGCAGCGTGAGGACATTCGGCAGACCATGTCTCTCCTCGAGGCCGTGATCGGACGCCGACCGACGAATTGGATCATGTCTTATCCCTATGGGAGTTATTCGAAGCACACGCTGGACCTGCTTCAGGAGGCTGGCTGCGCGGTGGGGCTCACCACCAGGGTCGGGCTGGTGCCTGACCTTTCCAGTCCATTGGAGCTGGCCCGCTTGGACACCAATGACCTGCCCTGTGCGGGCGATGCGCCCCTGAGCGAATGGACAAAGCGAGGTCGAGAGCCCGTGGAAGCTGGGGCAGCGCAGCCGCGCTGAGCCGGGGCGCGTCGACCCTGTGGGAGGATCTGTGACCGAGCCGAGCATTCGCACGGCTTTGTGTCGGGAACAAGACATCGCACCCCTGATGCGGTTCATTGACGCAGAGTGGCGCGCGGGCCACGTGCTGAGTCGTGACGAGCAACTGCTGCGCTGGCAATTCGATTGCAGTCTGGTGCCCGGCTGGCACGTCGCGGCACCGACGGTCATGCTGGCTTGGCTGGGCGACACGATCGTGGGGATGTTCGGTCTGACAGGGTGTGCGATGACGCTCGGAGGAACGGCGGGGTCCGCGGTGTGGCTATCGCACTGGTTCGCGAGCCCACTGTACCGTCGTCACAATGTTGCCTACGGGCTGCTGCGTGCCGTACTGGAGCTGGGGGTCGACGTTGTCGCGACGAACGGCGCGAACCCAATGGCCACCAAGTTACTGCGCGCCGTACAGTTCGAGACGGTCGGCGCAGTGCCCCGGTGGATCGGCGTAGTGAATGTCTCCTTGGCGGCTCGATTGCTCGCGGACTGCAACGAAGGGCTCGGTCTGGACGCCGCTGAGCGCTTCTGCGAACGCTACCGAGCAGAGATCCCTCCCGGTGGCCCCGTGGCGAGCGGAAGCACAGTGGAGGTGTTGCCGTGGCGAGACGAGCTCGGGACCGCGTGGGACCATTACTGGAAGGACCAAGTCGCCGGGACGATCGTGGGCACGGCACGCGATGCTCGGTTTGTCCGCTGGCGGTACGTGCACCACCCGCGCCTTCGCTACGAGGTTCGACTGGCCATGCGTCGCAATGATGGTAGTGTGATAGGTCTGACCGTGTTTCGGGTCGAGCAGGTTCGTGGCCGGACGGAAACAGTCATGCGGGTGGTGGAGTTTTTGGGGAATCCGGCAGCCCAGACGGCCCTGGCGCGCGCCACCCTCCAAGCCGCTAGGGAGCTCGGGGTCGCTTATGTGGACTTCTACTGCAGCTCCGCAACCGTGGCGCGAGGACTAGAGGAGGTGGGGTTCAGGCTGGAGAGTATGACTGATGACGAGCCTGCCTTCCCGACAAGACTGCAACCACTCGAGACGGGGCGCTTCTGCATGACGGCACTGATGCGGCTGCCATCCGCCATGCGCGGCCAGCTCAATGCTCTGGTCCGTTCAGGGCACCTGTACCTGACGAAGTCCGACGGTGACCAGGATCGTCCCAACTAGTGGCGCAGTTGAGATGCTCCTCCGGCCCTCTCAGGCCCGTAGGCACGAGGACCTCCTCCCCGCACCGTCGTTAGAACCGCACTTCGAGGCTGTCCCTTCCCAGATCGGGACGCCCCCCGCCCAGACAGCACCCGCAGGTCGAGCCATATCGTTGCGGGGGTAAGTCGACAAAATGTGGCCCGTACGCGCCATGGCGCATGCGCCTCGGCGTGCCCACCACATCATAACCATTTCCCCTGACGCGGGTTACGCACACGGGAGGTAAGCCACGGGCGCTGCCTCGCGGTACAGAACGTGATACATCGCCGGGGTGATGACAGCCGTTCCTGCTCCCGCGCAAACCCACGAGCCATGGCTCGGCAGCTGGCTATGGCCGCTGCGCGGTCTCTCCCAGAGGGTCCAGGCCCTTAGAGCACTTCCCCAGGCTGTCGCCCGAACCATCGACAGTCTCGCGGGTCACCGCGCCTCACGCCGCGTGATTCTTGGGGCGCTCGAATTCGGGATCGCGCTGCTCGCGGTGAACGGCGCGGTTCTAGTGGTCTATGGCGGCAGGTATCGCCAGTGGTTAAGTGGGCTACTCGCTGCGGTCGCGCTCTTCGTCGGTACGAAGGTCGTCTGTGGATTTGTCACTGGCGCGTTCGCCAGCCGGTGGCGCTACGTCAGCACCCACGACGCGCTCGTGATCGTTCGCTCGACACTGATCGCGGGCATCGCGGGGCTCGCCGGCGTCGAGGGGCTCGGTCTTGCGAGCGACGGCGTCCGGCTGGTCGTTGCCGACACCACCCTCTATCTGTTGCTCTCCTGTGGTATCCGGCTTTCGGCCCGCTCGCTACACGAATGGGAGCGTCGAGCAAGAACGGTTATCGGGAATCACCTCCGCCGCGCAGTGATCGTGGGCGCCGGGGAGGCGGGCGCGGTCTTCGTGAAACGGATTCTCGCCAGCCCTAAGATGCTGATGGACCCATCCGTCGTGGTGGACGACAATGCCAACCTGCACGGGAACCGGTTACACGGGGTTCCGATCGTGGGCCCGGTCAGCGAGCTGCCGGCGATCGCAGAGCGGTTCCGGGCGGACGAGATCATCATTGCGATCCCGTCGGCCACGACGGAGCAGATGGCGCACATTGTCGACACCTGCGTGGCGGCCAAGCTGCCGTTTCGGATCGCCCCCGATCCGGACGACATGCTGGGGACGCGCCAGGGGGCGAGTTGGTTGCGTGACGTGCAGCCAAGCGACCTGCTGGGGCGGGCTCAGGCAGAATTTGACGTCGTCAAGGTGCGGGCCGAGCTGCGCGGCGCGCGAGTGCTCGTCACTGGAGCGGCCGGGTCCATCGGTGCTGAGCTCGCTCGCCAATTGATCAAGGTCGAGCCGGAAGCGCTCTACCTCGTTGATCGCAACGAGAACGACCTCCATTACCTGTGCGAGGAGTTCCAACGCCATCAGATCACGCTTCCCTTCACCGGGGTCATTGAGGATGTGCGTGATCAGCGCCGGTTGACTCGGCTGCTAAGGGACGTCCAACCGACGCACGTCTTCCATGCGGCAGCGTTCAAGCACGTACCGCTAATGGAGTCCCACGCCGTCGCGGCGGTGGACAACAACATTCTTGGCACCTGGTCAGTGTTGCAGGCGGCCAGGGTCGCCGGCGTTCGCAAGGTAGTGTTAATCTCAAGCGACAAAGCTGTCCTCCCCAGCAACGTGATGGGAGCGACGAAGCGGTTCGCCGAGGTACTGGTCGCGGAAGCCACTCGCGGTTCGACGATGGACGGCATCATCGTGCGATTCGGCAACGTACTCGGCTCGAACGGAAGCGTCGTGCCATTGTTCCAGCGCCAGATCAGCGAAGGCGGGCCAGTCACGGTGACCAGCCGGGAGGCTACGCGCTATTTCATGACGCCCTCGGAGGCGAGTCAGCTCGTGCTCCAGGCGGCCTCGATGCCCGAGTCCGTCGGTAAGGTCGCGATCCTCGACATGGGTACCCCAGTGCGCATCTGGGACCTCGCCGAACGCATGGTCCGGATGAGCGGCCTGCGCCCTGGAGCGGACATCGCCATCGTAGAGACCGGACTCCGGCCAGGCGAGAAACTGCACGAGGAGCTCTGGTCGGAGAGCGAGGACGCGGCGCCGAGCAGCAACCCCAGAATCATGCTGGCTGAGGTAGGTTGCCTGAGCGAGCACGCCATGCCTCTGATCCCCCTAATTCGCGCGCTCGTGGAACTCGGCGACGATAGCGCCGTGGTCGAGCAGCTCGCTCGCTGGGTGGGCCTGACAAACCACACCGGGCTGCCCGGCCGCGCATCGCCACGCCGAAACAGGCGGACCCCAAGTACAGCAACCGCGGCGAGCATTGGCCTGACGGGTCGCCAACTGGCCGCCAGCGGACGCTGGGGCTAGGAGACCAAGTCGCGCGATCAAAAGGAGATCGCGGACTCGCTGCTCCCCCTCTTCCAGTCTCGACGAGTGGGGCACCTTGCACCAGAGAGGCGGCATCACGGCCAGAAAGCGGCAACCGCTCGCTAGCCTTCCGGGACTCCTCGCAGCCGCGCTGCTCGGCGTGGGTTGTCATGATGCCGCTAGTCCTGAGCGCCTCGGCCCCAGACATGACGCTACGGCAAGCCCCGTGATCGTGCGCATCGCCGGGCTCGGGCGCATCGGGACCCGGGCTGAGATGGCGTTCGACTTCGACGTGCGATCCGATCTGACTGGGAGACTCACGGTCTCCGATTACGGCGAGGGCAGAGCCGACGGGAGCGCCCCGACGCTGCGCGTGGATCCGACGGATGCCGGGACGGCGGTCACAGCGTTCCGGATGGCGTCGGGCGCCTGCAGCGACCCGAGTCGCGGGGCGGAGTTCGACGGAACCGGCCGGGAGGACACGGGAGCGCTAGTGGCTTTCACCGTGGTCGCGTGCGACAACGGGCCACCGGAGAACGGTCTGGACTTCTTCGGCATAGCCCTGCCGTCGGCGGGATTCAGCCGCTCCGGCTCCGTCACGAGCGGGGACATCGCCAGGTCGGCCGCTTCTTCCTCAGGGGATACGCTCGTTGTCTCGACCAGCACCTCCGGCTCGAACTTGGATGTGGACGGCTACACGGTCACCGTCGACGGCACGAATGCCCAGCTGAGCGCGACGAACGGCCGCGTCACCTTTACCGGCCTCGCCGCCGGTGATCACCCGGTTGCGCTCTCGGGGGTGGCGGCCAACTGCACGGTGAGCGGAGCCAACCCGCAGACGGTCTCGGTGCCCGCCGGCGGCGCAGCGAGCGCAACCTTCGCGGTGAGCTGCACAAGCGCGGTCCCGCGCGTTACCGGGCTCGGGCAGATCGGGGTGGGATCTCCCACGCCCGGGACGAACGTGCAGACCTTCGACTTCGACGTGCGGGCCGACCTGACGGGGCGGTTCACCGCCACCGATTACAGCGACGTGCAGCCGGATGGGAAGGTCGCCTCGCTGACCACGGATGCGTCGACGGACCCGGCGACGTCCGTCACGGCGTACCGCAACAGCTCGAGCGCTTGCAGCGACCGCAGCCGCGGGGTGGAATTCGACGCCGTCGGCAGGGAGCGCACGGGTGCCATCGTGAGCTACACCGTGGCGGTCTGCGACAACGGACCGGCTGGGAGCGGGATGGACTTGTGGAGCATCTTCCTCCCGTCGGAATCGTACGACCGCTCGGGCAACCTGACGAGCGGAGACATTGCCAAGTCGACTGCGCCCTCCTCAGAGGGCTCGCTCGCTGTCTCGACCAGCACGACCGGCTCGAACCTCGATCCGGACGGCTACATGGTGACGGTCGACGGGACCAATAGCCAGCCGATCGCGGTCAACGGCAGCGTCACCTTCACGGGCCTCTCGCCGAGCAGCCACGCCGTGGTCCTCTCCGGCGTGGCAGCGAACTGCACGGTGAGCGGGGGCAACTCCCAGACAGTCACGGTGCCCTCGGGCGGAACGGCGACGGCTGCCTTCGCCGTGAGCTGCGCGGCGATCACGGGGGACCTCACGGTCACGACCAGCACCTCAGGCTCATCCGTCCCCAGTGGCTACACGGTGACCGTGGACGAGACCACGAGGCAGGCGATCGGGATCAACAGCAGTGTCACGTTTGCGAACCTGGCGGCCGGCACGCACACCGTGGAACTCAGCGGAGTGGCCAGTAACTGCACAGTGAGCGGCGGCACGTCCCGCATGGTGACCGTGCCCTCGGGCGGGACGGCGACGGTCTCTTACTCCGTGGGTTGCATCACGCCCAACCAGCCGCCGACTGTGAACGCCGGGCCGGACGAGACAAGCTTGATCGGGCTCTTCTACACGGAAAGCGCATCGTTCAGTGATCCCGACAACAACGGGCCGTGGTCGTACACGATCACCTGGGGCGACGGTTCATCGACGACGGGCAGTACCTCGAGCCAGGGCACGATCAGCGCATCGCATACGTATCTCCTGTTCGGCAGCTACACGATCCGCGTGACGGTGACAGATAGCGCCGGCGTCTCCGGGTCGGACACGAAGGTGGTCACGTTCATATTGTGAGCGTTGCGAGCGCACCGGGCCGGCTTGGGATTACGTCCCCACCCCGGGGGCTTTTGCGACCTCCAGGCCGCTGCACACAAGCAACACCGACCTCTGCGATGCTAAGCGCTCACCCGCCGCACGCGCGCCGCAGATGCGCCCCCCGCGAGCTCGTTGTGTCAGGCCGCGTGGGGCGGCTCGCTTTTTGCGCTGAGCGTGCGAGAGCGTTGCTGCGCAGCATGGAACCTTCAGGAGGAAGCCTCATGGCACGCGCCGTTGGGCAGACTGGGTTGTCAGCGGCCTTCGCGATGCTGCTGGCCGCGACCGCGTGTACGGATCCCCAGAGTCCGAAGCCAGGTGGGGACCTTTTGTCGCAGACCAGCCCATTGACAGTCACTGTCACCACCACGGGCTCCGACATCCCCGCTGGCTATACTGTCTGGGTGGATGACTCCCAAAGCCAGCCCGTCGGGGCGAACGGAGTGGTCGCCTTCGTTCTGTCGGCGGGCAATCACGTAGTGGCCCTCTATGGAATCGCCTCGAACTGCAGGGTGATCGGTGGAGTCGACAACCCGAATAACCCGCGGTGGGTTTACGACTTCGACCCCATTGCGGGGAGCACGACCCACTCCGTCAGCTTCACCTTGAGCTGCGTGTCGCAGGGCGGCCTATTCGTTTCGGCCAACACCACCGGCGTGGACCTCCCGGCCAACGGCTACACGGTCACGGTAGACGGTGGGGCGAGCCAAGCCATCGCGACGAACGGCAGCGTCACGTTCACCGCGCTTACGGATGGCGGTCACTCGGTCACTCTGTCGGGCATCGCGGCGAACTGCACGGTGAGCGGGTCCAACTCGCAGACGGTTACCGTGCAGGGCGGCGCGACGGTGCCAGCGCCCTTCTCCGTGAGCTGCGTCCAGACCGGCAGTGGCAGCGGCAGCCTGACGGTCACGACTACGACAACCGGCTCATACGCCCCCAATGGCTACACCGTCACGGTCGATGGCACCTCAAGCCAACCGATCGCCACGAGCGGCAGCGTCACCTTCACCGTGCCGGCCGGCGATAACCCCGTCACGCTGTCGGGAGTGCCTTCGAACTGCACGGTGAGCACGGCGAATCCCCAGACCGTCACGGTGCCGGCGGGCGGGACGGGCACGACGAGCCTCTCCGTTACGTGCGGTGTACCGGTAGCGAGTGTCATTGGCAAAGGCCAGATGGGGATGGGATCTCCCACGCTCAGCAACAGCGTGCAGACGTTCGACTTCGCCGTGCGAGCCGATCTGACAGGGCGGTTCACGCTCACCGCTTACGACGACGTGCAACCGGATGGGCAAGCCGGCGCGATTACAACGGACCCGTCGACAGACCCCACGACGTCGTTCACAGCGTATCGCAACAGCTCGAACGCCTGCAGCGACCCGAGCCACGGGGTGGAGTTCGACGCCGTCGGCAGGGAGCGCACGGGTGCCGTCGTGAGCTACACGTTGCAGGTGTGCGACAACGGTCCAGCGGGGAGCGGCTTGGACTTCATCAGCTTCTGGCTCCCGTCGGAGGGATTCGGGCGGTCCGGCACCGTGACGAGCGGGGATATCGTGAAGCAGTGATCATGCGAGGGCCGCAGTCCGAGGAGTAGAGGAACGCCCGAGCGCCAGCGGCGGTCAACCGCCGCTGGCGCTTTGCAGTGTGGGGAGTGCTCGCAACGCGCGTTGACACGGCTCGGATAGGCCCGCACGGCCTCCCGCGGCAGCCGGTGGTGATGAATGCCCAGTACGGCGGGGGGGCACCATAAGAACAGGCTCGCAGGGCGGGGCGGCCCACCACAGCCTGTTGCGCTGGCGCCACGGCGACGCTCGGTCTGGGCGTTAGAGAACGGCTGTCACCCGTCGGTTGCTGCACTTGTCCCAGGCCGACGCGGTTACGCCTCTGGCACCGCCCATGCACAGGTCAGGCACGCGAATGCGAGCGGGACCTTGCGCACCAGACTCTTCAAGGAGCGAGCGTGAGCCACGGCATGGGCGGCGGCCCGTGGGGCTGGTGAGACGATGATCTCTCTGCTGCAGCACTGGGTGATGGGGCAGGCCGAGCGCCGCCCGGACGCCACCGCCCTCGTGATGGGCGGCGATCGGTTGACCTACGGGCAACTGGACACCTTGAGTAACCAGCTGGCGCGCACCCTGAAGGCCGCCGGGTGCGAGCGCGGCGACCGCGTCTGCTTTCTACTCCCTAAGTCTCCCCTCGCCATCGTGAGCATGCTGGGGATCTTGAAGGCGGACTGCATCTACATCCCGGTCGATCCGTCGAGCCCCGCGCCGCGAGTCGCGAAGATCGTACAGTCGGGAGGGCCACGGGTGATTCTGGCGGGTTCCAGCGCGGCTCCGCTGCTCGACGAGCTGCTATCGCACGAGCAGTTGGGGGGCACGACGGCGATCGGGTGGCTAGACCAGGGGCGGGGGCCGGCGGTCGGGGAGCACGTCGCGCCCAGATTCTCGCTCGAGGACGTCCGGCGCGCGGCAACCAGCCCCCTGGCCTTCCGCAACGAGGCGAGGGATCCTGCGCACATCTTGTTCACATCGGGCTCGACCGGCACGCCGAAAGGAGTCGTCATCACGCACGGCAGCGTGATCCGTTTCGTAGAGTGGGCGACGGGCTACTTCGGGCTCGGGCCTGCGGACCGGATGTCTGGTCATCCGCCGTTGCACTTCGATTTGTCGACGTTCGATGTATTCGGGACGTTCGCCGCCGGTGCCCAGATTCACCTCGTGCCACCCGACCTCAACTTGCTCCCCACCGCGCTGGCGCAGTTCATCCGTACCGCGGAGCTGACGCAGTGGTTTTCGGTGCCCTCGCTGCTCAGCTATCTCGCCAAGTTCGACGTGGTGAAGTTCAATGACTTCCCCACTTTGCGACGGCTGTTGTGGTGCGGCGAGGTCTTTCCAACGCCGGCCCTGCGGTACTGGATGACGCGGCTCCCCCACGTCAAGTTCACAAACCTGTACGGGCCCACCGAGACCACCATCGCCAGCAGCTACTACACGGTGCCGCACTGTCCGGAGGACGATCGAGCCGCGATCCCGATCGGCTCGCCCTGCGCAGGGGAGGAATTGCTCGTGCTGAACCAGCGGTTGGAGCGGGTGCCGCCGGGCGAGGTCGGGGACCTGTACATCCGGGGCGGGGGCCTGAGCCCGGGATACTGGAGAGACGCGGAGAAGACCCACGCCGCCTTCCTCCCCAATCCGTTCGCTTCCGATCCTGCGGATCGCATCTATCGAACCGGGGACCTCGCGAGCATCGGCGGAGACGGGCTGGTCTACTTCCTCGGCCGGGCCGACTCCCAGATCAAGAGTCGCGGCTATCGCATCGAGCTGGGCGAGATCGAGACCGCGTTGAACGCGCTGACTTGCCTGCGAGAGTGCGCCGTCGTCGCTGTGTCGACGGACGGCTTCGAGGGCACCGCGATCTGCTGTGCCTATGTCCCGTCGCCCGGGGTCGCGGTCACCCCCGGTGAGTTGCGCCATGCGCTGGCCAAGCTGCTGCCCGCTCCGATGCTGCCGTCTCGGTGGATGGCGTACGAGCGATTGCCGCGGAACGCGAACGGCAAATTCGACCGACGTCTGCTCCAGGAGGCATTTGCGAGCAATGAAACTGTTGCCGCTGGATAGCCCTGAGCTGATCGAGCTGGTGGCCAGCTGGCTCGGCAAGCCCGAGAATTACAAGTGGCTGGACTTCGGCAACGGCGTCCAGACGCTGACGCCTGTGACGCTGAGGATCATGACGCAACGGGAGATCCAGGTCATCCGGGCTTACACGGCGGATCACGGAGACGTGCCGGTGGGCGTGGTGGGCCTGACCAACGTGGATCGGAAGTTCAAGACGGCGTCGCTGTGGGCGGTGCTCGGCAGCAAGCGCCACGGTGGCAGCACAACGGAGGCGTGCAGCAAGATGCTCACCCTAGGATTCACCGAGCTGGGGCTTCAAGCCATCAACGCTTGGACCCTGGAGACGAACGTGCCGGCGCAGCGCGTGCTCGAGCGCCTCCACTTTAGGTACATCGGGCGGCAGCGGCAGTGTCACTGCATCGACGGTCGCCGGCTCGATCGCTTGCTCTTCGATCTGCTGGCCGCCGAACACAGGGACGTGTGACATGCCGGACTCCACGAACCTCGAGCGCCGGATTGCCGTCCTGTTCTCGGACAAGCTGAACGTGCAGGTTCCGTCGCTCGAGACGGACTTAATCGATACGGGGCTCGTCGACTCGCTCACGTTCGTCGAATTCCTGGCCCATCTGGAACAGGACTTCGGCGTTCACGTGTCGCTCGAGGATCTCGAGATCGATAACTTTCGGACTATCGCCAGCATCGCCCGCTTCGTGGCGACCAAATCTCGGAACGGCACCAAGCTCAGCCTTCGAGAATGACCACCGCCGCGGCCAGGCCCGGCTGATGGCTGAGGCTCACGTGAAGCTGTCGCACGCCCTTGCGGCGGGCCTCGGCCGCCGCTGATCCCGTCAGGCTCATGGTAGGGCTGCCACCGTCCGCCCGGACCACTTCGACCTGTTGAAACGAGATGCCGCGCGCCGAGCCGGTGCCCAGGGCTTTGAGCAGGGCCTCCTTGGCGGCGAAGCGGCCGGCCAGCGCTTGGGCCCGGTCAGCCCGCTCGGCGCACTCCGCCAGTTCGGCGGCGGTGTAGACTCGCTCCTCGAACCGCCGCCCGTGCAGGGCGAGCGCGCGCGCGATCCGCTCCGTCTCCACGACGTCGAGCCCCACTCCGAGGATCATCGGCCGCTCCTGACGACAGCAAGCTAACCAATCGCCCGCTCCAGCTCACGCGCGCAGCGCGCGATCCGTGCGTAGGTCTCCTCGAACACGGTGAGTGCCTGGTTCACCGGATCCCGGATCGTGCGCGGTTCCCGTGGTTCCGGGTCGAGGTCGCCCAACAGGAGGACGTCGCGCTCGGACCGCCCGAAGCGATCGCACACCTCGCGGCGCTGCACGGAGTCCATGACGATTATGAGATCGACCGCTCGGGCACCGTCCCCGGTCAGGGGTTGCGACCGGTGAGCGGAGAGATCGATGCCAAAGCGCGCCGCCGCCACGACCGCCTCGGGCGACGACCGTCGACCGGTTCCGGACAACCCGGCCGAGTCGACGCGCACACCGCGCACGGCAAGCGATGCGCGCAACAGCGCCGCGGCGAACGGGCTGCGGCACAGGTTGCCGTGACACACCACCAGCAGCGACGTCACACGAGGACGACGGCGCAGCGCCGCGAGCGCCGCGCGCCGGCGCAGCCCGTGGAGCACACGGGTGGGTACTTCGCGCAGCCGGCTCGCGAGCGCCACCTCGTTCACGTGAACGCTCGAATCCATTTTCCCTCGGCTTTGGCCAGTTGCAGGGCGCGAGCGGCATGCGCCAGGAGGTCATTCGCATCCACAGGCGTGTAGCGAACGTTGCCGACGGCGTCATACCCCGCCCGCAGCTCGGGGGTCGGCATGGCGCGACGGAACCGCTGGGCGAGCTTGACCGCTCCCACCGCGTCGGTGCCCGGCGCGACCACGGCGAACTCCCCCTGCCCCACTCGTCCGATCGCGTCCGAACGGCGCCCGCCGGCTTGAAACGTGCGCCCGACGAGCTGCAGCAGCTCGACCGACGGCTCGCCTTCGAGAACCGGCGCGAACACCACACAGGCGGCCGACGTGTTGTGGTGGGAGGCCTGGACGATCAGGTCGCGCGCCCGGCGTGCCAAGCCCGCCGGCGTATACAGGCCCGTCAGGTCGTCCACCATGTTGGCCCGGGGTAGGAGGTCGGCATCGATCTTGGCGCGGACGTACCGGTCCAGGGTCGGTAGCAGCTCGTCGGGGTCGAGCGGCAGCGGGAGCAGCTCCCAGATACCGACGCGCAGCGCGGCCTTATGGTCCTTGGGCGTCGGATGGCCCGGCGTCAAGAGGAGAATCGGCGTGCTCGTGCCGACCAGCGGATCGTCGCGCAGCGCGTGGCCCAGCTCGAGGCTGTCGCGGTCGGCGAGCCTGGCATCGAGCAGGATCACATCCGGACGCACGTCCCGGGCCCGCTCGAGTACCGGGGCGCCCGCATACAGGCGGAGCACGGAATAGCCTTCTTGGCCGAGGACGTTCTCCAGTTGCCGCAGATTCTGGTTCTGGTCGCTCGCGATGAGAACACGCGGCGGACGGGAGAGACCCTTCCGATTTGGCATGCGGCTCGGTACCGGTCAGGTGCCCGAACCTGCCCGGTCGAGAGCCTCCGTTAGGAGGCCTGCGGCGCCCAAGCGCGACATACCGGTGCCATATGGGACGTTTGCCGTGGTGGCGGCCCGCGGGGAGCGAAGCCACCACGTGGCGCCCGCAGCGCTCGCTCTCCGAGCACGTCGAGCCATGCCGCAGTGGTCAACACAATTTGGCTCGCTCCCCGCAGCCGCACGCCACTTCGTGCAAGCTGGATGCCACGGGTAGGCCAGCCCATCAGCCTTGTGGTACTGAGACTTACGCGAGCGCCGGTCGCCGCGTGGGTGCGACGGTGGAGCCCCCACTCAACATGCGGCCCGGTCGCCACAGGCTTACCCGCTCGCTACGCGCTCCAACATTTCGCGCAGTTCCTCCAGACTGAAAGGTTTGCGAAGGACGGGGCGCTCGGAGCGCTGCAGCGCGTCGCGAGTTTGCGGCGAGATCGAGTCCCCGGTCGTGAACACGATACGACGCTCCTGGCCCCGTCCCGCGAGTCGCAGCCGCTCGAACAGATCGAAGCCCGTGTGGTCTTCGTCCAGGTGCACGTCCAGCAGCACGGCGTCGAAGCGCGCGCCCGGCGCGGCGAGGTGTTGCGCGGCGCTCGCGAAGTCGGCGACGCTCGTCACTTCGTGTCCCAGGCGCTTCGCGAGCAGGACCATGCCCCGGCGCACACCTTCCTCATCGTCCACCACGAACACCGAGAGAGGGCGCGCGGCGGGTTGGAACGGTGTCGGCGCCGGGGAGGCGGCGGGGGCCGTGTCCATCGGCAGCTCGAACGAGAGCCGGGCACCGCCGCCTTCGACGTTCTGTATCCACATCCGTCCCCCCATGGTCCGGACCAGACCGAAGCTGATCGCGAGGCCCAGACCCGTGCCCTGCTCGCCCTTCGTCGTGAAGAACGGCTCGAACACGCGCTCCAGCAGCTCGGGGGGCACGCCGGGCCCCGTGTCGTCCACCGTCACCAGCACGTGATGATCGGTGCGTCCGGCGGCGATCGTGATCTGGCCGGGACGACCTGTGCCGTCGATCGCCTGGCGGGCGTTGACGACCGCGTTGAGGAACACCTGCTGCAGCTCCTGGGGGTCGCCGGTGACGACGGGCAGATCGTCAGGGAGGGAGACGACGACGCGGACGCGGGCCTTCTTGAACGCGCTGCGCTGCAGCGCGAGCACGCGCTCCACGATCTCCGCGAGATCGACCGCCACCTCCATGCGCGGCCGCTGGCGGGCGAAATCGAGCAGCGTCCGGACGATCCGGCCGGCCCGCATCGCCTCGCAGCGGATGATCTCGGCACTCTCCTTGAGGTCCGTCTGCTGCGGCGGATCCACCGCGAGCAGCTCAGCGAACGCCGCGATCGCGGCGAGCGGATTGTTCAGCTCGTGCGCCACCCCGGACACCAGCGCGCCGAGCTGCGACAGCCGGTCGGCCTGCAGCAGCCGCCGCTGGAGCAGCAGCTCGCGCGACACGTCTACGGCCACAAGCAGCAGCGTCGGCGCCGCGCGAGCGGGATCCACGTTCACGACCACGGCGTGCACGTCGCGGGCCGGCTCGCCCGCGAACTCGACGGTGAACCGCAGCTCCTGCCGCCGGGTGATTGCGTCGCGCAGCCCCGCCGCGAGCGGCGCCCGCTGCGCCGCGGGTGCCCAGTCGGCGAGCGCGCGCCCCCGCAGCGCCAGCACCTCCGACACGCCCAGTAGCCTCGCGCCCTCCGGGTTGGCATCGAGGATCTGGCCGTCCGCGGCGAGCACCAGCGCGGGCGTGGGCAGCGAAGCGAACAGCTGGACGTAGAGGCGCCGCTCCGTCTCGAACGCGTCGACGAGCTGTGCCGCCCGAGACTCCGGCGGCAGCTCCTCGCGCACCTGCCGGAACGCCATGACCAGATGGTTGCGGGGCCCCCGCGTCACTCGGGTCTCGAACACCAGCGCGGGGAATTCCGGGCGAGCCGGGGCGAGAATCGTCCGGGGTTGGCCGTCGGCCAGCACGTCCTGCAGCACCTGTTCGACGTGGGTCCCCCTCGCCGTCGGGAAGGCGACCCAGAAGGTTCGGCCCAGCACCCGATCCGCGGTGAGCCCCGTGATCCGGCTGGCCGCCGCGG
>Ga0209160_1001787_pt1 | contig 18117 bp, 28 predicted proteins | sample GraSoiAngelo_153_FD_186167 | JGI IMG/M metagenome (GOLD analysis project Ga0209160, IMG submission 186167) | Grasslands soil microbial communities from the Angelo Coastal Reserve, California, USA - 14_1009_12_40cm (SPAdes) (version 2) | ecosystem: Environmental > Terrestrial > Soil > Grasslands ... | reverse complement strand
CCAGTGATGGGGCAGACAGTCGGAGCTGTCGTCGACTGCGGCGGGAAACGGCTCGCTGGCGCTGAGCGAGAGACCTGCGCGTCACCAGACCTGATGCGGCTGACGAAGGACGTTGACCAACTGACGGGTCAGCTCGAAGCGACTTTGACGGGCCGCAACAAGGAAGCGCTCGTCGATACGGAACGCCCCTTCATGGTTGAACGCAACAATTGTCAAAATGCGACTTCGGCTCTGCACCAAGATTACGCTTCGGTTGTGCGCGCATGCGTCGAGCGCCTCCTGCGAGGACGTCTCGACGCGCTCAGAGCGGCGGGGACATCGCCCGGGTCCATCGTGAGCGAGATCGGCCAATACAGCTTCTGGAGCATTGCGAACTTCGTGAAGTGGGGTCCCGAACTCCTCGGGAAGCACGTCAGGCTTTGGGGCTGCATGGCTCTAGACCCTGGCCCGACACCGGCTAGCCGCATCCACGGCACCATCCACGATTATCCTCCAAAGCCGAGGGGCGCGTCAGTGCCGGCCATCTTCAACACCATGACCGAGGAGAAGGCGACGTGGTTCTACGATGCGAAGAAGCCGTGTGGCTATTGGCACGGAGTCGTCGAGCGTCGCGATGGGCGGTTGGTTCTGGCGCAGATGGAGCCCAACGGACTGACCTGAGTCTGTGGCCCGTGTCGTCGCTGCGGCGCCGCTCCCACCCAGCTCCTCTTCTTGACGCTGACTTGCAACCTCACCATTCTCTTCTTGAGCAGCCCTCGACCCAGTAGGGCCCGCCTCAAATTGACGCAAGCATGAGAGGAGCTCCGCTTATGCCTTCCACTGTCGATCGGCGTGCAGTGGACCTCGCCGCGTTCCCGGACCTCGTCGTCATCTATCTAGGCATGCGAGTTCGGACGTTCGCGGGCATCAAAACCTTGCTTGGCCTTGGTCCTCAAATCGACAAGGCTGGTGTTGCCCGGCCTGAAGGCCTACTGCATTTCGAAAACAACATCATTTTCCGCCTCTTCCCGCTGCATATTGGCATGCGGTGGTACTGGAAGGACTTCGACTCCATGGAGCGGTGGACGCGCTCAGAGCCGCACCGCACCTGGTGGCAGAACTTCATCCGTGACTCCGGCGGCACGGGGTTTTGGCACGAGGCGTATTTCATGCGCGGGGGAATGGAAGGTGTCTACGTTGACGTGAACCGCCCACCCCTCGGCTTCCAGGCGTTCGCACGTGACGTCCCGATGCGGGGGCCCATGTTCTCGGCCCGACAGCGGCTGCAAGTGTCTGGAGATACCCCACCGCAACCGTTGGGCATGGCAGAGTCTGATCTGTACCAGTCCGGGGCATCTGGGCGCGAAGGCGCCGCCTAACAAGCGCTTGCAGCTGGAGGCACTTTGCGACCGCTTGCCTTGTGCGCGACCCTCACGATCCTGACCTCAGTGGTCGCCGTTGCGCAACGCTGGGATGTCGGACCACTCCGTAGCCCCACTCCAATTCCCCGGGACGGCCTCCCACCGGAACGCGCCGCGTTCTTCACTTGGCTCGTAGTCAACAGCGGCAAGCTCCCTAACAACGCTTACCAGCGCGTCCAAGAGCGCCTGTACACATATATCTCCCAGCTGGCTAAGGACCACGCCGGTGCCTTTCCGCCGGCGTCGGACACCGCAGCCTTTAACCTCTTCCGTGCGGCCGCGCAGATCGGGGTACCAGGAGCAGATCGCGTGGCTCGCGCACTTTACGCGCACCCTGACAGACTTCCTGCCCCGACTCCAATTCCAGGCTTCGATCTAGCCTTTCGCCCGCCGCTCTTCGCCCTCACGAGCGATGACAGCACCTGGGGCGTCTGTTTCCCCTACTATTTCATGGCCGCTCCTGGGGGCCGGCAAACCCCGGCCAACGGCGTATCGACCGAACTCGTAGTTCTCTCGACTCTGGTCGCGCCAGACCGCAGTCCGGCGGGCTCCTCGCAGGCCACGATCTTCATTGCAGCCGCACCCGTGGCCGATTCCCTCAAACACGTGACAACGTGGCTCAAGCAGTTCGGAGTCGGCCCCGTCACATCGCCGCCGGAGAGTGCCGCTGGCAGCTGGTTCGCCTCGCCCGCAGCGGAGCCGATGCGTCGTCTAGCCACGATCCGTCGACTGCCCCAGCGTGTTCTGGTCATATTCTATTTAGGCCAACCCGGTACCTTCGAGACCAACCGGCCACATTTCTTTAACCTCCTGGCCACATTGCGCGACGGCCGATGTGCAGCCTAACTACCGCATGAAGCGGTCAAGGCGCGGCCATCGGTTGGCGTCGACCGCCGCACCACCACCCTGCCTTCTCCAGCTTGCCGCGGAACGCCGCGCCTTGCAGTTTATGCGGGGTCGTTAGGCGCCACCACGTAAGATCGTCGGATGCCAGTCAGCCTTATTTGCCCCTCCTGTGGAACGGCAGCCACGTTCCAGCGTTCACCCGTCACGACGTGCCCAAACTGTCAGGCCTCGTTCCCAGCAGCTCTGCGTCAGCCGGCTGAAGCCAGTCTGCTTCGGCAGAATGCGCCGCGACCAACCTTGTTGACGGTGGGCTTGTATTTCGCGCCCGGCTTCGGCGCGATGTGCCTCCTAGGCGTGCTTGCGGCGGCTACCAACGCGCGATTCGTGAAATTCACCGTCAACGGTGAAGCCGTGACGGGGCACGAGTTTTTCGCCACTGCCGGGGCGGGCATTGGCGTTATGGGTGTGCTGGCTCTGGCGATCGCCTACGGGATCTGGCAGGAGCGCTCGTGGACTCGGTGGCTGATCCTGGGGTTCTGGGCTGCTCTGGTGGCCATGAACGTCGGCCTCGGCTGGGCCAACTCTGGCACCAATGGCGCGGTGTCCGCGATCATCAGTGTGGCAGTGTTCGTGCTGTTGGTCGGTTGGTACCTCTTTGGGAAAGAGAATGTCGTGGAGTACTACCGAGCCTTGGGACGGGAGGAGTCTGCACGGGCCGGCGCCGCGTCGAAGGGTGGCGCCTAACATGCGCTTGAAGCTGACGGCGCGCGTAGATTAAGGAATGAATCTTTCGTCAGCGCGCCGCAGCTTAAGCGCGAGCCGGTAGGCGGCTAGGCAGCGTTCACAGACCCGCATCAGCCATGATCCGATATCCACGCGCCGTTCCGCCCGTGCTTGCTGCCCTCATAGTGACCGTATGTCCTGCGTTTGGTGGTGCCCAGATTGCCTCCCTTCCTCCAGTGGACGAGGCCAGCCGTGACTCCTCACTCCTCAGGTTCCGCGGCGACGTCCTCCGGGCGCTGCAGCGGCGGGATACCGCCTTCATTGTAAGCATCGTTGCTCCGAACGTAGGGAATGGATTTGGTGGCGACGCAGGTCTCAAGGATTTTCGGTATTTCTGGTTCGGAGGTGGTGAGCGTAACCGGAAGATGGAACAGCTCCGCGAGGCACTGCAGCTCGGGGGTGCGTTAATCGACGACTCCACATACGCGGTACCCTACTACGCCTATGAGGGCCGGTTTCCCTCCGGTCTCAATGCGCATGGCCACGCGCTTGTCCTCGGGGAGGGGGTGAGTGTTCGACAATCTCCGGGCTCGCAGCGTCCGGTGGTTGCGATCCTCACATACGGGATCGTCACCCTGCCGAAGGGATGGACCGGGCATCCTGATCAAGACGGCTCCTCGGACGTTGTATGGTTGCAGGTTGGCCTCGGCGACGGGAAAGTGGGCTATGTCGCCGAGCCGTACCTACGCAGTCCGCTCGGCTTGCGCGTGACGTTCAGGAAGAGGAACGGACACTGGGTGCTGACATCGTGGGCCGAGGGAGACTAGGCGCCACAGCTTAAGCGCGGCCCGTTAGGCGGCGGCCGCGACTGTCGGGAAGGGGGCGACCAAGATGATAGCGACACTGCTCGCGACAGTTCTGGCCTCGACGCCCGTTCTTAGCGACACCGTGGTACGGCTGGGGATCGTCGAACGAGATCTTACCGGGGACAACGTCCCGGAAATCTTGAGCCTCACGGGGCGCGGCCAAACTGTAGACAGCCTCGAGGTAACATTCACGATCACGTCGTCGGGACGAACACTGTTTGAGACGAAGTGGTCAGAGACACGGGCGGTGGGCTTTGACGCAGGCCGACGGGTTCTCTCCGCGGCCGAGCACCGTAGGCGGTTGCGCGAGCTGGGCCGTTTCTTCTTTGCCGACGAGAAATTCATGTCACCTGCGGAGTTCCTGATCAGTCTTCGCGGTTCTGCCCCGCGGCATATCGACCTCATCCCCGATGTAATCGCTCGCGATCTTCGCCGGAGCGACCGATCGCGGGCGCAGCTGATCTGGGACGAGATGCAGGCCGGGAGGATCACACTCTTCGAGTTCTCTGTTGGAGGTGATGCCGTCACTACTATCGGGTGGAGCGCCAGCGATCAGCGCTTCTATCACCTCTTGGAATGCTGCTAGCGTCGGGCCGCGCGGACATTGCGCTCGCAGCTTAAGCGCGATCCACTAGCGGTCATACGACTATCCTGAGGGGGACCAGTGAAGCTCAACCGACTTATTCCCATGCTGCCAGTAAGAAGCATGCCTGCGAGCGTCGAGTTCTATCAAAAACTCGGCTTCACCGTCGAGCAGAGAGACGACAGTTGGCGTTGGGCGATGCTCTCCTTTGGCGATTGCCGCCTGATGCTGGACGAGTCAATCAACGTTCACCCAGGCATTCCCCGTTCATCCGTTCTCTACTTCTATCCGGATGCCATTGCTGCGTATCACGAGCAAGTGCGAAGGAATGGTCTAGTCGTCCCTGATTTGGACTTCACCTTCTACGGCATGACTGAGTTCCGAATCGAGGATCCGGATGGGAATCGGCTGTGGATTGGACAAAACGCTTCTACGGAAGCCCCACACGCCGCCAGAAATCAAATGCCGGAAACCCTTGCGAAATGACGACTAACCTGCGCGTGAAGCTGGCGCGGGATTCGTTAGGCGGCTAACGCTCATGAGCTCACCCAATCGTACACGTGCTCTAGCACTCTTCCTCGGCCCCATACTGGTAGGCGCGCCGATCCACATGGGTCAGGCGCAGAGCACATGGGACCGATACAAGCCCGGTACGATCAGTGGCGTCATTCAGCAAAACGATTCCACGATCCGAGCCAACAGCGTGGGGAAGCTTCCAACTTGGGTCGTCACCGGTAACCAATTCCCGACGCTCACCCGGGTCGTTTACCGGGGCGACTGGCGGCCTGTGGACTCGATCCGCGCCGAAATTGTCCGTCGCTGGGGAGTCTCTTTCCGTCGGGACTCTTCCATGGCTCGACGCTTCCGCCGCGAGTATCTGTTTCAGGAAGGTCAGACACTGTTGTGGTTACCCGTTCAAGACACCGTGGCAAGCTACTTTCCTCGAGAGCTACACACGGGCCAGGAAATCGCGCTGTACGTTCTGTGGCTCGGGGCCTACTACGCCGGCCATGACATCACGTGGGCCTTCGTTGTTACCGAATTCGATGCCGGGTCCGCGAAGCGGTAGCCGCCTAACAAGCGCTCGCCCGCCGGCGTTCGACCCCGCCTAACCGCGATCCGTTAGGCAGCGCTCACCACCTCCCCCTGACGACCTTCCAATGCTCTCTCTCCTTGCCACCGTCTGCGCCGGCCTCTTCAGTGGCGCCGCGATCTACGTCAATCTGGTTGAGCATCCCGCTCGACTCAGCTGCGGAACGGAGCTTGCGGTCAAAGAGTTCGGGCCGAGCTACCGTCGCGGCACCGTGATGCAAGCATCTCTCGCGCTCGTTGGGTGTGCTCTCGGCCTCGCGGCGTGGGCTCGCGGCGGCGATCGCGCTGTGCTGATCGCTGCCGTGCTCCTCGGCGCCGTTGTTCCATTCACTCTCATTGTCCTCCTACCGACGAACAAGCAGCTTCTCGATCCCAGCCTGGACACTCGGTCCGCGATGGCGGCCGAACTCCTGTCGCGGTGGGGCTGGCTGCATGGGGTGCGGAGCGTATTGAGCCTCGCCGCATTCGTCCTCCTTCTGACACGCCTCGAGGGGCGGTGGTGACGGCGGTGAGAGCGCTGCCTAACATGCGTGAAGCTGCCGGGCGGTGATCGCTTTAAGAGAAACGGAGCGTTTGCACCCTGGCGGGCGCGGACTGTCGTCAACCATCCTTGCGCCGGCGGGCGGGTCCCCCGCAGCTTAAGCGCGATCACTTAGGCACCTCACGTGAACCATCGCTCATCAGCCCTCGTTGCCGTGTGCGTGCTCTCGCAACGTCCGGCCGCAGCACAAATCGATACCGCGTCGATCCGCCAAGTCCTTGCTACCGAGGATCGGCGGTTTGCGGCCATGGTGCATGCGGATACGAGTGCGCTCGCGTCGCTCCTCGCCCCCGATCTTACGTACACCCATACTGACGGCGCCCAGAACACGGGCGCGGAGCTCCTGCAGCTCTTGGGGAGCGGCACCCTTCGGTACGCCTCGATCGCGCCTGAGGCACGCGAGGTCCGGGTCGTCGGCTCGAGCGCAGTTGTAACGGGCCGCTCGGCGATGCGGGTCGAAGCGAGCGGCCAGGTCCACGCGTTTCGCATTCGGTATCTTGCTGTGTACCGGCGCGGCGCTCGCGGTTGGGAGTTGATCGCGTGGCAGTCTACGCGCCTGCCGCCAGAGTGAGGGGAAGGTGCGGCCTAACAACACGACGCCCCATAATGCTCATTCTTGAAGTGATGGATAAGGAGCCCGCCCTTCGCACGGTCTGGGGCGCCGCGTTGCTCCTCGGATTGGTGGGCTTTCTGGCCGCCCGGTTCCGGCGCTGGCTCGTCCTCCCGGCGCTCGGCGTCATCGGGGTCCTCGCCTATTGGCAGCTCAGTGAGCTCGCGGACGCTGCCGTACGGCCGGCTATCATCCAAGAGGCGGGGCGCGGCTATCTGATCCAATCGTGCGCCGCAGTTGCCGTGGCGGTCTTGCTCTCAGTGTTGGGGCTGGTCCCGAAGCGGCGTGCGACCTAACATGCGCTCCAAGCTCGCGGGCTCGCCGCCCGCAGCTTACGCGCGATCCGTTAGGCAGCAGCGCTGGTGCTGACGTCCATGCTCTCTCCCCACTCGTGCCCCTGGGAGTCGTTATATGTGGAAAGCCGAGTACGTAATGACGACTGACGTGACGCCCGCAGCACTCTACCGCGCGATTACCGATATCAACAACTGGAGCGAATGGGACACTGGGCTGGAGTATACGCGCCTGGACGGCGACGTGAAGCCGGGCGCCGCATTTCTACTAAAGCCGCGGGGCGGACCAAAGGTTCAACTGACGCTCGACGAGGTGCGGCCGCACGTTCTGGTGGATACCGCACATCTGCTTGGCGCCACAATGCGCACCAGGCACGAGTACACGGCGGCCGGTGGAGAGACAACCGTTCGCTTCGGTATCGAAGTCTCCGGCCCGCTGGGTTTCTTCTGGCGGAAGGTAGTTGGTGAGAACCAGATCAAGGATGCCCCGGCGCAGCTGGCGGCGTTTGTGGCGTACGCGCGCACTCGCGGCTAGCAACCCCCATGAAGGCGTTCGTCGTCGATCGTTACAAAAGCAAGAGCGCAGTACGTCTCGGCGAAATGCCGGAACCGGAAGTCCGAGACGATGATGTACTGGTCCAAGTCCACGCAGCCAGTTTAAACCAGCTGGATTCCAAGATTAGGGACGGCGAGTTCAAACTCATTCTGCCCTATCGCTTGCCGCTGATTCTAGGCAACGACGTGGCCGGGGTCGTAGTCCGTGTCGGGTCCAACGTGCGACGGTTCAAGCCGGGCGACGCGGTCTATGCGCGGCCACATCAGGACCGGATCGGGACGTTCGCGGAATTCATCGCCATGAATCAAGCTGACGTAGCGTTGAAGCCCAAGAATCTCACCATGGAAGAGGCAGCGTCCATTCCTCTGGTGGGTCTGACAGCTTGGCAAGTATTGATTGAACGCGCCAACCTGCAGAAGGGCCAAAAAGTCTTGATCCACGCGGGTTCCGGTGGAGTAGGCACATTCGCCATTCAACTGGCAAAGCACATCGGCGCAACGGTGGCGACTACGACGAGCACAGCGAATGTCGATCTGGTCAAAAGTCTCGGCGCGGATGTCGTCATCGACTACAAGAAAGAAGATTTCGACAAGGTCCTGAGCGGCTACGACGTCGTCCTGAACAGTCTGGGCAAGGACACGCTCGAAAAGTCCCTCAAGGTGCTGAAGCCCGGTGGAAAGCTCATTTCCATCTCCGGTCCGCCGGATGTAGCGTTCGCTAAGCAGAACGGGTCGAACTGGTTCCTGCAACAAGCCATGCGCCTTTTGAGCTTCGGCATCCGGAAGAAGGCCAAGCACCACGGCGTTAGCTACTCGTTTGTTTTCATGCGAGCGAACGGCGAGCAGTTGAGCAAGATCACCTCCCTCATTGAATCTGGCATCATCCGGCAGGTCATGGATCGGATCTTCCCGTTCGAAGCCACCAAACAGGCTTGGGCTTACCTCGAAACGGGGCGTGCAAAAGGCAAGGTCGTCATCAAGGTGAAATGAACTGGGATAGCACCGGAGTAAGGGCGATGGGCATCGCAAGCTTGGGCCATGCGGTCTTTGCGGCGACCATGGTCACCCTCGGAATCTTGGGCCTGATCCAAGGCGATTTCACCCCGACCTGGTCGGGCGTGCCCAAGAGTGTTCCCGCGCGCGAGGTAGTAGCCTATCTCTGCGCCTTCATCTCTCTGGTATCTGGCATCGGCCTACTCTGGCGGCGTACAGCCGTCATGGCTTCCCGCGTGCTGCTCGCCTCTCTCTTGGTTTGGCTGCTGCTGTTTAGGGTGACGCTCATCTTCCGCGCTCCTACTGCCACAGTTGCTTGGTGGGCCAGCGGTGACACCGCGGTGATGGCGGCGGCCGCGTGGGTTCTCTACACGTGGTTCGCCGCTGACTGGGACCGTCAGCGCCTCAGTTTCGCCACCGGCGACAAGGGTCTGCGCATCGCGAGGGTACTGTACGGCCTGGGTTTGATCCCCTTCGGCGTAGCCCATTTCACTTATCTCGAAAGAACCGTCTCGATGGTGCCAGGCTGGCTGCCATGGCACTTGGCGTGGGCGATCTTCACCGGCTGTGCCTTCATCGCGGCGGGCGTGGCTGTGCTCAGCGGCGTGTATGCCCGGCTGGCAGCCACGCTCTCGGCGCTGCAGCTGGGCCTGTTCACGCTGCTGGTGTGGGTCCCGATCATCGTGGCACGCCCCACCGCCGACGATTGGACCGAGTTCGTCAGCTCTTGGGTGTTGACGGCCGGCGCTTGGGTGGTGGCGGATTCCTACCGCGGCACGCCTTGGCTCGCTCTCGGGTCCACCACGATCGCGAGGTCCCCAGACTCGCTGCTCCACGCGTGAGCACCTCGGTCTTGAACTGGCTCGTCCACCAGTTCCGCGTGCGTCGGCGACCCGTCGTCACGGTGTCAGGGGTTAAGATCCGGCTGGGGCGTCACATGTCGCCACAGGTCGAGCGTACCGTCTCGCGGGGCCGATACGAACAGGATGAGTTCCGGCTGATTGAGCAGGTGCTCTCACCCGGTGACGTCGTGCTCGAGGTCGGGGCCGGGCTTGGGCTGGTCTCCGCCTATTGCGCGAAGCGACTCGGGTCGAGCCGCGTGTTTGCCTACGAGGCCAATCCCGATCTCGAGGCGTGCATCCGAGAGACCTTTTCGCTCAATGAGGTCCAGCCAACCTTGGAGATGTGCGCCGTTGGCGCGGCCGCCGGCAAGGTAACGCTGTTCCGCAGCGAGGACCTGTGGGCGTCGTCGGTGCTCCGCCCGAGCGGCAAAGTCCGTCCGGTCGAGGTTCCCGTAAAGGCGCTTAGTGAGGTTGTCCAGCTCGCTCGGGCGACGCTGCTCATCGTCGATGTCGAGGGGGCGGAGAGCGAGTTGTTCGACCGCGCTCACTTGCCCACCGTGAGCAGGATCATCCTGGAGCTGCACGAGCGGGTCATCGGCACTGCGGGCGCCCGGCGGGTCCGATCAACGTTGTCAGCCATCGGGTTCGAGGAACTCCCTGACCTGTCGACTGGCAAGCACCTCGTGCTGCAGCGCGTCAGCGGGAGCGGCGTTACATGATCTTGGGAACAGACAGTAGCACGGACTTCTAAGGTCCACCCCTACGGCGGATCCCCGCTCTAGGAGGAGAACATGAAAGAGTCAGGCGCGAGCCAAGGCCAGTCGGCATCGGACCTCATCCCGACTTCTCTTGCGTCGACCGGCTCGCCGCCCGCAGCTTCAGGGGATTCGTTAGGTGGCGGAACCCCTTTGAAACCCATTCCTGTGTTCATCGCTACTTGGGCGCTGGCAGGCCTCGGTGCCGTGATCGGGTCAGCCCTGGGAAGCGGAGCGGGGAAGCCTGGGCTGTTCGGTGGCGCCCTCGTCGGCGGCGTCCTTGGGGTGGTGGCCGCAGTTCTCGTGCTCACGAAGCTGCAGTGGCTCTTGGCGGAAGATCGCCGCGGCGCGTTGGTTGGCGGGATTGCCGGATTCGCGATCGCCGCCCCGGTTGCCGTGGCGCATCTCCACACTCCCATAATACCCGTTCTGATTTGTGGGTTGAGCAGTGTCGGATTGCTTCTGGGTGTGGGGGTGGCACGAGGTTGGCGGCGGAGTTCTTGAGCGCGTGTCGCCTCGCAAAGTCATCGTCCACATCGCGACCAGCGCGGACGGCTATATCGCCCGTTCCGACGGCGATCTCGAATGGCTGACGTCCCGCCCGGCACCAAAGGGTTTCTATGGCATGAACGCCTTCATGAGGTCGGTTGACACGAAGCTGCTTGGCCGGAAGACCTACGAGGTGAGTCTGCGGATGGGGGCGAAGTTCGATGCACAGAGTCGGAGCATCGTTTTCTCCCGTCATCCGCCGCCTGACGCCCCGTCAGGCGTGGAGTTCGTGAATGATGCCATCGGGCCATTCGTGAGCCGCCTTCGAGCGCAGCCTGGTAAGGATATCTGGTTGATGGGGGGTGGCGAGATCATCGCCTCGTTTCTTGACGCGCAGGCGATCGACGAGTTCGTCATCAGTGTGGTCCCCGTCTTCATTGGGGACGGCATCCCCTTGATAGCGCGGCGTCATCGTCACGTGCCCTTGGAGTTGCACTCCATCGATCGCTTCGAGGATGGTGTGGTTCAACTGCATTACCGCGTGCAGAAGCAACCTTGATGACGCTGCGTCCCACGGCCCTCTGGCTGCTCTTCCCCGTTTCGGCGCTCGCGTTACCGCTGGCGGCCGTCCCCCTGTCCGGGCAGGCGCGGACCTCCGCGCCCAACGAAGTCGTCTGGCACTGGTTCGGTGCTTGCGCGAGCGGCGATTCCCTAGTCTTGGAAGTGCATCTCGACGGCAAGGCGGTGTACAGCTCGGCATTCCCTATTTGCCAATCGCGCCGCTCCGAGATCCAGCCGGAGCCGCAGCAACGAATCCTCGAGTTCCGCTTTGACGCCGAGCCCAAGCGGTTTCGCGCGCAAGACAAAGCGGAGGGAACGCAGCTCATCGTGGGCAACATCTGGGAGGCCGGTAGGAAACGAGATGCCATACGGCTGGGCGTCTCATTCGCCACCGAGCAGCGGGTTCTGCTCAACACGATTCACGTGGCTCGAGCGCATTCTCCATCTCGGTCTCAGCGGGTCCGCGGTCTCGTGATTACGACCCGCCCGACGCGGCGGGGTGATCGGTCGCCGCGCTGACTTCGTCCACCAGCCTTGCGCCGGCGCGCGAGTCGCACGCAGGTTAAGCGCATCGGAGGAATACATGCCTTGTCGCCTTCATCTCCCACTGGCGGTCGCTCTGTTGGCGGGCAGCGTTTCGCTGCAGGCACAGGAAACCGTTGTCGGCGCGAGCGATCCGGACGCGCTGTTCCACAGCAGCGACCCGACACTCGATGCCAACAAGCAGGTTGCCTACCACATCGTCAAAGACCTGCTTGAGGCGGGACACTGGGAGCTGGCCGACAGATACTTGACCGAGCGGTACATCCAGCATAACCCGAACGCCGCATCCGGACGCGCTGGTGTGGTGAAGTACTTCACCGAGGTCCGGAAGGTGAAGCCCGTACCAATACCGGAGAAGATGAAAACGAAGGTCGTGTCGGTGGTGGCCGAGGGCGATCTCGTGGTAGTCGCGTATGTCCACGAGCTGAAGCACGCCAAGGATGCCTCACACAGCTACACCACGACTTGGTTCGATATGTGGCGTTTCAAGGATGGCAAAGCGGACGAACATTGGGATCCGGCGACGCGCATGGGTCAATGATGAGTGATGTGTGGGAGGTGCGCATGTTCTGGTCACGGAGCGCAGCCAGCGTCCTCATCGTGAGGTGGATCGACGCTTCCCACCCTACCGATAGCCCTTGTTGGAGGAATCACTCCCCATGACCGCCCAGCGCCTCGTCGTCGCCCTGACCGGACTCAATCTGGCTCTTGTGGCATCCGGCTTCTTCAGCCGAACCCGACCCGCCGTTGCCGCGTCCGGAGTGGCCCCAGTGCTCCGGGGACGCGCCCTGGAGATCGTGGATGATCGCGGACGGGTCCGCGCCAGTATCGCGGTGTTACCAGCAGATCCGGCCTTCAAGATGCCGGACGGCACGACGGGATATCCGGAAACCGTGCTGCTGCGCCTGAGAACCTCGGCAGGTCGCCCCAATGTCAAGCTCGCGGCCACGGAGGATGGTGCGGGCCTGGTGCTCGGTGGCGACTCTGATCCGACCTATGCTCAGCTGCTGGCGCGAGGCGACAGTACTTTCTTGAAGTTGAGCAACAAAAACGGACACGTGCACCTCGTGGAGTAGCACCAACCCACCATCATGCGCATCCTCCTCATCGGTGCCACCGGCACCATCGGCAAGGCCATCGCCGCGGCACTGGGCGGTCGACACGAGGTCCTGCTCGCAAGTCGCCAGCAGGCGCCCCTGCGCGTGGACATAGCGGACCCGGCATCGATCCGAAGCTTGTACGCCAAGGTCGGCAAGGTCGGCGCCGTGATCAGCGCGGCCGGTCAGGCCCGCTTCAAGCCGTTCGACGAGCTCTCGGATGCTGATTTCCGCTTCAGCGTCGATAATAAACTCATGGGCCAGGTCAACCTGGTCAGGTATGGACTCGCCTCGGTCGTGGATGGCGGCTCGATCACGATTACGAGCGGCGTTCTGGCCCAGCAACCGTCACGCGGAAGCGCAGCGATTAGCCTGGTGAATGCCGGGCTCGAGGGCTTTGCCCGAGCGGCCGCTCTCGAAGCCCCCCGCGGCATTCGGATCAACGTGGTGAGCCCGCCCTGGGTGACCGAGACCCTGCAGGCACTCGGCATGCCGGTCCAAGGTGGCTTGCCGGCTGCCACGGTGGCCCGAGCCTACGTCGCCAGCGTCGAGGGTACGGCGACCGGGCAAGTCATTTCCCCATAGGAGAGCCCACAGATGAACTTGCTACTCGTCGCGCTATTGCTCGCTACGCAGACTCCTGGCGCGCAGGATACCGTAGCGCAGGTGCTGCTTCGGCTCGAGGACGATTGGACTGTTGGGCTGACCCACCGTGATGCCGCTCTGTTTCGGCGCTTGCTGGCAGACGGATTCGTTTACACGGAAGACGATCGCACGGTCGGTCGCGACGACGTCCTGCGCGATGTGGTTGCGGGACCAGACACGGTCGAGTCCGCGCACAACGAAGATATGAAGGTCCATCGCTTCGGCACGACGGCTATCGTCACGGGATGGTTGGTGGTCGGCGGCCACGGATCCCAGGGGCCGTTCAGTCGCCGCTATCGGTTCACGGACACCTGGGTACGACGGGGCGGGCGTTGGCAGATCGTCGCGGCACACGATTACCTTGTGCCCGCGAGGTAGCGCCAGCCACCGCGCGCCGTAGCTTAGGCTCGATCCGGTAGGCCGCCGCCACCAACCACGGGGCTTATGTTCCGCAAGCTGCTACTCGTCCTGCTCGTCGTCGTCGGTCTCGCGGTTATCGCCTTCGCCGTACTCCTGGTGATCACGCCCGCCGCTCCCATTGCTGAGCAGCCGCCCTCCAAACCGGCCGTGGAGCGGCGCAAGGCAGCGCTTCAGGCGGACGCCGAAGGGCAATACGTCCCGGGCTATCACTTTGTGGTAGGTCCTCTCCGCTTCACCGGGTTCAGCCTGCGTCCGGAGGCTCTGGTCACCTTCGCCCAAACGGGCTCCGGTGCGGAGGAGGTGGCCGGCTGTCTCGAGGCGACCATCACCGCGGTCAGCATCCGGCTGCGCTGTGAATCCCCCGAGGTGGGCACCGTGACCATCGAGGGCAGGTTTCTGACTCGTGTGGCGACGACCCTACTGGATACTCCGGTCGTGTCCGCGGTCGTGACGGTTCATGCGCCGAGCGGAGAGGTGTACAGCGCGCGGGACTCGTTCGTGTGGCAGGCGGGCCGTTAGAGGGGGAGAGGCCCGGTTTGCCGTCGTCACCCGATCTACGAGCGACGCTGCTTGCCGCGTGGCAGACGAACAACCGGGTCACGGTCCAGTTGATCCAGCGCCTGCCAGCCGCACTCTGGGACACCGCGGTTCCCGGAGCGCCGCGGCGCACGATCCGAATGATCGCAGCTCATCTGCACAACGCGAGGTGCCGGTGGGTCAAGACGCTGGGGCGGGAACACGGCATTCCCGCGCCGGTTCGCGTGGATCAGCGTCGTGTCGCACGGCGGCAGCTCGTGGCTGCCCTGAAGCGCAGCAGCAACGGCATCGAAGCGCTGCTGAAGCTGGGCCTTGAGTCCGGGGGTCAAATCCCGCCGTCGAGGGGGTATGTCTGGCGCAACCTGTCCCTCGACGTCGGCCACGTGCTGACCTATTTCGTCGCGCATGAGGTCACCGGTCCGCCGGGAACCGCGCAGTTCCTCGAGCAGCTGGTGACCGGAGCCTGAGGCCTCACACGTGGACATATCAGGCCGCCCGTGGATCCGGGCGATGATTCTTGTTGCCGTGGCCTACGCGGTCATCGGCGTGGGTTTCGGTCTGCTCGCCAGCTCGGCTGACACCCACTATGTACGCCTGTGGAGGCTGGCCGCCTGGGGAGCCAGCGCCGTCGTGGCTGCGGGCCAAGTTGGGTACGAGCACTTTCGACTGGGCAGCTCGCCCCGCTCAACAGCGTTGCATGCGGCTGGCGCGGTCGCGCTCGGCGCGTTCGGCCTGGCGCTGGCGGCGAACATTCATTCGCTGTTCGCTCCAGCACAGGGCCAACGCCTGCCGCTCATTGCCCTGGTGGCGTGGCCGGTCATCACCGCTGTTCCGGCGTTTCTCGCAGCACTGGTCCTTGCGGCCGTCCTGGCTCGCTTGTTGGGGGGTAACCGAGGTGATTCCGGTGGCCACTCAGGCTGACGTCCGCCGCATCGCGCTATCGTTGCCCGACACGGAGGAGGCGCCGAATCACTTCGCCTTCTCGGTTCGTAACAGAGGCAAGCTCAAGGGTTTCGTCGCGGTCAGGGTCGCGAACCTCTCGGATAAGGACGTGCTGCTGGCCTTGGACCCGGAGAAGTTCTTCACGGAGCCGCACTACAACGGGTTTCCCGCCGTCCTGGTGCGTCTACCCGCCGTGACGGCCCGCGAGCTCAGGCCCATGATCACGGAGGCGTGGCGCTGCCAGGCCCCGAAGCAACGGTGAAAGCCAAGAAGATCGTCATCGGCGTGCTGCTTGCCGTCATCGGCCTGCCCGTGCTGTTGGTCCTGGTCGTTGTCGTCTCCGTCGCCATTCTGGATCGGACCAACGGCACCATCGTCTCTTCGGGCAAGCCGCGCTCGTTTCTGCTCTATGTCCCCCCGAGCTACGACCGCGCCAAGCCGACGCCGCTCGTCATCAGCATGCACGGCGCGGCGGGCTGGCCGGCCCAGCAAATGAACTTGAGCCGGTGGAACCGGCTGGCCGAGAGCCAAGGGTTTGTCGTGGTCTACCCGTCGGGAAGCGATGTGCCGAAGATTTGGCACGTGGACCGAGGGGCCGGTCTCGCACGGGATGTCACATTCATCTCCGCGCTGATCGACACACTCGAGGCGGCCTACAACATCGACCCAACCCGGATCTATGCCAATGGGTTGTCCGCCGGCGGCGGCATGGCGTTCGTCCTATCCTGCACGCTGTCGGACCGGATCGCGGCGGTCGGGCTGGTCGCGGCGGCTCAACCCATGGACTGGAGCTGGTGTACCGACCAGCGACCGGTCCCGGTGATTGCGTTTCACGGGGCCGCCGATCCAATTGTACCGTACCAGGGCGGGCCATTGGGTGATCCCTTCAACCCCGTGACCGTGATGTTCCCTGCCGTTCGGGATTGGGTGGCGGGTTGGGCTCGACGAAACCGGTGCGGAGCGAAACCCGTCGAATCAGGGGTCGCTCCGGACGTCACTCGTATCGAATACACGCGCTGTGCTGGAGACGCGACTGTGGTGCTCTATACCATTCAGGGAGGCGGCCACTCCTGGCCTGGCGGCAAGCCGTTGCCGCAATGGTGGGTCGGACCCACCAGCCGCAGCATCGACGCCACGAGTCAGATGTGGACGTTCTTTCGTGAGCACCAGCTCCTGAGGAAATAGCGAAGCCATGGACCTTACCCCACTCATACCAATAGTGGCGATCGTGGCTATCGCGACGGTCAAGATCGCTCGGCGGGAAGAGCGATGATCACTGTTCGACCCGCGACGCGGAGCGACGCGGCCGCTTGGCTCGAGCTGCGTCACGCCCTGTGGCCTGACGGCTCCAAAGCCGAGCACCGTGAAGCGATTGACCGGTTCTTCGCCGGCGATGCGCAAGAGCCGCTCGCTGTTCTTTTGGCCGAGGACGGGGCACGGGGTCGGGTCGGCCTTGCTGAGCTCTCGATTCGCCCGTACGCCGAGGGATGTCAGGGGGATCGCGTGGCGTATCTCGAGGGATGGTTCGTTGTGCCGGGAGCGCGTGGTCGTGGTGTCGGGCGGGCACTCATCGCGGCGGCGGAGGACTGGGGACGGGCGCAGGGTTGCCGTGAGTTTGCCTCCGACGCAGAGCCGGACAACGACGTCAGCGCCGCCGCCCACCACGCGGTGGGGTTTGTGGAGGTTGGTCTGGTGCGATGCTTCCGGAAGGAGCTATGACGGCCACCGACGAGTTCCAGCTCCAGACCGAAGCCAAGGCGCGACTCGCGCCGCCGCCTCGGTGGCCACCGACTGCGATCGGTGCCGGAGCCCTCCCACCGCCACCTCCACGGCAGCAGCCGCGCGCGACGCCCAGGCGGCTGTACCTCCTGGTGTACCTGATCCGCCGTCCGGGCTTGCTCGAAACGCTTGCGACTGGCCTCATGCTCGGCGCCTTCGCCGCAATCACGCGTCTCGGGCCACATCCTTTCTCCTTGCGGGGCGTCGTACCGATTCTGACCGCGGGCGCCGTCTTCGGGATGGTGGTCGCTGCGGCGCGCCGTTCGTTCGGACGCACCTCGACCCGGCTCTCGTACGCGTTACTCGCCCTTGCCGGTGCTGCCGGCGGAACCGTTTGGTGGCTCATGCTCCGCCCGCCCAGCGCCCTCCTGATGGCCGCCCTACTCGGCGCGTTCTTGGCTCAAGGAGTTGTTGCCTTCGAGCTATGGTTGCGACGAGCGGCGGCCTTCAGATGACGAGGCGATCCTATGGCCTTCAATCCCACGACCTGGTACCCGATCGCCGTCGTGCTGAGCGTCGTCAACTTGGCCGGAGCCGGGTTCGCAATCGGGCAAGCGCAGCCGGAGCATGCCGCGATTCACGTGGCGCTCGCGGTGGCGTTCGGGCTCTGGGCGCGGCGTTTGCGGCCCCGTCCCGGTGAGAAGGAGCTCCCCGGTGGGAGCGAACTCCAAGATCGGTTTGAAGCGGTGGAAGGCGAGGTGAGCAAGCTGCGACAAGAGCTGTCCGAGACGCAGGAGCGCCTCGACTTCGTCGAACGGCTGCTGGCGCAGGGACGGGATGCGCGCCGAGTGGGCCCGCAGCAATAGGGTCATGCAGCTTATCCGGGACCTCGAACTCGAGCTTCCGATGGTCATTCACTACCGATGAGCACGTCCTGTCAAGTTCTTGACGCCATCGGCAACACGCCGCTCGTGGAGCTCCGTCGCGTGGTGCCAGCGGGGTCCGCCCGCATCATCGCGAAGCTCGAGTCTGCCAACCCCACCGGGAGCATGAAGGACCGTGTGG
>Ga0209160_1001780_pt1 | contig 18137 bp, 18 predicted proteins | sample GraSoiAngelo_153_FD_186167 | JGI IMG/M metagenome (GOLD analysis project Ga0209160, IMG submission 186167) | Grasslands soil microbial communities from the Angelo Coastal Reserve, California, USA - 14_1009_12_40cm (SPAdes) (version 2) | ecosystem: Environmental > Terrestrial > Soil > Grasslands ... | reverse complement strand
ATATTCGGCAGCGGTTTGCAGCACTGACTACCGCCCATCTGGCAGATGCGTGCATTCGCGCTCAGACCCCAGTGCGCTGCGCCCCCGCGCTCTTGCAAGCTGTTGTTCCAGGAAGCCGCCTGGCCGGCCGTGTAATCCCTGCTCGACACGCCGGCAGCGTCGACATCTTCCTCGAGGCGCTGCAGGAGGCCGCTCCGGGCGACGTGCTGGTGGTCGACAACGGCGGACGGCTCGACGAAAGCTGCGTAGGCGATCTTGTTGTCCTTGAAGCCCACGCGGCTGGACTCGACGGCATCGTGATCTGGGGCCTACATCGCGACACGTCTGACATACGTGCGATTGGGTTGCCTGTGATCAGCCTTGGAGCGATCCCGACCGGCCCTCAACGTCTCGATCTTCGTCCTGAAGGCGCGTTGGAGCGTGCGACCGTAGGAGATTGGACGGTGGACAGGAAGGATCTGGTCCTGGCCGATGACGATGGGGTGCTTTTCGTTCCATTGGCCGTCGCAGCGGATGTCTTCACGCTCGCAGAGACGATCCGCGACACTGAAGCCCGTCAAGCCGAGCACATGCGTGGAGGCATTTCCCTGCGCAACCAGGTTCAGTTTGATACCTACCTTGCTGAGCGCCACAAGACGCCTTCGCTGACCTTCCGGGATCATCTGAGAGAAGTTGGCGGCGCCATTGAAGTATGACCACGCATTACCGGCTCCGGCCGCTGCCGTACGGGGCAGCCGGGTGACGCATCACCGTCCTCGCGAAGCCTGACCAGTTTGCTGCGTTTATGTTGATCCGGCTGCCGACTCCGCCACGGGCGGCTGAATGGCGAAATCCTGCTCGGCGGTGAGGGTAACGCGTAGCCGGGCGGCGATAACGACGGCACCGAGACAGCCGAGACACAGCAGCGCGATCCATACTGCTCCGAGGTGCACCGCGAGCAGGCCGGTGACGACGGCAGGACTGACGATCAGTGCAATAGACTGGCTGAACCCTGAGATCGAGTTTGCTCGACCGCGGATCCTGTCATCGGCCAGACTGTTGATCAGCGGGTTCCTCGTAGGAGCCACGATGGTCTCCCCCACGGCGAAAAGGCTGACGAAGGCAAACAAAATTACGGTCCGCCAGCCTGGGCCGTCGACGACTTCGGCGAATCCGAGAAGCGCCCAGGACACCGCCCAGATTAAGCCGATGGCGGCCAGGGCGGAGCTTCGCCGGTGCCGGCGGACGAGCCGCAGTACGAACAACTGGATGGCCACGATGACTGCGGCGTCTATGGTGAAGGACAGCGCGATCGCGTGGTCCGAGATGTGGGCCGCCAGTGACGCAAACGCCGGTAGCCCCGCATCGAACGACCCCGGGCCGGTGAAGGCGAGCAACAGTGAGGCCAGAATCATCAAACGGAGCCCGCGGTGGCTAAGGACATAGCGGTACCCGACCCGGGTTTCATTGACTACCCTTGTTCGCCGTAGGTTCGGCAGCGCGAGCAGCAGGACCGCGAAAAGAAGACACGAGAGGCCGTTGGCAAGGAAGAGCACCTGGAAGGTCCCGGGATGATCATTTCTGACGACGAACCCGGCGACCGCGGCGCCGATGCCAATTGCCAGGTTCTGGACCGCGAAGTTCACCGCGAAGACCCGCGGCTTCAGCGCTGGTTCAGGGGTTAGACCATTCAGCATCGTCGAGATCCCGCCGAACATCGGTGCCCACGTCGCCCCGTAGAAAAGAACGGCCGGCAACGCTGTCAGCGTGTTGTGAGCCCAGGCGAGCGCGACCGCGTCGACACCCTGACCAAGCAAGATCATGCCGAGCACCAGCCGGGCGCCCACCCAGTCCATGAGCGCACCGCAAACCAACGCGGCCACTAAGCCGGTCGCCGCCGCCGCCGCCAGCATTGCTCCGACCACGGGTAGCGGGATCCCCCGGACCTCGTGAAGATAGATGATCATCCACGGCAAGACCAAGCCGGTGCCGAGCATCGATAGGAAGTTCCCGGCGAGGAACAGCCGAGTTTTGCCAGAGAGTCGCGGACTCATTTCGCTGTTGCTCTGCTTGGGGATGGTTCGAATCACCAGAATCGATAGACGATGGCGGTGACTTCGACGCGCCTGTTCGCCACTAAGTCCGCACGCACGGTCGTTCGTACCGGTTTGGTCTCGCTCGAAGACTGCCTTGCGTAAACAACGCGCGATATGACGTCGTGCAGCGAGGCTGACATGGGCTTACTCCTTTGGATTCAGGCTTTTCGGGTGCGCGAGCAAGCCGTCGTACGGCCGATGGTCTACCTGCACGGCGTCTCTTCTTGTACCGACACCGGATTGAAGGAAAATTGATCGGTCCGGAGGTGACAAGTTTTCCGGCTCGGCGGTGTCCGTATGTGTAGCGGGATCGGAGGGAGCCCTACAACGAGGGGACGAGAGAATGGAGATGAGGGAATGCAGCAGTGAGCACGGAACTTCTCAGTCGTGCCCAGTCTGGGGACCAGCAGGCGTTCGCGCAGTTGACGGAGGGGTACCGACGAGAGCTAAAGCTGCACTGCTATCGGATCTTGGGTTCGACGCAGGACGCCGAGGACGCGCTCCAGGAGACCTTTATCAGCGCATGGCAAGCGCTGGCGAAATTCGAGGAGCGGGCCTCTATCAGAACCTGGCTCTACCGCATCGCTACGAACCGTTGCCTAAACATGCTGCGCGCCGCTAGCCGACGACCCGAAGTGGCTTCTTCGCTCAACACCACTCTCCCCGAGCCGACTCGAGTGGGTGAAGTTGTCTGGCTCGAGCCCTACCCCGACATTCTCCTTGACGGGCTGCCCGACGACAGCCCCGGACCCGAAGTTCGGTATGAGACGAGGGAGTCGGTGTCGCTGGCATTCATCACGGTCCTTCAGCTGCTTCCACCTCGGCAGCGGGTGGCGTTGGTGCTTCGCGACGTCCTCGGCTACAGAGCCAGCGAAGCGGCCGAGATGATTGAAGCAACGGAGGCATCAGTGGAAAGCGCCCTCAAACGCGCTCGGGTGGCTTTGCACGATCGCCTCGTCGACACTAAGGATCGCGAGCCTCCCCCTGCGCCCAACTCCTTAGATGAACAAGAGATCGTCGCCCGCGTCACCGCTGCATTCGAAACCGGAAACGTGGACGAGCTCCTCGTCCTCCTAACCGAAGACGTCTTGGTCACCATGCCGCCGATTCCTGGGGAGTGCGAGGGGCGCGAGGACGCAGGACGCTACTTCCGCAAGACGTTGTTCCGCCCCGGACCCTCGATGCGGATTGTGCCGACCCGAGCGAATGGCCAGCCCGCACTTGCTTCCTACGTTCGTGATCCCCAAACGGGTCTGTACCACGCGAGTGGTATCGCTGTGTTGACATTGTCTGGGCGTCACATCTCGGCGGTGACGACATTCGGCAAGGACGTCTTGCCCTCTTTTGGGCTTCCGCGGGTCTTGTCGTCGTGACGACAAGAGACGATCCGGTGGACAGTTGAAGAACGAACGGGAGCAGGTGATAAGGCGTCCTCGCACTGGCATCCATGACGCGCCGAGCGCCGAGGATTGGAGTTGATCTTCCGAGACCTAACGGAAACGGTCGGTCGCACCCCGCTGGTCGAGCTCGCACGGATCGGGACGGGGCTGCCCGCTCGGGTCGTCGGCAAGCTCGAGATGCGCAACCCCTTGGGCAGCGTGAAGGATCGCGTAGCCGTCGCCCTGATTGACGACGCCGAGCGACGCGGGCTCCTCAGCCGGGGTATGACGATCGTCGAGGCGACCGGAGGCAATACCGGCATCGTGCTCGCCTTTGTCGCGGCTATCCGAGGCTATCGGCTGATCCTCACGATGCCGTCTACCATGTCCCGCGAGCGCGTCGCGCTACTCCGTCAGTAGGGCGCCGAGGTCGTGGTCACTCCAGGGATCCTCATGATCGACGCACTTGCACGTGCCGAACAGTTGGTCCGCGAGACCCCCGGCGCGATAACGCTCGATCAGTTCCGAAATCCCGCCAACCCCGAGATCCATCGGCGCACGACGGCGGTGGAGATCTGGGATGACACCGGCGGTGCGGTCGATGTCGTCGTCTCCGCCTTCGGCACCGGCGGGACCTTCACCGGGATCGGCCAAACGCTGAAGGCGCGCAAGGCATCGCTCCGTGTAGTCGTGGTCGAGCCGGCGGGCGCGGCCGTCCTGTCCGGCAAGGCCCCAGGGGAGCACCGAATCCCGGGCATCGGAGTGGGTTTCCTGGCGGAGGTGCTCGATCGCGCGGTCGTCGATGAGGTCATCGCCGTCAGCGACGCAGACGCTTTCGCGACGGCGCGCAAGCTCGCGCGAACCGAGGGCATCATCGCGGGTGCGTCCTCCGGCGCTGCCCTCCGTGCCGCGCTCGCAATCGCTGGCCGTCCGGAGCTCGACGGCAGAATGATCGTCGTCATCCTGCCTGATACGGGCGAGCGGTACATAACCACGGACCTATTCGCGGCAGGTCCCGATCCAGATGGGCGCGCGACATGACGGAAGAGCTCTACGCAAGGCGGGTGGAGGTCAGTTTCGTCGGCGCCCCGCCCGCGCATCAGGTAGAACGCGCGTCGGTAGTGAGCGAGATGCCCTTGCCGGGGCACAGCCGGGGCACAGAATCGCGGAACCATGTGGACCTTAGAGGACACGAGAGGAGACGACGCCTCCGGCGATTGAATTCAGCGGGACCCTGAAGGGTCCCCCGGGACACTAGGGGACACGCCATCGACACGGTTCGGGACCGTGAGGCCGAGGGTTCAAATCCCTCGCCCCCGACCAGTTTGAAATCAGGGTGGTATGCGAGGCCAACTAGCCTGCCGGTTGGAGTTCCCTCTTATCGCCTTTGGCCCTATGGGTACCGCGAAGCGCTGGTCGAACTACCGCCTTGACGCTGTGCGGATCGCGGCCGGCGGTCAGGGCTTGCTCCGTGTCGGCAAGTCCAAACTCGCCAGTGACCAGATCATCGAGACTAACTCGCCCGGAGGCAGCGAGAGCAATTGCGGTCGGCCAAGTATTGGCGTAGCGGAATGTGCCAGTAATAAGCAGCTCGCGTTGTTGGATCATCCCAAGCGGCAGCCTCAATTCATCTGCACCCATCCCAACGAGGACGACTGACCCCGCAGGCCGAACCAAACGTACGCCTGCATCAATGGCGGCTGATGAACCTGAGCAGTCGATGAACGCATCGAACTCGCCAGCGACGTGATCAGAGCCCGGGACCGCGATCTCCGTGGCGCCGCGCGCCAAGGCCGCCGACAGTCGATTGCGGTTGATGTCACTCACGGTGATTCGCGTCGCGCCGACGGCACGTGCAACCATGGTCGTTACCAGCCCGATTGGCCCTGCCCCTGCGATCAGCAATGAAGTCCCAGCCTGGGTACCGGCTTTGCGGTTTGCCCAAATGCCGACAGAAAGCGGCTCAAGCAGAGCAGCGGCGTTGTCACTGATTTCATCGGGCACTGTGTAGGCGAGCTCCGACTTCACAGCGACGAATTCCGACAGCGTGCCATCGACCGGAGGCGTGCCATGGAATCTGATGTTCGGACACAGGTTGTATCTACCGGTCCGACACTGATCGCAGCGACCGCATGGCTCGCCCGGTTCGATGGCGACACGTTCGCCCACTCGTTCCCGTGAGACTCCCTTGCCGACTTCAACTATTTGACCGGACGATTCGTGTCCCAGGACCAACGGGCTGCGGACCACGAAATCGCCGATGCGGCCGTGCTCGTAATAGTGGACATCGGATCCGCAAACTCCGACCGACAGAATCCGGACCAGGACTTCGCCTTCCGACAGAGTTGGAACTGGACGCTGCTCAATTCGCAGATCGCGCGGCGCGTACAGGACCGCTGTGGTCATCTTGCCGTGTGGTCGACCAGGATTGAGGGTCGACCTAGATGTGGACATAGTGATCTCCTCGCCGGCGCGCACCGGTCGTCTCCGGACTACTATCACCGAAATCGTGTAGCAACGCGTGTAGCAACCCAGGCGGCATCCGCCGGCACTTAGCGGCACTTCGCGGACTTGAAGCGTGGACGGAGCGAACTCAAACGGCCTCTAGCGGCTCACCGAGAACCGATTGCTATTGCGGTTCGGGATCGTGAGGCCCCGGGTTCAAATCCCGGGCCCCCGACCAATTCTTGAGTTCGATGAGTCAAGCAACACCAAGGCGTGGACGCGATGGTTGATCCAATGCCGTTTGGCGGCCGCGAGAGCGGAGCTGGAGCTGTTTGTGGGCCGGGCCGAGGATGCAGTTGATTGGGCGCGGAAGACGATCGAGCTCTGCCTCCCGGTGCGCCGGTTCAAATATGAGATCGCCGGCCGGACGGTGTTGGGAAGGGGGCTGGTCGAGTCTGGGAAGGCAGCCGATGGGGTCGCAGAGCTGAAGCTCGCTGTTCAACAGGCCGACCGTCTGGGTGCGCCGCCCCTCCGCTGGCAGGCCCAGGCGGCTCTGGCGAGGGCCTTGTACGCAACCGGCGATGACAAGGGGGCGGAGCAAGCATTCGTTGTCGCCTCGAAGGTAATCCACGACGTCGCAGCCGGCCTATCGGCTGAGCGCTCTGCTCGCTTCCTTCGCGCGGAGCCCATCCGAGGCGTTCTTGAAGGGCTGACCACGGCAAACCAGTAGACCTCCCCTAAATCGCCGTGAAGAGCGTCACCGCGCCGCTCGCGATTAGGACGAAGCTCCAGCCTAGATCGAGATTGAACCATCCGCGCCGAAGCACGCCGAGCCCGACCTTCTCATAGATGACTACCGCTACGACGCCCATCACCAGCAACATCGCCGCGACATGAAGCGAAGCCGCCGCCACCGCTTGGAGAGAGATCTCGCTCAGGCTGTGGTAGGTCGCATAGACGGGCAGGCCGAGAAGCACTGGCGCAAGCATCAACCCGGCGCCGTGAGCGGACGACATCAGGAACGACCACATCACCAGGCCGGCTGGACCGACTCGCATCCCAAAACCGCCGGGATGCGAGCGAGGTCGCGCAAGCTTGTAGAGACCAAAGCTCACGAGCACTAAGGCGGCGAGCAAGCGAACGAAGAAGGGCGGTACCACCTGCTCGGTCAAGGAGACCGCGACAACGACCATGACGATCGAGGCCTCGTGCCCGATCGCGATGGGCAACAAAGACTCGAGCACCGCACGTCGGCGCTTCTCCTGCAAGCCGCGCGCGACTGCGAAGAGCCAGCCCATCCCGGGATTGACACCGTGGTAGGCCCCGAGCAGCGCGAGAGCTGCCCAGGGCCACAAAACGCTGGTCACGAGTAGCAGTACGAGTCGGAGGAGGCGTCACCGCCTTCCAGGTGGACTTGGTGTGTGCGCTGCTCGAACGTCGTGAAGAATCCGGCGTCGAGGCTCAGCCCGCCCTCTGGTCTGGCGTCGATGAGCGTCGCCCAGCTCTTGATCCCGTCTGGGTAGAACTGCTCATCCCAGCTCGCGTACAGCGAGTTGGTCAGGTACGCGCGCTTGCCGTCGCGGCTGACTTCCACCATCTGGGGTCCTCCGCTCAACGGACCGCTCGTCGGATGCGCAGCCTTTCGCACGATCCCTCCAAGATGGACGCTCCCCGTCTTCTTTGGCTTGAACGGATCGCTGACGTCGAACTGGAGGAACTCGCCCGTGCCCCACGCCGAGACGTAGAGCCACTGGTCGTCGAGGGAGAGGTTGATGTCGCTGACCAGCGGCGGCACCGCCTTGAAGCCTTTGAGAAGGGGCGGCAGGAGGTCGGGATCGGCCGGCTCGGCGGGAATGTCAATCACCTTCTCGATCTTGTAGGCGGATCCGTCGAGATACCAGGTCCAGATCGACGCGCTCAGGTCTTTCAGGCTCACCACGACGCCGGCAAAGCCATAGGCCTTGCTGGGATCGTGGGCCGGCCGCAACTCGAGCACCATCTGGTACTCCTTGCCGAGGTCGATCACCTGGCGGTGACGGCGCTTCGGCAGGTCCCAGATATGTATGTTGTGGCCGTACCCGCCGGCGAGCAAGATCTCGGGGTTGACGCCGCCCTCGACCATGTTGGGCGTGCCCCACTCGCTCGTGATCGCCGTGTCGTAGCCGAGGTGCCACCAGAAGTCATAGGCGAGCTTCTGCGGTCCGCGGTCGATCTCCCAGCGGCCCTTGACTGCGAAAGTGTCGTGGTCGATGACGAACACGCCGCCGGGCGCGTCGCCGTCCGGATTGCCGAGCGCACTCACGTAGATCCCATCGGGACCGCAGTGGATGGTGTGCGGCCGGCTGTAGCCGGCGCGGTCGGCGATCTCCTTGGCCTCGATCGTGTGGACGAGCTTCGGCTGCTTCGGATCGGGCTTGATGTCGAAGATGTAGATGCGCGACGAGCGAAGGCCCGGCACCAGTAGGTACCGGCGCTCCAGATGCGGGTGCGCGGCGTAGGGACACAGGGCGGAGCTGCACACATTCCAGCCGAAATGGTGGAACTCATCGCCCACGTGGGGCGCGTCGACGCGGCCGATCTGCTTGCCGAAAGTCTTTGACTTCGGGTCCACATCGAGAGTCACGAGGCCGTCGGGCTTTTGCCGCGTGGGATCGAACGTGACCATATAGGCCAGCGTCTCGATGGGCGCTTCCGCCGCGAGACGCGGCGAGGGATAAAAGGTTGGATCGGGTCGGAGAAGTGTGGTGGCCATATCGATTTCCTCCTTCAGACCTAACCGTGACGTCTTTTCGAGAAACGAGCCAACGGAGCCAGCTGGTTTGATTGTGTGCCGTCCAGCACGGTTACGGTGTGTCGTTCGACACACGTGCCGCCCCAGCCACTCCCGCTGGTCACGGATCGCAGTCACACGTGCGAGGAAGCGCGGCGGCGCCGGCGCCGGCCGAACAGCCAAGCCCGCAGCCAAGGCTGTAAGCCCCAGCTCGAACTGCTCCTCGCCGGCGAACGGCGAACCCGCTACAACCAGCCCTTTGCCTCTGCCAGCTTCGCCGCTTCCGATCGGTTCCTGCAACCCAGCTTCTGGATTGCATTCGAAAGGTGATTGCGGACGGTGCCCCTGGACAGGAAGAGTGTGCGAGCTATCTCGTCAAGGTTCGCCCCACGGTCGGTGGCCGCAAGAACTTGGCGCTCTCTTTCTGTAAGCGGGCTCACGCCCTCACTGAGCGCAGACGCCGCCAGGCCCGGATCGACGACGCGCTCACCGCGTGCCGTCCGACGAATAGCGTGAGCAAGCTGCTCTGGCGGTGCATCCTTGAGCAGGAAGCCGTACGCCCCCGTTTCCATCGCCCGGCGCAGAAAGCCGGGTTTGCCGAAGGTCGTCAGGATGAGACTCCGGCAATGCGGCAGGCTCTCATGCAGCGCGGCTGCGGAGGTGATGCCGTCGCCGCCCGGCATCTCGATGTCCATCAGGGCGACGTCCGGGCGGCAGGCCATGGCCGCAGCGATGACCTCATCGGCTCGCGCCACCTCGGCCACCACTTCGATGTCGCTCTCCATGGCCAGCAGGGCACGTAGCGCACCTCGCACCATCGCCTGGTCCTCGGCGATCAGGACGCGAATCACGTCACGACCTCCGCATCGAGGGCGCCCAGGTCGGCGCTCACACGAGTCGGTACCGTGGCTCGCAACCGAAAGCCACCGTCCGGTTGAGCCGTGGCCTCGACCTCTCCGCCCACCGCCGCGAGACGCTCCGCGAGCCCGCGGAGACCATTCCCGGCCGGCGCTTGAGGTACGCGCCAACCGTCGTTGACGATGTCGACCTGGACATGGGCGGGATCTCGGCTGAACGTGATCCGGCATCGCTTCGCGCCCGAATGCCGAATTACATTGGTCGTGGCCTCGCGAACCACCCAGCCCAGAACAGCCTCGGTCTCGCGGTTGAGCGCCCCCACGTCCTGTTTGATGTCGACCTCGACCCCGCCCGCCTCGAGCGCGACTCGGGCGGCCGTAAGCTCGGTGGACAGGGTCGGCTGCCTGTAGCCGGAGACTGCCTCGCGCACCTGACGCAGTGCTTCGCGACTGAGGCTCAGCATGTCGCGGACCTCGTCGAGGCCCGGTGCCCCCTCCGGCAGGAGCCTGGTGGCCAGCTCACCCTTAAGCGTGATCAGGGAGAGGCTGTTGCCCAACAGGTCGTGGAGGTCGCGTGAGATTCGAGCGCGCTCCTTGTCTGTCGCGTGCTGGACGATTTCCGTCCGCGCGGCCCGCAGTGCGGCCAGCGTGCTCAGCAGGTAGCGCAAGCCCATCGCGCTCCCGCCGAAAAGGAGCACGCCCGGGGCGACCAGCACCGTTTGAAGGACGACCGTGCCTGTCAGCGAGTGCGCCAACACGATTCCATCCACCATCGTGAGCACACCGACCACGGACAGAGCGATCACGGCCCGCCGCGGCGGCAGCCCGAAACCCGCGATGAGCAGCGGGATCAAGAAGTAGTTGATGCCGATCTCGCCTTGTAGGTGGTCGAGTGCCCACGCGAGGACCGTCAGAAAAGAAACCATTACGACCGGGACCCGTGGGCCTGTATACGCGGACCCACGGAAGACGTACCAGACGAAGGTCAAGCAGTAAATGGCGCCGATGGCCAGGAAGACGGCTGCACGCGCCCCCTCCACCGTGCCGCGCATGTAGGCGTCCGCCAGCGGCCACATCAACGCCAGGCAGGCCAGCGCGCCGAACTTTCCCCACCTCTCCATCCAGGTCATGCGGTGACGCGAGCGTACTCCGCGGTCATGTCATGGCCAAGTGCCCGCGGGCAGTTCACTGCCATGACTGCAGTCACGGTCGACACATGATCCGGCGGACTCTCAAGTCCTGATCACGGGCACTTCCGATGAGACCGTCTGGAGCCGATGCTCGCTGCACCGACCTTAGGAGGTGGTACGCAATGCGACCGATCCCCGAGTCCTCGCCGGCAGCCCGGTTCAACCGCGCCGTGCGCGAGCACCCGCTCGCCGCCTTCCTCTTGATCCTCTACCCGGTCAGTTGGGTTCTGTTCCTGCCCGCGCTGCTGGGCACGGAGGGCTTCGGGGTGATCGGCGTTGACGTCCCGGCCCAGGTCGGAATCCTGCTGATGACGATCTTCGGCCTGACCGGCGTCGCCTTCGTGGTCACGCGAATCGCTGACGGCAAGACTGGAACCGGCAGCCTGCGGCGACACTACTACCAGTTCAAGACCGCGCCGCAGTGGTACTTGCTGGCGTTGCTCGGCGCTCCTCTACTGCTGCTCTGCATGGGACTGGCCATCCACGGCACCAGCACTTTCACGCCGATCGCGCACAACGCCGCGCAGATCCCAACCGTGTATTTCGTCAACGTCGCGCTGATCGCGATTCTGATCTCGGTCTGGGAGGAGGGTGCCTGGCTGGCATTCGTGACTGCTCGCCTCCAACCACGACTCGGGCCGATGTGGGCCAGCGTCGTCGTCGCGCCCCTCTTCGGCTTCATACATTTCCCACTCTTCTTCGTCACGGGCGGACTGATTGACAATGCACGACCGCACGGCCTTCAGGTGATCGAGTACGCCTTCTACCTGCTCGTCTTCTTCGCGGTGCCGGTGAGAATCCTGATGACCTGGGTCTACAACTCCACCCGCGGCAGCCTGCCCGTGGTGGCGCTGCTACATGCGTCGATCGACACGACCGCATCGGGAGCGGTGCTGCTCGCGTTCTTTCCTGCAGTTGACGGCCGGCTGCTCTACGTGGGCATCGCGATCGTCGCTTTGGTTGTGGTGGCAGCGACGCGGGGGCGGCTGGGCTACACGGTTCCCACCACGGGTGCGGCCACACCGATAGCAGTCGATCGCGCGGTGCCCATGACCATGCCTGAGGGGATGTCGTAATGGATGCGAACCCGCTCGGCACGCCAAACATGAGCCAGGCACCAGTCGTCGAAAACGCGACTGACTCCTCGTCTCGAGCGATGCAGCTGCTGCGCCGCCATCCGCTGATCTCCTTCTTCGTCATGGCTTATGCCATCTCGTGGACATACGTGATCGTGTTCCTAGTCGTCTGGCCGCTGCCCGACACCATCGTCACCGATACCCCGGAGCTGCTCGGTCCGGTCGTGGCGGGTTTTGTGATGACCGCCGTGATGTCTGGCCGGACAGGCGTACGGCAGCTCCTGCGTCGGTTCGCAATGTGGCGAGTCAGGCGGGTCTGGTACCTGTACGCCCTGCTGGGGATCCCCGCCATCTATTTCATCGGAGTCGCGCTGGTCCCTGGTGCGCTGGGCTCGTTCAAGGTCCCATCACTCACGGTGTCCCTCCTCTATCCCGTCTTGTTCCTCGTCGTTCTCGTTCTCGACGGCCCGCTGCTGGAGGAACCGGGTTGGCGTGGCTTCGCGCTGCCCCGTCTGCAGACGCGCTGGGGCCCGCTTTTGGGGACCGTGATCCTCGGAATCATGTGGGCCGGCTGGCACGCACCGCAGTACTTCACGAAGACGTTTGCAGCTGCGAACGGCGGTCTCAGCGTTTCGGGCGTGATCGTCTTTCTGCTGGCCGTCGTCAGCTTCTCCGTGCTGATCACGTGGGCTTTCAACAACACAGGAGGCAGCTTGCTGATTGCGATCCTCATCCATACGGCGATCAACTTCACGCAAGCCCTCACCAGCGACCTGTTCCCGGCCGCGGCGTACAACGAAGTCGTCCCGGTGGCGGTCTTCGGAGCCGCCGCAGTGATCATCGTGGTCGCGACGCGTGGCCGGCTCGGTTTTCGGCGGCCTGACGATCAGGTCAGACCAGCGTGATCGGCCGGGCAGCCGCACGCTTCCCGCTGGGGGGTCGAAAGGGGGCCTGGTGGGGCGTCGCGTTCGTGATCCTGCTGTTCGTCAGTGCAGCGATGGTCTCGCTTCCCACTGCCGCGGAACCGGGAAATCGCATCGCCGCCTTCTACAAAGCCCACCAGCAGGTGATCGTCTGGCAGCAGATCGTTGGCACCCTGGCGCTCCTCCCGTTTCTGGCCTTCGCCGCCGCCCTGTCGCGTTGGGCTCGGATGGACGGCCGGCGGAATCGATGGCTGATGCCGGCCGCAGGGCTCGTGGCGCTCGCGACACTTGCCACCAGCCTGGTTCCTCTCGCCATGGCCTTGATGCCGAACCTATCGCCGGACCTCGCCCACCAGCTCACGGTGGTCGAAGACCTGGCCGACTCCGTTCTGTTCGCGTCACTCGCCGGGTTTGTGCTGGCCACCTCGACCGGGGCGCCCGTCTGGGTGCGTGCGCTGGCGGTTCTCGTGGCCATAGCCAGCCTGGCTCGGGCGGCTCTAAGTCCTTTCGGTGTGACCGTGCTCGACATCGCCGCCCCGCTGGCGGTGCTGGGCTTCATCGTACTGCTGAGCGGTCGCCTCCTATTCAGCCCGTCACCGCGCCACCACACTGAGGACTCAAGGACGTGACCCGAAGCTGGGCCCGCCTGCTGGCGTGGGGCAGTGTCGGCGCCACCATCGCCGCGATTCCGTCGGCCCGACTGATCATCGCCCAGCCGCATCCGGGGCAGCTGGGGATGGAGGGCAGCGAGGGCACGCCTCTCGTGTACGTCGGCGTTCTCGCATTCTCGATCGTCGGCGCGCTCATCGTCTCGCGGCACCCACGACACCTGGTCGGCTGGATCTTCTGCATCGCGGGCCTGGTGGACGGGGTGTCGGCTGTCACGGTTGCATATGCGGAACTGGGGTTCGCAGTCCCAGGGTCTCTCCCGGCCGTATCGCTGATCAATGCGGTGTCCGGCGTGACCTTCCTGATGGGCTTCTTCCTGCCGACGTCCGTCGGCCTGCTCCTGTTTCCCGACGGCCGCCTGCCCTCGCCGCGGTGGCGCCTCGCGATCTACGCGTCAGCGGCCGCGCTCGTCCTCCAGGTCATCGGACTTCTGATCGGCGACGGCACCGCTGCCGGCTTTGGGCTGGAAACTGCGGGGATTGCCGCCACCGTCGCGGCGGCTCTGGCCGCGCTTGCATCGCTCCTGTTCAGGTGGCGGAAGGCGTCGAACGACGCTCGCCAGCAGTTGAAGTGGGTTGGAGTAGCCGGGGTGGTTGTCGTCGTCCAGCTGGTCGTCGAGCTCATCGCCATTTCGCTTGGGCTGGTCTCACTGGATGACACGTTCCCCTATTTCAGCCTTGCCTACGCATCCGTTCCCGTGGCAGTCGGGATCGCGATTCTCCGCTACCACCTCTACGACATCGATTTCATCATCAACCGCGCGATTGTCTATGTCTCGCTGACCGCCGTCCTGGCAGGCCTTTATGCCGGCTCGATGGCACTGATGCAGCGTGCGTTCACAGCTGTGACGGGCCAGCGCTCCGACGCCGCGATCGTGATCAGCGCGTTCCTGCTGGCGACCCTCTTCACGCCTGTGCGCAACCAGCTCCAGGCTCTCGTCGACAGCCGATTTAAGGATTTCCGCGACCTCGAGCGCCTGATGGCGGTCCTGGAGCTCGACGTCGCGTCTTTCATCGGTGTCGTGAATCCACATCGCCTGGCCGAGAGGTTTCTGGGTGATGCGCGAGAAGGGGCGCGCGCCCCAGGCGGGGCCGTATACCTGGACGGCGCGCGTGGGGACCTACCGGCGCTCACCCAGGGAAGCTGGGATGAGTCGACTGCGGTGTCGGTGCCCCTGCGCGTTGGAGAGCGGAACGTTGGACGCCTCGAGCTGGGCCGGCGACGCGATGGGTCGGGGTTTGCGCCACGTGAGCTCGAGTGTTTGCAGAAAACAGCCGATGTCGTGGCCGCGGCGGTATCGGTGTCGCGCGAGGCTCACACTGTCGTGGCCGCGTCGTTAGGTCGCATGTTCTAGTCCGAGGATCGCTCGGCCACCGCCCGAGCTCAATATTGGCGCTGGAATCACGGCCGGATCACGCATTCCCGGAAACGGAGGGGTCCAGAGGTTACCTAAGGATATGAAGGCCGCGCCCTCTTCAGCCAAACGTGCAGTTGAGGGTGACCTTCTCCAGGGCGCTCTCGAGAACCGCGAGCTCCTGATCGTCCAGTGGCGCGACGAATAGATCGAAGATGCCGCGTGCATGTACCGGTGCGGCCTCGGTCAGGCGGGCCACGCCGGCGTCGGTCAGAGCCACCACGACACCACGTGCGTCGGCATCAGCGCTCGCTCGACGCACAAGGCCCACATCGACAAGCCGGGCAACGCGGCGGGTCATGCCCGACCGGGAGATGAGCGCACGGTCTGCAAGCTCGGTCATGCGCAGCTCACCACCGGCGAGCGCCACCTGAGCCAGGACGTCAAAGTCGGCCAACGCTAGACCAGTCTCCTTTTCGAGACCGCGCTCGAGCTGGCGCATCAGCGTCGCGTGTGAGCGCAGCAGCGCCTGCCAAGCCGCCAATCCGCGCCCGCCCCGCACCACGTCGGCCATCGACCTGTCGAGAAGGCCGGCGACGTCGAGTTCGGATAGTACTTGCGTATGCAATAAACTCGTTTTAACCTAGGTATTTGCGTATGCAAGTATATCAACCGACTCCCTGGGAGGAAATGTCACGTGATCAGCGAACTCGAGCCCAATCTCGATCCGTCAATCAGCCGCCGATTCGGGACGGTAGCGGACGAGGCGAGCGTAAAGCGCACCGTTGCCGCCCTCGAGGCGAATGGAATCAGCGTCCTGAGGGCGCCGGACTCCGCGGCGGCAAGGCGGATTGTCCTGGACCTCATCCCCGATGGCTCCCAGGTGCACCACGGAGCGTCGCGAACGCTCGACGTGGTGGGCATCACCGACGAGATTGACAACTCCGGGCGCTACGACCCGCTCCGCCCGCGGATCTGGGGCATGGATCGCAAGACCGAGGGCGACGAGATCCGCCGCCTCGGCGCGGCGCCGGATGTGATGCTCGGGAGCGTCCACGCGGTCACCGAGACCGGGTCGCTCCTCGCGGCTTCCATGAGTGGCAGCCAGCTTGGACCTTATGTCAGCGGGGCCGGACGAGTCATTCTCGTCGTGGGGACGCAGAAGATCGTTACTGACCTCGAGGAAGGTCTCCTCCGCATCAATGAATACGCGTGGCGGCTCGAAGATGCTCGCGCCCAAGCCGCATATGGCATCCGCAGCGCGGTGAACAAAGTAGTCATCATCAACCGGGAGATCACCCCGGGGCGCGTCACTGTCGTCTTGGTCGACGAGGTGCTCGGGTTCTAAAGTGCCCCGCACAGAAGCGCGGGAGACTACATCAGCCTTAGCAATCCCGAAATCGACGCTGGGGGTCGGGATCATCGGGGTCAACCCCGCTTGGGGCTGGGCCGCTACCGCCCACATCCCGGCACTGCGCGCGCTGCCGAACTACGAGATAAGGGGGCTGAGCTCGCGCAGCGCGGAATCGGCTCGCCTAGCTGGCGAAGCGTTCGGGATCAAGGCCGTGTTTCCGGACCACGAGCAACTGGTAATCCAGCCAGATATCGACGTGGTCGCTGTCACCGTCAAGGTGCCGCACCATCGAGAACTCGTTTCTGCAGCACTAGCCGCCGGCAAGGCCGTGTACTGCGAGTGGCCGCTTGGCCGCGACCTCGATGAAGCGCGTGCGATGGCCGCGCTCGCCGCCGAAAAAGGGGTGCGCACGGCGGTCGGGCTGCAGGCCCGCCAGGCCCCGGCGGTCGAGTTCGTCCAGCAGTTGCTCAGCGACGGATACATCGGCGAGGTCCTGTCCACCAGCATGGTCGGGCTGTCGGTTCTGGGCGGCACCCTGGTCCAGCCCAACGCCTACATGCTCGACAAGGCAAACGGGGCCAACGTGCTGACAGTCGCCTTTGGCCACAGCCTGGACACTCTCAACTACGTGCTGGGCGAGTTCGCCGAGCTGTCGGCGGTTTCGGATCTTCGCAGGCCCTTGATCACCATCGAAGGGACCGGGGAGCAGATCGTGAAGACAGCCCCCGACCAGATCGCGGTGATCGGCACTCTCAAGTCTGGAGCGACCGCCAGCATTCACATCCGTGAGGCTGTGGCCGGCGGTACTGGCTTCATGTGGGAGATCAACGGAACCGACGGAACGCTGCGCATCACCGCTGACGCGGCACTACCCGAGATCTTTCCCCTGACCGTGCTGGGAGCGCACGGGCGGAACGAGCTCGCCGAGCTTGCCGTCCCGACCTCACTGACACAGAAATGGCCAACGCTCATCAGCGTGGAAGGAGCGCCTGCGTTCAACGTCGCCCGTGCCTACGCCGCGTTTGCGGCCGACATCGACAACGGGACTCACACTGTGCCGGACTTCGCCGACGCTGTCCGGCGCCACGAGGTGATCAGCGCCATCGAAAGGTCCGCGGCATCTGGGGAACGCGTCAAGGCGTGATCCACTTTGCTGGGCCGAGTGTCAGAGCCACGAGCGGTGCGGCCAGGCTACGAGATGCCACTCTGAACGTGTCGGTAGCTCAAACGGTCGCCGAAAGCGTGTGCCTTACCAAGGTTGCGGTCGCGTCCATAGGGCTTGCTGGGTTGCTTCATCGTTCCCCGGCTCCGGGCACTCAAGGGGTTTGACATCGTTCACTGAGAAGTAGCCGTCCGACGTCGCCGCGGGATCTGCCGCTAGCCGAACGATGATGCTGGCGCCGCGACGCGGATCTCCGACCCCCAGGCGAGTCAGCAGTCGTTGCAACAGGCCTGCAAGGGGCAGGTCGCGCCCGAGCCCTGTCGTGTTGAACCCTGGATTGCAGCAGGTAACTGTGACTCCGGTACCTGCCAGCTGCCGACCGAGCTCCAAGGTAAACATGATGGCCATCAACTTCGTGCGGCCGTACAGCCGCGTTGATTGCCGCCGGCCGTAGTCCTCAGTAAGGGTCAGGTCATGCTCCGGGTCGATACCACCCGAATGTCGAGCCGCCTCGGAGGCGACTGTCACGATTCTTGACGGCGCGGACACTATCAGGTTGACCCGATGAGCAGGGCAAAGCCGAACAATCGAGGGATGCACAGTCGTGCTGGCGCCGACCTGGGTCTTCGATATCTGTCGGTGGCGTACGTCGTGCGAAAGGCCGTCGACGACCAGATGATCGCCAGTGGCTTGTCGTTGTCACGTGCGAAGGTGCTGCAAGTGCTCGAGCGTGAGGGTCCGCTGCGCCAGGCCTCGCTGGCCAAGAGCCTGCGCCTCGCTCCGAGGTCGATCACGCAGTCCATCGAAGGCCTCGAGCGATCTGGACTCGTCGTGCGGCGCCCGGACCCAGACGATCAGCGTTGCAAGCTCGTCCTCCTCACGC
>Ga0209160_1001779_pt1 | contig 18138 bp, 14 predicted proteins | sample GraSoiAngelo_153_FD_186167 | JGI IMG/M metagenome (GOLD analysis project Ga0209160, IMG submission 186167) | Grasslands soil microbial communities from the Angelo Coastal Reserve, California, USA - 14_1009_12_40cm (SPAdes) (version 2) | ecosystem: Environmental > Terrestrial > Soil > Grasslands ... | reverse complement strand
CAAGGGCGCGGTGGTGGACGGCCGCGCGGTGCTCGTCTCGAGCATGAACTGGGCGCTCGGATCGGCGACGGAGAACCGAGAGGTCGGCCTCATCGTAGACGATCCGGTCCTCGCGAGGACGTTCGAGATCTCGTTCGACGCGGATTGGGACGGGCGGCCGACGTCCGGCGTGGATGCATGGCGGCTCGAGGACCCGCTCGCGCTCGTCGCATTGTATGCGCTGGTCGCCGTCGCATCGGCCCTCTCCCTTCGAAAATTGAGACCGAGGAACAAAGACATAAAGCCCGGCGCGCGGGTGCGAACGCGTGCCTCCCTCGGAGCTCATCTCCGCGGCCGATATCGAGAAGTTCGGCTACTGCCCGCTCAGCTGGTGGCTCAGCCGAGGCCTCGCGCCGGAAGAAGGTCCGGAGCTCGCCGAGGGCGAAGCGAAGCACGAGGCCGCGTCCGCGGACCTGAAGGGGATTGAGGTCCACGAGGCGAAGGCCCGCGAAGCGGAGGCCGGCGTACTGTACTTCGCGATCGCGGCGTCGATCGTCGCGATCGTCGGGGTGAAGTTCCTCTCCTCGGAAAGTGTCCAGGTGGCGTACACGCTCGGGGCGATCGCGCTGATCTGGCTCCTCGCCGCCGTGTACTTCCTGTACCGCGCGGAGACCCTCGCGACGGAGGCGGAGAGGCTCCTCTCCGAACGGGTGATCTTGGGCTTCGCGATGGCGGCCGCCGTGATCGCCACGGCCGCGGTCTCCTTCAGCAGCGTCGTGAACCAGAGCCTCGCGCAAGGCTTCGTGGCGCTCGCCCTCCTGTGGCTGATCGGCGCCTCGTTCTTCCTGTACCGCTCGATCGGCGCGCTCCAGATCGCGCGGACGACCCGCGATCGCTATGCCGTTCAGGGCGACCTCGTCTACATCGACTCCAGCGCGGAGAAGCCGAAGCTGTTCGTCTCGAAGAAACACGGCCTTTCGGGGCGGCCGGACGCCGTCGTGATGGACGGGGAGCATCACATCCCGGTCGAGCTCAAGACCGGTCGCGTGCCGCGCGGTCCCTTGTTCTCCCACATCCTGCAGGTCGCGGCGTATTGCTTCCTCCTCGAAGAGGAATACGGAAAGCCGCCGCCGTACGGCATCATCCGCTACGGCGAGACCTCGTTCGAGATCGAGTACAACGAGGACCAGAAGAAGCTCGTCCTCCAGAAGCTCGCGGAAATGCGAACGGCGATCACGAAGGGCGGGGCCCACCGGAACCACAATCGACCGGGCAAGTGCATCCACTGCTCCCGCCGGAGCGGATGCCCGGAGCGCCTCGCCTAGGGCTCCTTCTTGCGGTCGCCGAGGGACACGCCGAGGCGTGTTGCGATCTGCTCGATGCGATCGTTCAGCTCCCGAAGGTCCTGCCGCATCCGAAGCATCTCTTGCTCGAAGGGGGTAAAGCCTTTCCCGGACAGGATGCGGTGGGACACGAACATCCCGAGGAAGATCGCGCCGATGAATGCGAGCACCGAGATGACGACGAGGGCGTAGATCAACGTCAAGAACGAGGTGATGGCGGTCGCGGGCGTGATGAAGCCGGTCAGGATGAGGGTCTCGACCGCCACGAGGACCGCGACGATGCCGAGCCACAAGATCGTCCAACGGGAGATCCTCACCCGAGCGCCCCCCGCTGCGGGATGACCCACCGGAGGTCTTCTCCCGGTGGGTATCGCTTCATCTCGAGAGTCGGGTTGTCCTTCTCGTCCGGGAACGTGAAGACCATCACGGTCCGGCCGGAATCGAGCTCGGCGCGGACCGTCACGTTGTACTCAAAGTAGTTCTTGGCTTGATCGACCAGGTACGTGTGGATCGTGACGCTCGCGTTCGAAGGCACTTGCGTGGGCACGAGCATGTGAAGGCCGTAGGTCTCGTTCTCGGCGACGGTCGCGTTCGAGGAAGGATTGCTCCCCGTCACGAAGATGCGCACCTCCTCGTACCGGTAGGCCTGCACCGCGGCACTGAGATAGATGAGGAAATATGATTCGTTTCTCGGCATTCCGACGATGAGGAGCGGCAGCGACGCGAGCTCGGCGGGCGGCCGTCCGATGAGGCTCGGCGTCACGAAGATCAGGGTCGCGAGGACGAGGATCGAAAGGACCATGACGCCGCGGATCCACACGTCCCGGTCCACGGCGTGGCCATGGAGCGGGCCCGCATAAACGTTCGTCGGGCGGCTCGGAACTCACGCCTCATCGGGCCCGAAATTCAGGAGCGTCGTGACCCCAAAGAGGCACGCGCTCACGACCGCCGCCAAGAAGCTCGTACCGCCGCCCTCGAAGGTCCCATAGACCATCACGCCGATCGCTGGAACCGCGAACGCCGCGGCACTGAACAGGCCGCTTGAAAGCCACAAGAATTTTCGAACGCGATCCATGAGCGTGAGGACCGGGACCTCCGCCTCGTTCACCGAAGCGAGTTCGGTGTTCGGCGGCCAGAGCCATCTCCAGAGCCGGCGTAGGAACGCAACGGCCGGACTCTCGCCGACGGCCTCTGCGCGAGCGACCGGGGTCGCCGTCCCCATCGTGCGCGCCGACGCGGGGCCGAAGGCAAGTAGGTGCCGCGCCCGTTATCGCGGCTGAATCTCACACTCGCGATTCGGATCGGGTCCGTCGGGATCCCATCGAAGCTTTTCGCGCGTCAAGGATCCATTGCGGAACCGCATCGAGGCGTCCGGTGAAAATAAAAAGGGTGGCTCTGCGGCCACCCAGTTGGGGGGGAGGTAATCGTGACGGGATTCGCCCTCTCACCTCTCCGGCGGCATCCCTTCCCTTCTCACTCGTTCAGGTACTCCCGCTTGAACGACTCCGCTTCCGCGAGGGTCCGTTCCGCATCCTGCATCTTCTTGAGCTTCTCCGTGACCAATTCCACGCGCGCATAGACGAAGTCCCGGATCGCCGCGCGAACCGCCTCCGACCGACTCGGGAAATCGTCGACTTGGACGAGGAAATCGAGGGCCTTCAGATATCGCGCGGGCAACCGCAACGTGATTTTTTCCGTGTCCGCATCCCGCAAGCTCATCACCCCACCCGTGGGTCAACTCGACATTGTTTGACCGACGAGCGTCGGACGGAACATCCACGCGCTATATAATGGTTCCTGGCTTCGAGTCATTCGAAGGAACGCTCTTTCGCCTGGAAACGATGCCCAGTGGTCCTGGGTCGGCTCGATTCCTCAAACGGCATCCGGAGCTGACGACGAATCGTTTATCGCTTCGCGGTCCATCGTGCGCCCGTGGTCGAGACCGCTGCGGGGGCGTTCCTGCTTCCGGGACCCGTCAAGATGCATCCTCGCGTCCTCCAGGCCATGGCGGCTCCCGCGATGAATCACCGCGGCCCGGAGTTCAAAGAGATCCTATCCGAGGTCCACGACTTGACGCAGTACTTGTTCGGGACGCGTGGCGAGGTCGCGGTCCTCTCCGGTTCCGGCACGGCCGGTCTCGAGGCCGCGGTCTCAGGACTCCTTCGGAAGCAAGACCGGGTGCTCAACCTCGTGAATGGCAAGTTCAGCGAGCGGTTCCACGAACTCTGTCAGGTCTTCACGACGCCGACCGCGCTATCGTTCGAATGGGGAACCGCGGTCGAGCCGGAGAAGGTCGCGAGGGCTCTCGACTCGGGAGCGTTCAAGGCCGTCACCCTCTGCTGGAACGAGACGTCCACGGGTCTCACGAACCCGATCGCCGAGATCGCGAAGGTCGTGAAGGATCACGAGGCCTTCCTGATCGTCGACGGAATCACGGCCGTGGGCGGCCTCGAAAACCGCATGGATGCGTGGGGCGTCGACGCACTCGTCATGGGGTCCCAGAAATGCCTCGCGGCGCCACCGGGATTGAGCGCGGTCGCCCTGTCGAAGACCGCCTACGAATCGCTGCATTCCGACACATCGTTCTACACGAACCTGAAGGCCCACGCGGATGCGCTTGCGAAGCAGGACACACCGTACACCCCGGCCGTCCCGCTCTTCCTCGCGTTCCGGGAGGCGTTGCGCATGCTGAAGGAGGAAGGCCTTGAGAATCGAATTGCCCGGACCCGCCGGCTCGCCGAGGCAGCGAGGGCCGGGGTCGACGCGCTCGCGCTCCGAGTGTATCCGGATCGCCGTTTCGCGTCCAACACGGTGACCGCGATCCGATATCCGGCAGGCGTCGACGACAACGCCTTCCGGAAGGAGCTTCGGGAAAAACACGGGACCGTTGTCGCCGGGGGACAAGGGCCCCTGAAGGGCCAAATCTTCCGGATCGGCCACATGGGCATCTGCGACTTCCAAGACCTCGAGGCGGGATTCCTAGCGTTCGAGACCACGCTGGCGGGCATGGGTCACAAGGCCGCCCGCGGGGCTGCGGTCGCCGCCATTACGAAACGCACGTGAGGCGGAATCAACGCAAGGGAGGGCTCGGGGGCGCCCTACGCCGTCGCCGCTCGTTCCGCCACAGAACCGCGAAGGCCATCGCGACCGCGATGGCCCCAGCAAGAACGAACGGCATGAGACCGCCCTCGCTCGAAGGACTCGAGTGTGGGGGGACGACAAACTCGAACGTTCGGGTGACGGATTGCCCGTAGGTGTCGGTCACGGTGACCGAGACGCGGTACGTTCCGTCCGTCGCATACGTGTGAGTCGGGCTCGGCGCATCGCTCTGCCCGCCATCGCCGAAGTCCCAGTGGAATGTGTACGGCGGCGTGCCTCCCGTTACGCTCGCGGTGAAATTGACGCTGATTCCCGTCGAACCAGCGACGTAATGCGTCGGGGGCGTCACTGTCAGGTTGACGGCGGCGGGGGTCACGTTCACGAAAAACAGGGCCGATTGTGCGGATGTGCCGCCGTTGTCATTCACGTCTAGCCAGACGGTGAAGTTCCCGCCGGTGATGTAGATGTGGACCGTGTCCGCCACGTTGCTCTTGCTGCCATCGCCGAACTCCCAATCGTAGGCATACGGAGGCACGCCCCCGCTCACGTTGCTCGTGAAGGACACGGTGAGGGGCATCGTCCCATTGGTCGGTGTGGCGGTGATCTCGACGACGAGCGGCGGCGGAGGCGGGGGTGGGACGGCCGAGACGATGACCGTCGCCGTCCGGTTGGCGGAGAGGTTCCCAGGGTCGATCACCTCCATCGTCACGCTGTACGTCCCGGGCACCGTGAACCTGTGCTCTTCGGACGCATTGTGCGACCATGGCGTGTCCCAGACTCCGTCGGTCTCCCAGTCCCAGCGCATCTGTAGCAAGTCGGTCGGATCCTCATGATCGAACGATGTCGAGGTGAACGTGAAGACCGTGGTGGTGTTCCCGGTGGCCGGTGTGTAGCTGAAGTTCGCGTACGGCGGCGTGTTCGGTGGAGGCGGAGGGGGCGGAGGAGGAGTGAACGTCACGTTGACGCTCCGCACATCGGAGGGATTGCCTGCGTTGTCGAACGACTGGGCGTCGATGCGATTGGCGCCCGGAGCGAGGGTCACCTGCGCCGTCCAAGTCGCCAGGTCCGCGGCGTCGGACCACGCCGCCCCGCCGACGCGGACCTTGACCACCCGCAGGCCGCTGCCGCCGGCGTCCGATGCGGTCCCCATCACGGTCACGGAGGAGACGTTGAATGCCGCACCCTCCGAGGGCGACACGATCGCAACCGTGGGCGGGACCGAGTCATGGAATGGAGATTGGATGAGCGGATACCGATCCTCGCCGATGACTGTGATGGGATACGGTGTGTCACCGATTCCGTCGGGGCCGGTGCAGATGTCTTGCCCGGGTCCACTGCACTGGTCCGCTCCGTGATAGTTGGACCAGAAATTACCGCCGCTCGGGTAGCCGTCGTCCCACGCGTTCGGATTCGGAGACGAGTCGTACGCCTGCGATCCGTAGGACACGTAGTTGTCCGCAAAGGCATTGTGAAAGGCCTGCATGCCCTCGGAATCATAGACCAAGACGCCCAGGCCCGTGTTGTTGACGAACAGATTCTCCGTGACGTTCACGGAAAACGTATTGACTAGACACAGTCCGGAGGCTCGGTTCGATTCGACGGTGTTCATCGAGACGGTTGCCACGTGGACGAATCTGACACAGAAAGGCCCGCCGTTCTCGACGAACTCGTTACTGCTGACCGTCAGACTCGTGATCTGCTGGAAATCCGCCGACGTGTAGACGGACCGGGTGATCCGGTCGGATACGACGGCCACATCCCTCGAATCCGTGACAATGATCGTCTCGGAATTCCGGTCAAGGTGACTCAGAGACACCGTAAGGCCCGAAACGCCCGATGCCAGGATGGCGACCGAGTTGTTGATCAGCGAACTGTCCGCGACACTAACGTTCCGCGAACTCCCATCGATGAACAGTCCTGCATTCTCGTTCCGAGAGAGATCCGAGCTCGAGACGGTCACATTCCAACTATTCAGGAGATGCACACCGCTCCCGATCGCACGGCTCGAAGGCAGATAGGTCTGGTTGCTGAACCATGCAGAGTCTCGGGTGAGCACGACATCCGAGGCGTTGTCGAGGAGAAGCCCCTGCCCGTCTCCGCTGAAGTTCGACGACTCGACGGTCGCCCGCTGCACGCGCATGAGTTCGAGTCCGACGTCGGTATCGTTCGCGGAGACGTTCCGAATCGTCACATCGGTCGACTCGACAACGATGAGCTGGCCGAGGCCCAGACCGTCCACGACGAGGCCCGATTCCCCCTTGAAGTAACGGATCGGCTTGCCGTTCACGAGGTTGTCCGGCGAAATCGTATGGGACGCGAGCGATGCCGCGGTGGATCCCCGCAGCATCATCCCTTCGGAGACGAACCTGTTGCCCGTTACGGTGGCATTCAGGCTGTCGGTCAGCCAAAGTCCGGCGCCGTTTAACGCGAAGTGGTTCGATTCTATCGTCACGTTCGACGTGCGCTCGATGAGCGCCCCTTGGAGATGGCTCTTCATGACCTCGTTGCCACGCACCGTCAAGTTCGTGCTATCGCCCACCTGAATGGCGCAACTGTTGTTCGAGAGCAGGTTGTCCGCGATCACATTCCGGCCGCCGTAGGCAATCGAGACTCCGACCCCATCGTCCGACACGTTGCTATTGGACACGGACACTCCGGGCTCGGTGTCGTTCGTGAACCAGAGCTGGATTCCGAGGCCGTTGTGCGTAACGTTGCTCCGCGTCACGGTGATGTTACTCGTGAACTCGAGCGAGACGCCCCAGGAGAAACCGGCCACCGTGCTGTCCTCGACCCGCGCGTTCGTGACCTCGATGAACCGAATGCCCGCCCAACCGAGGCCGGGCGGCTGATGGACGTCCACATCCCGGATGACGAAGGACGCGTCCGTGTCCCGGATGAAGATCGCTGCCATCGTGTCGACGTTGGTGATCTCCCATCCCGAGATGACGTACGGATCGCTCGGAGTTCCACTCCCGCCGACGACTCCGTTCGCGGCGGTGAACTGCGAGTTGCTTTCGATGTCGATGGGGGCCCGAACCGTGTGGTTCGATGCCGGCCCTTCAGGCGCGTGGAGTGTCGCTGCCACGAGCGCCGTTCCGAGAAGGACCGCGGCGACTGCGAGGGTCAGGCCGGCCAAACGAGGAGGTCGCAGCGTCGTCTTCCCCCACGGATGCTCAATCGGCCCACCGGCGCTTAAAGCCGCTGGTGAAGAGAAGTCCTTTCCCTAACCAAAATCACCGCCAGGTCACGGGGACCTCGTCGGTCCGATACCGCTGGTCCACGAGGGTCTCGGCGAGCTTCATCCGAACGCCACCGCGGTGCATCTGCAGTCCCGTCCAAGCGATCATCGCGCCGTTGTCGATGCACAAATCCCCCGGCGGCACGAACATCCGCGCCCCGCGGTCGGTGGCCATCCGTGCGACCATCTCCTGCAGCCGGCCGTTGCGAGCCACCCCGCCTCCAAGCAGGACCTCCTCGTTGTCCAGGTGGGCCATCGCCCGTTCGGTCACCTCGGTGAGCATGGCGAACGCGACCTCCTGGATCGAGAACGCGAGGTCCTCCATCGTCGCGCCCTGCTTCTGGAGGGCGAGGGCCGCGGTCAGCATCCCGCTGAACGCGACGTCCATTCCCTTCACGCTGTACGGCAGGGAGAGCAGCCTCTTCCCATCCCGCGCAAGCTTCTCGAGGATTGGCCCCCCGGGGAAAGGTAGGCCGCACTCCCGGGCGAACTTGTCGAGCATGTTGCCGACCCCGATGTCGAGCGTCTCCCCGAACACGCGATACCGCCCGCGGGCGAACGCGATGACCTGGGTGTTTCCTCCGCTCACGTATAGGAGGACGGGATCCTTCGCCTCGGTGACGCCGCGGCCGATCTCCAGATGCGCGACGCAGTGGTTGACTCCCAGAATCGGGATGTCGAGGGAAAGCGCGAGGGCTCTCGCCGCGGTCGCGACGGTCCGGAGGCACGGGCCGAGTCCGGGTCCCTGGGAGAACGCGACCAAGTCGAGGTCCTGGAGATCGATTCCCGCGATGTCCGCAGCTTTGCGGATCAACGGGACGACCATCTCCGCATGGTGGTTGGCCGCCTCCCGCGGATGGATGCCTCCCTTTTCCGGCTTCACCATGTCGTAGACGTTCGCGAGGACGTGGCACGCCCCATCGACGATCCCTAAGCCGACCGTGTGGGCCGTCCCTTCAATGCCGATGGCGAGCACGGCCCGCCCATGACGGGAAGGAGATAAGAATCCCTCCGCGGCGGCCTTGCCTGTCCCGACCGAATTCACAACGTTCATGTATCGCCGGAGGACATCCAAGTCCTCGGAGGGTTGCGCTTGAAGAGTCGAAAGGCTATCCAAGGATTTCTCCTTGGGGTCGTCCTGATTGCCGGGGTATTCGTGGCCGCGAAGCCAGCCTCTGGCCACTCGGGCGATCTGATCGACTCGGTGTTCGCGGCCGTCCCGCCGACCATCGATGGCGCGATGGCTCCCGGAGAATGGGCGGATGCCGCGGTCGTGAACCTCACGGCGATCTCCGGCAATCGCCTTCCGGCCTACCTCCTGGTCAAGAACAACGAGACCTTCCTCTGGCTCGCGTACGATGCGACGGGGGACGCCACGGCTTCCGCGAACGATTCCGCTTCGTTTGCTCTGGACACCGGCCACGACGGGGTGGCGACGGATGGAGGGGAAGACCAGTTCGTCCTGAGCGGGATCTTCCCGGGTGGGAGCGCCCACCTCGTGCGGGGGAACGGCACATACGTCGTCGAAGACGCCCCGTTCGACCCGGGTCTCCCGCGTCACGCCGGGCTCGCGGGGGCCCGCGGCTTTGGCCCGAGCGACCGGAGCGCGACGGACCACCGCCTGTACGAGTTCCAGGTCCCCCTCGTCCTCATTCGCGCGGGTCCCGGAGACACCCTTGGACTGTTCGGAGGATCCTACCCCGTCCCCGGGGTCGCGGACTACGGCACCTTCGCCTACAGCACCTGGCCCGCCTATGTAGGGGGCCCGATTCCCATCGGCAGCTATGGCGACTTGAACCTGGCCGTGCTCCCCGGCCCGATCGGGATCGCCCTCTCTCCAAGCACCGTCTCGGAACAGGGTGCCTCGGGCGAAACCGTCTGGTACAACCTGACCGCGAGGAACACGGGCGCGAGCGTGAGTGACACATTCGACGTCACGCTCGCGTCGTCCTGGTCCGCCGACCTCCGGACGGCGGACGGAACCGCTCCCCTCCCGGACACGGATTCCGACGGAGTCCCGGACACCGGGAATCTGACCTCGGGGAGCAGCGCTACGTTTGTCGTCCGGGTCACGATCCCGCCGAACGCGACGGGCTGCGACCTCGCGATGGTCACCGCCACGAGTTCGTGGAACCTGTCCGTCTCGGATACATCCGCCCTCACGACCTGCCTCTCCCCCGCGTCCTTCGCTCCCCCGCATTCCGATTTCGGCGTCGACTCGAACCTGAACGGCCGTTTCGACTTTCTGCAGGTGAACGTCTCCTTGATCGTGTCCGTGACGGGCACCTACTTCGTCCGCGGCGATCTGTTCGATAGCAACGGGAGCGTCCCCCTCGGCAATGCGGGAGCGAACTTCTCGTCGCCTTCGGGACCGCGTATCGCCTTCCTCGATTTCGACGGCCGGACGATTTTCCGATCGGGCCTGGATGGCCCATACATGGCCCGGCTCGCCCTCTACGACAGCGGCTTCCAGGCGATCGATTCCGATACCTACGTGACAAGGCCGTACAACGCGACGGACTTCGAGCCGCCGCCGGCCGTGTTCCGTCCGCCGCATTACGACCGCGGGATCGACACGGATCAGCCGCCGGACGGTCGGTACGACGTCCTCTCGCTCAACGTGAGTCTCTTCGTGAGTCGCGCCGGGACGTACGAGGTGGACAGCCTCGTCACCGACTCCTCGGGCGGCTTCGTCACATACGGATCCGGCACCTTCTCCGTGCCGACCGGGAACCAGATGGTGAATTTCCTCTATCCCGGGGACCGCTTCGCCACCGCGAGTGCGGATGGGCCCTACACGATCTTTCTCAGTCTCTACGAAAGCTTCGTCCTGATCGACACGGACGTCCATGTGACCGGACCGTATCGGCGGACGGACTTCGACCCGCCCCCGATCGCGTTCGCGCCGCCCCATTCCGATCGCGGGCTTGACACGGACGTGCCGCCGGACGGACTGTACAATTGGCTCGTCCTCTCGGCGAACGTGACAATCGCCGAGGCGGGGGATTATGCGATCGGCGCGACGCTGTACGATCCCGGAGGGTTCGTGTTCATTTCGACGGCGTCGACGACCCGAACCCTTGGCGTGGGGCCCGCGACCGTCGACCTCCGGTTCCCGGGTCAGGACATCCGCCGCGCGGGGTTCAGTGGGAACTACCTCGTCTCTTTGTTCGCCTATCCCCTGTCGGTCAACGGCACCGGAGATAACGATTTCTACGTCACCGGCTCCTATCTCTACACACAGTTCCAACCCCCGCCCGCCTTGCTCTCTCCGCCCCACACGGACCGGGGGGTCGACACGTCGAATCCGGCGGACGGGGCGTACGATTGGCTCGAAATCAGCGTGGGGATCACCGTCTCTCGCGCGGGTCGCTTCACGCTGGAAGGGACCTTGGTGGGAACCGGGGTCATCGCGGTCGCCGCCTCGACGGCGAATCTCTCGATCGGCTCGACCCGCCTGCCGCTGCAGTTCGACGGTCACCTGATTCGGTTGACGCAGCGCGACGCCTCGTTCGAGGTCGACCTGCGCCTCTACGACGCCGACGGGATCCTGATCGACATGGGCGTTACCTACACGAACTTCTACCGCGCTTCCGATTTTCAGCCGTTGGACGGATCCACGCCGGATTCGTCCGCGTCCGTCGCCGGAGGCTACTGGAAGAACGGTCCCGTACGGGTCACGTTTGCCGCGGACGATCCGTCGCCCTCCGACGGCCTCGCCTCGGTGCAGCTATTTTACCGCTACAGCGCGAACAACGCGACCTGGTCTGCATGGACGCCGTTCGAGACGCGGCCCGCGCCTGGGCCAGGCTTGCGGACGATGAGCGGGGACTTCCTGTTCGATCTGCCTTCCGGCGAAGGCTACTATCAGCTGTATTCCTCGGCGACGGATCGCTCGGGCCAATCCGAACCGGCACCGGCGACCGCGGACGTCCGGCTGGCGGCATTCGTCCCCGCAAAAATCGACCTCACGCCCGCGACGGCTTCTATCGAGGCGGGAAACCCCACCGTCTTCGAGGCCCACGTGATGAATGCCGCCGGAGCGGCCGTCGTCCTCGAGTCCCCCGTCGTGGTGACGCTCGTCTCGGATTCGAGGGGCGGCGAGTTCCGGGCCCCGGCGACCTCCACGGTGATCACGACCCTCACAATCCCAGCCGGCGCGAGCAAGGCTCCCTTCGAATACCGCGACACGGTCGCGGGGACCACGACGATCACTGCGGTCTCCCCGAAGACGGCCCCGGATTCGTCGACCTTGACCGTGAGCCCAGGGCCCGTCTCCGCGATCGCGATCTCGCCGGGTGCGGGCGCCCTCACCGTCGGCTCCACGGTGACCCAGGGCCCGTCTCCGCGATCGCGATCTCGCCGGGTGCGGGCGCCCTCACCGTCGGCTCCACGGTGACCCTCACGGCCACCGCGCAGGACGCGTACGGAAACCTCGTCCCCGACCCGACCTTCACGTGGTCCGTCGAAGGGCCCGGGACCCTCTCCAGCGCGACCGGTGCCTCCGTGACCCTGACCGCGACAGGGGACGGTTCGATCCGCGTCAAGGCAACCGCGGGATCCCCGCCCTCGAATGGGACCGTCGTGTGGACGGCGAGCGGGGCCAGCATCGGCGTGAGCAACCTGACCCTCGGCCTCGGTGGGGGAGCCGTCCTCGGCCTCGTGGCGGGAATCGGGGTCGGCGCGCTCGCGATGAAGCGACGGAGGAGACGGGGCCCCGGACCGCCTCCGGGGGAGGGCCCTCCGGATCACGCGACGTAGGGCCCGGAGGCCGGAGGCGGAGACCCGAAGGGGTCGCCCGCGACGAGACCTAATAATCCCCGCCGCGTTGCGTCGCCCGAATGGCCTCCGACGCGCGCGGCCCCCTCCTCTACGCGTATCGTCCGATCCCCGCGAACCCGATGACCGTGGCAGTCCTGCTGCTCGGTCTCGTCGTGACGTTCGTCATCCGACGCGCGCGGCCCCCTCCTCTACGCGTATCGTCCGATCCCCGCGAACCCGATGACCGTGGCAGTCCTGTTGGTCGGTCTCGTCGTGACGTTCGTCATCGGACCGATCGCCGCGGGCCCGGAGGGCCTATGGCCACTCGGCGGACTCTGCTTCGTCCCCATCGCGCTCGTCGTCGCCGCGATGATCGTTTTCAAGCCGAGCGCGACATTCGTGTTCGAGAACGGGATTGAGATTTCCCTCCCATTGTGGCGTCGGATCGTCGGCGCACGTCGTTACTATGCGTGGTCCGAGATCCGAGACATCTTTCCGCGCAGCTACGAAATCGGAGGTTCGTTCCTCTCGCCGTTTGCGTCGTCGGCGGGGACGCTCGTCCACACGGGAATAGGCCTGGACACCAACGCGGGCGAACACCTCTTGATTCGCTTCACGCCGGGTTCGATTCGCGCGTTCCGCGCCGAGTCGCAAGGCTATCTCGAGGCGATGGCGGTCATCCGAGATCGGTTCGCGCGACGAGGCGAGCCCATGGTGACGACCGCCAAGACGTTCTCCGACCAGCAAGTCCTTGCCATGCAGGCCGCGGCGCGAGAGCCGCTCCTCCCCATCACCGGCGTGTTTGTCGCCTTCTTCCTGCCGCCATCCATCATCGCCGCCATCTTGATCGCTCTCTCGGTCGCGCGCGTGGTCCTCACGCCGATCATCCTCGTCGCAGCCCTCGTCGTCGCGTTGCTCCCTCCTGCTGCGTCGATGATTCGCACCCTGCGTCAGAGCGAACGTCGAAACGAGATCCTCTCGCAGCTCGCGAAGTATCAGGAGCATCTCCGGGAAACGGCGGAGGCCGTTCCGACCCTTCCGGCGAACGAAGGGAGTTGACCTTAGGTAAGGGTAACTCGGAGCGAACCCGGCCTGCCCGCGCGGCCTCAGGAGGTACCCCCCGGCTTGCCCGCGCCGTCGACCAGATGTACTTGGCGTGGATCGCTCACATCATACGTGTGGCCTCTCCAACGGATCGTCGTCGGCGTTCGGGTCCGCAGGAGGCCCGAAGCCATGACCCACGGGACCGACATCGCGGCGACGGCGGATCGCCACGCTGGGACTCTCCACGCCGCGGCCACCGTCGGGGCGCCGGAGAAGAGGGCCCGCCGCCGCAGGGACGCTTTCGCGATCGAAGCCGGGAGCGGCGCGAAGAAGAGCGCGGCGGGAATCAGATAGCCGACGCCCCATATCGCGGCCAAGGCAAGGCACGCAAGACCAAACAGGATCGACCCGTTGAACACGGAGAACGCGGCGATCGCGTATCGGCGGACGACCGGGAGGTAAAGCGTGGCCATCGTCATCTGTCGGAGACACCATTCGGTGCACGTCGCTCGGTTCGCGCCCTCATACGTCGGCACGAGCGCGGCCGGCACGTACGCGATCTTGAGTCCCGCCTCCCGCACCGCCTGCGTGAGCACCAGATCGTCACTCAGCACCCCTCGCCACCGCTCCGCAAGGCGTAACTCGTTCAGTCGATCCGTTCGAACCGCACACGAGCCGCCCCAGGCGAACGAGCGCCGCGGATCGAACAGCACGTTCGCGCTGACCGCGTTCCACTCCGCGCGGACGAGGGACCAGAACGTCGGCCGCGGCGGCACGTACCAGCGGAAGCCCGTCGCCGCGCCGACGGTCGAATCGGCGAGCGGTTGGACGAGCTGACGCAACCAGTCCCGCGCAGGCCGGATATCGGAATCGGCGAAGACCGCGACCTCGTCCTCCGGAACCAGATGGCCGAGGGCGGACCGCAGGGCATTCACCTTGCCGCCGAGCGGGTTTGCGTCGGCGAGGATCTTCGTGGCGGGGACACGTGGGAAGTCGCGAGCGATCGTCTCGATTCGTGCCGCCGCGGGGTCCGAGGAATCGTCCGCGACGACCAGGAGTCGGTACCGGGGGTAGGCCTGGGACAGGAGGGCCCGCACGTTTTCGCCGAAGCCCTCGTCGAGCCCACGGACCGGGAGGATCAACACGATCGAGGGCAGGAACGCGCCGAGGGCGAGGCGCATCCCGCGCCGAACCCCGCCCCGGAGCCGGATGCCTTGGACCAGGGACGCTACGCTCGCGAGGAACGCCAAGAACGCGAGGACCGTCAAGCCGATCCAGACAAGATCGAGCGCCACCGCGGCGCGAACCTCCATGCGCGGAATAAACCTTGGTGGTCACGCGCCGACGAAGACATCCTCGCCGTCGATGCGGACCTCGAACGTCCGGAGGCGGGCCGTCGGGTTCGCGAGGTTCGCCCCCGTTCGGACGTCGTATTCCCATCCATGGTTCGGGCACGTGACGACGGCGTCATCGAGCATCCCCTCTCCGATCGGCCCGCCTCGATGGAGGCACACGTTCGAGACGGCGTAGAATCGTCCTTTCACGTTGAACAGGGCGACGGGATGGCCTTGGACCACGACGACCCGCCCTTCCCCCGGTTGAACGTCGGAGGTCTTCGCGACCCGAACGAACGTCGCCATCGAGACTACCGAGCCGCGAACGCCCCCATGAACGTTTGCGAGGTTTTATGGATGGCGGGCGGCATGGGCGGACCGGTCTTTCCATGACGCGCGAGGAGCATGCGAAGTTCCTGGCCCAGTGCAAGGAGTTCGTCCTCGGGATGAACCGGCTCGAGCAGACGATCACGAAGATCGATGCACGCCTGACCAAGGAGGAGCAACGATCGGCGTTCAAGGAGATCTTCGAGTGGCTCGGCACGACGACGGACGTCCCGCCGAACTCCTACACCCGCGAGTGGGCTCGGGAGTTGCTCGCCGCGATCGGGGCGATGGCCCAGTACGATAAGTACGAGGGCTCACCGGACACGTACATCGTGTAGCCTGCCGCCGTCCCGACCCGGGACCCGGTCGCCAAGAACGCACCAGACTTTCCGCCCAATTGAGCGGAACGGCTCGGAGTGGTCCACCGAAGCGAAACCTTATTCTCGCCACTCGCATCCGTGGGCCCGAGGGCGTGGGATCGTGGATTTCCGGAACGAACGGACGTGGCAGAACGCTGTCGAGACGAACAGGACCGAGGAATTCCACGCCGCGTACGAGGCCGCGGTCGACAACGTCCGCGCGGATTTCGGACAGAAGCATCCGATGATCATCGGGGGCCAGGAAGTCTGGTCCAAGACGATGTTCCCCGACACGAGCCCGGCCGACACGAAGCTCGTGCTCGGTCTGTTTCCGAAGGGAGGTCGCCCGCATGCGAAGCAAGCGGTGAACGCCGCTAAGGGCGCGTTTCCCCAGTGGTCCGCGACCGCATCCGCGGATCGAGTCCGACTCGTACAGCGCGCCGCCGACCTAATCAGTCAAGGCAAGTTCGCCCTCGCGGCGCTCATGTCGTTCGAGAACGGGAAGAACCGCTACGAGGCCATGGCGGACGTCGACGAGGCCGCGGACCTGATGCGCTGGTACGCCGCCGAGATGTTGCGGAACCAGGGGTATGAGCGGCCGATGGGTACGTTCCTCCCGGGGGAGACGACCCGCTCGATCCTGAAGCCGTACGGCGTGTGGGCGGTCGTCGCGCCGTTCAACTTCCCCCTCGCGATCGCCGCCGGGATGTCGACCGGTGCGTTGATCACGGGCAACACGGTCGTCTTCAAGCCGGCGAGCGACACGCCGTTCATGGGCCTTCGCCTAGCCGAGACCCTCCGGGACGCCGGCCTTCCGGCGGGCGCGTTCAATTTCGTCACGGGACCGGGCGCGACCGTCGGGCAGGAGCTCCTCGACAATCCGGACGTGGACGGTTTCGTGTTCACGGGATCGAGGGCGGTTGGGATGAAGGCGCTCCAGACGTTCACCCGAACGCGCCCGAAGCCGATCATCACGGAGATGGGCGGGAAGAATCCGGCGATCGTCACGGCGAGTGCGGATCTGGACAAGGCCGCGATCGGGGTCATGCGGGCCGCGTTCGGCTACGGCGGTCAAAAGTGCTCCGCGTGCTCGCGGGTCCTCGTCGACAAGGGCGTCAAGGATGCGTTCGTGGCCAAGCTCCTCTCCGAGACGGAAAAAATCAAGGTGGGCGACCCGACCGCTCGCGACGTGTACCTGGGGCCCGTCATCAACGAGGCGGCCGTGGCGACCTTCGAGAACGCGATCGCGGAAATCAAGCGCTCGAAAGGAACGGTCATCGCCGGCGGCAAGACGTTGAAGGGAAACGGCCACTTCGTCGAGCCTACGATCGTGGACGGCCTGCCGCGGGACCACCGGATCAACAAGGAAGAACTCTTCGTGCCGATCTTGTCGATCGTCCCGGTGGACGACCTCGAGGACGCGATCCAGGTCGCGAACGACGTGGACTACGGCCTCACCGCGGGAATCTTCAGCCGCGAACCGGCGGAGATCCGGCGGTTCCTCGCGGAAGTCCAGGCCGGCGTCTTGTACGCGAACCGAACGGCCGGCGCGACAACGGGCGCGGTCGTCGGCGTTCAGCCGTTCGGCGGTTGGAAGATGTCCGGCACGTCCGGGAAGTCCGCGGGTGGCCACTACTATCTACCGCAGTTCCTGCGCGAGCAGGGCCAGTCCGAATACACGTAATCGGCTCAGGGTACGACACGCACCTCGGGGCGGGATTCGGCGTGCGGCGCAAGCGACGACCGTCAGGGCCTGAGACGACTCATCCTCTCCAGAAGGCGGTGGAACCGAGAGACGCGGTGGCCGGCGATCAGCCGCGACGGCACGGGAGTCACTGCGGGCCACGCCGCGACCGTCGTGCGCCAACGCGCGAGGATGTAGGCGCACGGGAAGAACGTCACGATTCCGAGGAACAGGCCGAGGTTCAGCAATCCGGTCGTCGTCGTGAGCGCTCCGGCGAGGGGCTCGACGACGACGAGGCCCAGTGTGTACGCGAAGGCGCCCATCGATAAGACGGTCGCTCGCTGACCCGGTTCGAGCCGCCGATTCAGGAACGCGGTGGTGAGTGCGGGCTGCAGGCTCCAGACGACGTAGATCGGCACCTGGAACAACGCCGCCCCGGCGAACTGCCCTGCGCCGTACATGCCGAAGAACGCGGCCGACGCCATCAGAACCAGGAGCGCGAGCGTCCCGAATTCCCCCAGGATGCGCGTGATCGTCCCCGCGAACGCGGACCAGATCGCCGCGACGACGAGGAAGCCGCTGATCGAAATCGCAATCGCGGAATCCGAGAGGCCGAGTGCTTGAAGATAGAGCGGCCGGAACACGGCCATCACGTAGAGCGTGACGCCGAGGAAGACCTCGACCCCGATCAACAAGGCGACGCCCTCGCGTCGGCGCACGACACGGAGGCCCTGGACCAGCTGTTCGACGTATGTCGACTCCGGCGTGCGCTCGACCGTGGGCTCGCGGAACGTCACCGCGACGCCGACCGCCCCGAGGTTGAGCAGGGCGCCGACCAGGAGCGTCAGCCGGAGGTCGCCGACTACGCCGACGAACACGCCGCCGACGAAGGCACCCGCCGCGTTCGAGAGGAGCTGGATCATCGTGACGCGGCCGATGTACCGCGGGAACTCCGATTCGTGGCCCGCCT
>Ga0209160_1001778_pt1 | contig 18140 bp, 16 predicted proteins | sample GraSoiAngelo_153_FD_186167 | JGI IMG/M metagenome (GOLD analysis project Ga0209160, IMG submission 186167) | Grasslands soil microbial communities from the Angelo Coastal Reserve, California, USA - 14_1009_12_40cm (SPAdes) (version 2) | ecosystem: Environmental > Terrestrial > Soil > Grasslands ... | reverse complement strand
CTCGCGAAGGCCTGCCCGACGCGCTGGACCAAGATTGCGGTCCGGGGTGAGCCCTGCCCAAACACTCTCAGCAGCCGCGGACCCCGCCACCAGCCCAGGGCGTACCACGTCAGGTCAGCGCCGAGCGCAGCCACGACCGTGATGGCGATGATCGCCGTCAGACTCAGGCTTGGTCGGCGGCCCGTCTCAGTCCATCCCGGGCCCGCCGACCGAAAGTGCCCTCATCGTCGCTTCGCCGTCGTCATCGCCGATCACGATCAGGATGTAGAGGCGGTCGCCGACGATCCGCGCGTTTTCCACCGTCACGAAGGTCGGCGCGAACGCGATCGCGTTCCGCAGCACGTCCTCGACCGCCGACCGCAGCGCGGCCTTGAGATCCGCGTCGGCGGCGAGGCTCCGCGCCGGGATCGACGTAGCAACGGTCACCACGTATGCCGGCGCGGGACGCGCCGGCACCAAGACAGTCAGCGCGAGGATCGTCGCAACCAGAGTCTTCATGTCGCCTTCCTCCCCGGGTTCGGTAGCGGCTGCGCGCGAGGTGTCGGGCGCACGTGCGCGGACCGAAACCGGCTCGCCTCGAAGCGGTGTAACGCTCCCATCGCGACGATGATCAACGCAACGTCCAGCAAGAGTTGATATGCCATCACGCCCCTTAAGATGCGGCAAGCGCCGCCGCCGTTACAGAAGATCAACCCGGGGAATCTCACCCGAGGTGCCGTCACCGAGCAACCAAGGAGCCGTCGGAAGCCTCCTAATGGCGTGAAGCTGATAAGCGCGCGGGAAACGGTCAGGACGTTGCATCTGCCATTGGGCCGCACGGTTCTGTGCCTCGACTGCGAGACGTGCTTCGAGATCGGGGCCGATCGGTGCCCGGTCTGTGGCAGCGGTACGTGGGCCTCGGTGGCTCGCTTTCTCCACGGGAGACATGACCCATGAAGGACATCGTGGAGCCCGTTCGGCTGCCGTCGAGCGATGAGTCCATCGCGCCCGTGACGATTCTCGACGCACAAGGACACGTTGTGCGGGTCGTTGCGGCGGCCGAGTTTCGCAGCACCCCGGCGCGGGTCGGCGCCTCTCGGCGCCCCGGCGGCGCTCCGTCCCAGGCGAGGTAGCGAGTGACGAGAGAAGAAGATCACTGATGAGGATGCCCAGCGCGCTGGTTCTCGCCGCGATGTTCGCGATGTTCCGGCTCGAGGGTGTGGCCGGCGAGAAGCTGGTCGTGGACGTCAAGGAGCTCGCGGGAAGCTGGTGAGGCTCGGTCACCGTCGAGCAGGGGCAGGAGCGCGCGACGATGGTCGTCGGGGCCGACGGAAGCTACAAAGCTCCGACTACGCGTGGCTCGACGGCCGAGGACCGATTCTATATTCAAGACGGCACGCTGCGGTATCGATCGTCACGAACGACGGGAATCGCCAGGCTTTCCGGAGACCGAGGCACGACCGTTCTCACGGTGATGCCCGAAGACCCCAACTACCGGACGGGCACCGCAGAGTACGAGCGGGTCAAATAGCGAGCCTTCAGAGCCAGGCGTGGAGGGCGGCGGGCTTCTCAGCGTCGTCGTCGGGCTCGTGCCCGGAGACGAGCACTTCACCGCCGCCGCAACGGCTGGCGACACACGTCCACTATTGTTCGGCGGGTCCCGGACGACGCCATTCACTTATAATCGGCGCAGTCATCAGGATCCGATGACGATGGAGACTGGCGTGTGAAAGCGAAGGAGATCCTCGCGGCCCGCTTCGTGTTCTTCGGGGGTCTCCTCGTCGGTTCAGGCTCCCGCGTCTTCGCACCGCCACCTACGGGCTCGCGATCTCCGTTTACTGCACGGCGTGGACGTTCTTCGGCTCCGTCGGGCTCGCGGCAAACCGCAGGCTCGAGTTCATGACGATCTAGGTGCGGTTGGGTGTATGTTCGATCGTCGCGATCGCGCGAACTGAGCAACTGAGCGGGGTGCGATGACGATGGAGCCTTCCGCGATCAGGACCCGGATGCGCGATCCCGGCCTCGTGGCCGCGCCATCGACTGACGCTCCCACCGCGCGGGTGACGTTCGAGTACCTGGCGTGGGCCACGGTCTGGCTCCTGGTGGGCACCACGATCGGGCTCATCGCATCGATCAAGCTGCACTGGCCGGAGTTCTTGCCCTTCGCCTGGCTCTCTTTCGGCCGCGTGCGCCCCGCTCACACGAATCTCGTGTTGTTCGGCTGGAGCTCGCTCGTGCTGGTCGGCCTCTCCCTCTACGTCGTGTCCCGCACCTCGCGCGTGCCACTGTGGAGCCCGCACCTCGCCAGGATCGCGCTCTGGCTCTGGAACCTGGCGCTCCTCGGCGGTCTCGTGACCCTGCTGGCTGGCGTGAATCGCGGCCCGCAGGAGTACCGCGAGTGGGTGTGGCCGCTGGCGGTCATCCTGGCGGCGGCGGTCGTCATGGCCGGGTACGTGGCGTATCGCACCGTGGCCGCGCGAACGCTGCCCGAGGTTTACGTGTCCAACTGGTACATCCTCGGCGGCTTCTGCTACCTCCCGATCCTGTACGTCACCAGCTACCTGCCGCTCTACCAGACGGGCCTCGGCAACACGGTCGTCCAGGGTTACTACATGCACAATGCGATGGGCATGTGGTTCACCCAGCTCGCGCTCGGCGTCAGTTACTACGCGATCCCGTTGCTGCTCGGCCGGCCGGTCTACTCCTACGCCCTCGGCGTCCTCGGTTTCTGGACCAATCTCCTCTTCTACCCACTGATCGGCGCGCATCACTTCATCTTCAGTCCGGAGGCGTGGTGGCTCCAGAGCACGGCCATCCTCTTCAGCGTTGGCATGATGGTGCCGGTGTGGTCCGGGACGGGGAACTTGCTCCTGACCTTCAAGGGTGGGCGCGGCGCGGTGAGCCGGAGCTATGCGCTGCCGTTCTTCGTGACCGGACTGATCGGATACGGACTCGCCTCGACGCAGGGCACGATCGAGGCCTTCCGCAGCGCCAACATCTACTGGCACTTCACGAACTTCACCGTCGGTCATTCTCACGCCACGATGTACGGCTTCATCGCGTTCATCGCCTGGGGCGCCGTCTACGGGCTGGTGCCGCGCCTCACCGGACGAGAGCCGAATCCGCTGGCGGTGGGGGTCCACTTCTGGCTCGCGCTGGTCGGAGTCCTGACGTACGTGATCTCGATCTCCGTGGCCGGGGTCCTCCAGGGCTTCGCGTGGGTGTCGGGACAATCATTCATCGCTTCGGTGATCGCAGCGGAGCCGATGTGGCTCTGGCGGACGATCGGCGGTCTCTTGATGGTCGGAAGCCACGTTGTCTTCGCCGCCAACGTCTGGGCCATGCGCCCTCAGCGCGTTATTGCGCCCGTGCCCTCTCCGGGCGGCGCAGTCAGGATCCCCGCGTGAGCTTCGGTGGGCTGCATACGGACCATCGCGCCATCGTCGCGGTGGCCGCGATCGTGTTCTTCGTGCTGACCCTCGTGATGGCGGTGCTGCCCGCTCTGCGAGAACAGGCGCTGTCGACCCCGACCAGCGCCAGGCCCCGAGGACAGGAGGAAGAGCGCGGACGACGGGTCTACCTGCGCGAGGGCTGCGGATTCTGTCACACGCAGTTCGTGCGCGACTTGCCGATGGATCGCCCGTACGGCCGCCCGTCCCGCCCCGGCGACTACACGCTCGAGGATCCTCCGATGCTCGGCACGCAGCGTACGGGACCCGATCTGGCCGACGTCGGGTCGCGGCAGCCGAGCGAAGCCTGGCACCTGATCCACCTCTACGATCCGCGCGCGGTCGTGCCGCAGTCGGTCATGCCGGCCTACCGCTGGTATTTCGCGGAGAAGGACAAGGCCGGACCGGGCGACGTCGTCGTTCCGGTACCTGCGGGCCGGGCGCCGCGTGGCAAGGTCATCGTCGCGGGCCCGGACGGGATCGAGCTGGTCCGCTACCTGATGTCGCTCAAACAGGCCAAGGGGTCACCGTGACGATGGATCACGCGGCCGGCGCGTCCCACGCATCCCTCCTGGAGTGGATCCTCGTGCTGGTGGCCGCGATCGTCCTCGTGTGGGCGCTCGGACTCGCGATTCGCTATACGGTTCGTCCAGGAGAGACCGAGGCCTCGCACATCAAGCGTCGAATCCTCCTCGACGACGTCGACGAGCCGGAGGAGGCTCGGCGTCGATGAGGATCGAGATCTTCGTCGACGACGAGCCCGTGCCGAGGCAGACGCTACAGCCGCCGGCGACCCTCGAGCTCGACACCGAGGGGCTGGCCGACGGGCCGCATCGCCTGCGCGTGCATGCCATCGAAGATTCGGGAACGGTCGGCGTCGAGGAGATCCCGTTCACCGTTCGCAACGGGCCGGGCATCGCGGTGGTCGGTCTGTCGGACGGAGACACGGTGCGGGGGCGCATTCCGCTTCTCGTCAACGCGTTCGCGAGCCGACCGGGTGATGCATTCGAGCCCCAGCGCGCCGAGACGCCGGCGCCGATCCCGACGTGGGCCTGGGTGCTCTTCCTCCTCGTCGCGGCGTGGGGCATGTGGTACGTGGCCACCGAGCTCAGGACGTATCAGGAGCAGACGGTCGCGACAGCGCCGGCGGCGAGTCAGGCGTCTGGCGCGCCGGGAACGGCCAGCCAACCGTCATGGGCCGTGCTCGGCGAGCAGGTATACGGGAACAAATGTGCAGCGTGTCATCAGCTCACCGGGCAGGGGTTACCGGGTGTGTTCCCGCCGCTCAAAGGTAGCGCGGTCGTGACCGCGACCGATCCGACCGAGCACATCCGCACCGTGCTGCGGGGACTGTCGGGCAAGAGCATCGGCGGCGTGACCTACCCGTCCCCCATGCCTGCGTTCGCCGACCAGCTCACCAACGAAGAGGTGGCGGCGGTCCTCAGCCACGAGCGTACCAGCTGGGGGAACCAGGCCCCGCCGGTGAAGCCGGAGGATGTGATCGCCCGACGGCAGTGAGAAGTCCAGCATGAGAGCCATGCGCGTGGTCGTCGCTGTTTTTCGCGATCCTTCGTAAGAAATTCGCGAACCTATCCCCGAACGCGTGAAACCTGCCGGTTTTAGGGTGGTTCGAGTTGGCCTCCGCTTTGCTCTCAAGCGCGTGGGAGACGACGCAATTGACTTACAGAATCCACCGTTCGATCCAACCCGGCGCGGTCGTCTTCGCCCTGAGCGGAGTCCTGGATAGCGAGCTTGCGGCCCGACTGGAGGCGTTGATCGCGAGCGAGGCGGACGGTGGCATCGTTCTCGATCTGAAGGACGTCACGCTCGTCGATCGAGCCGCCGTGCGGTTTCTGGCGGGTGTTGAAGCGGCGGGAACCGAGATCGTCAATTGCCCCGAGTACGTGCGCATCTGGATCGCGGCGGAGAACGACAGCCCGTGATTCCCGGTTGGGCGCCCGGCGACGAGGAGCGCGCGCCAAATGAAGGATGCGGTGAGCGCAACAGTCCGGGTACCAACAAATCTGATGTAGGAGGCGGTGATGAGCGCTCGTACATTGCCGATGCACATCGTATCTGGCGATCGCGATAGTCGACTCGTGGAAGCGCTCCTCCACGGCGAGCCGAGCGCCGCCGAGCGCCTCGTCACGACGTACCAGGACCGGGCGTATCGTCTGGCCATCCGGATCGCGGGCAACGCCCAGGACGCCGAGGAGATCGTCCAGGATGCGTTCTTGACCGTCATCCGCAAGATTGACACGTTCCGGGGTGAGTCGGCCTTCGGATCATGGCTCTACCGCATCGTCGCCAACGGCGCTTACCGTAAACTCCGGCGTCGACAAGGCCAACGCATGGAGATCGCGCTCGACGACGTGCTCCCAGCATTCGACGTTGACGGGCGGCATGCCGCGCCGGTCGCCGACTGGTCCGCATGCGTGGACGACCCCTCACGTCGTACCGAGCTACGGCTCGCGATGAGCTCAGCGATCGACGAGCTACCGGCCCACTATCGAGCGGCCCTGGTCTTGCGGGACGTGGAGGGCTGGTCGTGCGCCGAAGTCGCCGAAGCCTTGAGACTCAGCGTGGGCAACGTGAAGGCGCGGGTGCACCGCGCCAGGCTGTTCATCCGCAAGCGTTTGTCGAAGTCCCTGTTTCCGTCGGAGTTCCCCAAGGCCCTCCGGCTGACCGCCTGAAGAGCCACATCCCGGCTTCCGTCCGGTCCACGCCAAGGGCGTCGTCTGTGCGGGAACGTTCCACGCTTCGGCCGATGCTCCACGCGTCAGTCGGGCGCCTCATTTCACCGGTCGATCGGTGCCCACGATCGTCCTGTTTGCCAATGCCGACGGCGCACGATGGCGTCCCCAACGTGTCCGTTCGAAATTTCGAACTGAGCCGCCACCCGACGTTTGACCCCCTCATAGCAGACTCCTACACGAGGCACTCGACAGCATGCGCGGACACCTGATGGGTGCCTTTTTTCTTGGCCGGAGGATTGGTTGCTCATCCGTACTGAAGGGTGCACGTCCAGTCGGACGCAGGCAGCTCAACATTCCGATCCCCGCGGTAAAACCGCGCGGGTCTGAACGGCATGTTCAGTCCGTGTGACAGCCTTCGCGCGGGAGCGGCGGTCGAGGACGAGGCCGGCCGGTGGCGCGCAGTAACTGCGTGAGAAAGTTCTCCTGGTCTCGCCACGTGACCTTCGGATCGATCCCGTATACCGGATCCTCGAGTGCATCCCGCACAGGTACGAAGCGGACACCCCGCGCCTCGTAGGCCGACAGCAAGTCGTCGAGCGTCAGCGCGACAAAAGCACCGACGTGAAGGAGAAGGATCTGCTTGATCGGCCGCCGGACGAGCGTGTCCGCGGTCTCCTCGGACCAGTCAAGCGCGCGAAGCGCCGCCTCCCGAAAGCCTCGCGTCAACGCTTTGACGGCCCCCGGGTTGCCGGCGCACCGCACATACATGCCATTCCATGCCCAGTCATAGAAGTCGACGGTCACCGGCACGATCTGGTATCGCCGCTCCCGGAGTCCGCGACGTACACCTTCTCTCTCGATCAGCGTGGCTCCCTCGTGCAAATACGGATAGCGGAACATCCGGTCGGGCTCCGTTCCGCTGTACCGCACGATCACCGGCTCATTGCGCTCGACATCAGCGAGGAATCCATCCGGCCCGGTCCGATCGAGGTCGACGTGGCCGAACGTGTGATTACCGAGCCGGTACCCTGCGGCGATCCAGCGCTCCAGGATGATGCCGTGTTCGGGCGTGTCGGCGATCTGTCCTCCGTTCACGAAGCCGACGGCATCGCGGATGCCGTGGCGTCGCAGGACCTCGATGAGTTGGTCGGCCACGGCCAGGCGCGTGATACCCGGCGGCAGCGGCCCGTGCGTGGGGAGATCGTCGATCGTAATGGCGAGATCGGTTCCGGTCACCGCGGAGGGGAAGAGCAGCGCCAGGACGACGATAAGGGGCGCCACGAACCGCCTCCATGCCAACGCGAGGCGCAGTGTGCCCAGCCCGTGAGCGGTCTGTGCCACGAGCGGCCGTAGGTCCTCGCACGTCTCCCGTAAGCCGACGAACCGGACGAGCGCGTACAGCAGGAACGCCGCGTTGGCGAGGGCAAAGAGTCCGTTGAGCCGGTGCCCGGCCTCCAGTTCCATGAGCGCCCCGAACGTCCACCAGCCAAGCAGCCCGGCCTCGGCCAGGACGTAGCCGGCGGGCGCCGCGGTGCGGCCGACGACTTTCGGCGTACGACTGAACGTCGAGCGCCGACCAGTGCACGCCTGCTGCACAGAGCGCAGGACGCCGCCGAGGTTCACCGGGATCAGCAGCAGGTTCAGCGCATACACGCGAAGCACGTCGCGCCAGCGATAGCCGATGCTCCGGAGATCGACCGCGTAGAGGAGGTAGTAGGGCGCCGCGGTGATCGGTAGCCACACCGAGGCGAGGCGTTCATCGAACGCGAGGCCGAGGAGAAGGAGGAGCGCAGCATTCGCCATCGCGAGGGAGGTCAGGTAATGCAGGCGCAGCAGCACCTCGGACACACCGGGCCGTCGGCCCCCGCAGGTCCACAGGAAGCGCCAGAGCTTCGGCACGATCAGCAAACCGCCGTTAGCCCAGCGGCGCCGCTGGATGAGCAATGCGCCGAAGTCCGCCGGCGTGGCGCTAAAGGCCATCCGCTCAGGATAGTTGTAGAGCTGCCAGCCTCGCTGACGCAGATCGACCGTGGATTCGGTGTCCTCGATCACGGTCCGGTCCTGGATGAATACGCGCACCTCGAAACCGCGCTCCTGCCGCACCTCGACGATCTCCTCCAGGGCGGCCTTCCGTATCATCGCGTTTGCACCGACCCAGAACGTCGCACCGAAGTACGTGAAGCCCTGGTGCACCTGATACTGGATGTCGGTGGTGGCGCCGGCCACGCTCTCGAGCGGACGTCCCGACCCGGGAAAAGCGCTGTAGGGCGTTTGGATGACCGCGACCCGGCGATGCTCGAGCCGCGAAAACCCGTGCGCGAGTCTCAGGACGTACTCCGGATGCACGACCGTGTCGGCATCCAGAACGACCACATAATCACTGTCGTCGAAGGCCATCCCCCGCTCGTCGCGGCTGGCGCGCTCCAGCAGGCACCGAGCCCCGTCGGCCCGCTCACGAAAGCGTCCGCCCATCAATGCGATGTACGTGTTGAGGTTCATCGCCTTGTTCGGCTCGTGCGAGAGATTCGTATAGCGCTTGCGCTCGAACGTACGCACGGTGACCTCGAAGCGGCTCGCGAGCCGCCGATAGGAACGCCGCAAAAGATTCTCATCGGTCGCGTCACTCTCGACACTACGCAACAGGTCAGCAGCCTTCTGTTGGTACCGACGGCTCTCGCCGAGCAAGGTCAGTTCGACGAATACGCGATCGGTGTGATCGACGATGCTGTGCCGGCTCGCCTGGTCTGCGAACCACGCGCCGACTTCCTCATACAAGGCGGCGAGCTCGCGAGCCTCATCGGACAGTCGGAACCTGGCTCTGTCCGCTCGTCGCTCGAACGCCGCGGCGGCGGATCTCACACGGGCGTGCACCGCCGCGAGGCGCCGTTCGACGGCATTGGCAAGCTCGCGCATCTCGGCGAGGGCTTGCGCATCCTCGTGTGTCGCCGCAACGGGCGGGTCATCGATGAGTAACACGATGGAGCGTCGCGGATAGTCTTGCAGAGCCGCCGAAAGGAGCGTCTTCCAGACCAGCGCCGGATCCTCCTTGTACGAGGGTACGAGGATCGTAACGGACGACACGCCAGTCATCCGAAATGCATCGATCTCCGAGTCACTCGCCGGCTGGCGCGTCGAAACACGCCGTGCATAGCCGTAGCGCGCCAAAAGATACGTGAGGCTGCCGGCCACGAGCACGGTGATCAGAACCACGTACGCGAGGGCGGCTGCGCTCACGACATGCTGGTGCTCCGGCAGCGTTACGTTGACGACCCACAGCACGTGCAGCACAGCCACCGCCCATGCACCCAGTGTTATGGCGACGGCAGACAGGGTGACGATTGGTGACACGCGGATGTACTCCGTTTGACAAGATCCGACACTGCGTCGGCCTGCGAGGTCCCGCAGAACAGTTCAAAGGCGGTGCCACACTCTGCCGTCGGTTTTTCAATAGTTACCGCCGAGCCCCGGCCACCATGGCGTCAAAACGTTGTCAGGCCGTCATACGCCCACGACGGTGTCTTAAAATTTGCGCGTACGACCATGTCATGAACCGAAGTCGCCGCCGTGAATAGTTCTTCAGGTCTCGGGTGGCGGCATCCGGTCGTCCTTCAACTCGGTCGATCTCGACACCGAGACTAATTCGGTCAATTGTGCCCGGTCCCGATTACCGCTTAACAGCTCGCACCATGTCCACTGCATGGACGGGCGGGTGGGACATATCCGCGATGTCCTCGTACATGCAGCGCTACAAATCAACGGCCATGGAACTGACGCTGAGCGGCCCCCCGGCGCGCTTGCGACAGTGATCAAGCCAGCGCTGGTAGCGCTCCACGTCGGCGCGCGTGACGTCCTCCGGCTTGGTGATGCCTTGGCGGGTCGCCCACGCGGCGAAGTACCTCAGGTAGAGCGTGTGAATGTGCACGGTGTCAGCGGTGTAGTGGGTCAGCCGCGGCGCCTCGAGGTAGCGTGCGACGGCATCGGCCCAGACGCTCGGCGCCTAGGGTGTGGGAGAGGCGGAGCGCGGGTTCTTGATCGGCTGATGACGATCGGGATCACGTCACTTGCGACGGACAGCACGTTGCCCGCGCGCGAGAAATGACCCACCATAACTGAAGACATGATCAATGAACTGACGTCGTCACGACCACGCAGGGACTCCATTGCTCGAGCGCCGGCGTCTCCACGGCCGATGCCGGTGACTGACCCAGGTAATGGACCTACGGAATTGCCTCCATCCAAGCGTAGGGCGCCCACTGGCACGCTTCCAGAAGGAAGCTCGACAGAAGGGCGCCCGGCGCAAGAGTCCCTGCGAAGGCCAAGGAAGCCGTCGACAGGCTCCCGGACAAAGTGCGCGACATGACCGACCGGAAGCCAACGGCCACGAATGCCGTTCCGAGTCAGGACACCGACGGTGTCCCAGTTCGGCACGTTCCCGGTCCGTGCCCACGCCCCAAGCTATGCCGCTCTCGCCGACCTTCGTTGAGCTTGGGTCGCGAGCGATAAGCTTCGTGACACGGGTTCGATTCCCCAACGGGATTCGAACCCGTGTTTGAGTCACGACCACGTTTTCGCTAAATTCGTCACGATGTTATGCGCCGTCTAGCTCCGATGGACCTGACGCGACTCAAACACGCAGCCCCGGAGCGCGCACAGGATTTTCAGGGATGGGCGCCTCGCTGTCGTTTCGAGGCTTTACGAGGACACTTCTCCCCCACTTCAAGCCATCGTCAACGCTGACTGCAACTCGCCGATGTTGAATGTCCGCACGGGCCGGCTCAAGCCCTTGAGGGTCAGCGACCCGACCTCCGGCGCGTCGGCGAAGCCCTCGGCGGCAGTGGCCACCCGTGACGAGACCAGGATCTGCCCGTCCGTGGCTTCGCCGCACAGCCGCGCGGCGAGATTGGTGACGGTCCCGATCGCCCCGTAGTCCCGGCGTCCCTCGAAGCCGATGGCGCCGATGGTCGCGTAACCCTGGGCGATCCCGATGCCGAAACCCAGCCCGTAGTCGCGCTTCCGCCACGCCCCTTGCAGCTCCTCGACGCGACCACGCATGGCCACCGCCATGCGGACGGCGCGCTCAACGGGATTTGGTACCACGACGGGGTCGTTGAAGAAAATCATCAAGCCGTCCCCGGTGAAGCGCTCGAGCGTGCCCTCATGCTCGAGGATGAGCTTGCCCATCGCGGCGTGATATTCCCCGAGGACCCCCATGATCTCTTCGGGCTCCGACGTCTCGGCGAACGCCGTGAAGCCCCGGAGGTCGAGGAACACGACGGTCACCTCCCGCCGGTGCGTCTTCAGCGGATCGTCGGCGCCGCCGGCCACGATCATCTCGGCGAGCTGCGGCGAGAAGAAGCGCTTGAGCCGGCCCAGGTTGTCGAGCTGAGCGACCTGGTCGCGGACGCGCTGCTCGAGGGTGCGGTTCAATTCGGCCAGCTCCTCCACGTGCTGGACCTCCTGATCGCGGAGCCGCTTCTTTTCCAGGCACGCGCCGACCCGGGCCCGGAGGAGGACGGGGTTGAAGGGCTTGGACAGATAGTCTTCGGCGCCCTGCTCGATGCAACGGGTCACGCTGTCGATCTCGTCGACGGCCGAGATCATGATCACCGGGATGTGACGTAGGCGCGCATCGCTCTTCATGGCCGCCAGCACTTCGTACCCGTTCAGCTCCGGCATCATGATGTCCAGCAAGACCAGGTCGAACGGCTGCGCCTGCAGCCGCTCCAGGGCCTCGCGGCCGTTTCCGGCCGTCACGATGTGGCTGTAGCCCTCCCTCTTCAGCCGCAGGCTCAGGGTGTAGAGGTTGTCCTCGTTATCGTCGACGAGCAGCAGCGTCTGGTCCTGACTCATAGGGCGGCCACAGGCCGGGTCTCGAGGATCGGCTCGAGATCGTCCTCACGCGCCACGGTGGCGGCGAGCACCTGTCCGACTTCGAACAGCAGCTGGTCGCGGTCGTACGCGCCCTTCTGGATGATCTGCTGCACCCCGCCGTACAGACGCCGCCGGTCCTCATCGCTCAGGTCGCGCGCGGTCACGACGAGCACCGGGATGTGCCGCCACTCCGGCGTGCGGCGCAGCTCGGCGACGAACTCGAACCCGTCCATCTCCGGCATCATCAGGTCCAGCAGGATGACGTTGGGGATTTTCTCGGCCAGCCGCGTCAGTCCGACGCGACCGTTCTCGGCCTGGGCGACGGACCATCCGTCACGGGCGAGCGCGCCCCGCAGCACCTCACGCGTCGTGTCATCGTCCTCGACGATAAGGACGTCGCGCGAGGGGCGATCGCCGCACAGCTTGCGGAGGACTCGCGCCAGCCGGTCGCGGTCGATCGGCTTGACCAGGTAGTCGGCGGCGCCAAGCGCATAGCCCTTGTTCTTCTCGTCGACGATGGTCACGAGGATGACCGGGATGTCGGCGAGCTCCGGGTCCCCTTTGAGCGCGGCCAGCACCGTCCACCCGTCGAGGTCGGACATCATCACGTCCAGGGTGATGGCGGCGGGACGTACCTCCCGAGCCCGCCGCAGCCCTTCGACAGCGCCCTCGGCGAGCACGACCGAGAACCCTTCCTTGGTCAGGAAGCGCTCCATCAAGTCGCGTACCGTCGGGTCATCGTCGATGACCAGCACCGTGCGCGCCGTCGATGACCGCAGAACGGGCCGCCGTTCCTCGAGCGACGCCGCCCCGGGGACCGTCGCGGTGTCGGCTCCCCCGACCTTCGCGGGCAACCGCATCGTGAACGTCGAGCCCGTGCCCAGCGTGCTCTCCACCGTGATGTCGCCCCCCATGATGCGACAGAAGCGCCGGCTAATGGCCAGCCCCAGACCCGTCCCGCCGTACTTCCGTGTCGTCGAGGCGTCCGCCTGGGTGAAATCCTCGAACAACCGTGCCGTCTGATCCGGCGTCATGCCGATGCCCGTATCCGACACGGCGACAATCAACCACTCCCGACCGTCTTCGTGCCGGCGCTCGCCCATGATCGTGACGAGGCCCTCCTCCGTGAACTTGCTCGCGTTGCTCGCCAGGTTGAGCAGCGCTTGGCGCACGCGGAGCGCGTCGGCGCTCATGCGGCCGATGTCAGCGGGGACTTCCACGACGATGCGGTTTCCGTTTTTCTCCGCCAGTGGGCCCACCGTCGTCACCACGTCCTCGATCAGCGGGGTGATGGCGAAGCTCTCGATATGCAGCTCGATCTTGCCGGCCTCGATCTTCGAGAGATCCAGGATGTCGTTGATCAGGTCTAGGAGGTGCTTCCCCGCCCGGAGAATCCGCTCCAGCGGCTCGACGTCATCCGGTCGCAGGGCCCGGGCGTCGTCCAGGAGCATCTCCGTCACACCAATGATTGCGTTCAACGGCGTCCGTAGTTCATGGCTCATGTTCGCCAGGAACTGCGACTTGTGCTGGCTGGCGACCCCGAGCTGGCGACCCTTGTCCTGGATTTCCTGAAAGAGCCGCGCGTGCTGAATGGCGAGCACCGACTGGGTCGCGAAGGTCTGGAGCAGGCCCACCACCGGCTGCTGGAACTCGCCGGGGGCGTGCCGCTGGACCACGAGCATCCCGACGATCCACTCGTCGCGGATGAGCGGCACGGCGAGCAGCGCGCGGAACCCCGCCTTTGCGAGGAAGGCGAGCGGATAGCGTGGCGTGTCCAGCAGGTCCGGAATCTGCACCGGCGTCCGCCTCCCGGCCGCCTGGCCGACCACCGACTCGTCCCCAATCCGCAGCCGCGACTGGCGCAGCGACTCGACGAGCTCGTCCGTGATACCGTAGTTCGCGCGCGGCACGAACACCTGCTCACCCGGATCGAACTCGTAGATCGTCCCGCCGTCGGTCTTGGAGAGCTGCGCGGCGTGGGTGACGATCGTGGTGAGTACCTCTTGCAGGTCGAGCGTAGAGCTGACGGCCTGGCCGATCTCGCCGAGAGCGGTCAGCTCCTCCACCGAGCGGGTGAGCTCCCGAGTCCGCTCCTGGAGGTCCTGGAACAGGCGGGCGTGCTCGACGGCGACGGCGGCGTGGGAGGCGAAGGTCGGAAGCAGCTCCACCGTGTGGGGGAGGATCGGCTCGCGGCTGTACTTGTTGTCGGCCAAGAGAACCCCCACGGCCCGGCCGCTGGAAACCATGGGAACCGCCATGAAGTTCTTCGTGCGGAGGACCTTCATGTCCGAGTAGGGCGGCTTGAGGTACAGCTCGAGAGGAAGGGGGTTCTGCTCGTTGAAAACCAGCGGGAGCCGCTCGCGATAGGCCTTGTATAGTGCCCCCGCCTCCCCGAGGGGGATCTCGGCCCCCTCGGAGGCCTTCCGATCCTCCTCCGAGAAGCCCGCTGTGGCCAGCACCACCAGCTTGTGCCCCTCTGGGGTGATGGCCCAGATGAAGAAGCGGTCGACAGCCACCACCTGGCGTGCCGCCTCAAGCACGCGCGTGAGCTGGTCCTTGAGCGAGAGTGATTCCTCCATGGCGGTGGAGAGCCGGTAGAGCTGCTCCATGTACTTGGAGAGCTTCTCGAACTCGTCGCGCTCGGCCTCGGTTTGCACGAGCGCCCGCAGCCGCACGATGCTGTCGTTGAAGGTGGCGGCCATCTGGCCGATTTCGTCGCGCGACGTAACCGGCACCAGCTGCGACAGGTCGCCTTGGCCGACCCGCTGGGCGACTGTCACGAGCGCCGTGACCGGCCGGGTGAGCCGCCCGGCGAACACGACGGCAGCCACGATTCCCAGCGCCGCGATGGTCCCGAAGATCCCCAGCAGCTTCAGTCCGGCGTTGCGCGCTCCGGTGAGAATGATCTCTTTGTCCATTCCCACTCGGACCGTGCCGAGTTGGCCGGCCAGCATGGGGACGCCGACGTCGATGATGTGCCGCTCGGTGCCCTTCGCAGGGTCGGCGTACTCAATCTCTCTCACCTGCGCCTTTGCGGTGCCGGACACCGGGTTCTTCTCGATGATGCCTCTGGGCACCGTGGGCACGAAGGTGTGGGCGATCATGGTCTGCTGCGGGTCGTACACCATGACGTACGCGACGCCGGTGATGTCGGCGAACTGGTCGAAGAGGGCCTGGACCGTGGAGGCGTCGCGGTTGACGATGAGGTCCACGCTGGAAGAGGCCAGGCTCTTCGCGATGGCCGTGCCTTTGTTTGTGAACTCCTCGGTCAGGTTGGTCCGGAGCGACTGGTAGGCAAAGTAGGAGGAGACGGCCGCCAGCGGCACCAGCACGAGCAGGAGGAATACGACGATCTTGGTGAGGAGCCTGAACCGCACTTTCGGACTCGCCGGGGTCTCCGCCCCTCGCTCGACCCGCCCCGCCTTGCCGTCGGTCCGCTTCTTCATCGGTGTCTTTCCTCCGTCATGGGGTCAGACCCTGAGGGCCACGGTCCAGTCCGAGATGGGGACCCAGCGCTCCCGGTCCACGCGAGTGAAGTAGACACTGTCCAGCCCTTGATGCCGCTCGGGGCTGAACGCAAGCGGGGCGCCGATACCGAGGTCAAGGTTGCGGAGCGACTCGAGCGCCTGGCGGAAGCTCTGCCGGGTCAGATTGGCGCCCGCTCGCCGTAGCGCTTCGACGACCACTTTGGCATTCACGAAACCTTCGAGGCTGATGAAGCTGTACTTCTCCAGCGTGTACTTCGGGTCGCGAAGGCCCGCCGGCATCTGAGGGTTGTACTTGTCGATCAAGGCGCGGAACTCGACCACGCCTGCGAGCGAGAGGTCGTCAGGGCTCGGCACGACCTGGGAATTGATGAGCGCCCGCGTGTAGTCCCGTCCGGTGGTCTTGCCGTGCTTGACCAGGAGGCTCAGCATGGCGTCCGAGCCGACGAAGGACACATTGGAGATCGGGATATTCCAGCCGGCGTCGCGCGCGGACTTCACGAAGGCGCCGCATCCCGCGTACGCGCCCGTGCAAAGGACTACATCGCAGCTCGCCTCGCGCAGCGCCTTCACGGCGAGGCTCATGTCCTCCTCGAACTTGGCTCCGCGCGTATACGTCGCTTCGGCCCCGATCTTGGCGCTTCGCAGGGCCAAACCGCGGGCCACACCGTCGGTGCCGCTGCGGCCGTAGGCGTCGATCTGATAGTAGACGCCGAACTTCCGCGCCCCAGCCTGCCAGAAGCGTTCCACCAGCGCCATCATCTCCTGGCGGTAGGAGGCGCGGATGTTGAAGACCTGGTCCACGTAGGGCGCCTCGCGCTGCGGCTGGGCGCCTGTGAAGTTGCCAACGAGGACTACCCCCTGGTCCGCGTACCGCTTGATCATGGGCAAGGCGCGCGTGAGGGTCGGCGTGCCGACGTAATTGGAGAGGAAGAAAACCTTCTCCTTCTCGAGCAGAGTCAAAGTGTTCGCAATGCAGGGGTCTGGCTGGTAGTTATCGTCCAGCCCGACGACGCTGAGAGTACGGCCGAAGATGCCACCGCGCGCGTTCACCTCGTCGTAGTAGGCCTGGGCGCCCCGGTACAGCTCAGTTCCGAGACCGGCCTGGACGCCTTTGAACGCGGCGCTGCTGCCGATCCTGATTTCGCGCGCCGTGACGCCAGGCACGCTGGCGGCGGGAAGCTCGCGTGTGTATCTAGGAGCCCTCCCGCTCGTCGGTAACGTGGGGTCCTGCGCCCAGGCCGTTACGCTGTCACCCAGTAGAGCTCCACCTGCGATCCCTCGCGCCAGGCCACGAAGAAACCTTCGCCGTTCCATGCTCGACCTCCGTTGCGCTTCGCCGCCACTTGCCACACGTCTCACTAGCCGGCTCTGACCAGTCCAGCGACGGTTCGCGATTACTGTCGGGGGCCCAGGCCCGAGAACGATCCGGTCTGGGAGAGTGACGCGCCGATGCGAAGGGGGTGTTGCACGTCCCCTGTCGTCGCCAGGGGACCCAGCAGAACGACGACCGAAATCGAGAGGATCAGCGCCGTCCGCCGGCTGATGGCTTACCCACCCGTGCCAGGACTGTCCGGATCCTTTCCAGGAGCCTGGGAAAGTCGACCGGTTTGGTGTCGTAGTCGTCACAACCGGCCTCGAGAGCCTTTTCGCGGTCCCCGGCCATGGCATGGGCGGAGAGCGCGATGACAGGGATGGCCTTGGTCGCGGTCGCCGCCTTGATGCGCCGCGTGGTCTCCCAGCCGTCGATCCCCGGTAGCCTCAAGTCCATGAGAATCAGGTCGGGCGCCTCGGTCTCGGCCATCGCCACGCCCTGCTCACCATCGGCGGCCACGACTACTTCGAACTCCAACCGCGGCAGCCGTCCCTTCATCACGTACACGTTGTCGTCGTTGTCCTCGACGTAGAGGATCTTCTGCATTCGGTCGTCTCCCGCGTTGTCTTAATTATATAAATTCTATCTGAAGTATAGTTTATATTGTACTATCGCGATTGAGTCAAGCGGGAAGCGCGGAGGGGAGGCGGCGGCCAACGCTCCGCGCCCCCAAGAAGGAGGATCAGATCATGGAGTTCGCAATGAGCGTCTCGTGGGTGGTCGTAGGGTTACTGGCTGGCTGGCTGGCCGGGATCGTGATGAAGGATGGAGGGTACGGGCTGATCGGGGATCTGCTGCTCGGTCTGTTCGGGAGCGTCGCGGCGGGCTGGATCTTCTGGGCCCTGGGCGTCTCCGCAGGCCCGGGGCTCTTCCCGACGGTGTTCGTCGCTTTCTTTGGGGCGGTCATCGTGATCGTCGCCCAGCGGAAGGTCTGGGCGCACGCCTAGGAACGTGAACCTCACGAGGGCAAGAAGATCCCGCCCGATATCACCCCCTTCGGAAACTGGGCAGAAGCCATCAGGACGCGATCGCCTGTCTGCCCTCAGGAGATCGCAGGGTCAGCCTCGACCCGGCTTCTCGCGGTCGCGATATCCGCTTGGCGTGATGCCGGTGACTCGCCGAAATGTCGTCGTGAAGTGACTCGGCGTGCGAAATCCTACTGACCGCGCGATCTCGGCGATCGACAGAGACTCGGCCGCCAGCAGGGTCCTCGCCTGCTCGATCCGCCGCTGAACCAGGAATCGGTGAGGGGACACTCCGGTGCTTTGCTTGAATCGCCGCGCGA
>Ga0209160_1001776_pt1 | contig 18155 bp, 18 predicted proteins | sample GraSoiAngelo_153_FD_186167 | JGI IMG/M metagenome (GOLD analysis project Ga0209160, IMG submission 186167) | Grasslands soil microbial communities from the Angelo Coastal Reserve, California, USA - 14_1009_12_40cm (SPAdes) (version 2) | ecosystem: Environmental > Terrestrial > Soil > Grasslands ... | reverse complement strand
GGACCATGACCGGCGAAATAGCCGATCAGTCCGCAGAATGCAAATTAATCGCGGCGGATGACTTTTTAGAAGGGACACGTTGGCGATCCGATGCACCCAACAGCGTTGCTTTGCCGTCTCGGGCCACACGTCCCGCACGGCCGCCCAAAATCCCAGCGCGCCGTCGCCGACCGTCAGCACCGGGGCCCGCAGCCCCCGCCGCTTGAGATCCCGCAGCAGCGTGCGCCAACTCTCCGCACTCTCCCGGTAGCCGTCCTCGAGCGCGACGACTTCCTTGGTGCCGTCGGGCCGTACGCCGATCACGACCAGCGTGCAGAGCCGCTCTTCCTCCAGGCGGATGGTGAAGTGCACGCCGTCGGCCCAGAGATAGACGTAGTCGCGCTCGGTCAGGTCGCGCTGCCGGAACGCCTCGTACTCCGCGGTCCAGCTCTTCGTCAGCCGCAGAATGGCGCTCGACGACAAGCCGGCGGCCTCGGGGCCGAGGAGGGCGGGCAACGCCTCGCGGAAGTCCCCCGACGACAGCCCGTGCAGGTAGAGCAGCGGCAGGACGCTCTCCACGCGCGGCGACCGCCGCACGTAGGGCGGCAGGATCACGCTCGTGAACTTCTGCCGGACCCCGTCGTGCATCCGCCGGTCGTTGATCCGGGGAGCGGCGATGGTCGGGGCCGACGCCCGTGGTCACCGGGCGCGGGCGCGCCGTGCCGTTGCGCACGACCAGGGCGTGGCCGTACTCGTCGCGCGCCTCACGGAAACGCGTCACGTACTCCGCCGCCTCCAGTTGCAGCGCCACCGCGATCATCCGCCGCGCTCCGTCGCGCGCCAAATCATCCAGCGTCGTGCTGATCGTCGGCCCCGCATCCGCGTCCGCGTCCGACCTCGTGGTGATAACCTTCAACATGGGTGGCGTACCTTTCCCCCGGTTGCCACCGGGGCCTTGGGGTTTGACTGCTCAACTTCCCCAGAAGGGTACGTCGCCTTTCTCTCTCATCCACAACTTCTGACGATAGCTCAAGCTTTTGAAGGAAAGACTCCACTCATTACTGGTGGCAACAGCGGCATCGGACTTGCGACCGCGAAGGAGTTCGTGAACGAAGGCGCGTACGTCTTCATCACGGGACGCCGTGATCCGGAGTTGGCGGCGGCGGTGAAGGAAATCGGGAGAAACGTCAGCCGTCTCCAAGGCGACGTGGCGAACCTTGGCGATCTCGATCGCCTCTTCGCTCAGATCACGCGGGAGAAGGGCAGCCTCGACATCGTGTTCGCGAATGCCGGGGTTGCCGAGTATGCAGCGCTGGGCTCGATCACAGAAAAGCGCTTCGACTCGATCTTCGACATCAACGTGAAGGGCCTCCTGTTTACGGTGCAGAAGGCACTTCCGCTGATGCCCGATGGTGCCTCGATCATCCTGAATGCGTCCATCGTTGCCAGTAGAGGCTTTCCGCAGTGGAGTGTTTACAGCGCCACCAAGGCCGCCGTGCGTTCGTTCGCGCGGACATGGACGACGGACTTGAAGGATCGCCGCATTCGCGTCAACGCCGTGAGCCCAGGCTCCACCGACACCCCCGGACTGAGGGAGCTGCTGGGCTCAGAAACCGGCCAGCAACGCAAGTAGATGATTTCCAGAGTGTTCCCCTCGGCAGGTTCGGCACACCCGAGGAGATCGCCAAGGCCGTGGTGTTTCTCGCGTCCGACGACAGCAGCTACGTCACGGGAACCGAGCTGTTCGTGGATGGCGGTTTCGCCCAGGTGTAGACCAAACTGTGCAGGGGTCATGTCTGCGAAGCTTGCCGATAACCAGGCGCAGTATTTTCGTCGGCGTGACCGCAAATGGCTACTTGTCACCGTGCGATGGTCCAGTCACCCGGGCCGACTGACTACCGTGCGTCATTTCTTCACCACGGCCCAATCAAACCCTCTCGAGATCACCGGCGATATCTTTCATTTCCCACGAGCTTCTCAGTTCCGACCCGCGGATCCAAGACGACCTCGATGGCATTCGTTCTCCCGTTCTCGGACAGAGTGCAGCCTTGAATCCGCTTCGATCTCATGGAGCGGCACCAACTTCCAGTGGTGCTGCATTAGCGCTCGCGACCGCCTCATTCCCCCCCTTTGCCACTGGAAGGAGTGCCGCGGTCGCTGCTCGAGCTGTCAGGGTCTAGCGAGGTTCTCGCCGGTGGCGAAGCCGTTGAAGGTCCGGCGTCAGGTTTGCCCTGGCTCCGGGCTTGGTCAGCGCCGGTCGGAGGTGGTGCGCTAACGCCTGTGCCTCGGAGCTGAGGACGCGTCGAGTCACCGTTTACGGTATGCAGTGAAGTGTGAACTCGTAGCCGATCGACGCCCCACCTTACTCCGCTGACCGCCGCAGCACCGACAGCACCCGCCATGACGAGACCAGCCCCGGCCGCCCGGCTCCCCAGCATCGCGGGATAGACGGCGTCGGAGAGAGAAAGGCTGACGGCGCCGGCCATCATCGAACCGGCAACGGACGGGATGTGCCAGGTCAGGAAAACGAACACGAGAGAGCCGCCCATCACATAGAAGAACGGGATCGGACTGAAGCCGCCTCGCTCGAGGATAGGCAGCCATCGGCTGGCGATGCCCATGCCAACGCCCATGATGAGATACAGCACGAACAGCTTCACGCCGACGCTGGCGAGGTAACTCAGATACCGCTCGGTGAAGAACTTGGTCCACCGGCTCCCAGCGAAGCCAAGGAACAGGATGCCAGCGCCAATTACGATGAAGCTTTCGACCAGAACCACGAGCAACTGAGCCGCGATGATAGCGAACGCGATGACAACGACGAGCGCGGTGATCCCGGCTATGAGACTGGCAAAGAAACCGTCCAGGAGACCTAGGTCGGCAGTCGCATTTAGGATTTTGTTGGCCAGGGAGAGGCCTTGGTCGAAAACGCCCGTAGGGCTAAGGTTGGTGATCCCCGCTGCGGTTGCGCCGGCCTGGGAGAAGCCCTGGATGACGGCGGGGATCCACGTTCCGCCGTTCAGCAGCAACGCGTAGAAGAAGCCGATCGCGACAACCTGCCGCAGCAGGCTCGAGAGCACCCCGAGTCCATCTTCCCTGTCCAGCACCCACCAGATCGCAGACCATGTGAGCTGTATGGCCACGAGGATCCAGAAGATCCGATGCGCGATGGGACCAAGGGCACTGAACCAGGCGGCGCTGATGGCCTCGTAGTCCCGGACGATATCGTTGAGGATCGTGGAGCTCACGGCTCACATCCAGTGGCGGTCGACTTCTTGGCGGCTTCAGCGGCTGACCGGCACCGGGCTGTTCGTCGGCAAGACCGGCGCTTCGCGATTCCCGTTCTTCACCCATTCCTGCTGTGTCGCCGTGCGCTGGGCATCGCGGTTCGTGACGTTAGCCATGTAGATGTTCTGGGCGTTGATCTGGGCCATCATGAGCTGGCGAAGCTTGGCGAGCTGCTGAATCTGCTCGGCGGCGAGCATGTTGCCGGCCTGGAGAGCCTGCATGCGCCCCTCGGCACTGTCGCTCAGCGAGGTCAGCGTCTGGATACGCCGCTGCTCGTCGGCGAAGTCGTCCGCGTGGAGACGGACGGCGGAAAGCGTTCCCCGGAGCGTGTCGAGGGTCGTCCGCGTCCACTGGTCATAGGCGGTCGCCCAGTCGGTGAGCGGCCGATAGCCCGGATAACGCTCCCGAAACACGCGCTCCATCCCCGCCATTGCGTACGCGATCGCCTGTTCCTGCTCGATGATCTGCCCCAAACGATTGAGGCGCGGCAATGCCTCCTGGTCCCAAACCCCGTTGTAGGTGCTCGTGTTCTGCACCATGTTCTGTTTGACCTGGTTCGCGATCATCTGGACTTCGTTGATGACCGATTCGACGGCCTTGAGCGCGCTGATGGTGTTCTGGATGAGGTTCGTGAGGTCTAGCACGATCATTGCGTAGGCCCAGGCGCACGAGGGGGCAAGGAGGACGATGATGGCGAGCACCGCAACCAGCCGCCTCGACACCCGTGCGAGCGAGCGCGTACCGCGCAGGATCGCCGCGGCTGACGAAACCGCAGCCCTCACGACCGAACGGATGAGCACGTGGACAGTACAGCCGGTACCCCAGATGGCCTCCGCGACTCGAACAGCAGCTCCAATGGCGACGAGCGCGATGGCCGCCCAGGTGAGCCAGCCAGCGAGACGCATCGCTTGCGGTCGACTGGTCACGAGCGGGCCCCAGACCAGAATGGCCCCAGCAATCACGAGGGCCGCGACGCCGAGCTTGGCTAGGAGCCATCCACGGCTGTCGACGTAGACGAGACGGGCCCGGGCGGGAGTGACGATTCGAGTCATGGCTGGTTACCTCCCTCTTCGTGCCTCATCCAGGCCCGCGCCGCGGCGTCCAGCCCGCGGGCACTGAGCCAGGTGGCAGGCCATCGCCGTCCGTGGGCTGTCATCTGCTCTTTGACTTGGACGATCGCCTCCCTACCCGCCATTCCAACGAAGCTCAGGGCTACGGGGCCCAGCCCGAGGCTGATGAGCCGCCGGCCCAGGGGCGACAGTACGTAATACTGCCGCTTGGGAAGCGCCGTCGCCAGGATTTGGATCTGTCGGCGGTTGAGACCGATGCCAGCGTAGAGCCGGCGCACGTGGTCGCTCTCGGCTTCGGGATTCGGGAGGAGTATTTTCGTCGGACAGGACTCAAGGATGATGTCGTGTCGCGGCGAATTGACCACGTCCGCCACGCTTTGGCTCACGAACACCACCGCGGCGTTCTTCTTTCGGAGTGTCCGCAGCCAACTCTCCACAGTCGCCCCGAAGAGCGAATGGAGGGCAGTGACCCAGGCCTCCTCGACGATGAGCAGCGACGGAGTGCCCTCCTCCAGCCGTTGCTCTACGCGATGAAAAAGGTAGAGAAGGATCGGCACCAGGTGCTTCTGCCCGAGTGCCATCAGGTGGGACATCTCGAAGACTTGCAGCCGGCCCTGACCCAGGTCCTCGCTCTGAGCATCGAGCAGATGCCCGAGTGGGCCGCTCAGGGTGTAGTGGGCGAGGGCCTCGCGCAGCTCCTGGTCCTGCAGAGTGTGCACGAAGTCCGTCATCGTGCGGCTCGGACTCTCGGACAGGAGCTCGAGAGCCCGCCAGAGCGCAGCCCGCTGCGCCGGCGTCGGCGTAACGCCCTGAAGGTCTAGCAGAACCTCGATCCACTCCTGGGCCCATCGTCGCTCGTGACTGCGGTCGATCGCCGCCAGCGGAGTGAAGGCCAGGCCGCGCTCGTCGTCCCCGGCGATGTCGTAGTACTCGGCCCCACAGGCGTGTGCGAGCACGTACGCCGAGTAGTCCTTGTCGAAGAGAAAGACCTGAGCGTCCGGATATCGGAAGAACTGTGCGATCAACAGTCCAACTAGCGTTGACTTTCCGGACCCCGTGGGCCCGAGGATCAGCGTGTGACCGACGTCGCTGACGTGAAGGTTCAGGCGGAACGGCGTGGCCCCGGCGGTCGCTGCGTAGCAGAGGGAGGAGCTGCCCGGCGGATAGTAGGGGCAAGGGTGCTGCTCGAGACCAGGCCACATGCTGGTGAGCGGCAGCAGATCGGATAGGTTCAGAGTGTGAAGGAGCGGCTTCCGAATGTTTTGGTAGCCGTGGCCTGGGAGCGAGCCCAGATAGCCGTCGAGAGCATTCACCTCCTCCACCCGCGCGCCGAAGCCGTGATGCTGGAGCTGCTTGACCACCTCACGCGCTGTGGCGTCCAGCCGCTCGCGGTCGGGATCGAGCAGCAACACGTTACAGGTGAGGTAACCGAAGCGTACAACGTTGGCGCTGGCCTCACCGACAGCGTCGTCCGCGTCCTGGGCCATCGCGACCGCGTCCTTGTTGGCGAAGGTGACCGTCCCGAAGTTGAACGATTCCTTGAGAAGCCCCAGCAGTCCATGTCGCTTCTGGAACCAGTTCCTACGGTAGACGCGGAGAGCTCGCTCGGCATTGGCCGGATCAAGAAAGATGAATCGCGTCGACCAGCGATACTCCACCGGAAGGCGGTTCAGAAACCCAAGGATCTCTGGTACGGAGTCCATCGGGAACCCCATGACCGCGATGACGCGAAGGTGTCGGTCGCCGATCTTCGGCCGGAATCCGCCGACTAAGTCCTGGGTCGCGAGGACGGCATCGAGGTACATCGGAATGGCCGGCACGCGCACCTCATGGCGCAGCCCGGTGATGCACGTGTGTAGATATGTAAGGAGCGCGGCGGAATCAAGACGCGCGAGCGTCAAACGGGACGAGAGCGCATCTTCGATATCGGTGACCGTCTTCTCGAAGATCTCGAGGATCTGGTTCCAACCCTGGCGACCTACCCCGTCGCCTTCAAGGAACAATGCCGATACGCGATTCTCGATCTCGGCAGGTGGGCGGTAGGTCAGCGAGAGGTAATAGGCGCTCTCGAAGTGTGTGCCCTCGGCGGTGTAGCGCTCGCGGCGCTCGTCATCGATGAGTCGAGTGGTTGGGTCCGGGAAGGCGCCACCTTCCGGATAGCCCACGCTCGGCCGCCGGATCGCGTCGACGTGCAGCATCCAGCCGTTCCCGAGGCGCACCAAAGCCGCATTCACCTGGCTCGAGAGCACGGCTAGTTCATCATGGCTGGCCGACTCTAGATCGGGCCCCGTATACGTCCAGGCGGCCAGGAAGCCTCCGTCCTTCAACAGGCATACGCCCTCGTCAACAAGGGCCGCGTAGTTCGCGAGATCGGCGAGACCCTTGGGCTTTGGCGTCAACACCGTGAGCATCAGTCCTCCACGGACCTGTAGATCCACGCGGGCGGCGCCGCGCTGAGAGGCCGTGCCGGGTAGTACGGCTGGTAGCGGACGTGACGGACATAGATCCGGCTCAGTCGCGGGTCGTACTTCGCCGCTCGCGTCAGCGCCCAGTGGCCGACCGTGGCGAGCAGGCCGGCGATTGTAAGGCTCACCCAGTGGAATCCCACACCGAAGATCAGCGCCGCGATGATGGTCCCGTTCAGCAGCACGAGCTCGCGTTCGGCGCCGCCCAGTAGAAGTGGTCGGATGAGCGACGGATGGATCGGCGCCCGGCGCGGTTCGTCCATGGGCTCTCCGAAAGCTCACGAATAGGATGTGGCCAGAGAATCTGTGGGTGTGGGCCCTCGCTGCTTCGTCACGCAGCCATGCCCATCCAACCTTCGTGCCACATCTCTTTGCCGGCGCCTTAACGCCTAAGTGTCCTACGGAGAATTGTTCTTCGCTCGCCGGGTGCCACGATGGGCCGCGTGAAATGCTGGAAGCTGCAACGGCGAGCCGTGAAACGCAGCATAGCGGCTGTCTCCTCGAGGGCACCGCGACGACACTATGCCTGCCGTGATCCGCTCGCCCAGAGGAACGAGCATGACAGTCCACGGCTATCTCGACGAGATGTGGGCACGGGCGAAGGAAGAAGCAAAGGCCGCGGTGATGCAGGTCCTCGCGGTCAAGTCGCTCCTCGCTCAACCGGCTTGAGTCTAGGTTAGAAGGTTGCCCCCGCCCAGCCGATCGCGGTCATGAAACTCAGGGCCCCGAGCGCGAGTGCCCCGCCGAAGGCGACTCCGAACAGACGCCGGGCCCCGGATCCGTGTTCCGTGAACGCGAAGACCAAACCCGTCACGATGACGGCAACGGTTATGAGCACGTGGGCAACTGTGCCGCTCAAGCTACTCATGATTGTGATGAGGGGCCCGTCCCAAGGCATCGCCGGGCCGGTAGGCGCCGCTTCCGCGAACGATCTGGCACCCTCCATCAACACGAGACTCCACGAGCTGAGAAAACGTACTCGACGCCGACGATCATGCATGCTCGATCTCCGTTGGTGCCGGACCGACCGGCTCCAAGACGTAACTGCCTCGCGCAACGTCGTACGCATTCACGCGCGCAAGCTCCCGCACGCGGCGCCCTTCTGGCGTGCGAACGATGAACGCCACCAGATCCACGGTCTCGGCCACGAGGGTCGGCTGCGGCGGCACGCCGGACTCCTGGACGAGACTATCGAGCCGCAACAGCGCAGCAGCGGCGCTGTTGGCGTGCACCGTGGTGATCCCGCCGGGGTGCCCGGTGTTCCACGCCTTGAGAAGCGCCAGCGCTTCCCCGCCCCGGACCTCGCCCACGATGATGCGATCAGGGCGGAGACGCATCGTGACCCGGACCAGTCGGGTCAGGTCCGCCACATCGCCCGTATGCAACTGCACGGCGTTCCGCGCCTCGCACTGGAGCTCGCGCGTATCCTCGAGGATCACGATTCGCTCCGTCGGATCGCCGAGCGCGACGATCTCGCGCATGAGGGCGTTCGCGAGCGTGGTCTTGCCCGACGCGGTCCCTCCGGCGATGAGGATGTTCTTGCGGTCGCGGACGCCATCGAGGAGCACCTTCTGCTGCGCCGCCGTCACGATCCCAGCTTTCACGTAGTCCTCGAGCCCATAGATCTGGCTCGCGCGCTTCCGGATCACGAAGGTAGGCGCCGTGGAGACCGGCGGCAGGATTCCCTCGAAACGGTAGCCGTTGGTCGGCAGCTCCCCTTCGACGATCGGCGCGCGGCCGTGCACCACCGTCCCCAGGAGGGCGGCGACCGTTCCGATGAGGCTCTCGACCTGACTCGCCGCGAGCCTATCGCCAATATCCCGCATGCCTTGTACGTGCGACTCGACCCAGAGGGACCCATCCGGGTTGCACATCACCTCGGTTACATCAGGGTCGGACAGCGCTGCAAGAGTCGAGGGCCCGAGCTCGCGGCAGAGCTTGGCGTAGAGACGTTGCTGCTGCTCGGGGTGTGCCGCCCTCACGCGTCAGCTCCGACTTCGAGGCTCAGCTGCACGGCAGCCTCACCGTTCACACCCCCCGAACGGGCGAGGCGCTGGACGGCCCTTCGCCAGTTCCGATAACGTCGTGTAGCGCTGGCGAGCGCGCCGGCCTGAAGCTCAGGTGCCACCTCCGGCGCGTGCAGGAAGTAGCTCACCATCTGGCGGTCGATCATGCTCTGAAGCAGAACGAGCTCGCCCACGAGTTCTCGGACCCGGGCGTCGAGTGTTGCAGCGAGGCGCGACTCCGTACGCGCAAGGAGGACCTGAATGGGCCCGCGGCGGTGCGCTTCCCCTGGCTGCCCCGGCGCGTCGATCACCGCGGTCATCTCCTCGCGCCATGCGAAGTACTCGCGAAGGCAGTCCGTTACGCATTGGGAGACGGAGATTCCGCGCGCCGCCGCCTCGCGCTGCAGACGCTGCTTCTCGGGGCGCTCGACGTAGGCCTGGACGTGATCCCGCATCGCTGGCATGGCTCAGAAGGCCTCGCGAGGGCGAATGACCTCGGTCTCCTCGCTGCCGTCGGGTTCGTCATCCGGGATCAGTGATGCCTGCGCCTCCTCCGGCTGAACCGCCGCGAGAACCCTCGGAATGGCGCGCGAGGTCCAGTGGGACCAATCGTGCTCGAGGCGATCTGATTCCTTCGGTGCGGGCAGCGCCGATCTGGTTCGGAACTCCGGATCCTGGTAGTAGCGGATCTTCCGGGCGTAGATCGCAGGATGCCCGGCCACGAATACCAGGGCCGAATCATCGGGGAGGCGCATCACCTCGTCGGGCGTCAGTAGTGGCCGAGAGGTTTCCTGCTCGCTCGCCATCACGTGCATCAGCACAGGATTGAGCCGGCTGCCCGTGTAGGTGCGCGTCTCCTTGTGGACCGTCATCGTGCCAACCATGTCGGAGATGAGCTTCGCGGTCTCGACCTTGTTGGCAGCGAAGGCTACACGCACATGGCAGTTCGAGATGATCGCCTCATATCGTCCGTAGGCATGGGCAAGCTGGGTGAGATCCTGCACGATCAGATACGCCCGGATGCCATAGCCAGGCAGATACGCGAGCGCGGTCTGGAGTACGTCCATTCGTCCGAGCGTCGGGAACTCGTCGAGCATCAAAAGGACCGGATTCCGGTGTCGGTGGCCGCCCCGGCCTTCCGCGAAATCCATTGTCTCGGTGAGTCGGCTCACGATCTGCTGGAGCAGCAGCCGCAGAAGGGGGCGAGTCCGGTAGATGTCCGAGGGAGGGATCGTGAGGTAGAGACTCACCCGGCGGTCGTGGTGCATGACGTCCCTGACGGCGAAGTCCGACGTGGCCGTGTTCCTGGCCACCACCGGATCACGGTAGAGGTTCAGGAACTTCACGGCTGACGAGACGACGCTCGAGCGCTCGTTGTCAGACTTGTTCAGGAGGGCCCGAGCGGCGCCCGACACTGCGGGATGAGTGCGCGTCGCGTGCCCCACGCCATCCACCCACCCGTACTGGCGCTCGGGGTCGTGCACCGTCTTGAGCATCGTCGTGAGGGTGCTCTCGATCGTGCGCGTGGGGTCGGCAAGAAGCGTCAGACACCCGTGGAGGTTCTTCTGTCGCTCGGCGTAGAGGACGTGGAGAATCGTGCCCACGAGGAGGTCGTGTGCGGTCAGATCCCAGTGGTCCCGACTGCCCTGCCCGTCCGGGTCGATGAGCATGTCGGCGATGAGTTGCGCGTCCCGGACGTCGTTCGGCCACGCGCGTACCTCCAACAGCGGGTTGTAGCGGGCCGAGGAGCCGTCAGCAGCGGTGGGGTGGAACTTGAGGCACACGCTCCCGAGGCGGTCGCGTCGCCAGCCGGCGGTCAGGGCCCAGTTCTCGCCTTTGATGTCGTTCACAACCACGCTCGACGGCCAGCTCAGGAGCGTCGGGAGCACCAGCCCAACGCCTTTCCCCGAGCGAGACGGGGCGAACGCGAGGACATGCTGGGGACCGTCGTGACGGAGATAGAGAGTCTCCTGCTTCTCGGCCCAGGCACCCACGTACACGCCGTTTGTGCCGCCGACGAGGCCAGCGGTGGTCAGATCGGCGCGCGTCGCCCAGCGGGCGGAGCCGTGAGTGTCCGTCGGGCCCATAAGCCGCCGAGCCCGCCGCACCGCGACTACGATCGCGACGAACACGGCCGCGTGACTCGGGACAGACACCAGCCACGCGCCTTGGCGCCAGACCTCTGCGGTGCCTGGAGCGTCGCCGAAGCGCCACCACCAGATGAAGAAGTTGAAGGGCGCGTAGAGCGGGCCGCCACGCAATGTCAGGAGCGCCCCCGCGAGAACGAAGAGCATCACCGCAGTGCTCCGCCAGGTCGGTATCATCAGACCGCCGACCCCGAGGGTAGCGACCAGAATGGCAGCGGGACCGAGCAGCTCGCGGTACGGCGATCCAGCGGTGACCAGCGGAGCCCCGAGCGTCGGGTGGAAGTGGAGGCGGTAGGCCGTGAGCTGGGTAGTCGCCCAGATGCTGAGGAGTACGATTCCCGCGACCGCCCCGACAGCGCCGAGGTAGATCCCGGCCGCCGTGTTGCCCCCTGCAACGGGAAGTCGGTAGAGTGTCGGCCCGCTCATCGTGTCTGGCCCCGATCCCGTTCGCGCTCGTCGTCGCCCAGCCGCCAGACGAGGACCCTTCGCTTCCGGTCGTCCTCGTGCTCGTGACCTTGCACCCTGACTTCTCGCCCTTGCACGGCGCCAAGATCATCCGTGCGAAACGCAGTCAGCTCGCGACCTGTGTCCAGGACGGCATACCGATGACCGGCGCGGTCCCGGCCATACGCAACGAGACGTCCTCGGTAGATCGCGCCGACGAGCGGCTCGGCGACATTGACCTGCCGGCCCTCGCTGCGCGACATCGCCGTAAGCGTTGGAAGCCGCGCGGGCTCGGGCACCCGCGCGGCCCGTGACCCGTCCCTGCCACCCGCACCCTGACCCGGCTCGAGCGCCTGAACGCGGGTCTCCACCATGACTCGCACCCCTTTCTCGATCGCCTCTCCGCGGAGAGTGACGACGTCTCCGATGCGGAGCTGGCCGCCGCCGCGCGCCCGCTGGACGGCCGCCGGCTGCGGGATGTAATGGAGGCGGTCTCGGCTCTCCACCAGCAAGTAGCGCTGGTCTCGGAGCTCGTCGGCCAATCCGGTGCCGATGACGCGCCCCGTGATCACGGTTCCCGCCTCGATCCGCGTCACTGTGACGGGCAGCCTGGGGTCCGACAGCCGGGCCTGGTGACGGGCGCGCGCCTTGATGATGTCGCCGCTGAGCTGGGCCTGGCGGAGCGCGGTCTCGAGCTGCGGCGAAAGCCGCCACGTGCGGGTCCAGACCTTCTCGGCCAAGCCAAGGTCTTCGAGCATCTGGAGGCGGCGCAGCTCCTGCTGTCTGAATGCCCGCGCTGCGGGCGCCTTTGGAGTTGGTCCATCGATCGTCACGAGGCCTCGGGTTCCCCCGTGACGGATGAGCGCCCGGTCGATTTCGGTGAACCTGAGCCGCTCCACGGTCCGCCCGCGCGACTGGACGATCTCGCGCTCCGAGCGATACCCGAGCACCTGGGTCGCCAGGTCCTGGCTGCGCCGCCGGATCCCCTGCTTCAGGTAGTCCGGATGGATCTGGAGGGCCTGGCCGCGTGCGTCTCGACCGCGCACCAGAAGGTGCACGTGCGGGTTGTCCGTGTTGTAGTGGTCGATGGCCACCCACTCGAGGTGCGTTCCCAGATCTCGCTCCATGTGCGACACGAGGGCCCGCGCGTGCGCCTTGAGATCAAGGCGATCGGCATGCTCCGGCGAAACGATGAACTTCCAGAGGCGTGCGTCGCCGGCCCGCTGCCAGCCTCTCAGGGTGGCGGTGAGGTCGATGCCCTCGCGCTCGGCGCTGAAGCCGCGCCCCTTCCCGCCCTCGCGCTGGGCACCTTCCCGCGCCAGGTACGTGCCGTGCGCGGCCCATGAAGCGCTCCGGCCGTTCCGAGAGTAGGAGGCCTTCACGGTGCTGCGCTGCCAGCGAGCGTCCACCCCAGTCAGGAACGCACGGCCGCGGCCTCGTCCGCCCCCAAGTCGGCCGGCGCGCCAGCGATTGCGGCGCGCACGGCGTGGCAACGGAGGGCGACGTCGGCGATGGCGCGAGCCCAGTCGCGCGGCGAGCTCGAGGTGGTCGCTCGCGAGTGCCATCATCGGCTCGCCTCGGAGCCGGCGCCGCTCCACGTCCATACCGGCCACGCCACTGCGCGCACCTGCGATCGCGAGAAGGGCCCGAGGTACCGACTGTCCCAGCTGTTCGGCACGCGCGTGCTCACGAGCCAAAACTGGTCGGCGCCGACCACGTGCCGTCCCCAGACCGCGTGTGGCAACGACAGGCCGAGGCTGTCTACCTCGGCAGACGAACTGCCGGGAAGGGGCTGACCGTTGACGATTATCGCCTCCGGCCCGAGCTCCACCACGTCGCCGGTGAGGGCGACGACGGGCTTGATGACCGGTTGCACGCCACCTACGCATGGGCCGGCCCCGAGGTAGCCTCGAGCACGCCCGAGTGCAGCGGCCTCGACACTCACGCAGGCCGCCACCAAGGCACCTCGAGTGGGGGTTCCCGGGATGGCGCGATACAGGCCGCGCGGCGCGCTCGCGGAGAGATTGACGTGCAGTCCGAGGCCTAGGACCGCGGCAGCGAGAGCGCCCGCGAGCAACACGCCGACCAGGGCTCGTTCGCATGTCCGGCGGCACCCGCGGCGACACCGAACCTGCGCCGCGACGGAGCCAAGACCACGAAGTACTCCACCAGGGGCGTGCTTCATGACTTCATCCGAAGTGATGGGGACTTCGGTCGCATGTGAGGTGAAGCTTTATCTTGCTGTACCATCTCCCTCTTCCTCCCGCCTCGCTCTCCCCGGATCCGATCACTAGCTCGTCGTCGGTCCGCCGGCGGGCCCGTTCTGGGTCCGGCGCCGCCACGCCTGGAAGTCCCTATCCGCGTCGAGGAACTGCTGAAGGATCTGCACAATCAAGGGCCAGAGCTCGATCGTCTGGCCGGTCGTCTCGCGGTAGTACGCCGTGTAGTCGGTCAGCGCGATGTGAAGCTCGCCGGTGACACGTCCCTTGAGCAGCGCTGTGGGGTAGGTCTGGACCGGCTTGAGCTTCATGGGCGCGCCGTGTCGTCGTACGGCCCCGGGAACACGAGGTCCTGGATCACCATGACGTTGAACGCATAGCCGGGACGGATCTCGATAGTCGGGGCAACATTCATACCGCGGCGGATCAGCTCGCTCGAGGTCTGGCCCAGCTCCTGCCCCACGGCGCCACCGAGGACGTTCCCGGCGCTCGGCCCGCCGAAGCCCCGACCGAAGTCCGGAATCTGACTCAGTTGCACACCAGCGCTGATGATCGAAAGGAGAAGCGCGTTACCGAAGACGCGGATCAGATGATGGTTCACCTGGTCCTTGAAGCCGGCAGCTCCAGTCGCGTCCGTGCCAGGCATCCCATCCTTCAGGCTCAGACTCGTAGCGTTTGGGAAGATCACCCGCTTCCACGTGATGAGGACACGCTCCTGCCCGTAGATCACCTGGTGGTCGTAGAGCCCGATCAGGCGAGCACCCTGCGGAATCAGGAGATGCCGACCGGACTCGGTATCGAAGACGGGCTCGCGCACCTGAGCGATCAGCTGCCCCGGGAGGTCCGAGCTGATCCCCGTCAAGAGCACCGCAGGAATGATGGTTCCGGCCTTCACCTCGTAAGGACTCACGGGTTCGCGGAGAGTCGCGGGGAGAACGTCCGGGCGCTCTGTCTGCGGCGCGGCTGGACGCGCCGCCGGCGGCAGGCTGGCGGCGGCCGCCTGGGCCGCTGCCAGCGCCGCGGCCGGCACTATCGACCCGGCGGTCGCGGGTCTGGTCTCGACAGCGGTCGTAGATCGCTCGGGGCCACTAGCCCGGGACGCCACGGACCGCGCCTCGAAGGCCACCGCCGCGATGGGCGCCGCCATGGCGGCGCGCCGCGCGCGATCTCGTCTTTGGGCCTCGAGCTCTGCGTCACTCAGTGTCCTGCCAGGCGCCGGTGTCGATGGAGGGAGCGCTGGCGCAGGCCCCGTCGGTGGCGTGCCGGTGCTCGTGAGCGGACCGCTCGGCTCACGATCCGGCACCTTGTCGAACCAGCGCTCGCCGGCAGGCGGGAGCTGCGAGGCCCGGGCCGAGTTGCTGTCCTGCGCGAGCCGCGAGCTCTGGGCCCGCAGGGCAACGAGCCCGGCGACGACCACGACGACGAGGACTGCGCCGACGACATAGAGCACGCGGCGATTGAGCCGCACCACCGGCACGCGCGGCGGCGTCAACCGGGCAGGGCCGCGCAGCTCGGGGTCGTCGCGCTGCGACGTCACTGCCCGTCCGCCTTCCGCTGGATCGTCACGCGATCCTGGTGGCGGCCCACGCCGACGATCAGGACCGCAGTGTCGAAGAGGCGGTCCACCACGTAGTACGGGAGTCGAACCCGGTAGTTCACGAGCGCCGACTCGCCGCGGCTCTGCACCAGCAGGGCCGGCGCCTCGCTTGCCTGGAGCGCAGTCGGCATCTGGATGTAAACGTGCTGTCCATCGTCGAAGACGCGGACCGGTCGCCACGGTAGCCCCTGCCCCCCGACGATCTCGTAACCGAACGAGAGGCGATCCGCCGCGAGGCGCGGCCCTCGCGCCACGGTCGCGTCCGAAGCCCGCTGCGCGAGCGTCGCCTTCGCGCGGAACGTCCCGTTCGCCTGCTCGACGAGATCGAGCGGGTAGTAGAACTTCACGCGCCTGACGTACCCCGGGTCGCCGTTGGCCTTGGAGACGAGCCCGAGATAGTACGTCCTCCGGTTCGTCGTGACGATGGCGTTGGTCACGATGCCGTACTCCGTGGGCTTGACCATGACGTGCGGAGTGAGGGTCTCTCGGGCGCCGCTGAAGGCCGGATGCACCAGCCAGCGGCTCGAGTCGCCGATGGACACGTTCTGGATCTCCTCGCCGGCGTCGAGCTCGACGTCGCAAACTCGGAGGGGCTCGCAGGTGACGATGGCTTCTGTGAGCCCGTAGGGGTATTGGATGAACTCGCTCGTCCGGATGATCGGCGCAGACTGGCCCCCTTTCCAGGCGCGGATCGCCGCCTGAACCTCCGGGTCGTCCTGAGGGACGAGCTCTGCGCTCGCCGTGTTTGGCTGGGGCTCGGACTTCTCTGGTAGCGGCGTTGCCCGGACGAGATTCGCGTCGAGCGGAGCCGGCGATGTCGTCTGGGTGGCGCAGCCGGCGAGCAAGGCGAGGGCGGCCCACAGGGCCGCCCGAGCCGCGGCGCTGCGAACAATCCGGCTCAGAGTTGCTTGGTCCATCGGATCTCCGTCACGAATAGCCCGAAGGGGTTTGCCTGGATGGCGTCGGCCGCTGTGGGCGGCACCGTCTCCACTGCCAGCACTGCCTCCCATGTGCTCTTGCCGAGCAGCGTGCCGTCGAGGCCGCGCTGCTCCTCGCTCCACCGCACCTGCCACGATCGCTCTGAGAGCTGGAGCAGGCTGGTGACGGCCGGAAGGACGGTGTACGTCTTCGCGATCTCGAAGGGGTTGTTCGCCCTGTAGTGATCATCGAGGAACGTCCGCGCGGAGCCCCGGGCGTACGCATAGATCTGATCGAGGCTCCGCTTCATGGCCGCGCGATCGGTCATCACCGCGCGAGTGCCGCGAACGAACGCCGCGAGCTGGTAGCGAACGATCCGTTCGTCCGTAGGGCGCCCCGCAGCGTCCGCGGGCTTGACCGCGGTCGCCGCGCCGAGGGCGTCGACCTCGACGACGTACGGTACGGTCTTGTGCTGCAGGCTCAGCGCCACGAGACCGCTGGCCAGCACTCCGACAAGCGCCAGCTCCGCGATCGCCGCGAGCTGCCACCAGCGGCGCGCTCTGGCCAGATCGAGGTATCGATCGTTCCACTCTCGTCGAGCCTCGACGTACGGGTTCGAGTCTTTCATCACGCGCTTCACTCGAAGCGCGTTGCATTCCAAATGCGGTGCCACGGCTCGAAGCGAGAGCTAAGTGCGGACCAATTCAACCGGCGGGAGGCGGCGACGTGAGGATTCGGAGGGCGGCGAACGCGGCAACGTGCAACGGGCAGTTGCGACTTGCAGCGAGCGGGCGCTCAGATCAAGGCCATTCCCGATCGATTCTGCGCGCTTCGCTGGTAGGGGCGCGTGCCCGGCCGGGCGAGCAGCCCGGCCGGGGCATTCAACTGAACGGGTTCTAGATCTGACCGCGCTCGGCGAGTGACACCCAAGCTCCGGTGCCATTGCCGATGATGATGTGGTCGTGCACACGGAGATCTAGGAGTGTCGCGGCGTCGGCGAGTTGCCGGGTCAGGCGCAAATCTTCTCGCGACGGGCTCGGATCGCCGCTCGGATGGTTGTGAACGAGGATCACACTGGCGGCGCCTTCCCGGAGGGCAGGTCCTAGAACCTCGCGCGGATGCACGAGCGTCGCAGACTGCGTCCCGAGTGAGACCAGCGTGTGCAGGAGATAGCGATTCTGGGAATTCAGGAAGATCGCCCAGAAGTGCTCCTTGTCGTCATCGTGGTCCCGCAAAAAGTCGCGAGCGAGCTCCGCTACTGCCGCGGGGCTGTCCAAGGTCCGAGGAGAAGGCGCGCCGGGCTCCCGGACCACTGTCCACGTTGCGAGCTTGAGGCGATACCGTCGCGTAGTCATGACCGCGCGGACGCGTCCAGTGCAACGGCATGTGCCTCTTCCGGCAGCGGCCGGGCGTCCGGCTGCAGCCCGTGCAGGTAATCGACAGCCTTCTGGGCGTGCGCAGCGGCGGCGAAGATAGCGCGCTTGTCTTCCTTCAGCACTGAGATCCAGTGCGCCAGGTAGGAGGCATGATCCTCGCGCGGCTCGGGGGTGATGCCGAGGTCTGCGCATAGGAAGGCGGATCCCAGCTCGGCGACCAGTTCTTCCCGTGCATAGCCGGTATCGGCGAAACGCTTGGCGCCGAATTCCCGCTTCAGGCGGCTTTCGTGGGCCGTCCAGTGGGTGAGCTCGTGCGCCTTGGTCGCGCTGTAGCTCTCGGCATCGCGGAAGGCCTCGGGCTGCGGCATCTGGATGATGTCGAGCCGCGGGCTGTAATACGCGCTGTCCCCGCCATGGCAGATCGTGGCGCCGGTCGCGGCGATGAAGGTTTCAGCGGACGCGATCAGCACGACTTTGTCGCGGGCCGGCTCCGGCTGCGGCAGGTACGGCGCCGGCAGGTTCTCAATCTGCGCGGTATTAAACACGGTGTAAGCCTTGAGGAACGGGATCGCGCGCTCGATCTCGGTCCCGACATCGTCAGTTTCCTTGCGGACGATGCGGTCGGCGTAGACGACGGTGGAACCAT
>Ga0209160_1001774_pt1 | contig 18168 bp, 19 predicted proteins | sample GraSoiAngelo_153_FD_186167 | JGI IMG/M metagenome (GOLD analysis project Ga0209160, IMG submission 186167) | Grasslands soil microbial communities from the Angelo Coastal Reserve, California, USA - 14_1009_12_40cm (SPAdes) (version 2) | ecosystem: Environmental > Terrestrial > Soil > Grasslands ... | reverse complement strand
GCCAGCTCGAGACAATCGTCCCGGCCGATCTTGAGCTTGTGCTGGAGGTGAATGTCGGAGGTCGAGATGAAGACGTGGATCCGCCCCCGCGCGGCCGGGCGGAGCGCCTCCCCCGCGAGGTCGATGTCCTTGTCGGTGCAGCGCGCCAGCGCCGCCATCACCGGTCGGCGCACTTCGGCCGCGATCTCCTGGACGCCGCGGTAATCGCCGGCCGAGGCCGCCGGGAACCCCGCTTCGATCACGTCGACGTTCAGGGCGTCGAGCTGACGCGCCACCTGCATCTTTTCCTCGGGGGTCATGGTGTTGCCGGGCGCCTGCTCCCCGTCGCGCAGCGTGGTGTCGAAGATGACGACGTCTCGGACCATGAGCTCTCCCCTCTGGACGTGAGAATACAAAACGCCGCGGATCTCGGAGATCCGCGGCGTCTGCTTGCGTGTCCTACTCGGTTCAGCCTTGCAAGTCGATACTGGCCAGCGCGCCGCGATCCCGGGGTGGTCCAATCAGCAGGACCAGGAGCAGGCTCAGCAGCAGCGGAAGCGCGAAGACCAGTTGCATGGAGGGGACGCTACGCGACGGGCGGGGCAGTGTCAAGTAGGCCGGTGGTCAGGCCTCGAGGAGGTACCCTTCGTCCCAGGCCACGTCGAACTCCCCGTGACACCGTACGCACTCGAGCCGGCGCGGGCGGCCGTGCAGGGCGGCCCGCTCGCGGCAGCTGGGGCACACGGCGTAGTGGGGGCCCCACTCCGGCGGCAGCTCGCGGGCCCGTTTGGGTCGGGGCACCACGCTCCAACGCCGCGGAGGCTGCGTGACGATTTGCACGAGGTAGTGCGGGATGACGAGCGGCTTACGATTGACGTCGAGGATGGCTTCGAGGGAACGGAGACGCGCCACGCGGTACCAGGCTCCCCGCCGCAGCGCGCAATTGACGTTCACTACGAGGCGTCCCCACTGCATTCCAGTCACGCGTCGAACTTAGCGTCAGACTCCGTGGCGCAACGTGACGCACCGCACAGGACGAGGGGCAACACGCTATCCACATCATTATTGTCGTCAGGGGTCGGCGTGGTGTCCGACCATCATGTCGGGCATCATGTCGCCGGACCGTATGGTGGCCGCCAGGTCCTCCCGGTACAGGGAATCGCTGGTGTCCACTTCAGGCCACACGGCGCCGCGGTCGGGCACGAACAGGCCCGCGGCCGCCCCCATGCCACCATCCCGGATTAGGTGCCCGGTGGGGTTGTCGTATGTGGCGGTGAGGCGGTAGCGGTGCGTCGACACCACATGCAGCCCGAGGCGATACCACCTGTAAAACCTGGTCAGCGGGAACGACGTGACGCGCCCAACGCTGTCTGTCATCGGCGCCCCACGCCACAGCACGGCGCCCGTGGTCACGTCGCGCAGCTCGAGGCTGACGCCATAATCGTGCAGGTGACCACCCAAGCCGAGAATGGTGCCCGAGATCGCCGGGCTGGCCTCCCACGAGCGCTCGGTGCGACCGGGCGGCAGATCGAACGCCTTGCTCCCCGTGACCGGCTGGCCGACCGGGTACTCGACGTCGATCGCCCAGGGATAGACGCGGTACAGGGGCCAGGGACGGCCTCCGGGCGTGTAGTGGAGCACCAGGCGCACGCGCACGCCGTGATAGGCCTGCCGCGTCGTGTTGGCGAGCATCGCGCCGGCAATGAGCCGCTGGCCGCGCGCGAGCGGCAGGCCGAAGAGCAGTCGCGGGACCGTGATCGCGGGCGTCTCCTTGCTCGCCGCCATGAGATGCATTCCGATGGGAACGAACAGCTCCCGGTGCTCCGGGTCGGTCAAGTTGAAGTGATGCAGCATCGCGCGCGGCAGCTCGTGCCCGGAGCCGTCCAAGATTTCGACGCGCGCGCTGTGCAGGGACGCGCGGACGGGCACGAGCACCCGGCATAGCGGCAGTGGGACCATGATCTCGCCGCGGGTCGCGGCCGGCACGTCAACCGCCGGGAGCTCGACGACCAGGCGATGCCGCGCTTGATCGAGCAGCACGGTGGCCGGTGGCAGCGAGTCGAGCCCGGGGCCTTGGAGGGCGCCGATCAACGCCACGATGAGCGGGGTAACCTGCACGCCGGGATCTCCGCCGTGGGGACGGCCCAAGATACCGGATCGGCGGGGGCTGCGCGACGTACGCGAACTGCGCGGGGCGAGGGTGTGGCGGGAGCGTGTAGGAATCGAACCTACCAAGGCTCAATCGAGCCCTAGACGGTTTTGAAGACCGCTCGAGCCACCAGGCCCGATCCGCCCCCGTAATCCCGCAAATCTACTGTCACGACGCGAACGCGCGCAGCATGCGATGCCAGAACTCCACCGCGTCGTAGAAGCTCTGCACGCCAATCCGCTCGTCCCGGCCGTGGGCCCGGATGTCACTCGGATCCTCGAACACCGCCGATACGCCGTAGGTCGCAATCCCGGCATTGCGCAGGAATAATCCGTCGGTAGCCCCCGCTTCCATGACCGGCACGATGGGTACGCCGGGAAACTGGTCCGCCACGAGCCGCTCGAGCGGACCCATGATGGCGGGCGTGAGCGGCGAGGGCGGGCTCGGGATCGGGACGTAGACCGTGCTCACGCTGATGCGATCGTCGGCTGCCAAGCGCCGCAGCGTCGCCTCGACGTCGCTCGCCGGCTCGCCCGGGAGGATGCGGCAGTTCACCGTGACCCGCGCCGCCTGCGGCAGCGCGTTCTCGGCGTGTCCCGCCGTCAGCATGGTCGCCACGCACGTGGTCCGGAGCTTGGAATTGTAGAACGGCAGCGCCGACAGGCGCGCCACCGCGGCCGAATCCGGCGGATCCTTCAGCACGCCGCGCATGTCGTCCGCGAGCGGGCCCGTCTCGATCGCGGCGGAGCGCTCGAAGAAGGCCCGCGAGACCTCGTTCAGCTGGACGGGGAACTGGTAGGCCGCCAGGCGTTGGAGGACGCCGGCCAGCCGGTAGATCGGATTGTCGGCCGGCCGGGGCAGCGAGCTGTGACCACCCTTGTCCACGGCTTCGAGGGCATAGGTCGCGTAGACCTTCTCGCTCGCCTGCACCGTGAACATCACGCGATGGCCGTCGCGCAGCACGCCGCCCCCCGCATCGGTGTTCAGCGCGAACTCGGCATCGATCAGGTCGCGATGCTTGGCCACGAGCCAGGCGATGCAGCTGCCCGCCGTTTCCTCGTCACCCGTCAGCACGAGGATGAGATCTCGCGTGGGCCGAAACCCGGCCCGCTTGAGCCGGATGAAATCCGCGACCAGGATCGCGTCTCCCACCTTGTCGTCGGTCGTGCCGCGGCCGTAGAAGTACCCGTCTTGCTCGAGGAGGGTGAACGGATCCACCGACCAATCGGTGCGACGCGCCGGCACGACGTCCAGATGGGCGAACACGACGATCGGGCGGCCTCCCGTTCCCGTACCGCGGTAGCGCGCCACCAGGTTGCCGTGGGTCGCGTCGGGGCCGATCAGCACACGCACGTCGGGCGCGGGAAAGCCGGCGGCGACGAGCCGTTGGGCCATGGCGCGCGCGGCGCGCGGCGTGTTGCCGAGCGAGTCCGTCGTGTTGATCTCGATCAGCTGCTTGAAGATGTCGCGGGCGAGCCCACGGTCGGCGGGTGAGAGGCCATCCTGTGCCGCCGCGCCAGTTGCGAGGCCGTACCCCAGGACCACGGCCACGACAGAGCGACGCATCTAGCGGCGCCGGGCCCCGAGTCCCAGCGCGCCGACGAGCGACTGCAGGCGGGGCCACTCGGCGAGCGGACGAACGTCGGAGTTGGAGTCGAGCGCCAGGCCGTTGTCCGACGGACACGCGGTGGACGTGACCGACTGGCGCTCCGCACACTCCTTCAACCGCCACAGCACCCGGCGGTGCAACACCCAGATCGCCGTCGTGTCCTCCTTGGGAATCGCGGCCTTTGGGGCCGCGAAGAAAAAGATCTCCAGCGTGGGCGCGGCGCGCCCCAGCAGCGTCGAGTCGACGTGCACCACGCCCTTGTACGCGAGCGCCGCCACCGCCTTGCTCCCCTGGACCCCGAACACCAGCTGACCGGGACGCTCGTACTCCACCGCCTCGGCCACGCTCACGAGGCGCCCGGCGACGACCTGTTCCGCGTCGTACAGGCTCTCCGCCAGCTCGCGCTCGGCCTCCGGCACCGCCGCGAGCCGATCGGAGGGGATCGGCTTGGTCGTCGCACCCGGGCACGCCGCGAGCAGCGCCACGCCCGCCGCGAGCAGCGCGCGCCTCATCGGCTCACCCGGGCGATGGCGTCGATTTCGACGCGCACCGCCTTGGGGAGCGCCGCGGCCTGGATCGTGGAGCGCGCCGGCTTGTGACTCGTGAAGTGTCTCGCGTACACCTCGTTCACCGCCGGGAAGTCGGCCATGTCGACGAGGTACACGGTGGTCTTGACGACCAGATCGAGCCTGGAGCCCGCGGCCTTGAGGATGGCCACGAGGTTCCGGAAGACCTGCTCGGCCTGCTCGGCGGTCGACTTGCCGACGATCGCGCCGGACGTGGGGTCGAGCGGAATCTGGCCCGCGGTGTACACCATCCCGTCCACTACCACCGCCTGGCTGTAGGGGCCGATCGCCTTGGGGGCATGCTCCGCGACCACCATGGTCACGCCTTGGAGTCCCATCAGAACAGTCCCTCGATCGTTCCATCCGGATGCACCCGGATCTTTTCGGCCGCGGGCGTCTTGGAGAGCCCGGGCATCGTCATGATATCGCCTGCGAGCGCGACCACGAACCCCGCGCCCGCGGACGGAAGAATGTCGCGCACCTGGAGCGTGAACCCGCTCGGGGCGCCGAGCTTCGCGGGATCGTCCGAAAACGAGTATTGCGTCTTGGCCATGCATACCGGCGTTTCGCCCAGGCCGAGTGCCGGGAGCTGCTCCAGGGCACGCTCCGCCGCCGGCGCGAACGCCACGCCCGCCGCACCGTAGATCTCCCGCGCGATCGTCTCGATTTTCTCCCGGATGGGACGCCGCTCATCGTACAGTGGCTTGAACTTCACCCCCCGCCCTCCGCCGTCCAGCAGCTTCAGGACGGCTTCGGCCACCGCCACGCCCCCCTCCCCGCCCTTTTCCCACACCTCGCACAGCTCCACGTCCACAGCTTCGGCCGCGCATTCCGCCCGTACGGCTTCCAGCTCGTCCTCCGTGTCCGAGACGAACCGGTTGAGCGCCACGACCACCGGAACGCCGAATTTCTTCACGTTGCGGATGTGGCGGCGGACGTTGGCCGCGCCGCGCGTCACGGCGGCGACGTCGGGCCGAGCGAGCCCGTCCTTCTTGACGCCGCCGTGCATCTTGAGCGCGCGCACCGTGGCGACGACGACGGCCGCTTCTGGATGGAGACCCGCCATGCGGCACTTGATGTCGAAGAACTTCTCCGCTCCGAGATCGGCCCCGAAGCCGGCTTCCGTGAGCACGACGTCGCACAGGCTGAGGGCCAGCCGGGTGGCGACCACCGAATTGCAGCCGTGCGCGATGTTTCCGAACGGGCCACAGTGGATGAACGCCGGCCCGCCCTCGAGCGTCTGCACCAGGTTGGGATTGATGGCGTCCTTCAAGAGCAGGGTCATGGCCCCCTGGGCCTTGAGGTCGCTGGCGCGCACCGGCCGCTTGTCGGGGGTCAACCCGACGATGACGCGGGCGAGCCGCTCCTCCAGGTCGTCGAGGCCCGTCGCGAGCGCCATGATCGCCATGATCTCCGAACCCGGAATGATGACGAAGCGCTCCTCGCGCGTCGGGCCGGCGTTCAGGCCGCCCAACCCCACGATGATGCTCCGCAGGGCGCGGTCGTTCATGTCGATGGTGCGGGGCCAGGTGATGCGGCGCGTGTCGAGCCCGAGCGCGTTGCCGTGATGCAGGTGCGCGTCGAGCATGGCCGACAGCAGGTTGTGCGCGCTCGCGATGGCGTGGAAGTCGCCGGTGAAGTGCAGATTGATGTCTTCCATCGGGACCACCTGCGCGTAGCCGCCCCCCGCGGCCCCGCCCTTCACGCCAAACACCGGACCCAGCGACGGCTCGCGGATGCAGAGCGCGGCGTTCTTGCCGAGCCTGCGCAGGGCCTGCGTGACGCCGACGGTCACGGTCGACTTGCCCTCGCCCGCGGGCGTCGGGTTGATCCCGGTGACGAGCACGAGACGGCCGCGCGGCTTGCGGCGCGCCAGCGCCGGGAGCCGCACCTTCGCCTTGTACTTGCCGTACAGCTCGAGCTCATCGGCGTCGAGCCCCAGCTCGGCGGCGATATCGGCGACCGGGCGCAGCTTGGCCGCCTGGGCGATGGCGATGTCGGTCGGAACTTTGGCGGCCGTAGTCACAGGCGCGCTCCGAAGACCCGGCGGGCGTTCTCCGTCGTCCGTTGTGCGATCGTCTCGAGCGTCTCTCCACGGGCCCGCGCGAGCGCTTCCGCTACCGCGCGCACGAAGGCCGGCTCGTTGCGCTTGCCACGATGCGGGACGGGCGCCAGGTACGGCGCGTCGGTCTCGACGATCAGCCGGTCGGGCCGACAGGTGGTCAGGCAGTCGTTCATGGTCCAGTTCTTGAAGGTGATCATTCCGGAGAACGAAAAGTACGCGGCGATCCGCATTCCCGCTGCGAACACCTTCGCGCCCGAGCTGAACGAGTGCAGCACGACCGCGCTTCCCGCGGCGCCGAGCATCGCGGCCATATCGTCGTCCGCCGCGCGGGCGTGCACCATCACCGGTTTGCCGGCTTCGGCCGCGAGACCCAGCTGCGCCTCGAAGGCGCGCCGCTGGTCCTCGCGCGGCGAGTGGTCGTAATGGTAATCGAGCCCCGTTTCGCCCAGCGCCACGACTTCGGGTAGGGCCAGCAGGTCTCTCAGGCGGGCCGCCGCTTCGGGCGACCAGCCACGGGCCTCGTGCGGATGCACGCCCGCCGTCGCGGAGAGCCCCGGGCGGGTCCGCGCGAGCGTCACGGCGCGGTCGCTCTCCGCCAGGGTCGCCCCGATCACGACAACGTGCGTCACGCCGGCCGCGCGGGCCCGCGCCAGCACCGCGTCGCGGTCGGGGTCGAACGCCGGGTCGCCCAGGTGGCAGTGGGCGTCGACCAGCACGTCAGACGGCCGCTTTGGAGCGGGAGCCTCCGGCCGCCGGGGGCGAAGGGGGCTGCGGCGTGTCGAGCGGCACGGTGCCCGCGGGGCGGAACGCCCGGGCGCCGCGCGCGTCCTGACCGGGCCAGCGCTTCTCGATGTACATGAGCAGCGGCGCCGCGATGTAGATCGAGGAGAACGTACCCGTGAAGATGGCGAACGTCATCACCAGCGCGAACGGGCGCAGTATCTCGCCCGCGAGCAGGACGAGGGCCAGCGTCGTGGCCATCGTCGTGCCATGGGTGAGCACCGAGCGGGGCAGCGTCTCGTTGATCGACAGGTTGAGGATCTCGTACAGGTTCTGACGGCGGTACTTGCGCAGGTTCTCGCGCACGCGATCGAAGATGATGATCGTATCGTTCAGCGAGTAGCCGACCATCGTGAGCACCGCGCCGACGACCACGAGGCTCACTTCGAGGTTCAGGTAGCGGATGAACGCGATGGTGGTGAGGATGTCGTGAAACGTCGCGAGCACTGCCGCGAGGCCGAAGCGCCACTCGAAGCGGACCGCCAGATAGATGAGCGTGACGATGAACGAGAAGAAGATCGCGAGGAACGCCTTGCCCTGGAGCTCGCGCCCGACCTTGGGGCCCACCGCCTCGGTCCGGCCGATCGAATAACGGCCCGCGCCGAGTCCGTGCGCGAGCGCGGAGTCGACCGCGGCCGCGGTGGCCTCCGTGGTGCCCTCCGTGGTGGTGCCCGCCGCGCCGAGCCGCGCCCGCACGACGTACTCGTTGGGCGCGCCGAACTGCTGGATCTCGGCATCGTGGATCCCCGCGGCATCGAGCGCCCCGCGGATGCGGTCCGTCCCCACCGTGTCCGGCGTCCGGACCTGGATCAGCGTGCCGCCCGTGAACTCGATCGAGTAGTTCAGGCCGTGTACCAGAAACAGCGCGAATCCGGGGATGATGATGGCGGCCGTGAGGCCGTAGGCCCAGCGGCGCCACTTGATGAAGTCGTAGTTGGCGTTGGCGAAGAGGCGGATCATGTCAGACGCTCAGAGTGGCCATGTCCGGCCGGCGCTGCAGCCAGATCATGTAGAAGGTTCGCACCACGAAGATCGCGGTCACCATGGACGCGGCGATACCGATGATGAGCGTGATCGCGAAGCCCTGCACCGGTCCCGTTCCCACGAGATAGAGAATGAAGGCGGTGAGGGCCGTGCTGACGTTCGAGTCGATGATGGCGCTCATGGCGTGCGTGAAGCCCTCGTCCACCGCGGTGCGCACCAGCTTGCCGTGCTGCAGCTCCTCGCGGATGCGCTCGAAGATCAGCACGTTCGCGTCCACCGCGATCCCCACCGAGAGCACCAGCCCGGCGAGCCCCGGTAGGGTGAGCGTGAAGCCGAAGGCGGCTAGTCCGGCCAGCGTGAACAGCACGTACAGTGTGAGCGCCGAGACGGCGAGCGCCCCCGACCACCGGTAGTACACCACCATGATCAGCACCACCAGCACCACGCCGACGATGCCGGCGCGAATGCCGTCGGTAATGGAGTCCTTCCCGAGCGACGGGCCGATGGTGCGCTCTTCGATGATGGTGAGCGGTGCCGGAAGGGCGCCCGCCTTGAGCACCAGCGCCAGATCCTGCGCCTCCTGCAACGGCTTCGCGCCGAGCTCGATCTGGCCGCGCTGGCCGATCTGGCCCTTGATGACCGGCGGCTGACCCTGCACCCGGCCGTCGAGGATGATCGCCATGTAGTCCTGCACATGCCGACCGGTCTCGCGCTCGAAGATGCGCCCGCCGCGGCGCGACAGCACGAAGTTCACCACCGACTGGTTGGTGAGCGGATCACGCGTGGCCCGGGCGTCCTGGAGCTCCTCGCCCGTGATGATGGGGCGGTCCTCCACCGCGTAGAGCGCCCGGTAGCTCCGCGCCGCGCGGGACGACACCTCGTTGCCCCACTCGAGCTCGATGCCCCGGGGAATGATCCGTCGCACGTCGGGGCGCGCGAGCAGACTCTCGGCCACCGGCACCTGCTCTTCCGGCACCAGGTACTCGCCCGCGATCTGGCCCTGAAACAAGAGCGACGACAGCGCGCCCGGCGCGTTCGCCTCGGTGGTGTCCTTGGCCGCGGGCTTGCCCTTGGCGCGCTTGCCCTTCGCTTTCGCGGTGTCGGCGCCGAACAGCTGCGTCACGCTCGCCGCCGCGGCCGCCTCCCCCGCCGGCTTGACGCCGGCCTGCCGCAACGTCTTATCGATCTCGGGCAGCGCGTCGCGGAACAGGTTCTTCATGTCGGTGATGCGGAACTCGAGAAACGCGGTGCGCTGGATGATGCTCTTGGCGCGCGCCGGATCCTTCTCGCCGGGAAGCTCGACGATCAACCGGTTGTTGCCCACCACCTGCACCACGGGCTCGGTGACGTGGAACTCGTCGATCCGGGTGCGCACCACACGCTCGGCCCGCCGGATCGCGTCGGCGGGGTCGGGCACGGGCCCTTTCGACTGATCGACTTCGAGCGCGAGGTGAATCCCCCCCTGCAGATCGAGGCCAAGGTTGATGGGCACGCGCCGGATGGTCGTGTCCTTCATCCGGCCGGTCGCTACATCGCGTACCCGCTGCGTGGTGTTCGTCGGGATCAGCGCCCAGATGCTCAAGACCAGGAGGATGCCGATCGCGATCAATCGTGAGCGCACCGTGTAGAACATCGCGTCCTCTACTCGTTGAGGACCGAGCGCGCCGCGACTGCGTCGCGCTCGATCTGGTCGACCAGCGACTGGCGCGACGGGAACGTCTGCACGTCCCGCAGCCGCCGCACCCACTCCACCGTCACCACCTGACTGTACAGATCACCGCTGAAGTCGAACAGGTGGATCTCGAGCCCGCGCGCCTGCACGCCGAACGTGGGCCGCGGTCCCTGGTTCATCATGCCGCCGTACCGTTTCCCGTGTCCCGTCTCCCGGTTCCCGACTTCCACCCACACCGCGTACACGCCGTCCGGCGGGAGCAGCTTGCGGGGATCGGGCGGCGTGAGGTTGATCGTGGGCACGCCGATCGTGCGGCCGCGCCCAGCCCCACGCTCGACCGCCGCCCGCAGGCTGTAGCGGCGCCCGAGCCCGCGCTCGGCGGAGGCCAGGTCGCCGTGCGCCAGCGCCGTGCGGATCAGCGACGACGAGATGGGCTGGCCTCCGTCGGTCACCGCCGGCACCACCTCCATGGCGAACCCGTCCTGACTCGCGAGGCGCCGCACCAGCTCGATGTCCCCGGTGCGCCCCCGCCCGAACCCGTGATCGTACCCCAGCACCAGCGTCTGCATGGCGAACCGCGCCCGCAACACGTCCCGCACGAATTCCTCGGGGCCGAGCCGCGCCAGCTCCGGCGTGAACGCCAGCATCTCGATCCGCTCGACCCCGAGCGCCGCCGCCTGCGCCCGCTTTTCGTCGGGCAGGCTGAGCAGGCGGGGCGCCGCGCTCGGGTTCACCACCTCGAGCGGGTGGGGATCGAACGTCACCAGCAGGCTCACCAGGCCGCGGGTCCGGGCGCGCCGCACCACGTCGTCGAGCACCGCCTGGTGCCCGCGGTGAATGCCGTCGAACGTGCCGACGGTCGCGACGGTCGCCTTCATTCCTCCGCCACGACGACCCGGGGCTTGAGCAGCTCGCCGGAACGCTCCGCCACCGCCAGCAGTCGCCCCCGCGCGAACAGGGCCACCCGTCCCGCTTCCCCCGTCCCGCTTCCCGCCGGGACCGGCCGCCCGTGAATCACGGCCGCCCGACCGGCCTCGTCCAGGTCCCGGCGCGGCAGCTCGCGGACGAGCTCCGCGCCCTCCCGCAGGTCGCCGGGCGTCACCGCCTCGGGCGCCACCGCCTCCCCGAGCCGGTAGGGGCCGACCTCGGTACGAGTCAGGGCCGCGAGATGCGCGCCGCATCCCAACGCCTCACCGACGTCGCGTGCCAGGCCGCGGAGGTACGTCCCCCCGCTCACCCGGGCCCGGAACGAGACGTCGGGCGGCGCGAAGCGGACGAGCACGAGCTCCGCGACCTCCACGCGCCGCGCCGGGAGAGCGACCGTTTCGCCCCGGCGAGCCCGGCGGTAGGCGCGCTCGCCGGCCACCTTGACCGCGGAGTACGCGGGCGGCCGCTGGTCGTAGGCGCCGCGGAACGTCGCCAGCACCCGCTCCACCTGCGCCCCGTCGATGTCGCGCCAGGCGTCCGAAGTTGCGACGGGCTCCCCCGTCGCGTCGTCGGTGCTGGTGGTCGTGCCGAGCCGGATCACACCCTGGTACGCCTTGGACCACGCCGCCGCGAACGGCGCGAGTCGCGTGGCGCGCCCCACCACGATCACGAGCAACCCAGCGGCGAACGGATCGAGCGTCCCCAGGTGACCCACGCGGTCGGTGCCGAGCGCGCGACGCACCGTATCGACGACGTCGTGCGACGTGGGCCCCTCGGGGCCTCCCGGCTTCGCCACGAGCGCCACGCCCGAGATCAGCCCGCGCCCTCCTTGAGGTTCCGCAGGACCTGGTCGATGCGTTGCGCATGCTCGAGCCCGCGATCGAGCTCGAAGTGGAGCTCGGGCGTCGTGCGCAGCGGCAGCTCTTTAGCGACCTGGGCGCGGAGGAAGCGGGCCGCGCTCGCCAGACCTTCGAGCGACTTCGCCTTGTCCTCCTCGCTCCCCATCACGCTCACGCGCACGCGGGCGTGGCCCAGGTCGGCGGTTACTTCCACGGCGGTGACCGTGACGAACCCGACGCGCGGGTCGCGCACGTTGCCGGTGAGAAACTCGGCCACCGTCTGGCGGATCACTTCGGCCACGCGCTCGGGGCGGTGGCTCGGTCGTTGCTTCATGTCAGAAAAAGCTCGTGCTCGTGTCCACGATTCGGGCGCCGTCGGCGGCCTCCACCAGATGGTCCGCCTCCCGCAGCACGCTCTCCGCATGCCGGCGATCGGTCGCCACGACGCACGCCGTCAACTCGGCGCGCTGCCACAGGTCATGGTGGGCCGTCTCCGCGGCCGAGACGTTGAAGCGGTTGTGGAGACGGTCCTTGAGGCTCTTCAGGACGTGGCGCTTGTCTTTGAGGGAGTGACACGCCGCAAGATGCAGCTCCCACGTCATGACCCCGACGATCACGCCGGCGTCAGCGAGCGCGCGACCTCCTCAATGCGATACGCCTCGATCAGGTCGCCGACCTTCAGGTCGTTGAAGTTCTCGACGCCGATGCCGCACTCGAAGCCCTCGCGCACTTCGCGCACGTCGTCCTTGAAGCGCTTGAGCGAGGCCAGCGTGCCGTCATACACCTCGACGCCGTCCCGCACCACCCGCACCCGCGCCGTGCGCGGAATCACGCCCGAGCGGACGAAGCTCCCGCCGATCGTCCCCACCTTCGCGATCTTGAAGATCTGACGGACCTCCGCCTCGCCCAGCACCACTTCCTTCCGTTCGGGCGCGAGCAGGCCCGCCATCGCCGCCTTTACCTCCTCCACCGCCTCGTAGATGATGCGGTAGGTGCGGATCTCCACCTTTTCCCGCTCGGCCGAGGCGCGCGCGTTGGAGTCGGGCCGCACGTGAAAACCGATGATGATCGCGTTGGAAGCCTTGGCGAGCAGTACGTCGCCGTCCGTGATCGCCCCCACGCCCCGGTGCACGACCTCGACCTTCACTTCGGGTGTGGACAGCTGCGCCAGCGCGTCGGCCAGGGCCTCGGCGGGACCGCCCTGGTCGGCCTTGATGATGATGCGCAGCGTGGCGGCGCCGCCTTCGGCCCGCTCGGCCATGAAGTCCTCGAGCGTCTTCACCCGACCGGTGCGGCGGTGCTGCGCCTCGCGCTCGAGCCGCTGGCGCTTCTGGGCGATGTCGCGCGCCGCCGCGGCGTCCGCCATCACCTGGAAGGTGTCGCCCGCCTCGGGCACGCCCTCGAAGCCGAGCACCTGGACCGGGGTCGACGGGCCGGCGGCGTCCACCGTCTGTCCGCGCTCGTCGTACATCGCGCGGACGCGCCCGTAGAACTGGCCGCAGATGAAATCGTCCCCCACCCGCAGCGTGCCGTTCTGCACCAGGATCGTGGCCAGCGGCCCTTTGCCCGGATCGAGCGTCGCCTCCAGCACCGTGCCGTGGGCCTTGCGGTCGGGGTTGGCCTTCAGGTCGAGCAGTTCCGCCTGCAGCAGGATCTGGTCGAGCAGCTCCTGCACGTTCGTCCCCACCTTGGCGGAGATCGGCGTGGCGAGCGTGGTGCCGCCGAACTCCTCGAGCACCACCCCGTGCGCGAGCAGGTCCTGCTTGACCTTCTGCACGTTGGCGGCGGGCAGGTCGATCTTGTTGATCGCGACCACGATCGGCACGCCGGCGTTCTTGGCGTGCGAGATCGCCTCGATGGTCTGCGGCATGATGGCGTCGTCCGCCGCGACCACGAGCACCACGATGTCGGTCACCTGCGCGCCGCGGGCACGCATGGCGGTGAAGGCTTCGTGCCCCGGCGTGTCGAGGAACGTGATCGAGCGATTGTCCTTGAGCTTCACCTGGTACGCGCCGATGTGCTGCGTGATCCCGCCCGCCTCTCCCGCCACCACATTCGCTTTGCGGACGTAGTCGAGCAGCGACGTCTTGCCGTGGTCGACGTGCCCCATGACCGTCACCACCGGCGAGCGGGGCTTGAGCGCGCCGGCCTCCTCCGTCACTGTCTCTTCCTGCGCCGCGACCGCGTACTCCTCCTCGCGCACCGCCTGGAAGCCGAACGCGGACGCGATCAGCTCGATCATGTCGAAGTCGAGCCGCTGGTTGATCGTCACCATCTGCCCCAGCTCCTTGAAGGCGAAGGCGACGATCTCCTTGGCGGGGACCTTGAGGCTGTTGGCGAGCTCGGAGACGGTGATGAACTCGGTCACCCGCACGAGCGTCTTTTCGCGCTCCTTCTCCTCGCGCCGTTTCTCGTCCTGAATGTCGCGGAAGCTCGGACCTTCCTCGCGGCGGTGGCCACCCTTGCGGGCGACCGGGCCTTTGATCGACGCGAGGGTGCGCGAGATGTTCTGCGCCACGGCCTCCTGGTCCACCAGCGACTTTTTCCCCTTCTTCCGCTTCTTCCCTTTCTCACGCCGCCGCTCTTCCAGCGGGCCCGCCCCGGGGGCGGCGGACGCGACCGGTCGTGGCGGCACGGAGCCGCCGGGCGCGGCGCTCGCCACTGGCTTGGGGCGGACGGGTGTGGGGATGAAGGGCCGCGGCGGCGGCGCGGCCAGCCCGGAACTACTCGTACTGGAGGGCGAGGCCGCGGCGGCCATCGGCGCCGCGAACGGGCTGCCGGCGAGCGGCTCGGGATGCGCCTCGTCGGCGGCGGGGAGCTCCTTGAACAAGGCGGCGGCGCGCTCCTCGAGCGACGGTTTTTCTTCGGCTTCGGCCGCTTTCGCGGCTTCGAGCGCCTCACGCGCCTTGAGCTCGCGCTCCGCCTCTTCGACCGCCGCCTCGGCCTGCGCCTCTGCCTCGACGGCGGCCATCTCGGCGGCCGTGCGGCGGCGCCGCTTAGGACGCTCCTCCGGCGCCACGGCCACCGGCTCGGCAGCGGCTTTCACGGCGCGTCGCCGCTTGGGAGGCGCCGGCGTCTCCTTCTGCTTGCGCTTCTCGCGCTCCCAGCGCGCGCGCATCAACGCCACCTGCTCCGGCTTGAGCGGGGAGAGATGGCTCCGCACGAAGATGTCCAGCTCCTTGAGCATGCCGATGAGCTGCTCCGAGGAGATGCCGAACTCAGCCGCCAGATCGTGAATCCGCGTCGTTGTCACTCACTCCTCCGAAGACCCTACCAAGCCGCGCGCCAGCGCGGCGTCGGCCACGCCGACCGCCTGGACCGGCGGGCGGCCGAGCCCGTGGCCCAATTCGAACGCCCCGGGCCCCCGTACGATCGGCACCCCGCGGGCCCGCGCGAGGCGCTCCACCTTCTCCACGGTGCGGGCGCTGGCATCGCGCGCCAGCACGACGCAGCGCAGCCTGCCGCGCTGCAGCTGCGCCCGCACTCCCCCGACACCGACCACCACCCGCCCGCCCCCACCCCGCAGCCCCAACCCCAGCAGCCGGACGACCCGCTCGCTCACGCCGCCGGGGCGGGCGCTCCGCCCGGCGCCCCCGCCGGTCCGGGCTCCGGCTCGTCCTCGCCGCCCTCTTCGGTCATTTCGTTGAGGAAAGCCATGAGCTTGTCGGCGAGCTCGGGCGTCATGCCGGCGAGCTTGTCCACGTCCTCACGCTCGAATTCGAGGATGTCCTGCAGCGTCTTGTGGCCCGCCTGCGCCAGCACGTCGACGAGCTCCACCGGCAGCCCCTTGAGCTCGCGCAGCGCGACGTTGGTCGTGGCCTCTTCCTCGGCGCGCGGCAGCGGCGCAAACAGCGGTCCTTCGCCGCCCCGCTCCAGCCACTCGCGGCTCGAGTACAGGTCGATCTTCCAGCCGGTGAGCTCGGAGGCGAGGCGCACGTTCTGGCCGTTCCGCCCGATCGCGAGCGAAAGCTGGTCCTCGTCCACGATCGCCTGGATCGTCTTGGTGTCCGGGTCGGAGAAGACGCGGGCGACGCGCGCGGGCGCGAGCGACAGTTTGGCGAACCGCTCCGGATCGGGCGACCAGGGCACGATGTCGATGCGCTCGCCGTTGAGCTCGTTCACCACGGCCTGGACGCGCGAGCCCTTGAGCCCCACGCACGCGCCCACGGGATCGATCGAGTCGTCGCGCGAGGACACGGCGATCTTGGTCCGGCTGCCCGCCTCGCGGGCGGTGGCGCGGATTTCCACGATCTGCTGCTGGATCTCCGGCACCTCGAGCTTGAACAGCGCCTTGACGAACAGCGGATCGGCGCGCGACAGGATGAGCCGCGGGCCTTTCGGCGTCTCTTCGATCCGCTTCAGCACCGCCCGGATCGTGTCGCCCTGATGAAAGTGCTCGCGGTGATTCTGCTCGCGGTAGGGGATGATCGCCTCGGCCTCGCGGAACTTCGCGAGCATGACGACGATCTTGCCGCGCTCGATCTGCTGCACCTCGCCCGACAGCAGCTCTCCCACCTTATCGGCGAACTCCTCCCGAATCCGGGCCCGCTCGCCCTCGCGCACCCGTTGGATGATGCGCTGCTTGGCGGCCTGCACCGCGGTGCGGCCGAACGCCTCGAACGGCACCTCCTCTTCCAGCACATCGCCCACCTGGAAGTTCTCGTCCTCGAAACGCGCTTCCTCGAGCGTGACCTGGGAGCCCGGGTCTGCCACCGCCTCGACCACGGTACGCAGGACCACGATCCGGATCGTACCCTTGAGCTCGTCGATGCCGATCTCGGCCCGCACGTTGGGGCCGTAGCGCTTCACCAGGGCGGCATGCAGCCCGTCCTTCAAGAGGTCGAGCAGCTCCGTCCGCTCGAGCTGTTTGGTGGTGGTCAGCTCGCGGATCGCGGAGACTACGTCGCTGGTATTCGTCGTCATGAGTTCCTCGTCACCAATCCACCGCCAACCGCGCGTCGCGGATCCGCGCGAGCGGTATCGGCTGCGCCTCCGCGCCCTCCCGCTGCAACACCACCGTCGCCTCGTCCGGCACGGCCACGATCCGCGCCCGCACGCGACCGAGCCCCGCCACCGTCGCCTGCACGGTTTGGCCCACGAACCGCACCCAGTGTCGGTGCCAGCGCAGCGGGCGCTCCACGCCCGGGCTCGACACCTCGAGCACGTAGCGGCGGCCCAGCGGGCCATCCGCGTCGAGCCATGCCTCCAACAGGCGGCTCGCCGTGGCGCAGTCGGCGACCGTCACGCGCCGGGACCCGCCGTCCGGCGGCCATTCGATGCGCACGTGAACGAGGGGCCGCTGCGACGTGCCGCCGATGCGGAGGTCGGCCAACTCGAGACCCAAGACTTCCAGTCGGGACCGAAATGACTCGACGAGGCTGTCGGAGAGCATGACCAAACGCAAAAAAAAGCGCGGGCCGAACTTCGCCCGCTTCAGAGGCGGAATCTAGCCGCCGGCATGCGGCTGTCAAGCTGCCGTCAGGGGCAGCCCCGCATACGCGATCATGCGTCCGTCGCGCCCGCCCGAGGCGCGGTGCGAAAAAAAATGCTCGCGGTCGTGGGCACTGCACCAGGGAGACGTGCTGATGTCCCCGAGCCCCAACGCGCGCCCCTGCTCCACCAGCACGTGGCGCAGATCCACCCCGCCCGGCTCGGTCTCGGCGCGACCGGAGAGCTGCGCGAGCACTTCAGAACCTACTTCATAACACGAGCCGCAAATTCCTGGGCCACAATGCATTACAATATCGCTCGCGCGCACGAACGCCTCCCGCTTCACGAACTCCACGCCGCGCTCCAGAATCCGCCCCACCGTGCCGCGCCACCCGGCGTGCAGCAGCGCGACCACGCGCTTGGCCGGCGCCGCGAGGTACACGGGGATGCAGTCGGCGACCGTGATGGTGAGGAGCAGCCCTGCTGCACCCGTCGCGTGGCCGTCGATGCCGTCCAGGATGAGCCAGCCGTAGGTGGGCGCGCGGTGCCAGGCGACGGCCGAGCCGTGAATCTGGTGCGAGAGCACCAGCCCCGGGAAGCGGGAGCCGAAGGCCGCGCGCACGGCGCGCCAGCGCGTCATCACCTGTCCCACGTTCTCCTCGCTCCAGAGCCCCAGCGAAAAGCCGCGCCCGCGCGTCGTGATGCCGGCCACGACGCCATGGCGCTCGGCCCATTCGCGCAGCTCCATGCGGGGGACGGCGGAGTCGCCGACGGGGACCTCGCGCAACACCGGCGGTGGAGGGCGATGGAGGGCGGTGGAGGGCGGCAGGGTCATCGGATCCCGTCTCGTCGCTCGATCTGCGCCCCCAGGGCCCGCAGCCGCTCGTCGATCCGCTCGTAGCCGCGCTCGATCTGCCCGATGTTGTGGATCACCGACTCGCCCTGGGCCGCGAGGGCCGCCAGCAGCATCGCCATCCCGGCCCGGATGTCGGGGCTTTCGACGACGCCGCCCCGCAGCGACGAGGGCCCGGCGATCACGGCGCGATGCGGGTCGCACAAGACGATGCGCGCCCCCATCCCGATGAGCTTGTCCACGAAGAAGAGCCGCGACTCGAACAGCTTTTCGAACACCAGCAGTAGCCCCTCACATTGCGACGCGACCACGATC
>Ga0209160_1001773_pt1 | contig 18172 bp, 16 predicted proteins | sample GraSoiAngelo_153_FD_186167 | JGI IMG/M metagenome (GOLD analysis project Ga0209160, IMG submission 186167) | Grasslands soil microbial communities from the Angelo Coastal Reserve, California, USA - 14_1009_12_40cm (SPAdes) (version 2) | ecosystem: Environmental > Terrestrial > Soil > Grasslands ... | reverse complement strand
CCTTTCCGTCGCCGGGCCGGCCCTCGAAGACCTGGCCGCCCACCGCGACGAAGTGCGCCGGATCTGGGCCCTGGTCGAAGGGCTGCCCCACCAGCAGCGCACTGCGCTGGTGCTCAAGTTCCAGGAAGACATGAAGATCGAGGACATCGCGGTGGCGATGGGCAAGTCGGCGGGAGCGGTCAAGCTCCTGATCCACCGCGGTGTGACGCGTCTCCGCGACGAGGCCGGGTCGTTGAGGCCGGTGGAATGAACTCCTACCACGACCCCGAGCTGGAAGACGTCCTGCAGGACGCCGAGCTGAGGCGGATGGCTTCGCTCCTGAGCACGATGAAGGCTCCTGAGCCTCCTTTGGACGAGGCGTTCCGGACCGGCCTGCGCCGCCAGCTGATGCAGGAAGCATGGTCGAGGAGCGAGGGCCGCGGCTCATGGTTGCGCCGCGCATTCGCGCCGCCTGGAATCGCATGGGCAGGCGCGGCGGCCGGCCTGCTGCTGATTGCCTCCGTCGTGGTCTGGCTGTCCACCCAACAGACGGGTGGCCTGAACCAGGTCTACGTCGCGAGCCCGATCGACGGCAAGACCAACGTACCGCTGCAGCAGTCGATCCTGGTCTCGTTCAACCAGCCGATGGACCACCAGTCGACCCAGGACGCGGTGCGGATCGCACCCGCCACGACGGTTACGTTCTCGTGGGACACGAGCAGCCGCACGCTGGCGGTGCAGCCGTCGAGCGGAAACCTCGCCCCCAACACCCAGTACCAGGTCACGGTCGGTCCCGGCGCCAAGACCGCGACCAACCTGCCTCTTTCGGCGCCGCAGACGATCACTTTTGTCACGCAGGCGCCCACCCCGACGCCACCGCCTCCAACTCCGCATCCAACGCCCGCCAACCCGCTCGGAGAAAAGCAGGTTGTAACTCTCAACGGAGCCTCCAGCCTCGCGGCGCAGTGGTCGGCCGACTCGTCATCGATCTACTTCGTCGACGGGAAGGGCGCGCTGGTCGTCACAACCAAGGCCGGCGCCGCCACCGTCATCGCCCCAGACGGTGCCTCCTCACCCTCGATCTCGCCGGCGGGCGACCGACTCGCCTACCTGCGCGGAGGCAAGATCGAGGTTCTCACCTTCGCATCGGGTAAGACCGACGAGGTGTCGCCTGCCACCGCACCGATCCTGGTCGGCTGGGCCAAAGACAAGGTGGTGTGGGCCGCCGCCAACGGAATCTATACGCCAGGCGACACCGGACCGAGCCAGCTTGCACCGCTGCCTACCAAGGGCTCCGTCATGGTCGCGTCGATCTCGCCGGACGGCATGCATGTCGCATACGAAGTCGACAAGAGCCTTTTCGTGCTCGACCTCGGCAGCGGCAACAGCGCGAAGCTTGGCCAGGTTGGAGACTCGTTCAGCGGCTGGTCGCCCGACGGTGCCCTCCTCCTCTACTCGACGACCGACCACATCGTGGTGGCGGACGCGCGCGGTGTGACGCAGTCGACGCTGCCGACTGGCGAGGCCAGCTGGTCGAGCCAGGACGCGATCCTGCTCGGCAGCGACACCGACCTCTATGAGGTCCGGCCTGACGGCTCCCACCTGACCAAGGTGTCGAGCGGCACGTATCACCTTCCGCTCTGGGCGCCGGACGGCAGCTCGTTCGCGTACGTCCGCGGCTCCTCGCTGTGGGTTGCCGTCGCGCCGGCGCTGCCGCCGGAACCGACCGTCGTCGACGAGGCGGCGACGGTGGTCAAGCAATTCATGGACGCGCGGCTGAACAACAAGTCGGACCAGGCGACCGCCCTTCTCGACGACAACGGCAAGAAGGCGTACGGGGACCACGGGCTGAACCTCACGATCACCGGCGAACCGCATCTCTCGCGCTACTACATCCTCACCCAGGAAGCGACCGGGACGGCGCCCGACACGGTGACGTCCGTGGTGCGCCTGGTGCTGATGCACGGCAAGCTCGACGTGAGCGATTACGAGGAGACGCTGACCCTCGTGCGGGATGCGAGCAGCAAGCAATTCCTGATCGACCAGGCGTCCGCGAACGCACGGCGCGACCTCGGCAAAGGCGCAGAGGTGGTGAGTGTCGACGTGGCCGCGGACACGATCAAGGTCACGTTCGACAGCGACCTCGACCCGGCGACGGTGACCAACGGCGTGCTCCTTCTTGACTCGAAGGGGAACCAGGTGGACGGGACGGTCGCCTACGCGACCCGCACCGTCACGCTGGGCGGGCTCAGCCTGACCCCAGGCGCTCAGTACAAGCTCGTCGTGCTTGCCACCGTTCGGGATGTGCTCGGCCACAACGTCACCTCCGAGTACGACCTCAACGTGTTCGGGCCAATGCCCAAGAAGCACGGCAATCACAAGGACGTGGCGACACCGACGCCGCCGGTGACGCCGTCCGCCTCAACGGGCGCTTCCGGCTAGAGGAGTTTCAGCGCTCGAGCCGCTCGGCAGAGGGCGGTCACCGAGCCCGAATGCACGATCTGCCCTTCCAGCGCCGCATTGAGCGCTTCGCCTAAGGGAAGGCGCAGGACCTCCATGTCCTGTTCGTAGGTCTCTGGGCTGCGGTCTGATTCCGTGAGCTCTTCGGCAAGGAACAGGTGCGCGCGACCAGTGAGAAACGCCGCGCCATGGACGACGCCGAGCGACCTGTATCGCGCAGCGACAAGCCCGGTCTCCTCCGCCAGCTCGCGACGTGCGCATGCGAGCGCCTCTTCGCCCGCGTCGAACGTCCCCGCCGGGACCTCCCACGATGAGGTCTCCCACGCGTGCCTCCACTGCCGGACGAGCATCGTGTCGCCACCCTTGAAGTACGGCACGACAAATGCGGAATCGGGGTTCGCGACCACCGTGTAGACCGCTTCAGCGCCATCTGGGAAACGGATCACGTCGTCGCGCAGCTCGAAGTGGCCCGACCGGCCGCGCACCGCCGTGGCGGCGACCTCAAACGGTCGCCCGCCCTCGGGATGCCTGAGCCGGCCTATCGATGCACCATCGTGGCGACCGCGGCCGCCGCCGCGGCGAGGTGGCGCGGGTCGGGGCCGTAGTCGAAGGGTGACTGGTCGTTGGCGAACTTCTTCGCCTGCTCGATCAGCTGCGGATGCTCCTCGATGAATCTCGTGCTCAGGTTTCCGGACCGAAAGTCAGGGCTGTCCAGGATCGCGCGGTGGTACGGAATCGTCGTCGCGGGTCCGATCACCACGAACTCACGGAGCGCGCGGCTTGCGCGAGCGATAGTCTCCGCCCGATCGCTGCCGTGGACGATCAGCTTGGCGATGAGCGAGTCATAGTTCGGCGGCACGTCGGAGCCAGGGCCGAATCCGGAATCGACCCGGACACCGGGGCCCGCCGGAGCAACCCATCGAGAGATTCGCCGTGGGTTGGGAATGAACTTGCGCAGCGGATCTTCCGCGTTGATGCGCATCTCGATCGCATGTCCTTTCCATTCGACGTCCCGCTGCGCGAAGCTCAGCTCGAGGCCCGCCGCGATGCGAATCTGCTCTTTCACGAGATCGATGCCGGTCACCGCCTCGGTGATCGGATGCTCGACCTGCAGGCGAGCGTTCACCTCCAGAAAATAGAACTGGCCGTCACTGAAGATGAACTCGACGGTGCCGGCGTTGATATACCCGGCCGCTTTCGCCGCGCGGATCGCGGCGTCGCCCATCGCTGCCCGGATGTCCGCGGTGACCGCCGGCGACGGGGTCTCCTCCATGATTTTCTGGTGGCGGCGCTGGATGGAGCATTCGCGCTCGCCAAGGTGAACCGCATTCCCGTGGCTGTCGCAGATGACCTGGATCTCGATGTGCCTCGGCCGGCGGACGTACCGCTCGAGGTAGACGGTCGCGTCCCCGAAGGCTGAACGGGCGACCTGCGCCGTGCCTTCGATCGCGGCGGCCAGCTCCTTTTCCGATTCGACAACTTTCATGCCGATGCCGCCGCCGCCACCCGACGGTTTGAGCATCACGGGAAAGCCGATCTTGCGCGCCGCGTCGAGGGCCGTCGACGGGTCGACCGCGTCGCTGCCGGGCGTCACGGGCACGCCGTGCTCGGCCGCGAGCTTGCGGGCGGCCAGCTTCGAGCTCAGGGCGCGCATGGCTGATGCCGGCGGCCCGATGAACTTGATGCCGGCAGCCGCGCATGCATCGGGAAACGCGGCTTTCTCAGCCAGGAACCCATAGCCGGGATGAATCGCGTCCGCGCCGCAGTCGTGCGCGACCTTCACGATGCGCTCCAGCTGCAGGTACGACTCCGCCGGGGCGGCGCCTCCGATGTGATGTGCCTCGCCGGCGTAGCGGACGTGGATGGCATTGCGGTCGGCATCGGAGTAAACGGCGGCGGTCGCGATACCCAGCTCACTGCACGCGCGCATGATGCGAATGGCGATCTCGCCCCGGTTCGCGATCAGGACTTTATTGAAGAGTTTCTTTTTCACGCGATCGCGAGCAGAGGCTGGTTGGGGCTCACCACCTCGCCTTCCTTGACGTAGACCGCGCTGACCTTGCCGGCGACCGTGGTCACGATGTCGTTCTGCATCTTCATCGCTTCCAGCACCGCCACGACGTCGCCAAGCTTCACGGCGTCGCCCACCTTGACCGGCACCTTGACGATCAGTCCCTGCATCGGAGCTATGACCGCGCCCTCGCCCGTCTTCGGCCGAGGCGCGGCGGCGTTTCCTGCTGTCGTCGGTGCACCTGTCGCCGGCATGACTGCGACGCCGGTCCCGGTGACTCGAACCTTGAACACCTCGCCGTCGACCTCGACGTCGAACTCCGCAGCCTGGGACGGCGGCAGTGGTGGATCGGGCGGCGCGACTGGCGCGGGCTGCTCCGCGGGCGGCGCGGCCGAGATGGCCACGGGTCTTTCACCGTCCTTCTTTTCCGGTTGCGGGCCGCGCATGTAAGCAGGCGCGAGCTGGGGAAACATGAGGTGGATCAAGACCATGTCGTCGGTCGGCTCGAAGCCAAGCTTCCTGACCTGCTGCCGCGCGGCTTCGACCTGCGGCTCGAGGAGGTCCGCCGGGCGAAGCGTGATCGGCTCTTCGCGTCCGAGCACCAGGCGCCGCAGCTCGTGGTCGGCCGGCACGGGCGGGCGGCCATACAGGCCCTGCAGGTAATCCTTCAGCTCCTGGGTCACGGTGGCGTACCTGTCGCCGCCGATCACGTTGTAGACCGCCTGCGTGGCGATCATCTGCCGGATCGGGGCCACGAGCGGTGGGTAGCCAAGGTCCTTACGGACGCGGTTGGCTTCATCGAGAACGTCGTCCAGGCGGTCCGCCGCGTTGTGCGCGCCGAGCTGGTGATAGATGTCCTCGAGCATGAAGCCGGGCATGTGGTAGCGGAGGATGCTGGCGTCGACGCGGTCGGCCACCGGGCTCAGATGCTCGATGTGCCTCTGCTTCAGCTCTTCGACGTCCTGCTGAACCTCCCACATCTTCGACAGGTCGAGGCCGGTGTCGTACTCGCCGCCCTCGAGCGCCGCGACGACGCTTTCCGCGGCCGGTTGCGATGCACCCCACGCAAGGGGCGACATCGCGACGTCAAGCACCTCCGCGCCGGCCTCGACGGCCGCCATGTAAGACATGGGCGCCATCCCGCTCGAGCAGTGCGAGTGCACGTCGATCGGAACCTTCACCGCCTGCTTAAGCGTGGTGACCAGCTCCCACGTCGCCTGCGGGCTGAGCAATCCGGACGTGTCCTTGATCACGATCTCGTGGCAACCCATGTTCACAAGGCCTTTCGCCATCGAGCCCCACAACTCGAGGTTGTGCGCCGGCGAGATCGCGTAGCTGAGCGCACCCTGCACCCTCTTCTTGGCCTTCAGAGCCGCCGCGATCGATGCTTCCATGTTGCGCAGGTCGTTGAGTGGATCGAAAACGCGGAAGACGTCGACTCCGTTCTTGGCGGCATGCTTGACGAAGAGTTCGACCACGTCGTCGGCGAAGTTGCGCTTCGAGACCAGGTTCTGGCCGCGGACAAGGGCCTGGATCGGCGTGTTCGGTGTGGCCTTGTTGAGCTTGCGGAGGAATTCCCACGGGTCCTCGTGGATGACAAGCTGTGTTTCAAACGTGGCACCGCCAAACGCTTCCATGGCCGCAAAGCCAAGGGAATCCATCTTCGCGGCGATGGGTACGATCTCCTCGGTCCGCAGATAGCCGCCGAGAAGGGACTGCTGCGCGTCGCGGAACGTCGTGTCGACGAGCCTGACTCGGGCCTTCTTCTTCGCCACTAGCCGGTTGCCAGCGCGGCGCGCTTGTCACTGTGGCGCTGCTCCACGCCGGGGTCTTGCAGGCCGATGATCCTGGCCGCGAGCCAGGCCGCGTTCTTGGCCCCGGCCTCGCCGATGGCGACCGTGGCCACCGGAACGCCCGCGGGCATCTGCACGATCGAGTAGAGCGAGTCGACGCCGCCCAGGTGCTGCGTCGGCACCGGTACGCCGATCACCGGCAGGTCCGTCCATGCGGCAACCACGCCGGGCAGGTGCGCCGCGCCCCCGGCCGCCGCGATGACGACCTTGATGCCGCGTGCTCGCGCGCTTGTCGCCCACTCCATGACGCCGCGCGGATTGCGATGCGCCGAGCAGACCTTGACCTCGTGCGTCAATCCGAGATCGTCAAGGACTTTGACGCAGGACTCCATCAGCGGTAGGTCTGACTTGGAGCCAAGGATGATTCCTACGACCGGCGTCAATCAACACCCTCCAGAGCAATATCCGATCGGTAGAAAGCTCCTTCGAATCGTACCTGCCGGGCCCCGGCCAGGGCAGTCTCGCGAGCCTGGGCCACAGTGTCGCCAAGCGCGACGGAAGTCACGACGCGGCCGCCGTCGGTGACCAGCCCGGTACCCGGCTCGAACCGCGTGCCGGCGTGGAAGATGAGCACGCCCGATGGCATCTCCGCCAGGCCGCGAATGCGGCGGCCGAGCGTCATGGCAGCGTCGTCCGGGTAGTTGCCGGAGGCGACCACGACGCCGACGCAAGCCTGGCTGTTCCAGCGCAGGTCGGGATGATCCGCCAGGCCGCCCTTGGCCGAGGCGAGCGCCAGCGCGACGAAATCGCTCTGCAGCCGTGGCAGCACGACCTGGGCTTCGGGGTCGCCGAACCGAGCGTTGAACTCGAGCGTCCGAATGCCATGGCGGGTGAGGATCAAGCCCGCATACAGGACGCCTCGAAATTCGGCGCCCGCACTTTGCAGCTCGCGCACCGCCGGGCGCATGACGCGATCGACCACCTCCTGGAGCAGCGCGTCCTCGACTCCTTTCGGCGGTGAGTAGGCGCCCATGCCACCGGTGTTGGCGCCTCGGTCTCCGACTTCGGCGCGCTTGTAGTCGCGGGCCGGCGCGAGCGCGATGACGTCGGTGCCGTCCGTGATCGCCTGCACGGAGAGCTCGGGCCCATCGAGCCTCTCTTCGACGACGATCGTCGCTCCACTGCGACCGAAGCGCTGTTCGACGAGCACCGCATCGATGGCCTTGTCCGATTCCTCGACGCCCCCGCATACGATCACGCCCTTGCCCCGCGCCAGGCCGTCCGCTTTGACCGCCACCTGCCCCTCTCGCGCCCGAGCCCACTCCTTCGCCGCAGCGGGTCGGGTGAAGACGTCGAAGTCGGCGGTCGGGATCTCAGCGCGCCGCATCAAATCCTTGGCGAACGACTTGCTCGATTCGATGCGGCCCGCGTCGCGGTTGGGGCCGAAGACGTTGAAGCCCGCGTGGCGAAGCGCATCGCCGACTCCCGCGTCAACCGCTGCTTCGGGACCAAGGATGATCAGGCCCAGGCGCTCGCGTTTCGCGAAGTCGACAAGTCTGACGACGTCGGCGGCGCCGATCGGGATGTTGCGCGCCATGCCTCCAGTGCCTCCGTTGCCGGGAGCGCAGTACACGCGCTCGACCAGGTCGGACTGCACGCATTTCCATACCAGCGCGTGCTCTCGCGCGCCCGACCCGATGACGAGAACTTTCATTCGAGGATCGCTCGGGCAGCGCTCGTCACCATCTCGTGCGCATCGCCCCAGTCGACGACCTCAGTTCCCGGACGCCAGTACCGCCGGCCGCTCACCCTCCACCGTCCGTCATCACGCTGGGCCGCTGCCAGCATCTCCATCGCCTCATCGACGCGGTCGTCGGAGAGTCTGCCGAGCATGGCAATCGCGCGCAGGCCGTGGAAATAGTCGTAGTGCCAGTAGTGCGGCCAGTGGATGTGGCGCCATTCGGGATCGATCGCCTCGCCCGTTCGGGTAGAGCGAAACAGGCGATGCTCGAGGAGCAGGTCCCCAGCCCTCTGTGCCGCGGCTCGGACGCGTCCGTCGCCGCTACCACGGTGATATTCGACGAGCCCCCAAATCGGTGCAAGGGTCTCGTGGAACGAAGAGTGTTGCGCCGCAGGATTCCGGTCGCAGTTCCACCCGCCGTCGGGCCACTGTGCACGGAGCAGGACCTCGGCCAGACGGCGAACGCGGAGGTTCTGCACCATGCCCAGGCGGCAGCACACCGCGAGGGCGTTGCCTTCCATCGAAGCATGGCGGCGCTCCTTACCGGCGATCACAAAGGGATCCGATGGCGCGGCTATCCAATCCAGAACGGTGTTGGCCGCAGCGCGCGCGGCGCGGTTCTTGGCCGGGACGCCGAGCTCCACGAGCGAGATCAGCCTCCAGTGCGCGCCGGTCCACTTCGAATACGGGTGGACGCCGAAGCCGCCATCGGGGCGCTGGCCGGACAAAAGTCTCTCCATCGTGGACTTTCGCCAGCCGGCGTCTGGAGCTGCCGCTACTCCCACTCGATGGTGCCGGGCGGCTTCGAAGTGATGTCGTAGACAACGCGGTTCACGCCTTTCACCTCGTTCACGATCCGGTTGCTGATCCTGGCCAGCACCTCGTAGGGCACGCGCGCCCAGTCGGCGGTCATCGCGTCTTCGCTCGTCACAACGCGCACGGCGACGACGTTCGCGTAAGTCCGGTAGTCGCCCATGACCCCAACGGTCTCGAGCGGTGTGAGCACAGCAAACGATTGCCAGACCTGGCGGTAAAGGCCGTTGCGCTTGATCTCGTCGATCACGACCCAATCGGCATTGCGCAGGATCTCCAGTCGCTCGGCGGTGACCTCGCCCAGGCAACGGATCGATAGTCCTGGGCCCGGGAATGGCTGGCGGTACACCATCTCCTCGGGCATGCCGAGCTCGAGGCCAACCGCCCGCACCTCGTCCTTGAAGAGGTAGCGCAGCGGCTCGATGAGCTGGAACCGGAGGCCAGGCGGCAGCCCGCCGACGTTGTGGTGCGTCTTGATCTTGGATGCCGTGGAGGCGACGTCGGGCGCGGTCGACTCGATGACGTCTGGGTAGAGAGTGCCCTGGGCCAGGAAGTCGATGTGGCCGAGGCTGGTGGCCTCAGCCTCGAAGACGGAGATGAACTCTCGGCCTACGATCCGGCGCTTCTGCTCGGGGTCGATGACGCCGCGCAGCGCCACCAGGAACCGCTCGGTGGCGTCGACGTACCGGATGTTCATGTCGAGGTTGCCATGCATCACGTCGAGCACGCGCTCCGGCTCCTCCTTGCGGAGCAAGCCGTTGTTGACGAAAACGCATGTCAGCTGATCCCCGATCGCGCGGTGCACCAGCGTCGCCGCGACCGCGGAGTCGACCCCGCCTGACAAAGCGCAGATGACCCGGCCATCGCCGACCTGGGCGCGGATGCTTTCGGTGGCCTCGGCGATAAACGATCCAGCGGTCCACGACGGCGTGCAGTGGCAGACGCCGAAAAGGAAATTGCGCAGCACCTCGCGCCCGCTCGGCGTGTGCACGACCTCGGGGTGGAACTGGATGCCGAAAATGCCTTTTCCGTTGGTGAAGGCGGCGACCGGTGAGTTGCCGCTTGTCGCGAGAAGCTGAAAGCCCGGCGGCATCTCGCTCACGTGGTCGCCATGGCTCATCCACACGGGAAGCTCGCCGTGCAGGCCGCGAAAGAGCGTGTTCGGCTCGTGAACCGAAAGAAGAGCGGGACCGTATTCGCGAGCGTTGCCCGGGTCCACCTTGCCGCCGAGGTGATGGGCGATGAGCTGCATCCCGTAGCAGATGCCGAGCACAGGGACGCCGGAGCGCAGGGCTTCGGGGTCGACCTGTGGTGCGCCTTCGTCATAGACGCTGGATGGGCCGCCGCTGAGAATCAGGCCCGCCGGGTGGCGCTTCTGCAGCTCCGACCAGGGCGTGGCGCCCGGCACCAGCTCGCAGTAGACGTTGGCTTCGCGGACACGACGCGCGATGAGCTGGCTGAACTGGGAGCCGTAGTCCAGCACGAAAACGGTCTGCAAACGCACGCCTCTGTCGACTTCCTCCCGCCGTGCCGAGGCGGTCTGGCTCAGGACTTGCCCATGCCCACGTGCTGGGCATGCTGGAACACCTTGCCTTCGGAAACGATCGACGGCGCGATCACCATCTCGGTGTGCTGGAACTCGGCGATGTCACGCGCGCCACATACGCCGAGCGCCGACCGCAGCGCGCCGGCGAAGTTCTGCGTGCCGTCGTCGACGCGTGCCGGACCGACCAGGATCTCGCGCAGCGTCGCCTTGGTGCCGACCTGGATGCGGGTGCCACGGGGCAGGTTGGGATCGGGGGTCGCCATGCCCCAGTTGAACCCCCTGGACGCGGACTCTTCCGCGCCGGCCAGGGGCGTTCCGATCATCACAGCGTCCGCCCCGGAGGCAAAGGCCTTGCACACGTCCGCTCCAATGCGCATGCCACCGTCGGTGATGACGGCCACACGCATGCCACCGCGGCGCATGTGCTCGTCGCGAGCGGCCGCGACGTCGGCCGTCGCAGTGACTTGCGGAACTCCCACGCCGAGGACGCCGCGCGTCGTACAGGCAGCGCCTGGGCCGACGCCGACGAGGATGCCCGCGATCCCGGTCTCCATCAGCTCGAGCGCGGTCTCGTAGTGAACGCAGTTGCCGACGACCACGGGTATGTCGCACGCCCTGACCAGCTCCTCGAAGGACAGCTGGTGATAGGACCGAGATGAGTGTCGTGCCGTAAGCACGGTGCCCTGCACGACGTACACATCGGCGCCGGCCTTCTGCACAGCCTCGGCACGCTCCTCGGCGCGGGCGGGGACGGTGGAAACGGCGCAGACAACTCCCGCCGCCTTGATCGCCTTGATGCGATCGACGATCAGCTTTGGCTTGACCGGCTCGCGGTACGCCTCTCTGAGGACGGCGTTGACGGTCGTGCGGTCCGCCTCGGCGATCTTCTTGATGATGGGAGCCGAATCCTCGTATCGCGTGTGCACCCCGTCGAGGTTGAGCACGGCCACGCCGCCAAGCTTCCCCATCGCGATCGCAAAGTCGACGTCGACGACGCCGTCCATGGCTGAGCCCCAGAACGGCAGCGGAAGATGGAAGCGCTCGCCCATCGCAAAAGTGATGTCGACCTCGTCGGGATTCAAGGTGACGCCGCCCGGTACTAAGGCGACCTCATCGAAACCGTATGCGCGCCGAGCGCGGCGGCCAATCCCAATCTCGAGGCCAGACTGCTCCCCGGAAATCTCTTCTCGGGTCTCGATCCGGCTCTGATTCAGGGTGTGTTTACTCCATTGAATGGGGCGGGGTTCGCTGATTATACCCGGACACTATCCTGTGATCGATGTACCGAACGCTCGAGTACCTGAACGGTATCTCGGACTCGGACGTGGCTCGCCTGCGCGCAGTCGGAATCCGTCACACCAACCAACTCCTTCACCGCGCGTCCCTCGACATCGACCGCAAGCGTCTGTTCAAGAAGACCGGGATCACGACCGACCGCCTTCTCGAGTTCGTGCACCAATGCACCATGCTCGAGGTCTCGGGCATGGATCGGTGGATTCCACTGGTCCGCCGCCTTGGCATCAACTCGATGCAGGACCTTCGCGCGCAGAACGACAAAGCCCTTCACGCCAAGCTTGTTGAAGCTATCGGTCTAGCCGGGGCGCCGGGCGTGACCGATGTGCAGTACTGGATCAGCCAGGCTACCGGGCTCGACATCGTCGAAGCGCCTGAGCCCGAGCGCCAGGTTCCGGTCATCAAATAGAGGTCAATCCTCGAGCGCGGCGCGGACTTAGAGAAAGACACCTTTCCGCAGCTTCAGGTTGTCGTAGATCCCGCGCTGGATCGTATCGCGCACATCGTCGGCCAGCGCCATCACCTGGTGCTGGTCTTCGGCCGCGCTCGGCGGCAGGTCCGAGACTTCGACCGGGGCGTGGAACTGGATTCGCCACTTGCTCGGCAGCGGGATCATGCCGAGCGGTCCAAGCCACGGCCAGAACGGAGTCACCGGAAAGTAAGGGAGGCCAAGGAACCGCGCCACCGGCCTGAGGTCGCCAAGCATCGGATAGATCTCTTCCGACCCCACCACGGAGATCGGAATGATAGGTGCTCCGGCCCGGATCGCCGTGGCGGCGAATCCGCCTCGCCCGAACCGGCGCAACCGGTAGCGCTCCTTGAATCCTTTTCCAGTGCCCCGCGTGCCCTCCGGAAAAACCAGCACGAGCTCGTCGCGCTCGAGCAGCCTTCGCGTGTCCTCGGGATGACCGACCGCCTGCCCCGTCCTGCGCAGAAACCAGCTCATCACCGGCATGCCCATGAACTGGCTCGCGACCAGCGCGCGGACGTGACGCGGATGTGAGTGCTCGGTGAAAACGGCGGTCTTGATCATTGCCCCGTCCCACGGCAGCACACCTGCGTGATTGGCGACGAGCAGCGCGCGTCCCGTGGCCGGCACGTGCTCGACGCCGGTCGTCTCGACGCGCCAGTAGTCGCGATACAGCGACTTGAAGATCGCGATGAAGGATTCGGTCCATTGCGGATCGAAGCCGAAGTCGTCGACCATGTAGTTCGGCCCGCGCCGAGCGAGCTCGCGCTGCTGATAGATGAACTGGACCACCTCCATGATCCGGTTCATGTCGATGACTTCGCGGCCGGTCAGCGCGTGCAGCCGCGACGACATCTCGGCGGCGGCCTGCAGGGCGGCGAACGGCGCCTGGCGCTGCAGGCGGCGGATCGACTTGGGCAGGCGGAAACCCTGCGCGGGCGCGACGATCTCCGCCTTTTTGGCGGTGGCCCGCCTCTGCGCGGGCGTCTTTTCGGCGATCAATTTCGATCCTCGCCGTTTATGGGGAGGTGGCGCCCAGCGCCCGAGGGGCTGAGCCGCCCTTCCCTACGGCGCCTCTGCTGCAGATACACCTGCAGCTCGTATTCCTGCGGCGGTGACGGCGATTCGATCAGCTCGGCCAGCTTGCCACGCGCCAACGCATCCATGGCTTGCCGGGAGCTGTAGGCGGGCGACCACCGGAACTCGCTCACTGATCGCGCGCAATCCATGACCGAGCCGAAAGCGATCATCTCGGCAAGGTGCGTGGGAAGGTCGACCCCCGCCAGCATCCTGAGGCCGAGCAGGGAGAGCCAGCGGCCGTACGGCGGGAGGATCGGCGTGGCCCGACCGCCCATGATCCCGATTGCCTGGCTGAGCAAGACCACGCCGGCGCCGGCAATGTTGAAGGCGCCGGGGTGAGCTCCCACCACGGACCGGATGATCGCCTCGGCCGCGTCATCCTCGTGGAGCAGCTGGAGGCGCGGGTCGTAGCCCGCGAACGTCGGAACGATGGGCAGCGAGAGGTAGCGCGCGAGGCTCGTGTCTTCGCTCACCCGATAACCCAAGCGCAGCACGGTCACATCGCAACTTTCGTTGCGCAGAGCGAACTCGCTCACGAGCTGCTCCATCTCGAGAAGGTCGCGGGTCACGCCGGACGCGATCCGGTCCCAGTTGATCATGTCCTCGGAAAAGAAGGACGGATCGTTCGGTCCGGCGCCGTAGATGGCCTGGCTCGACTTGACGACGAGCTTGCGGACCGGGCTCGACGGCGCCGCGCATCCGACGAGCAGATTCATCGTGCCGATGACGTCGGTTTCGTGAATCGAACGTTCGTCGTGCGGCGAATCGACCATCACGGCCAGATGCACCACCGTGTCGATGTGAAGCTGGCGAACGAGCTTTCCGATCACCGAGAGACGTGTGTCGGCGTGCACGAAGTCCATCTCTTCGAGCGCGCTCACCGGATCGCCGACATCGCAGCCGAACAGGTGCGGCACCTGCGGGGCGAGGCGTCGAGCAACCTCGGCGCCGAGAGGATTGGAGACGCCCGTGACGAGGACACGGTTGGGACGAAAGGGGGCCATCGACCCCTCAATCTACTGCCTCTATGCCAAAGGGGGGTTCCGCGGGGGGATCCTGATCCCCCGGCTTTTATCCCAGTGGGGCTGAAGCCCGGATTCACTCCGGGCGTCCCCAGGCCCAGCAGTTATGACCCCAGACTGCCTCTATGCCAAAGGGGGGTTCCGCGGGGGGATCCTGATCCCCCCGCGCTGTTATGGATAGATTCCGCGGACAGTCGTCGCGTTGGCCACGCGCTGGACCGCGAGGGCGTACGCCGCGGCGCGCATGTCGATCCGCTTGTTCACCGAGGTGTGGAGGATTTCGTAAAAGGCCCGGGTGATCACGTGGTGGAGCTTGGTGTTGATCTCCTCTTCCTCCCAGAAGAAGGCCTGCAGGTCCTGCACCCATTCGAAATAGGACACGACCACCCCGCCCGCGTTGGCGATGATGTCGGGGACCAGAAAGATTCCGCGATCGTGCAGGATGGGGTCGGCTTCGGGCGTCACCGCCGCGTTCGCCCCCTCCGTGATCAGTCGAGCCCTGATACGGCCGGCGTTCTGCTCGGTGATCACGTCCTGCACCGCGGCCGGCACCAGCACCGTCACCGGCAGCTCGAGCAGCTCGGCATTGGTCACCGCGTCCGCCTTCTTGAAACCACCCACGCCTCCACGGACCTGGCGATGCTCGTCGAGGGCCGCCAGGTCGAGGCCTTTCGGGTTGTACACGCCTCCCTTCGAGTCGCTGACCGCGACGATGCTCAGACCCGCCTCAGACAGAAGACGCGTGGCCGAGCGGCCGACCTGGCCGTAGCCCTGCACGGCGACCGTCGGAGTCTCCTCATCGATGTGCAGGTATTTGAGGGCTTCGAGAGTGAGGTAGGTCGCACCGCGGCCGGGCGCTTCGGTGCGTCCCTCCGAGCCCCCGACATCCACCGGTTTGCCCGTGACCGAGGCCGTGACCGAATGGCCCTGGTGCATCGAGATCGTATCCATGATCCAGGCCATCACCTGGGGGTTGGTGCCCATGTCGGGCGCTGGGATGTCCTTCTCCGGGCCGATGAGGATGGAGATCTCTGTCGCGTAGCGCCGGGTGAGGTGCTCCAGCTCGTTCTGGCTCAACCTGTACGGGTCGACCGCCACCGCGCCCTTCGAGCCGCCATACGGGATGCCGACCGCCGCGCACTTCCAGGTCATCAGCATGGCCAGTGCCTTGACGAGGTCGAGGTCGACGTCCGGGTGGTAGCGGATGCCGCCTTTGGCGGGACCGCGGCTGATGTTGTGCTGCACGCGCCAACCCGTGAACACGTGGACAGACCCGTCGTCCATCCGGACGGGGAAATGCACCGTCAGCTCGCGTTTCACCTCGCGGAGGCCTTGACGCGCGTCGTCGGAAAGGCCGATCACGTCCGCCGCGGCATCGAAACGCCGCTGCGCGGTTTGAAACGCGGAAGCGCGTGTTTCCACCGCCATCTTCGCGATTCCCGATAGTAACGCCGGGTCCCCCTCGCTGCCGGAGAATTGCATCAGATGTCCCCCCGGCACCTCGGCAGCGCCGTCCTGGTCGCCATCGTCGCCCTGGCGACGGGCTTCGTCCTGGCCGGCCAGATCAAGGCGCAGCTCCTGACGCCTTCGAACCAGCTCGCGCGCTATCAGGCGCTGGTGCGGAGCGTGCAGGAGCTGGAGGTGACCAATGCCGACTCCCGGCGCCAGATCGCCGCGCTGAGGGGCCAGATCGACACGCTGGAATCGGACGCCGCCGCTCGCTCTGCCCAGACGCAGGCATTGCGCAACCAGGTCAGCGACCTGCGCACCCACGCGGGGCTCGTCGCCGTCCGCGGTCCCGGGGTCGAGGTGGACCTGCGCAATGGCTTTCCGGGTCCGGACACCGGGGGCCAGACCGGCTACCTGATCAACTTCCAGGACGTGCAGGATGTCGTCTACCTGCTGTTCGCCCAGGGTGCGGAGGGCATCGCCGTCAACGACCGGCGGATCACTCCGCTCACCGCGTTCTCCGGTTCTGCGGGCGAGGTCGTGATCGACCAGGGGCCACCGCAGTCGTCACCGATAAAGATCACCGCCGTCGGCGATCGCAACAAGATGGTGGCGGCGCTGGACGACCCATCGGCGCTGCCCGGCATCAGGGCGCGACAGATCCAGTTCCAGCTCCACCTGACCTTCCAGGGAAGCCCCGACCTCGCGTTACCCCCGTACGACTCGAGCCTCCAGATCACGCATGTCAGCCCGGCCTAGGTCCAGCGGTCGCCGACCGAGCCGCGGGCGCGGCGTCAGCGTGTGGCTGATCGCGCTCCTGGTTGCTTTGGTCGCCACGATTCAGCTCCGCAGCGAGGCTGAGGTGCAGCGCAGCCTGGTCGGGACCGACGCCACCTCCCTCGCGTTCCTCATCGACGACCTGCATCGGGCCAACGACTCCCTGGATGCTGAGAAGGCAGATCTCACGAGCCTCCGCGCGCGGCTTCAGTCGGGCCAGAGCGGCGCCGCCGACCAGGTGTTGCAAAGCGAGGCGGACAGGCTTCGCGCCATCGAAGGGCTGATTGCCGTGCACGGGCCGGGCATCGTGATGGAAATCGACGCAAGCGGACTCACCGCGCTCGACCTGCAGGACGCGCTGAACAACCTTGCGGCTGGCGGAGCCGAAGCAACTGACGTCAACGGCCATCGTCTGGTCATGGGGGTGCCGATTTATCAGACGAGCGATGGAGTCGCGATCGATGGCGTGACGGTTTCCCCTCCGTGGACGATCTCGGTGATCGGCGACCCCAACCGGCTCGGCCTGATCGCAGACCTCATGGCGCAGCAGCTGCGCGCGGACCGGCGGGTGCGGCAGGCGACCTATCGGGTCGAGGCTGACGTCGTGATCCGCTCAGTTGTCAGCGCGAAGCCTTTCGTCTACGCGATCCCGTCGTAGCGCCGTTCGCCTTCCGGATCTGGAGCGCCAGCTTGTCCAGCCGATCGTTGATGCGATCTATGTCGCGGCGTGTCGGCATGCGCAGCCGCCTGAGCGCTCGCTCGATGGCGTCATCGGCCATCGTCTCGAGACCTTCGCGGCGCCGTTCCACCTGGTGGCGCAGGTCAGACGGGACGTTGAGCGTCTTTTTCACGTAATCGAGCAGAGCCTGCCCACGATCATGGAGCATCTCACCGCCGGCATCGACGAGCCGCGCGGGCCCGCGTTTCTCTTCCGACAGCACGATCTGTGAAAGCGTGACGTGAGTCAGGTCGTTGCCGTTGTCGCGGTCCACGACCTTGATCTCATGGCCATCGCGCACCAGCTGCGCAATTCCGTCCAGCGTGATGTAGCGGCTGGCGCGAGTGTCGTAGAGCTTGCGGTTTGCGTACTTCTTGATAAGGTGTCGTTCGGGGGCTGTTGTCACGCGAGCGCAATTCTAACGCGGTGCGTTAGACCCTCTTTGCAGGCATTTTCATGGAGGTGGTGATGGCAAAACGAAAGCGCACGTCACGGCGATCCGGTCTTGTCGGACGAGCGGTCAGCGCGGGCCGGCGAGCACTGAAGGAGGCGGAAAGCCGCGTCCCGCCTGACTTGCGACGCCAGGTCGAGCGACGGATGAAAGACGCGGACAAGACCGCGCGAGCGGCGATCAAGACGTTGCAGACCCAGGCCAAGCGCGCGAGCACGCGTGCCGACGTGAACAGCGTGCTGAAGCGCATCGACAACCTGACCAAGCAGGCAAGGCAGATCGCCAGAGGCACGAGCTCCCGCGCGGCGACGACGCGGCGCCGAGCCGCGACCACCACCAAGCGGGCCGCGACTCGGACGAAGAAGGCCACTACTACGACCAAGCGGAGGGTGACGAGTCGCCGGAGCACGCCTCGCGCGTCATCGGGCGCCGCGACGGCTGCTCGGACCACAAAGCCTCGGCGCCGGGCGACGACCAGGCGCCCACCCGCGGCCGGGACCACGATGGGCGGCATGCCGGAGATGGGCAACCCGCCGATGGAGCCGGAGACCGGCATGATCGGGTCGGGCG
>Ga0209160_1001772_pt1 | contig 18177 bp, 10 predicted proteins | sample GraSoiAngelo_153_FD_186167 | JGI IMG/M metagenome (GOLD analysis project Ga0209160, IMG submission 186167) | Grasslands soil microbial communities from the Angelo Coastal Reserve, California, USA - 14_1009_12_40cm (SPAdes) (version 2) | ecosystem: Environmental > Terrestrial > Soil > Grasslands ... | reverse complement strand
ACTTTCACCGATGTCACCGTCAAAGGAGGCGTAAGTAATGCCGATCGCTGGGGTACCAGCGCCGCCTTTGGCGATTACGACAATGATGGCTACCTCGACCTGTATGTCGCGAACTATGTGGACGTCGATCTGAAACATTTGCCGGAACTGGGCAGCGGCCCATTTTGTCAGTACCGCGGAATCCCGGTCTCCTGCGGTCCCCGTGGCCTGAAAGGTTCGCGAGATCGTCTCTACCACAACAATGGAGATGGCACTTTCAGCGACGTCACCGAAAAGCTGAACATTGATTCGGGCAGCTATTACGGTCTAGGCGTGCTTTGGCTGGACTACGACAAAGATGGCTGTCTCGACTTGTACGTAGCCAACGATTCGTCCCCCAGCCTGCTTTACCACAACGACTGCAAAGGCGGTTTTGGTGAAGTGGGCGCCCAGGCTGGAGTGGCTTACAGTGCGGACGGCCGTGAACAGGCCGGCATGGGCATCGATTCCGCTGACTATGACAATGACGGGTGGCCGGACATCGTCAAAACCAATTTTTCTGACGATGCTAACAATCTCTACCACAATGACCACAACGGCGAGTTCACCGACATGGCGGGGCCCGCGGGAATTGGTCCCGTCAGCATTCCCTTCCTGGGGTTCGGCGCGAAATTCTTTGATTTCGATAACGATGGATGGAAAGACATCTTCATCGCCAACGGTCACGTTAATCCGCAAGTGGACAAGCACACCTTTGGTGTGACCTACGCCGAGCGGCCATTGCTATTTCACAATCTGAAGACTGGAAAATTTGAAGAGATTGGATCGCACAGTGGCACAGCGCTCGCGCGGCGCTACGCCGCCCGGGGAACTGCGGTCGCCGATTTTCTTAATAACGGCAGGCAAGACGTCATCATGACCGTCCTCGATGGTTCCCCGGTGTTACTCCGCAACCAGACTCCGGCAGCGGGTCATTGGCTATGCATTAAGACTATTGGCAAGCGTTCTAATCGTGACGGATTCGGCGCGCGAGTCGAAATTAAGGCTGGCGGCCTGACGCAATACGACGAAGTGCGTGCGAACAGCAGCTTTGAGTCGGCCAGCGATCCTCGATTGCACTTCGGCCTGGATAACGCCACACGGGTGGATTCGATCGTGGTGCGGTGGCCTTCCGGCAAGGTAGACACAGTCGAGAACGAGGACGCGGATCAGGAACTCGTTATCGAAGAGGAGCGGGGTATCACTGCCCGTCATACCGGCGCTCACCGGTTGCCGCAGCGCCATTCGAGATAAGTTTCGTCAGCGGACTGCCCATCTTCTAACCCATTTACCAATCGGGAATAGTGGGACGGGACCTCCTGGCTGCCTTCCAAATAGTGGAGCTAGAGATCGGCTACGCCTCCGTTTCTCCATATAGAACAGGGCTTCCTTCACACTAACTTGTTGAGTCCGCAAGGCTACCGTTTTGGCGAGCAAAGTGCCGAGGTTGTTGCGAGTGTTCTTAGCCCGTTGTGAGCCATGCGTGAGCCTATGTTAAGTCGCTGTTCCGTTTGGAATAAGTCTGATAAATCAGTTAGATAGCTTGACAAGCGAGGTGTCGGACGGGCACAATGCTTCGCGCTTCACCTTGGTCAGTGACGTGAATTTCATAATGTTGCAGCAGTCAGGCATAAAAACATTTCCGTGGCACACAAAAATCCCACAGCTCTTGAGGGGGTAGGTGAATGAAAAAGTTGCAGTTCTGCCTCGTTTTCCTGTCTTTGCTGCTGGCGTTTAGCGCGGTAGCGCAAGTTCAGAACGGCCAGTTCACTGGCGTCGTGACGGATCCATCCGGCGCGGCTATTCCCAATGCTAAGGTGACAGTCATTAATCCGAGTACGAACCTTTCTGTGAGCGCGGTGACGAACCAGAGCGGCGTATTCACCGTAAAGGAGCTACCGCCCGCAAATTACAAGATCTCCGTCGAGGCCCCGGGATTTAAGAGTGCCAGCAACAACAACGTAACGCTAAACGCAGGCACCATCGCGCACGTTGATTTCAAAATGCAGCTTGGCGAGGCCAAGGAAGTGGTTGAAGTCACAGGCGAAGCCGCGGCTGTGAATGTGGAAGATTCCAAGTTGGCTTCCACGGTTACGTCGACGCAAATCGCTAATCTTCCGCTGAACGGGCGCAATGTGTACGACCTGATGCAGATGGCCCCCGGCGCCGTCAACGTCACCGGGGTGGATTTCGAAAACGGCCACAACACCGTCGTGAATGGACTGCGTGAGGATTTCAACGGATTCTTAATCAACGGAGTCTCGAACAAAGGTCTGAGCGGCGGTAATGTCAATACGCCGATCCAGGACACGGTTCAGGAATTTCAGCAGTTGCAACTGAACATGTCGGCACAGTACGGCAATAGCGCCGGCACGATCAATAACCTGGTGACCAAATCTGGTACCAACAGCTTTCACGGCAGCGCCTGGGAGTACATCCGCAACGACGTCTTTGATGCGAACGAGTTCTTCCTGAACCAGATTCCCGACCCGCGCAAAGATCCAAATGGCACCCTTTGCCCTGCCGGCGATACTTCAAAATGCTTCAAGCCCGCATTGCGGTTTAACCAGTTCGGCGGCACCGTTGGCGGACCGATTGTGAAGGACAAGCTGTTCTTTTTTGCCTCCTATCAAGGCGACCGGTTTACCACCGTCGGGACTCCCCAGACCATACTGGTTGAGTCGCCTGAGTTTCGGCAGGCGGTAATTTCCGCATTTCCAAATTCGACCGCCGCTTTGCTGTACCAGAACTTTGTCCCGAATTTGCCAGGTACGAATTTCATTTCGCTTAACGGCTACACTGGCGGCGACTTCACTTTTTACCTATGCCCCCAGGACACTTCTTTTGATACGAATCCCGCACATGCGGCTGCCGCCGCCGCTCTGGCGGCAAAGTTCCAAAGCTTTCTTGGAGTTACAGCGACCGACATTACCAATGCGACCGGTACGTGCAGCCTTACGGCGCAGCCAGGGCTCGTCAATCGTGATGCGCCGTTCCAGGGCAGCAGCGTATCGATCTTCAAGTCGCAAACCGGAAGCTTGGGAAATGGCAACTTGTTCAACGGAAATGAAGCCTCCTTCCGTTTGGACTACACCCCGCGCTCCAGCGATCGCTTCTACGCTCAGTACAACTATTTCAGAAGCTCAGACCAGTTTGGCCCCTGCGACGCTGCCTGCACCCGTGGCTTTACAAACCCGGCTCATAGCTTGTTCCCCGGTGGGCAATTTAGTTGGGTGCACACCTTCTCACCGACGATCCTGAACGAAGTCCGGGTCGGCTACCAGCAGAACACCACCTTGATTAACGTCGGCATACCGGGCGTACCGCAGATCGGTGGCGGAGGGGTCTTTGACGATGGCACGGCTGGATTTGGATCCTATTCCGGGTATCCCCAGTTCTTCAAGGAGCACATCTACACCTACTCGGACATGGTCTCGATCAGCCACGGGAACCACAACATGAAGATCGGAGCGGACTTCCGCAGAAACATCGAGAGCAGCGAGTTCAGCGTGGCTCGCCCGTCGTATGAGTTTTTCGATCCCTTATTCTTCGCCGCTGATGCCCCGGCGGAAGAAGATGCTGGGGTAAATCCAGGGATTTGCAGCCCTCCTTGCAGCAGTTTTAATCAAAATCCTGTTCCGGCACTCCAGAGCAATGTTCGGCACTGGCGGAATTTGGAGTTCGGCGCTTACTTCCAGGATGATTGGAAGGTCAGCCGGAAGCTCACCCTTAATCTCGGTATCCGCTATGACCTGTTCACTCGTCACCACGAATTGAACGATTTGGCGACTACGTTCATCCCAGGACCGGGCAGCAATCTTCTGGACCAGGTGATCAACGCGAACAATCCGGCAAATTGCCCAGCGAGTTTTACGGCCACGCAGATAGCCCAGCTAGCGCAACTGAAAGGTGTGTGCGGTCCGGGTGGCTTCGCACCTGCCCCATCACTAGGCAAGGGTGACCACAACAACTTCGGTCCCCGTGTCGGCTTCGCCTATGACGTATTCGGGGACGGCAAGACGGCCATTCGTGGTGGTTTCGGTGTGTCATACGAGGGCACACTGTACAATCCGCTCTCGAACTCACGATGGAACCTTCCCTACTACTCCTTTAACTTCGTCGATAACTTCCTGAATGGCGATGTGAACGAGCTGGTTTACGGACCCACTAACTGTACCGGGGCAGGCTGCACACCCAGCGGTGCTACGCCCACCTTCAGCGGACCTCCAACCAACCCCGGACAGGGAGTCGGAGCGCAAGCTACCGGTAACTTGACTGGTTGGGCTCCGTTTAGCCCAAATTTGGCGATCCTGACGGGAATCGTTCTTCCCGAAGGCATCCGCGATCCCTACGTTTACAACTATTATCTGGGCGTGCAGCGAGAACTTCCATGGAAGCTGGTGTTGGAAGCCAATTATGTCGGTGATGTTGGTCACAAGCTGTTTCGTGCGGAAAACATCAATCGCCATCCCGGATCGGTACTACCGGTCGGCTCGGTCATAACCGACAATTTCGGCCGCACTTGGGATGGCAATGGCGGGTTCGCGAACAACGACTACGGCAACCTGCGCAACTGGCGCAACGTCGTCAACTCGAACTACAACTCGCTTCAGGTGGCAGTCAAGAAGCAAGTTAGCCACGGCCTTCTGTTCAATGTGAACTACACTTACAGCCACACAATCGATAATGGATCGACGTGGCACAGCGGCGCGACCACCGCCAACGGTCCAGCGGCGGGTGAAGGTTTTACGACCGACTTCACGCTGCCAGGGCTGGATCGCGGCAACTCTCTGTTCGATATTCGCCATCGCGTGGTTCTGAACTACGTTTGGCAACTACCCGGTCAGAACCTGCACGGCATTCTCGGTGCAGTGGTAGGAGGTTGGTCCTACAGCGGCGTCTGGTCGTTCCAGAAGGGTGCACACTGGGAGCCCTTCCGCGGCGGTGCCGCCAGGCTGCGTGAGATTTCCGACCCCTCGACTTCCTGCACGGCAACCGACGTGAACACTGGAAACTGTCAGGATTTGCGTGGGGATTTCAACGTCGATCACGGACGCAATGACCGGCCTGACTCAACAGTATCAAACTTCGACCCCAGTCGCGCGTCATGGGCAAAGGGCTGGTGCCCCGGATTTTCGGGGACTGCCAGTGCATTCGAAGGCGATTGCGCTTCCCTTGGTGGCGTGCCCAGTCAAGCTGGCCTACCAGTCTTCTCAACTCCGTGCCTCGGTTGCGCTAGTAACCTCGGGCGCAACACCTTCGTCGGGCCGGGGTTGTGGCAGGCCGACATGACCCTTGCCAAGACTTTCAAGTTCACCGAGCGAGTGAACTTGAAGTTCGAGGCGCAAGGCTTCAATGTGTTCAATCACACCAATTTCCTGATCGCGACCGGCGGCGGGCTCGGCCACAACGACCTGCGCGACGGATTGTTTGGCCAGGCTGGCGGTACGTTGAACGCACGTAATCTGCAGTTTGGACTGAAGTTGACCTTCTAACAAACCTCAGTTTGCAGGGGCTTGTCCTCGTCTGTGAGGACAAGCCCCGTTCTCTTGCAGTACGCCATGAAGCGCTTTGGGATCCTCGCCTGCGTCAGATTTCTCCTCGTCGCAGCCGGCTCCCTGCATGCCCAGCAATTCGGCAACATTGTTGGCGAACTGCACGTCATTCGGGGCGATTTCCCTGGCCGGATTCTTATTGAGCTTCAGTTACATGGCGCCCCTATTGCAAGCCAGTACACCGACGAACAGGGAAAATTTGCGTTCGGTTCTCTGACCAACAACCTGTATCACGTGGTGGTTCGCGATGAGCACTTCGATCCCGTCGATCAGACGGCAATTCTTGACGTTTCGATCACCGCAGTCACTATGGTGCAGATAAACCTGATGCCGCGTCCACCGACTCGCCAGGACAGCCTGCCGGCCCAGAGGGGTAGCAATCCGTTTATGGTTGATACGGAGCAGTACCGGCGCAGCTTTCCCAAGAAGGCGCTAAAGGAATTTGATAAAGGACTGGAATCAGATCGAGAAGGTAAACGCGACGATGCCATCCGCCATTACGAAAAGGCACTAAGCCTCGCGCCCGATTTTTATCCCGCCCACAATAATCTCGGCTCCGACTATCTCAGCAGATCGGATTTCAAGGCGGCGCAGGCCCAGTTTGAAGAAGCTATCAAGCTCAACCAGAGTGACCCTCAAGCCCACCTGAATTTGGGCAATCTCAATCTCATGACGAAGAACTATGACGATGCGCTGCAGAACGTGCAGGAAGGCCTGAGAAGACGGCCGAACTCGGCATTGGGGCAATTTCTCCTCGGATCAATCTACGAGCGGCTGAGAAAATTGCCGGAGGCGGAACGCGCGCTTCGCACCGCACTATCCATTGATCCGGCAATGTCGCGAGTTCGCCTGGAGCTCGTGAACCTTTACCTGGCGCAAAAGGATAGGCTGAAAGCCACTAGTGAGCTGAAGGCATTTCTGCAAAATGCCCCCGACGATCCACTAGTTCCTAAAGCCAAGGAACTGCTGAACAAACTCGAGGCCACGCGTTAGGCGGGTATGCTGATGAGGACGAGCTCTCTTTACCTGGGTACGAATCGGCAGAATTTGTCCTGTAGATTGCACGCGGTGCGATACTCCTGTTCGGCATCTTTAATACGGCGCAGCCGCTGATAAGCATAAGCCAGGTTCAGGTGCGCCTCTGCAAGGCTTGGCTCAAGTTTTAACGCTTGGTGAAATGTCTCCACCGCTTTCTTCAACTGGCCGGTTTGGGTATAACAAATTCCCAAGAAATTGAAGATATGAGAATCCTTGACGCCCAACTCGACCGACTTCGCCAAGTGCTTTACCGCTTCCAGATAGTTCTTTTGATGAAACTCAAGCATGCCGAAATCCCGTTGTAGAAGACCAAAATTGGGCTGTATGGACGCGGCTTTAGTGAAGTCACGCTCGGCGGCAGCGCCATCAGACTTCGCTTCGATCAAACCCAATTCGTACCACGCTCGATAATTCTGTGGATTGTAGTGCAGCGCCTTGTCAATCCATTGTCGAGCTTCCACGGGATTGCCCAACCCGATCAGGGCGTGGGCCAATCCTGTCATTGCCTGATCGAAATTAGCATTCAATTCCAGGCAGCGGCGAAACTGCGTTGCAGCTTCCTCCCATTTCTGCTGCCGTATAGCCGCTTGTCCTAACATGAACGGAATGGCATACAACTGCGGCTCTTGCTGTGCCACCTTCGCCAGCAATTGCTGGCCGCTGTCAAAGTCACCTGACTGAAAGGCATCCTGCGCCTTCAAGATATTGCTGAATTCCGAAATCTTGGTTTTTGGATCGGCGAGACCCGCCGCCAGGGCTTGCGCCGATACAGGCGACCTGTAGGGCAGGTAACCCAGAGCGCGCAGTTTCTCGGCTGTGCCGGGGTTCAACTTAGACCCCTGTGCTTGGCCTGGAGTAGTCGGATTTTTCTTCAGAACAGCCTGCAGCTTGTCTTTGAGAACGGCGACCGTGGCGCTTTGTTGAGGTGCGACATTGTTCTTTTCTGCCGGATCAGACGTAAGGTCGTAAAGCTCTGGGATTGGAGCGTCAATGTAATGATAGTGGCTGGTTTCGATCGCATGCAGTGGACTCCATCCGAATGAGCTGAAAGGGTAAAACGTTTCGCTGTAAGCCATACCTTCGCTGTCGTTCGTGGCGCTGAAGACGCTTTGTGCTTGGAACTGCTTCTCAATCACATCCTTCAGTCCGGCAAGACGGAGGAGGGTGGCTGCAACCGCTACGGTCTCTACAGGTTTTGATACGCGCGTTGGCCGAATCCCGCTCCCCACAATGGGTTTCACGATAAAAGGAATACGGACAGTCGAGTTATAAACAAAAAAGCCGTGCTCATCTTCCCCATGCTCGCCCAACGATTCGCCGTGATCGCTGAGAAACACGATTGCAGTGCGATCGTACAAATTGCTTTGCTTTAACCACCTGACGAGACGTGCGAGTTCGTGGTCGGCGTAAGCAATTTCGCCGTCGTAGGGATGATCGCGGTACTGCGAACCATATGGTTCCGGAGGATCATAAGGACTGTGCGGATCGTATAAGTGCAGCCAGAAGAAAAAAGGCCGATGGACGTTTTTGATCCAGGTTAGTGCATGACTGACGCTCTCTTCGGCTCTGCGATCCACTAACCCGATTTCCTTTTGCTGAAACGTTGCTGAAGAAAAAGCATCGTCATAGAAGTCGAACCCGCGCGCCAGCCCCCAGCTTCGGTCCAGCACAAAGGCGCTGACTACCGCTCCCGTAGCATACCCCTGTTGCTTGAATGCCTGCGCGACCGAACGAAATCTCGGAGCCAGAGGCTGGCCGGTAAAATCCTGCACGCCATTCTGGAATGGATACGTGCCCGTCAATATAGCGGCGTGAGAAGGCCAGGTAAGGGGCACCTGCGAAATCGCACGATCAAACACAACCCCATCACGGGCAAGAGCATCGAGGGTAGGAGTTTGAGCACTGCTCGCGCCATAGCAGCCGAGGTGATCGGCGCGAACGGTGTCCATAGTGATCAAAATGACGTTCGGCCTAGGCTTCGGTACTGCGGAAGCCGCAAACGGGATGCAAACCAGCAGTGAAAACAAAGCCCCGAGCTGAACAAATCTTCTCAATGTGAATGTCCGGATCTATTGCGGTTGAGCCTGCCTCGCTTTCCGCATCTCCTGCTCGGCCTCGCCGGTCAAGCCTTTCGCGGTTAACGCTCTAGCCAGGGCCACATGAGTACCGGCATCATCCGGTACCAGCTCGGCTGCTTTCCGCAGTTCCGCCACGGCCTCGTCAACCTGCCCTTCGGAAAGCAATAGCTCACCTAGCGCGCGATGGCCTGGGGCATAGGCGTCGGCAATACTCACCGACTGCCGGAATGCCGCGGCAGCTTCGCCGGTCATCTTTTTCTCTAAATAACTCTGCCCCAGATCATAAGCGGCAGTGAAATTGGTAGAATCCAACTCGAGGGTGCGCTTGAAAGTCGTAATCGCGTCATCAAACTGGCCGGTTCGGGCGTATGCCAGCCCCAAATGGAAAGCCGCAAGCGCGTAATCAGGGCTGAGTTTCACAACTTTGCGAAATTGCTCGACCGAGTTCTGGTAATCGCGCATGCGGTAAAAATTCAACCCCAGCAAATAGTGAACGGCTACGGAATCGGGCTCTGTCTTGAGCGCGGAATTCAGCTTCTCAATCGATTGCGCATACTCGCCGTGTTGGCTTTCGGCAATGGCATCTGAAATCAGTTCGTAGACCTGAATGCGATCTTTGGGATCAGGCAATTCACGATTGCTGATGGTTGGATTGCCTCCCCCAGAGAAACCGGCGTATCCCAATGATTTCAGCCGTTCCATCAACGCCGGGTCGAGTCCGGTTTTCTGCGCCATCTCTTGTCCCGAGCTGTACTTGCGGATCAGCTCTGCCAGCTTCGCTTGCATTTCCTCTCCCACAGCCTTTTTTTGCGGAAGCAGATTTTGAGTTTCGCCGGGATCCTTGCTCAGATCGTAAAGTTCGGGTTTGGGAGCATCTATAAAGTGGTACTTGTCGGTCTCGATTCCGCGCAACTCGCTCCAATTGAAGTGAAGTCTAGGGAGAAAAGTCTCGGCATACAAGCTGCCTGGTTCGTTTGATTGTTTCCCATCTATCAGCGGCAGAAAGCTGCGTCCCTGAACTTGTGATGGAATATCCAACTTCAAGATGTGCAAGACTGTGGGCATGATGTCGGTCAGGCTCACCCGGGTCGCGACTTGCGTGGCCATGGTCCCGTGCGGCAGCTTGACAATCAGCGGTACCTGCAAGGTTGCGTTGTAGATGAAGAAGCCGTGAGTTTTCTCTCCGTGCTCACCCAGGCTTTCGCCATGATCTCCGCTGAGAACGACGAGCGTGTTTTGGTACAACCCTTTTTCTTTGAGGAACCGCAGCAGACGTCCAACTTGCGCGTCGGCGAAAGCGATCTCGCCATCGTATGGCCGCGATGCGTACTCCTGGCTATATGGCGGCGGCGGACGGTAGGGATAATGCGGGTCGTACAGGTGCATCCACAGGAAAAACTTCTTTTGATAATTCTTGCTCAGCCAGTCCAGCGCCACATCGGCTACGACATTGCCAGGGCGCTCCATCTCGTCGAGATTAGTTTCCAGCAAACGATTGAAATCGAAATGGTCATAATAAAAATCGAAACCGTGATTCAGACCGAAGCGTGAATCCAGCACCGCCGAACCGATTATCGCAGCGGTGCTGTAAGCATGCTCTTTTAATGCTGATGCCAGAGTGGGCTGCTGGGGATTGAGTTTGTTGGCGCTGAAGTCGTGGATGCCACTCAGCATCGGATAGCTGCCGGTGAAAATGGCGGTGTGCGCGGGCAAGGTAACCGGCACGGGAGTATAGGCACGTTCGAAACGCACGCCGTCCGCGGCAAGCGCATCAATGTTCGGGGTACGAATATGTTTGTATCCGTAGCAGCCCAGGTGATCGGCTCGTAAGGTGTCAATGGTGACGATCACCACGTTGGTGGTAGGATTCCCAGCCGCGAACGTCGGCGGCAATACGAGGAAGCAGGCGATCAGCAGGACTAAGGCTCGTAGGGAGGAGGACATGAAGTATGAAAATTATATCCCAGCGCTCTCCTCAGCTTGCGGCATTGGAAAGTCCAGGCAGACGGCTGTGCTAGGCTAAATTGCTGGTTGTTAGGTTTGATGCCGATGACTGCCCGCAAAATCATCCTATGCCTCGTCCTGCTTAGTAGCGGGGCTCTCGCCAGTACTTCTGCGCCTGAAGCAACGTCGCAACCCGACGTTTTTCTTATAACTATCGACACCCTACGGGCCGACCATGTCCATTGCTACGGTTACGATCATGTGCAGACGCCAGCTCTCGACGGTCTGGCCAGGAACGGGATTCGCTTCTCGCACGCTTTCACCCCAAGCCCTATCACCAACACGTCGCACACTACAATCCTGACCGGACTGCTACCCAGCGTTCACGGAGTGACCGACTTTGCGATTCCCCTGGCTCCGATCCACCCCACGTGGGCCGAATTGTTAAAGAAGAGGGGCTACCACACGGCTGCGTTCATCGGCGCAGTCATCCTTGACAGCAGGACTTTGGCCCCCGGCCTTGGTCGGGGATTCGATTTCTACGATAACTTCCCTAAACGTCCCAAGACCAAATCGCGTTGGGGACGGGTGGAGCGCCGCGGCATGTACGTTGTCCAGCATGCCGAGACCTGGCTCGCTGCACATCGAACCGGACCGCATTTTGTCTGGGTCCATCTCTACGACCCGCATGATCCATACGAGCCTCCACCGCCCTATTCGCAACTTTACAAGGACCATCTTTACGACGGAGAGATCGCATACGCCGATTCCGCGCTCGCCAATTTTGTAAATTATCTAAAGCAACGAGGCTGGTATGAAAACTCGTTGATCATTGTTGTTGGGGATCATGGCGAGGGTCTCGGCGAGCACCACGAGGAGACCCATGGAATCTTCCTGTACGATTCCACTACGCACGTCCCGCTCATTCTGAAACTCCCGGCGCAGCGCGCGGCCGCGAAAGTCGTGGATGCACAAGTGCGAACCACGGATATTTTGCCGACCGTGCTGGACCTGCTCGCGGTGACACCTCCCGCGCAGCTTGATGGAGCATCCCTGAAACCTTACTTCGTAAGTGCGAACAGCGCGCAGCGCACGGCTTTCGCAGAAACTGATTATCCTTTGCGTTTTGGTTGGGCCCCCCTGCGGTCCGTACGCACACCAGAGTTCAAGTTTATCGAAGCGCCCCGTCCCGAGCTTTACAGCCTGCAATCCGATCCGCGAGAGGTCACTAATCTCTACCAGCCGTGGGACCCAAAAGTGCAAAAGTTTCGGGGCATGCTAGCCGACTTGCGATCGAAGCTGCCTCCCCCTACACCTTCCGCTGGGACAGTGGGGCAGGGCACGGTCAATGAACTGCGCGCGCTGGGCTATCTCGGTCCGTCCGATGCCGGCAGTTCAACCAACGTACCCGAGCCTTCGCTGCTGCCCGATCCTAAGGACAAAGTTGAAGAGCAGAATCTGCTGCACAGGGCCATGATCGCGTCTGAGGACAACCGTCCCGCTGAGGCGCGTAACGCGCTGGAGAAAGTTCTGCAACTCAATCCCAAGTCACCTACCGCATTGCTGCAACTCGGAGAGCTTGAGTTTCAATCAGGTGAATACACGAAGGCGGCGGAACACTTAGGACGAGCGCGTGAGATTCGTCCCGACGATGCTACTGCGGCCTACTATCAAGGTCAGGCGTTAGAGAAGATAGGCAATCTGCCGGCCGCTCGGGACGCTCTCGAGGCCAGCTTGAAGCTGAGTCCCGGGCAGTTCCCCGCCAGGTTATTGTTGGGCGAAGTCTATTTGCGGCTTAAAGACGGCAAGGCGGCGGAAGACCAGTTCGAAGCAGCGTTGCTCCTGCAGTCAAATAGCGTCGAGGCCAAGCTGGATCTCGCCAGAGCCCTGATCGCATCCGGGAACTACGCGGACACGGTCCAGCAACTCGAATTACTAACCCAGTCGCAGCCTAAGAACGCGGAAGGTTTTGAACTGCTGTCACAGGCGTATTCCGCTCTAGGCAAGAAAACGGAAGCGAAGGTGGCGGAGAGTCGCGCCAAGCAACTGCGAGGGGTGCCTAAGAAATTGCACTAATGCGTGACCAGGATGTGCCCAGAGTTCTGATCTGGACCCGCCGGTTCGATGCCCTCAGCTCATTTTCTGCGGCTCTCTTTTGCAATTCTTTCAATTTGGCCGAGGTGGTTCAAGTCGTGTCCCGCGAACATTCGTACGATATGCGAGATGGTTTCTTTTCCCCGCTCCTGATGCATTCCGTAGTTCTCCCACAGATTCTTAGGCACGGACTGCAAGAGCTTCAGGTTGTTCTCCCGCAACACGCGGAACATTTCTAGAGAAGTTTTAGCATCGCGACGCGAGTAGCCCAGCGTTTCCGCCCATGCCTCCTGGTCAAAAGGTTGGAGCGACGTGCCGTTATTGGCGAGAACTGAACGCATGCGCCAACCGCCCACCAGTTCTGCATCGGCTAAGTGTGCCATGATTTGAGCGATTGACCACTTCCCTGGTGCTGGTTGCCGTGCCAACTGCCTCTTGCTTAAGGGCTTGGTCAGCCTCTGTAGTTTCTTTGCCGTTTCCTTCTGGATACGAAGTGGATCTTTGCCATTCACGTAGCCCAGCATGCGCTGGGTGTACTGCTGCGGAGTCTCTTGCATGTTCTGCCTCCTGTGACATAACTGGTTGCAAGTTGCGGACTGATCGCCAAATAAAAGAGCGCCCGCATGGAGCGCTCCTGAAATCAGGTACTAAGTATCGTTATTGAAGCAAGCTACTTTTGCAATGCGACCTTATTCTCGGCATTCTCAAAGATCTCGCTCAGAACATGGCCGCGCATTTGTTTGGGCTGCTCAATTCCATAAACATGAAGGATCGTTGGAGCGACGTCGTACACCGTCGCTTCAAAGCCCATCAGGCGTAAATCGTGCTTTATCCCCGGGCCCATGGCAAAAAACGAACCGGGTACATCATCTCCATCCGCGAAGTCATGCTTCGCGATCACCGGCGTGGTCTTTTCGTGGTCCATGTGCGCGTGCGGATCGGTTTCTTCGAACTCGCGCAAAGGCTTGATGCCATGGTCCGACACGATGAAGAGATAGGTATTCTCGTCTACGTGTTTGAGAATGCTGCCCAGCACCTTATCGAAGCCGATGTACTGGTTGGGGAAAGCATCCGGCCGGACCGCATTGATTTTCGCGTTGTAGCCCACGTTATAAGGCGCGATGGGATAGAGCCAGTGCCCGGTGCGATCTTCGCAGGATTGAACGAACCAGGTGAAGTCGGTGGGATGGCTGGTCATCAGGTAATCGAACAGCTTGGTCTGTTGGTCGCGAATCACGTCCACCTTCTTCAGCCAGCTATCGATGACTTCGGTTTCGTGACCCTTCAATTGCTCTGCCGATGGCATGCGCTCGCAGTCGATGAAGAAGTCCCCGACATTCTTAAGCAGTTCCGCTTTGAAGGACGCGGGATAGACGGCGTCGCCGCCTTGCACTTCGCTGAGCTTCGGCGCGCACAGCACCCCGTCCTCGCAATTTTTACCGCGAGTAAGCATGCCGCTGATCATGTAGCCGTTGACAGGCATTACCGGGAATGTGGCCGGAACATTGGCCATGCCGACAGAAACGCCGTTCTTCGACAGGATCGACCAGATCGGCTCTTCTTTCAGCATGTTGGTGTTGGCAGTAATTCCGCCCACAAGAAATCCGGTGACGCCATGCTCTTCCGGCTTGGTGCTGGTAGAGATCGTCGAATAGACTCGGGGACAATTGGGGGCTGGAACGGTGCGCAATTTCCCATAGGCGCCGTTCTTGATCACCCTGGCTAAATTGGGCATTTCGCCTTTGAGCAGCAGTGGACGAATTACGTCCAACTCCATGCCGTTAACTCCGACTACCACTACTCGTGGGTTGGCCTTCGAGACACTCTGGGACTGCCCGAAAAGTGGCAATCCAAGCAGGCAGATGGCGAGCAAAATCAGCAGAAACCTTCTAGAAACCATGGGATACCTCACCTATGCTGGATGCCATAATTATACTCGTAAGGTACGCTAGCCATCGCGGTAATGTTGCTCTGCATCCTACGAACTCAGTGCTGTGCCTCCAGGCTCTCCTGGTGGGATTGGCAAGGGGCTGAACCGGGCCGCTGGTGGGTTTTCAACTTGAGTTTGGGAGGGTCAAATAGTGAAAGCGCGCACCCAAGTCTTAACTGCTTTATTAATCGTATGCGCGGGCCTTTTGCTTGCCGGGTGCCCGACGCGTACAAGCATTGCCAACATTAACCGTGATCCTGGGCGATTTGTGGGCAAGGAAGTGACCATCGCCGGACGGGTCAGCAGCTCTTTTGGAGCGCTGGGGAGCGGCATCTTTCAGATTGACGACGGCACCGGCACAATGTGGGTTTTCAGCCAGAGCTTTGGGGTGCCTGGGAATGGCGAAGCTGCTGCCACAACCGGTCGCATTGAACAAGGCTTCAGCTTCGGTGGCCGCAGCTTTGCAACTATCCTTCGGGAAACGCAACGCCGCCATTAGCCTGCCGCAACTTTTGCAGTGGAGTGGGCTTACCGATTCGACGGGGGCAGCTAAAACACCGCACTCAGAGGGTCGACTCTCGGTTGCAGTTGGCGACTGGCTGGTGGTGGCGGGAGCTTGTGGTCAGCCGAAAGCCGCGCCCATGGCTCACTCTGCAATTTCTTTCATCTTGACTTCCTGTTCGGCAGAGGAGAAATTGAACACACCAGACATTCAAAGGTTAGGAGGAATTTTGTGCCGCAAATTGCGAACGATCTAATCGACAAAGACGTGCAATTAGCGTTACAACGGTTCCGCGGAAAGGCTACAGCTCACGAAATGCTCCGCTGGATCAACCATGAGTTCCGGCGGGGATATCAACTACAGGAATTTGAGAACGCCCTGACGAAATTGGTATCGTTTCGAAATGACGTCCGCCGCACCGATACGTGACGTTAGATTGGCGCTCTTCACTGGCGGTGAAATCCTCTAGCGCTCCCCTGAGATCGATCAGGTTAGCTAAACACCTGCGTATTTTCTAAGGCGAATGCCTTATTCCAGTAACTCCTGCCGATCATAATTTACACAAAAATTACTAATTCCGGGTCTCTAAGGGTTGATCTTGAGTAGATCTATCCCTAGAATCGCCCGAACAAGTTAACTTACAACCTTTATTTCCTTCTCCACGCCGCTTCGTTCAAAAACAATCGGAGATTTTACTAATGAAGAAATACATCCTTGCGTCTCTCATTGCGATTTTGGCAACATCAGCATTCGCGGGCGTTAATGTAACCAGTCCTGGCAGTGGGACCACAGCTCAGTCACCCATCCACTACGTTGCGACAGCAACCACCAGTTGCTCAAAAGGCGTATCTGCTATGGGCATATACACCGCCCCGAATGTGCTCGCTTACACAGTGAATGGAGCGAAGCTGGACACCAATTTAACTCTGAGTCCGGGCACCTATCACACCACTGTGGAAGAATGGGACAATTGCGGAGGGGCATCCACGACCCCCATAACCGTAACGGTCAGTGGAAGTTCACTTGGCGTAGAAGTTTCAGCTCCGAGCAATAATGCTACCGTGGGTTCTCCAGTACAGTACGTGGCGACGGCAACTACCAGTTGCTCCAAGGGCATCTCGGCGATGGGTATTTACACGGCCCCCAACGTTCTCGCCTACACCGTGAATGGCGCCAGTCTGAACACGAAATTGAATCTCAGCGCCGGAACTTATAACACCACGGTCCAAGAGTGGGACAATTGCGGAGGAGCCGCCAAGACCCCGGTCACGATCACCGTGGGGTCTGGTTCCGGATCGGGCGGAAGCACTTTTGCCAACCTTCACTCGAAGAATGGCTGGACTGGATACGCGTTAGAGCCACCTTCCTACAACATTTGCGGCTCGTGTAAACCTGGCGGACCACAGACCACGTGGTCGTGGACGCAGGGGGTGAGTTCGCCTTCTTTGAGCGGAAATTCCACTAAGACCACCATCGGCGGTCAGACCGTCTACTCTGACGTGCTGTGGAACAACCATCTGATTGGGGACTTTTCCTCGCAGGGACTGCCAGATAGTAAGCACACGCTTATTCCCACTCTGCACAACTTCACTTATGACGTCTACTTTTACGTGGACAATGCGGAGGCCTCGCAAGCGCTGGAATTTGATATCAACCAGTTCTTCGGTGGCAACGGGTACATATGGGGCCATGAGTGCCGAGTTGCCGGCGGTCACACGTGGGACACTTGGGATAACGTGAATCAGCATTGGGTTTCGACTGGCATTGCCTGCAATCCGGTGAGTAAATCATGGAATCACCTAGTGATCCAGGTACAACGAACCTCCACCAACAAACTGGTATTCCAGTCGATTACGCTGAACGGTGTGACCCACAATATAAACATCACGCGCGATCACGGCTCCGCCCCTGGTTGGTATGGCGTCACCGTGAATTATCAGATTGACGGAAACTACAAGCAGCAGCCCTACACCGTATGGCTCGATAAGTTCAACTTCACCTACCGGTGAAACGACACCTTGCAAGTCGAATTTTGACTTGTGTTACCGAGGACGCGCATCTGTGGGTGCCGCGTCCTCGTTTTTCTGTTCCGGTCCTGGAAAGTACCCATCACACCTAAGTATTGGTTTCCGGCCGCACCCGGCCGCAGTTGGACCATTAAGGGCGCAAATCGCTCCCTTGACACGGCAACCGCAACGGGTATCATGGACTGCCTTCCCCGTGACATTCCCAATCCCTTGTCTGCGCCAGAAAGAGCGGATCCGAGTCGAAGCGAGGAATCGCAGACGCCGCAGCGCGACCAACCTCCTGCGGGACCACTCCTGGGTGCACCCTTGCTGGTTGTCATGGCGGCCGCCTTCGCCATAGTTCTTCCCTTTATATTTCTCGGCGTCCCCAGCGGACACGATTTCAACTTTCATTTACTTTCCTGGATGGAGGTTTTAGGCCAGTGGAAACAGGGCGTCATTTATCCGCGGTGGGCTTCATTAGCGCATTGGGGGAATGGGGAACCGAGATTTATCTTTTACCCTCCCGCGTCCTGGCTACTGGGCGCCGGGTTGGGAGCGCTACTGCCGTGGAATATTGTTCCTGGGGTGTACGTCTGGATAGCGCTGGTGGCGTCAGGCATTTCGATGTTTTTGCTGGCACGCCGACTCTTGAGTCGCAATAACGCTATCTTGGCCGCTGTCATATACCTGGCAAACCCATATCACATTGTCACCGTGTATTGGAGAAGCGCATTTGCCGAATTGCTGGCCAGTCCACTTTTTCCTCTTCTTCTACTGCTGGTACTGCACCTGGAGCGGGGAGGGTGCAGACTGATATGGGCTCTGGGAGTGGTATTGGCCGCCGCCTGGTTAACCAATGCTCCCTCGGCGATAATATTGAACTATTCTCTAGCCCTATTGCTTGTCACTCTGTGCCTGCTCGAACGGTCTCCGCGCCTTTTGCTGTACGGTGCTGCGGCCGTCGTTCTCGGCGCCATGCTGGCGGGCTTTTATCTAATTCCTGCGGTTT
>Ga0209160_1001771_pt1 | contig 18178 bp, 20 predicted proteins | sample GraSoiAngelo_153_FD_186167 | JGI IMG/M metagenome (GOLD analysis project Ga0209160, IMG submission 186167) | Grasslands soil microbial communities from the Angelo Coastal Reserve, California, USA - 14_1009_12_40cm (SPAdes) (version 2) | ecosystem: Environmental > Terrestrial > Soil > Grasslands ... | reverse complement strand
TCGCCGAGGATCCCCATGATCTGGCGCGAGGCGCCGGCGTACTTGTCCATGTCCACCGGCAGGAAGACGCCGTCGGGACACAGGCGCGCGGCCTTGCCGATCGGCATCGCGGACCGCACGCCGAAGACGCGCGCCTCGTAGGAGGCGGCGGAGACGACGCCGCGGCCCTTGGGATCGGCGCCGACGATCACGGGACGGCCGCGCAGCTCGGGACGGTCGCGCTGCTCGACGGACGCGTAGAACGCGTCCATGTCCACGTGCACGATGCTCCGAGGACGCGTCATGTCGTTCTGATCGCGCGAGCGGCAGGCGGGGCCACGGGTCAGGCCCGGGCCAGTCCGAGCTCGGGGGCGACGGAGGTGAGCGCGTCCACGACGAAGGCGATGTGGGCGTCGAGGTCCACGCCCAGCTCGGCGGCCCCGCGATAGACGTCGTCGCGATTCACCGTGCGCGCGAAGCCCTTGTCCTTGAGCTTCTTCCGCACCGACGCCGGCTCGAGCCCGTCGATCACCTTGCCCGGCCGCACGAGCGCGCACGCGTGCACGAAGCCGGTCAGCTCGTCGCACGCGTACAGCGCGCGATCGAGCAGGCTCACGCGCGGCACGCCCGAGTAGTCGGCGTGGGCGAGGATGGCGTGGACGATGGCGGGATCGACGCCGCGCGCGAGCAGGATCTCGGCGCCCTTCACGGGGTGCAAGGGCGCGTGCGGATGCATCTCGTAGTCGAAATCGTGGAGCATGCCCGCGATCCCCCACGCGTCTTCGCTCTCGGCATAGCGACGCGCGTAGGCGCGCATGGAGGCTTCGACCGCACGGGCGTGCTTGCGGAGGCTCTCGCCTTTCGTGAACTCGGTCAGGATCGACCAGGCGAGGTCGCGGGTGATGATGATATCGCCGCCGACCGGGGGATCAGGCTCGACGGATCGTCTGCTGGCTCCGCCACTTGTCGATGGACTTCTTGGAGAACACCCAGCCGCCGTTCAGCTCCAGGCACGGGATGCGGCGCTCGGCGGCCATCACGCTCAGTGTGGATTGATCCATGGCCAGGTACCGCGAGGCCTCTTCCAGGCTCAGCACGTCCTTCGGGGTCACGCGCGTTCCTCCCTGTCGACGGTCTTGCGGAGCGTCTCGACCTCCGCCTCGAGCGTGCGGATCCGCTCCACGAGCTGCTCGAGCGCCTTCGTCACCGGGTCCGGCAGGTCGGTCTGGTTGAGATCCACACCGTCGACCCGCTGCCCGTCCTTGTATGTTACTCGGCCCGGCACGCCGACCACAACGGAGTTCGGCGGCACCTCGCGGACGACCACCGAGCCGGCGCCGACGCGGCTGTTGTCGCCGATCGTGAAGCCGCCGATGATCTTGGCGCCCGCGCCCACCGTCACGTTGTTGCCGAGCGTCGGGTGGCGCTTCTCCTTCTTGAGGCTCGTCCCCGCCAGACTCACGCCCTGGTAGAGCGTCACGTTCTCGCCGACCTCGGAGGTCTCGCCGATCACCACGCCCATGCCGTGGTCGATGAAGAGCCCGCGCCCGAGCCGTGCGGCAGGATGGATCTCGATGCCGGTCAGGAAACGCGAGAGGTGCGACACCCAGCGCGCGCTCGTGGTCCAGCGCGCGCGCCAGAGCCGGTGCGCGACGCGGTGGAAGGCCAGCGCGTGCACCCCCGGGTAGCAGAGAATGACCTCCCACGCAGAGCGCGCCGCCGGGTCACGCTCCATCACCGTCCGGATGTCGTCCCGCAGTCGGTCGAACATCACGCCTCTCTGTTCCCAGGCCGGCGGCGGAGCGCGTCCAGCGCCGCCGCCCGCATCGCGCCCGCCGCCACCTCGGCCGCGTGCTTCCGATCCTCCGGAAGCCCGTCGAGCGCGTCTTCGATCTCCTGCGCCTTCAGGACCAGCAGATCCTCCACCGCGCGGCCCGCCACCAGCTCGGTGGCCACGCTGGCCGCGGCGATCGTCGGGCCACAGCCGTAGGCCTGAAAGCGCGCCTCGGCGAGGCACCCCGCGCGCATCTTCAGATAGAACCGCGTGAGGTCGCCGCAGCCGGCGTACTCGTCGCTGCCGGAGCCGTCGGCGTCCCGCATCAGCCCGGCGTTTCTCGGGTTGAGGAAGTGATCGACCAGCGTCGGGCTGTACCTCATGCGGCTCCGACCGGCATCGCCTGGCGGATCCGGCTGACGACCTCCGTCACCGACGCCACCACGAAGTCCACGTCCTCGGTCGTCGTCGAGCGGCCGAGCGAGGAGCGCACGGCGCCCATCGCCCAGTCGAGCGGCACGCCCATGGCCACCAGCACGTGCGAGGGCTCGACGCTGCCCGCGGTGCAGGCGGAGCCCGCCGACACCGCGATGCCCTTGAGATCCAGGCCGAGGACGATGGATTCGGATTCGACGTTGCGGTAGCAGACGTTGGCGGTGCCCGGCAGGCGCTCGGTCGGGTGCCCGTTGAGCCGTACGTCCGGCACGCGGGCGCGGATGCCCTCCCACATGCGATCGCGCAGGGCGCTCACCCGCTCCGCCTCGGCCTTCATGTCGCGCGCGCGGATCTCGACCGCCTTGCCGAGGCCCACGATGCCCGGCACGTTCTCGGTGCCGGCGCGCCGCCGCCGCTCGTGCTCGCCGCCGTGCTGGATGGAGACCATCTTGGTGCCGCGGCGGATGTAGAGGCCCGCGATGCCCTTGGGCCCGTAGATCTTGTGGCTCGAGAACGACAGCGCGTCGATGTTCATGGCGTGTACGTCGACCTCGACCTTGCCGAACGTCTGCACGGCGTCGACGTGGAAGGGCACGCCGGCGTCGCGCGCCAGGGCGCCGATCGCGCGCACCGGCTGGATGGTGCCGACCTCGCTGTTGGCGTGCATGATCGAGATCGCGATCGTGTCGGGGCGCAGCGCGCGCCGCACGTCGTCGGGATCGACCATGCCGTACTGGTCGACGGGCAGGTAGGTGACCGTGAAGCCCTGCGCCTCGAGCGCCTGTGCCGAGCGCAGCACCGCGTGGTGCTCGACCCTGCTGGTGATGACGTGGCCGCTGCCGCGCGCGAGGGCGAGGCCCTTCACGCCGAAGTTGTCGGATTCCGTCCCACCCGAGGTGAACACGAGCTCCTCCGGCCGCACGCGCAGAAACGCGGCGACGCGGTCGCGCGCGGCGTCCACCGCCGCACGCGCGTCGCGGCCGAAGCCGTGCACGCTCGACGGGTTGCCGTAGACGTCGCTGAAGTACGGCAGCATCTCCGCCACCACCTCGGGGTGCACGGGCGTCGACGCGTTGTGATCGAGGTAGACACGACGGTTCATTCCTTGCTCTCCCTCATCGCCGATGCTACGCTGCGCCCGCGATGGATCTGTCGAAGAAAAAGTTCGGGATGCTGCTCTCCACGGGTCCCGAGCACGCGACGAACCTCGACGCGGCCGTCGGTCTCTCGGAGGCCGCCCTCGCGCGCGGCGCCGATCTCTACCTCTACCTGATCGACGACGGCGTGCGCGCGCTCGACGATGCGCGCGTGCGCGCGCTGCCCGATCGCGGCGCCAAGCTCTTCGTGTGCGCGTACGGCTGCCAGAAGCGGCGCATCCCGCTCGACCACGCGGACCGCGTGACCTATTGCGGCCTCGTGGTGCTCACCGATCTGATCAACGCGACCGAGCGATTCGTCGCGCTCAACTGAGCGGGTGGTCGTGGCCGACGAGCCGGTCCTCGTCCTCATCACCCAGGACCCGCGCGCGACCGGCCGCGCGTTCGAGGCCATGCGCATCGGCATCGGCATCGTGGCCGGGGAGAACGAGGTGACGTTCGTGCTGGCGGGGCCGGCCGTCCACCTGCTCGACGGCGACACCGATGACCTCGTGGACGGCGACGACATCGCGAAGTTCCGCGCCAACCTCAAGCGGCTGGGCATCCCGTTCCACGTCGAGGCCTCCGCCGTGCCCGCCGACCCGGACTGGAACGCCGAGGGCCACGAGGTGGTGCGGGTGACGCGCGAGCAGATCGCCGACCTCGTGCGCGCCGCGCGCCGCTTCATCGCGTTCTGATGGCGCGCACGCTCCACGTCCTCAAGGGCGGCGACACCGCGCTCGCGCGGACCACCATCGAGCGCCAGCTCGCGGCCGGCGACACCGTCACCGTCGCGCTCCTGCCCGGGGCGACCGCCCCGGCGCTGCCCGCTGGCGTCGCCGTGCACCGCGTCCCCGACCAGTGGTCGTACGAGCGGCTCCTGGAGGCCGTGTTCGAGGCCGATCAGGTCGTGACCTGGTAGCGGCCTAGCGGTTCCGGTACTCATCGAGCCACGCCATCTGGATGGCCTCGAGCAGCTTCTCGTTGCTGGCCTTCGAGTCGTCCGTGAAGTCCGGCAGCTCCGTCACGTAGCGGTGCAGGTCCGTGAAGCGCACCGTCAGCGGGTCCTGCTCCGGAAACTTCTCGCTGAGCGCGATGCCGATGTCTTCCGCGTCGCGCCACGTCATCACTTCGGGATCTCCACCACGACGTCGCCGCGCACCACCGCCTGGCAGCCGAGCCGCGAGTGGATCGTGAGGCCCTCGGCGGTGTCCAGCCGATCCTCCTCGTCCTCCTGCATCTCGGAGAGGTTCTCCTCGCCTTCTCTCACGACCACGTGGCACGTCGTGCAGGCGCACGAGCCACCACAGTTGTGCTCGAGGTCGATACCGTGCGCGAGGGCGATATCGAGGAGTGATCCTGGTTTCCCGTGGTCGGCCAGCGGATACTTCTCGTCGTCGACCTCGACGGTCTTGTTCAGCGGCAGGAACGTGACCTTGTAGACCCCCATCACGTCCGCTCCCCGAGGATCTCGGTCGCGCGGCGCGACCCGAGCGCGCCCTTGAGCGCGGCGTCCATCAGCACCTCGGCCAGGTGCTCGGTGGCGCGGTTGACGGCGGTGGTCGCCTCGTGGATGCGCTCGCGATCGTCACCCCCGCGCGCCGCCCGCAGGGCGGCCACGGCGGCCTCGATGGCGGCGCGCTCCTCGGCGGGCACGAGGTCGGCGCCCTGCTTGAGCGCGCGGCCGGCGTGGACGAGCACGGTGTCGGCCTCGTTGCGCGCCTCGATGAGCATGCGCGTCGCGACGTCGGCCTCCGCGTAGGTGAACGAGTCCTCGATCATCTGCTCGACCTCGGTCTCGCTGAGGCCGTAGGTCGGCTTCACCTCGATCGACGCGGCCTTGCCGCTGCGCTGCTCCTTCGCCTGCACCTGGAGGATGCCGTTGGCGTCGATGAGGAAGGTGACCTCGATCTTCGGCATCCCCGCCGGCATGGGATCGATGCGCAGCTCGAAGCGGCCGAGGGAGCGGCAGTCCTTGACCAGCTCACGCTCGCCCTGGACCACGTGCAGGTCCACCAGCGTCTGGCCGTCGACCGACGTCGTGAACATCTCGCGCGCGCTCGTCGGGATCGTGGTGTTGCGCGGGATCAGCACGTTGACGATGCCGCCGAGCGACTCGATGCCGAGCGACAGCGGCGTCACGTCCAGCAGCAGCATGTTGGTGAAGCCGCCGGCCAGGATGTGGGCCTGCACGGCCGCGCCGAGCGCGACGACCTCGTCGGGGTTCAGCTGGCTGTGCGGCGCCTTGCCGAACAGCTCCTGCACGCGCCGGCGCACGAGCGGCACGCGCGTCGAGCCGCCCACGAGCACGATCTCGTCGATGTCGGCCGGCGTCAGGCCGGCGTCGCCCAGCGCGCGGCGGCAGGGACCGAGGGTGCGCGTCACCAGCGGCTCCACGAGGCGCTCGAGCTCGGCGCGCGTGATGTCGCGGCGGTAGGTGAAGCCCGCGAACGGGATCGTGAGCGTCGTCCGCTCCTCGCTCGACAGGCGGATCTTCGCCGCCTCCGCCGCCAGCCGCAGCTCCTGCATCGCCTCGGGATCGCGCGCGAGGTCCACGCAGTCGCGGTCCAGCTCGGCGTGGTGGCGCACCGCGATGTCCTCGAGCAGCCACAGCGCGAGCACCCGGTCGAGGTCGTCGCCGCCGAGGTGCGTGTCGCCGTTGGTCGCGAGCACCTCGAACACCCCGTCCTTGACGCGCAGGATCGAGACGTCGAACGTCCCTCCGCCCAGGTCGTAGACGGCGATCACGCCCTCCGAGAGGCGCTGCAGGCCGTAGGCGAGCGAGGCCGCCGTCGGCTCGTTCACGATCCGCACGACGTCGAGGCCCGCGATGCGGCCGGCGTCCTTCGTGGCCTGCCGCTGGGCGTCGTTGAAGTAGGCGGGCACCGTGACGACGGCCTTCTCGATGGGCTCGCCGAAGTGGCGCTCGGCGCGCTCCTTCAGCGCCTTCAGCACGGCCGCGGAGACCTCGGGCGGCGTCACCTCGCGGCCGCCGACGGCCAGCTTCACCAGCCCCTCGCCCGGCACGATCCGAAACGGCAGGAAGCGCATCTCGTCCTTGACGTCCTCGTGGCCGCGACCCATCAGCCGCTTCACCGAGTAGACGGTGTCGGCGGGACGGCGCGCGAGCTGGCGGCGCGCGGCCTCGCCGACGACGATGCCGTCGGGCGTGAATGCGACCACGGACGGCAGGAGCGGCCGTCCCTCGGCATCGGGGATGACGCGCGGGAGTCCCGTCGCCTCGTCCACGTAGGCGACGAGGCTGTTGGTCGTCCCCAGGTCAATGCCGATGATGCGCGACACGCTTGTCCTCTCTCCGGGAGGGCTCGTCCTCTCCCAGCGCCTCGGCCAGGTCGTCGATCACGGTGCGGAGATACGCCCGCGTGGCGAGCGCCTCCTTGAGCGCGGCGAGCACCGCGGGGCGCTCCGCCGGCGCGGCGCCGTCCCAGCGCGCGCTGAGCGACGCGCCGAGCCTGGCCTCTTCGTCCTTCAACCGCGCGCGCAGGCCCTCGCGCTGCGCGGAAAGCCTCGCGCGCGTGGCGGCGTCGAGGGCGCCGGTCTTGGCCTCCGCCAGCGCCTCCTGGATCTCGAACATCTCCTGCAGCAGCGCGGGCGGTGCCTTCGGCTTCTCCGCGGCGCCCTCCCGCGTCGTGCGGCCCTCTTCCAGCCGCACCAGGTAATCCACGCGCGCGATCGGGTCGCGCAGCGTGCGGTAGGCGGTGTTCACGAGCGCGGACGTCGCCTCGACGCGCGCGAGCTCCTCGGGCGGGGCGGCCTGGTGGAAGTCGGGATGGTGCTCCCGCGCCAGGGCATAGAACCGCCGCTGAAGCTCGGCCGGGTCGATGGCCAGCTTCCGGGGCAGACCGAACACCGAGAAGTAATCCTGCTTCAGCACCGTTTCCCCAAAACGACGACGGGCCCGGCGTTAACGGGCCCGACCATTTGTTTATCGAGGGGGGAGACCCCCCTCAAACTCCGCCGGCGGACTACCGTCGTGTCACGCGGAAAACGAGGTTCCACACCCGCAGGACGATTTCGCGCTCGGGTTCACGAACGTGAAGCCGCCCGTCAGCCCCTGCGTGACGTAGTCGAGGGTCGTGCCGTTCAGATAGATGTAGCTCTTCTTGTCGATCACGACCTTCACGCCGTCGATGTCGAACTCCTTGTCGTGCGGGCTCTTCTCGGTGTCGAACTCCAGCACGTACGACATGCCCGAGCACCCGCCGCCGCGCACGCCCATCCTCAGGAACGCCGTCTCGGGCAGGTTCTGCGCCTGCTTGAGCTCCTTCACCTGCTTCGCCGCCGCCTCCGACAACACGACCGCCATGACTCGGCTCCTCCCCTATTTTGATGCGGCGCCGCTCGGCACCGATGCGTGCTTCTCTTTGTAGTCCGCGAGCGCCGCCTTGATGGCGTCTTCCGCCAGCACCGAGCAGTGGATCTTCACCGGCGGCAGCTTCAGCTCGTTCACGATGTCGGTGTTCTTGATCTTCGCCGCCTCGTCGATCGTCTTGCCCTTGAGCCACTCGGTGGCCAGGCTCGAAGAGGCGATCGCGCTGCCGCAGCCGAAGGTCTTGAACTTGGCATCTTCGATGACGCCGGTCTCGAGGTTGACCCTGATCTGCAGCTTCATCACGTCGCCGCACTCCGGCGCCCCGACGAGCCCGGTGCCCACGCCCGGCGTCTCCTTGCCGAAGGAGCCGACGTTGCGCGGGTTGTTGTAGTGGTCGACTACCTTGTCGCTGTACGCCATCGCGATATCCCCCTAGTCGGCCTTCCACTTGATGGTCTTGATATCCACGCCTTCTTTCGCCAGCTCGTAGAGCGGCGACATCTCCCGCAGCCGCTTGATGACCTCGATCGTGCGCTGCCCGACGTACTCGACTTCCTCCGCCGTCGTGAAGCGATGGAGGCTGAAGCGGATCGACGAGTGGGCCAGCTCCGCGGAGGCGCCCAGCGCCGCGATCACGTACGAGGGCTCCAGCGTCGACGAGGTGCACGCGGACCCGGACGACAGCGCGGTCTCCTTGTTCAGCCCCATCAGCACCGACTCGCCCTCGACGTAGGCGAAGGAGATGTTCAGGTTCTGGGGCAGCCGGCGGTCCGGCCGGCCGTTCAGGAACGCCTCCTCCACGCTCGAGAGGATCACGTCCTGGAGCCGGTCGCGCAGCTTCGCCAGCCGCGCACCTTCCTCGGCCATCACCTCACGCGAGATCTCCGCGGCCTTGCCGAACCCGACGATCAGCGGCACCGGCAGGGTCCCCGAGCGCATGCCGCGCTCGTGGCCGCCGCCGTCCATCATCGGCGCGATCCGCACGCGCGGGCCCTTGCGCCGGACGTAGAGCGCGCCCACGCCCTTGGGGCCGTAGATGAGATGCGCGGTGCACGACAGGAGATCGATGCCCATCGCCTCGACGTCGACGGGGATCTTGCCGACGGCCTGCGTGGCGTCGGTGTGGAAGATGATCCCCTTCTCCTTGGCGAGCCTGCCGATGGCCGCGACGTCCTGGATGGTGCCGATCTCGTTGTTGGCGAACATCACGGAGATCAGGATCGTCTTGTCCGTGAGCGCCTTGCGGATCTCCTCGACGTCGATGACCCCGTCGGGCTGCACGGGCACGTAGGTCACCTGGAACCCCTGCCGCTCGAGGCGCTTGAACGTGTCGATGCTCGCGCGCTGCTCGATGACGGTGGTGACGATGTGGTTGCCCTTCTCCTTGTACATCTCGGCCACGCCCTTGAGGGCGAGGTTGATCGCCTCGGTGCCGCCCGAGGTGAAGACGAGCTCCTTCGGATCGCGCGCGCCGATCAGCGTGGCGATCTTGGCGCGCGCGGCGTCGACCGCGCCCTCCGCCTCCCATCCGAACGGATGGTTGCGGCTGGCCGGGTGCCCGAACTTCTCGGTGAAGTACGGCAGCATCGCCTCGACCACGCGCGGGTCGCACGGCGTCGTCGACTGCGCGTCCATGAAGATCGGAAACTTCAGCCCCATCGTGCTCTACCCTCTTCGTAAGCTCGCCTCGGACGGCGGGGCCCCAGCCCCGCGACGTCCTCCGGCTCGCACTACCTGTTCGTAAGCTCGCCTCGGACGGCGGGGCCCCAGCCCCGCGACGTCCTCCGGCTCGCACTACCTGATCGACAGCAGTTCCGGCACGTCGGCGCTCGTCAGCTCGGCCAGGCTCATGGTGTCCAGCACCTGCGTGATCGCCGCCTGGATCTTGTGGACGGGTCGCCGCAGGTTGCACTTCTCCATCTGCGGGCACTCGGAATCTTCCAGGCACGAGACGATGTTGATCGGCCCCTCCAGCGCTCGGATCACCTGGCCCACCGTGATCTCGGTCGGCCGGCGCGCCAGCGCGTAGCCGCCCTTGGGCCCGTTGGTGCTGACGACCAGCCGCTGCTTGGCCAGCCGCTGGAGGATCTTGGCCATGAGCTCCGGCGGGATCGCGAACTCCTCGGCGATCCGCTTGGCGCTCACGGCGCCGAAGCCGTCGTTGACGGCGATATAATGAATCGCCATCAACCCGTAATCGGCGCGCTTGGTGAATCGGAGCATTCGGTGACCTGTCCTTGCCTTTCGCGACTCCCATTGTATCGCCGATGATTTTGATCGGCGACTGTTTCGGTCGGATTCTGCCACCTCGCTAGCGCGCTGTCAACGGAAAGGGCTTTCGATGAACGCGAATTCAGAGTTCGACTCCGAGCTGCACCGCACTGCTATCGCCCAGCTGGACCGGGTGGCCGCTCGGCTCGGGCTCGACGCCGACATCCACGGGCGGCTCCGCTACCCTCGCCGCGCCCTGGTGGTGTCGATCCCCGTCCGGATGGACTCAGGAAAGACCGAAGTATTCGTGGGTTACAGGGTTCACCACAACACGGTGCTCGGACCGACCAAAGGGGGGCTCCGCTACGCCCCGGACGTGGACCTGGGCGAGGTCAGCGCCCTGGCGATGCTGATGTCCTGGAAGTGCGCCCTGATGAGCCTCCCCTACGGCGGGGCCAAGGGCGGCGTCCGGTGTGATCCCCGCAAGCTCTCGATGCAGGAGAAGGAGAACCTCACCCGACGCTATACCGCCGAGATCATCCTCATGATCGGCCCGGACCTGGACATTCCCGCCCCGGACCTCGGCACCGATGAGCAGACGATGGCCTGGATGATGGACACGTACTCGATGACCCAGGGCAAGAGCGTGCCCGGCGTGGTCACCGGCAAGCCGCTCATCGTCGGCGGCTCGGCCGGCCGCCGCGAGGCCACCGGACGCGGCATCGTCTACACGCTCTACCAGGCGGCGCGTCACCTCGGCCAGGAGCTGCGCGGGCGCAAGGTGGTCGTGCAGGGCTTCGGCAACGTCGGCGCCGTGGCCGCGCGGCTGCTGTGGCGGGAGGGCTGCACGATCGTCGGCATCAGCGACATCAAGGGCGGTATCTGGAAGCCGGACGGCATCGACATCCGCCAACTCGAGGCGCACGTGGCCGAGACCGGCTCCGTCACCGGCTTCCCCGGCAGCGAGCCGATCAGCAACTCGGACCTCATCACCCAGCCGTGCGACGTGCTGATCCCGGCCGCCGTCGGCGGCCAGATCTACGAAGGCAACGCCGACCGGGTCAAGGCCTCCATCGTCGCCGAGGGCGCCAACGGCCCGACGACGCCCGAGGCCGACGTGATCCTGCGAGAGCGCGGCGTGACCGTGATCCCCGACATCCTCTGCAACGCCGGCGGCGTCGTCGTCTCGTACTTCGAGTGGGTGCAGGGGCTTCAGTACTACTTCTGGCGCGAGAGCGAGATCACCGCGCGACTGCAAGAGGTCATGACGCGCGCGTTCAATCGGGTGTGGGCGCTCGGCTCCAAGGAAGGCGTCGACCTGCGAACAGCCGCGCTGATGGAAGGCATCAAGCGTGTCGCCGAAGGCTACAAGGTGCGCGGCCTCTACCCCTGATGACATGGGGGCCCCGAAATGGCCCCCATACCCCCAAGCGCTCGGGACGCCCCGGCGAAGCCGTGGCGCCCCTCCATATTCCGACAGACTCCTACGGGCTGTCGAAGGCTCGGCGCAATTCGGAGGCGACCTGCTCGGGCGGGGTTTCGTTGATGAAGATGCCGCCGACGGTGTTGGCGCGCTCCGGGTGGACGACGATCTCGATGTGCCAGTGGTAGTCGTCGCGGATCGTCGCCCAGTCCCCCTGGAGGATGCGCGAGCGGAGATTCGGCGCCGTGTGCAGCACCAGCTCGTAGCCGGGATCGCCGAAGGCGCGCGCAAGGGTCCGGAAGTAGCTCGAGAGCAGCCGCGCGAGGTCGCGGCCGCTCTCCGCGGTCAGCGCGTCCTCGAACGAGCAGCCGTGCTGGCGCGGCACGATCCAGGTTTCACCCGGCGTGCGCGAGGCGTAGGGCACGAGCGCCGCGAAGCCCGGCATCAGCTTCGCCACGCGCTCCTCGGCGGCGATCTCCTGGCGGAGCATGTCGCAGTAGAGGCAGCGGCGCTTGTACTGGTAGTACTCCCGTGCCTGGTACAGCTCGCGCCGCGTCTCGTCGAACACGATCGGGATCGCGGTGACCCGGGAATACGGATGGTGGGGCGGAACGCCGGGCTTCTTGTGGTGGCGGTTGATGAGGATGTCGCGGATCTGGCCATCGCGCTTGAGGTCGAGGAGACGGTCGCGGTACATCCAGAGCACGCCCTCGATCTGGTCGGGGTCCATCGTGGCCAGCGTGTCGTCGTGGTTGGGTGACTCGACGATCAGCTCGCTGGCGCCGCGCGGCGTGATCATGTCGAACATGCCGACGCCCTCGCGCACCAGCTCCCACTCGATGCGGAAGTAGGCGTCGGCCTCGGGGACCACGCGCACCGTCCAGCCGGGGGCGTTGGCGAGCGAGCCGTCCTTGCGGTAGGCGGCGATCTCGCTTCCGGTCAGGTGCTCGGCGCCGGGGCAGTAGCGGCAGGGCGCGTCCGGCACCCACGCGCCTTTCGGTCGGATGAGCACCCACTGCCCACGTGTCGGGTCTTTCCTGAGCTCGTCCACCGACTCGCAGTTACTCCTTGATCTGGCCCTTGAGCTTGCGCAGGTGCTGACGGGCCACGTCCACCCAGTCCTTCTCGGACGGGAGCTGGGAGGCCAGCGTGATGTACTTCTCCCACTGCACGATGGCCTCCTTGGGATCCGTCTTCTCGTAGACGAGGGCCAGGTTGTAGAGCGCGCCGGTGTTCTTGTCGTCGAGCTCGATCACCTTGCGATACTCCTCGACCGCCTCCTTGTAGAGGCCCTTGTCCTCGTAGACCTCGCCGAGGCCCATGCGCGCGTCGACGGAGTGGGGATCGAGATCGATCGCGCGCCGGTACGCCTGCACGGACTCGTAGTAGAGGCCCTTCTCGGCGTAGTAGATCTTGCCGAGGCTCATGTAGACCTTGGGATTGATCGCGTTGTAGGTCAGCGCCTTCTGGTAGGCGCTGATGGCGCCGTCGATCTCGCCCTTCGCCGCGCGGGCGTCGCCGAGGCCGACGTGGGCGTCGGCGTAGAAGGGACGCAGCTCGATGGCCTTGTTAAAGGCCTCCACCGCCTGGTCGAAGAGTCGCCGCGGCGCGGCCAGGAACAGATCACCGAGCGCTTTGTACGGTTCCGGGTACGTCGCGTCGAGCTGGGTGGCGGCGCGGAACTGCGCGGCCGCTTTCCAGCGATTGCCGAGGGCCTGGTGCACGGCCCCGAGCGTGTACTGCGCGACGACGAAGTTGGCGTCGACCTCGATCGCGCGCGAGAGCAGGTCCACCGCGTTCTCGTTGGCCTCCTGGCCGCCGCGCGCGGCCGCCATCTGCGCGCGCGCGAACAGCTCGAACGCGCGAACGGACTTCGTCGGCGCCGCCGACCTCTCCATTCGACGCACGTCGGCGTCGGTGAGCGGCACCTTGAGCGTGCGCGCGTAGGCGGTCGGCAGCGCGGCGAGGCGGACGATCAGGTCTCCGTCGGCGACGGTCACCGGCTCCATGGAGACGGGGTCGCCGCTCCCGCTCCGGAGCTCGAGGATCCTGGGCTGGAGCACCAGCTCGTTGTTGGTGCGGGCGACGCGGCCGTAGAGAGCGGCGTCGACGCGCAGGCTCCGCGCGGCCTGGAGCACGGTGGCCTCGCCCCACGCCTCCGGCTGGCCGAAGGCGCGCAGCCGCGCCCGGTCGACCTGGACGAAGGCGGCCGACTGCACGAGACCCAGCGCCACGGCCTGGGCGGCGCCCTCGCCGATCCACTGCTCGTCGGCGGACAGGCCATTGGTCTCGAAGGGCACGACGAGGATCGTCCGCGGCTTGACCGCGGCTTGGGCGGGAACCACCGCGACGAGCCCGCAGCACGCCAGGATCGCGACGAGCATCCAGCGTCGAGCCATCAGGCGCCCTCCTCCCCTCGTTCCGGCACCGGCGTGGCCCGGCGCAGCCTCCGGCTCAGCCAGCCCCTCATCCGCGACAGGCCCCCCGGCCCCACGCGGCGGAGGGCGATATCAGGCACCATCATGAGCGCCACGATCCCGACCAGCCACGGCCAGATCTCAACGGCGATCCGCGAGCGCCGCCGCAGCTTCAAGAACGCGTCCTGCGGCTCCTGGAGCGCCGAGCCGCCCGTCAACTCCGCCAGCTCTCGCAACAGCGTCTCGTCCACGCCCAGATCGCGAAGCTCTTGAGCATACGGTACCACCAGGCCGGCCAGCTGCGAGCCAACCACGCGCTCGGCCTTCCGCTGTGCCATTCCGACCAGGTACACGCCCTCCTGCGGCGCCGGGAAGCGGCCGCGGTAGCGGCCGGGGCCGATCTGCTCGAGGTCCACGACGCTGCGCTCCCGGTTCGGGGCGACCACGCCGATCTGCGAGTCGAGGAAGTTGATGAACTCGCCCTTGCCGTCCACCGCGTCGACGACCACTTCGCCCGTCTGGTCGATGCGCTGCACGATCGCCGTGGTATCCGAGCGCGAGCCGCTGCGCAGGGTCCAGCGCGTGAGCTGCGCCCAGAACTTGTTGAAGTCGCCCCAGCGCAGCCAGAGGACGCCCCACTTGGACTTGGCGTCCGAGGTGAACGCCGCCGCGCGGCCGAGCCCGTAGCGCCACGTCGCGAGGACGGGATCCTCCTGGTGACTCATCAGCACCAGCTCGGCGTTTTGCTTCACGGTGGTGGCCACGTAGCCGCCGAGCGGCGGCACCGCCTTCCAGTTGATGTCCTGCATGGCCTCGTGGTTGGGCGCGGTGAGCTGCGGCTTGAAGGGCTGCTCCACCAGCGAGGCCTTGGAGGCCAGCTGCGTCTCCAGCGTGAAGATGCGTGGGATCGTCTGCGAGTCCTCGGTGTAGTAGAAGCGCCCCTTGCCCCACTTGGCGATGTCGACCATGAGCTGGACGTCGGCGTCCTTGCCGATGGCCACCGTGGACACCGTGATCTTGTCCTTGGCCATGCGCCGCAGCAGGCCCGCGAAGTCGCCGCGGGTCATCTGGCCGTCGGACAGGAAGATGACGTGCTTGAGGAGGGCCGGCCGGTCGAAGAGGATCTGGTACGACTCCTTGAGCGCCGGGTAGCCGTCGGTGCCGCCGCCCGCCTTGATGGTGGCGATGGCGTGGTGGATCGCCCCCTTGTCGCGTGCGCCCCGCATCGGCGAGTCCCAGATGAACTCTGTGTCCCACGACATCACGCCGACCTCGTTGCGCTCGTCGAGCAGGTCCACCACGAGGTGGGCGGCCTCCTTGGCGAGGTCGAGCTTGGTCACCTTCTCGTCGGTGGACATGGCCATCGAGCCCGAGCGGTCGATCGACAGCACGACGGCCAGGCTCGGGATCTCGACCTTCTGCTTGACCTCCATCGTGACCGGCAGCGCCTCCTCGACGGGCGTGCGGTAGTAGCCGCCGAGGCCGAACGACTCCTCGCCGCCGATCATCATGAGGCCGCCGCCGTGGTCGCGGACGTAGTCCCGGATCTGCGCCATCTGTGGCCGCGTCAGCTTGAGGGACGACACGTTGGAGAGCACGACGCCGTCGTACTTCTGCAGCCCCGCGACGTCCTTCGGGATCCCCGGCGGCTCGACGACGGTGACCTCGATGTTCTGCGAGCGCAGCGCGGCCGCCAGCGACGAGGCGTGCGAGCGGTCGCGGTCGGCGAGCAAGACTTGCGGCCGGCCGCGGACGACGACGGTGCCCACCGCGCGGTTGTTGTCCTCGATGGTGTCGCCCTCCACGTCGAGAGCGGCCTGGTAGACGTGGATGCCGCTCTGGTCCAGGGCCTGGCGGTAGGCGAACACGTTCTTGCCGGCGGTGAGGCGCACGATCTGCGAGCCGAGGAACTCGCCGTTGCGGAAGAGCGAGAGCCGCGCCTGCGTCTCCTTGAGGCTCCAGGCCACGACCTTGGCCTGGAACGGCTCGCCGTACTTCACCTCCTGCGGCAAGAGCATCGCCTCCGCGACGACCTCCTGCGTGAAGGTCAGCGGCGCCGGCACGTAGAAGATGTCCGCGCGCGCGTCCTTGGCGGCCTGGGCGCCCGCCAGCGCGTTGCCCGCGTTCTGGCGGCCGTCGGTCAGCATCACGAGTCGGTTGGCGTGGCCCGGGGTGACCGTCGCCAGCGCCAGCTGCATCGCCTGGAAGATGTTGGTGCCGCGTCCGCTCACCACCGCCTTGGGCCGGTCCACGCTCGGGCGGTTGGAGAGCGGCTGGTCCACCACCGCCTCCTCACCGAACACGATCACCTCGTGCCGGTCGCCGCTCTTCAGGTGCTTGACGGCCTCGGCCACGAAGCGATAGGCGCGCTCGCGGGCCACCAGGCTCACGCTGTCCGAGTGGTCGAGCAGGAAGACGACGTTGAGGCGGTCCACCCAGCGTGGCAGCGTCGGCCGCAGCAGCGTGACGAGCAGCACGACGACGAGCGCGCCGCGAAGCGCCAGCGCCCACTGATCGCCGGTCACCGACGGCACGCGCAGGCGGCCGCCCGTCTGCCGGCGCCAGTAGAGGACGCCCTCGAGCGCGAGGAGCACGGCGGCCACCAGCACGAAGAGCGGCCACAGCTCGCGCTGGATCGGCACCGGCGGCGACGCCGCCGTCACCTGCGCCGGCGGCGCGGGCAGCGGATGCGGCGTGATGTCGGACTCGTCACCGTCGCCGAGGTTCACCGCTAATTTCATGTCGCCGCGCGCCGTCGACAGCGTGTAGACCCCGACCTCGTCGGTGTCGGTGAACGACACGACGCCGCGGGTGATCAGCGCCTTCACCGCGCGCCCGCTCGGCGTGTTGACGGTGGCCGAGGAGATGCCGTGGGCGACCGGCAGCAGGATCGGCTGGCCCGCCGCCAGCTGCAGGCTCGACTGATCGAGCGCGGCCGGGTGCAGCCAGCGCAGCGTGTTCGACAGGATCAGGGGGAAGGCCACGCGCAGCGGGAAGTCCGTCTTGAAGAGGTCAAAGCCGATGAAGATCGCCTTGCGGTCCGGCTCCTCGAGCGCGTAGAGCAGCGGCCCGCCGACCGCCTCCACGAGCGCGCGCCCGGCGGCCAGCGGCCGCACGCGCATCGCGTCCTGGATGGCCACCTTGGCGAACTCGACGTGGCGCATGACGGGGTGCGAGCGGTCCCAGTCCATCACCGTCGGCGCCTCGATGCGGCCGAGCACCTCGAGCGGCACGTCGGGCGGCACCGTGTTGACGAAGACGTAGCGGCCCGGGCCGACCTTCGGCGGCGCCGACGAGTCGAGCACCACCACGTCGGCCTCGCCCATGCCGCCCTGGTACTGCTCGGGCGTCTTCACCTCCAGGGCCACCGTGGGATCGGTGCGCAGCACCTTCTCGAGGAAGAGGTTGCCGGGGCTCACCAGCGTGACCGCGATCTTCTTGGGCGGCGGGATCACGGCGTAGGCGACGTTGTCGGTGGCGAGGTCGTCGTTCACGCCGATCTTCGCGGTGACGGTGCCGCCGCCCTGGTGGGCGAACGGCAGCACGATCGAGCGGCGCACGCTGGGCTCGAGGGTGAGCGACTTCTCGGCGATCATCTGGTCGTCGATGCTCAGCGCGAAGTCGAACGTCTGGGCCTCCGGCGAGTGGTTCACCAGCGACACGAAGGCCTGGTAGCCGAAGCTGCCGTAGTACGTCTTGCGGATGGACAGGCTGACGATCCCGACGTTGTACCCGCGGCGGCCCACACCCACCCAGCGGATGCGCGGGTCCGTCATCTCCGGCGTCTGGCCCATCACGAACGCGCCGTCGGTGAACACGTGGATCTCGGCGCGCGGGTCGATGCCCACGAGTGCGCGCGCCGTCCGTAGCGCCTCCGGCAGCCGTTGCGGCAGGTCGCGCGGGCGCGCGGCGCGGATGGCCGAGAGCGCGCGGTCGCGGTCGCGTCCCAGGGCGGCGGTGACGTGTGGCTGCACGCCCGCCTCGATGACCATGATCTCCGCGCCCTCGCCCAGGCGCCGCACGAGCGACGCGGCCTCGGAGCGCGCCGCGTCGAACCGCGAGGGCGAGACGTCGCGCGCCTTCATCGAGGCGGAGGTGTCGAGGACGACCACGACCTTGCGCGCGCCCTCGCCGGTGACCGTCACCACCGGCCGCGCCAGCGCCAGCGCCAGCGCGATCAGGGCCAGGAGCTGCAAGAGCAGCAGCGGGTCGCGCTGCAGGCGCTGGAAGAACGTGGAGGCCTCGCGGTCGCGCAGCTCGGCGCCCCAGAGCATGAGGCTCGAGACGCGGCGCTCGCGCCGACGCACCTTGAGGAAGTACAGGAGGACGAGGGGCGCCGCCACGCCGAGGATGGCGAAGGCGAGCGGGGACAGGAAGCTCACGCGACGACCCGCCCGCGCAGCTGCGCGACCACGAACTCCTCCACGGGCGTCTCCGTGCTCACGCGGTGGTAGCCGACCTCGTGGCTGC
>Ga0209160_1001768_pt1 | contig 18190 bp, 21 predicted proteins | sample GraSoiAngelo_153_FD_186167 | JGI IMG/M metagenome (GOLD analysis project Ga0209160, IMG submission 186167) | Grasslands soil microbial communities from the Angelo Coastal Reserve, California, USA - 14_1009_12_40cm (SPAdes) (version 2) | ecosystem: Environmental > Terrestrial > Soil > Grasslands ... | reverse complement strand
GTCGGCCGGCTCCGCATGATCGGCGGGGCGGTTGCGGTCGAGGAGTTAGCTGGAGCGATCGGCGACAACTCGCCGTACGCCGACGAGGTCGACGAGATCCAGGAGAACGAGCGTCGCGAGATCGGATTCGCCACGCGCGAGCTTCTGGTGGGCCGGGTCAACCGGCTCACGGCGGCGCTCGAGCGGTTGAAGAGCGGCGACTATGGGACCTGTGTCGAATGCGAAGAAACGATCTCGCCCGCGAGGCTCCAGGCGCTGCCTGAAGTCACGACGTGCGTTCGGTGCCAGGACCGGCTCGAGCGCCTCGGGCGCCAGTTCGTACCGGCCGAAGACGAGCTCGAGACGGCCGACGAAGACTAACTGACGTCGCAGCCAACCTGTGCCGGCGGGGCCGGAGAGAAATCCGGCCCCGCTGTTTTTGTGTAGTCTAAGGGCCGTGCGGACGCCGCTGCTCGACCTCGCGCGCCCCGGATTCAGCCGCCTCTGTCGCGCCTACTTCGGTCTCGAGCTGTCGGGCGTCGCCAACATTCCGCGGAGCGGGCCTCTGATCATCACGCCGAATCATCAGACCTTCGCCGACCCGGCCCTCGTCACGATTCCGGTCAAGCGTCGCGTCTACTACATGGCGTGGAATCGGCTCTTCGAGATCCCGGTGTTCAACTGGATGATCCGCCGGCTCAGGGCGTTTCCCGCCCGTATCGATTCGGCCGATCCGTCGTCGGTGCGGGAAGCCGTGCGGCTGCTCACGGCCGGTCACGTCGTGATGATCTTTCCCGAAGGCGAGCGCACGCTCACGGGGAGGGTGGAGCGCTTCAAGCTCGGCGCGTTCCGCCTGGCCGCGACGCTCCGCGTTCCGGTGCTGCCCGTCACGATAGCCGGTGGGCATGAGTCGTGGCCGCCCGGGCGCGTGTTTCCACGGCCGGGACGGATCTCGATCACCTATCATCCGCCACTCGAGCCCGATCCCGCGCTCGAGCCACGGCAGGCCGCCAGCGCCCTCGCCCAGCGCGCACGGTCGGTCATCGCGGGTACGCTCGGCGAGACCTCGGCGGCGCCGCGCGCCTGAGTCGGCGCCGGGCTCTTCGACCGGCCCTCAGAACGGCACCCGCGGCTCGGCGAGTGCGGGGGACATGATGGCGACGGGCATCAGGCGCGTCGACGTCGCAAATCCGGCTCGGCCGCGCCAATCGATCAGGATGAGCCCGCCCTGTCCGGCGCCTTCGTCGACGAGCAGGTCGACGGCCACCTTCGCCGCATAGCCCGGATCGTCGGCGTCCTTCAGATATTGGAGCGCGCGATGACCGAGGACGACGCGCATGATCGCCTCGCCGTCTCCGGTGCACGACACGCCGCCGATCGAGCTGTCGGCATAGGTGCCGCAGCCGATGAGGGCGCTGTCCCCGACGCGCCCCGGGAGCTTGCCGGGAGTTCCGCCGGTCGACGTCGCCGCCGCGATGGTGCCGTTGCGGTCGAGAGCAACCGCGCCCACCGTGCCGCCGCCTCGTGCGGCAAGCTCGCGCGCGAGCTCGGCGTGGCGTCGTCGCTGCCGGTCGGTGACGAGCGAAGCGGGGTCGCACTCCGGGATCCCGACGGAGCGGGCGAAGGCGAGGGCGCCCTCTCCGACCAGTAGGACCTGGCGACGCGACTCGAGGACGCGCCGCGCGAGGGTGATCGGGTTCGCGATGCGCGGGACGGCCGCGACGGCTCCGCATTGAAGCCGGTCGCCCTCCATGATCGAGGCGTCGACCTCGACGGCGCCGTCGCGGTTGAGAACTGACCCGCGGCCGGCATTGAAGCGCGGATCGTCCTCGAGCGCGCGCACCGCGCTTTCGACCGCGTCGAGCGCCGCGCCACCGTCCGCCAGCACACGCCAGCCGGCCAGCGCGGCGTCCCGCACGCCTTGACGGAAGTCGCCCGCTTCGGCCGGATTCGCGCCGGCCCCGCCGTGAACGATGATGGTGGGCACGCGGGTCGCCGGGGTGCGGTCGGCGGATGACGGCATCGCCCTCACCGTGTCACAAGCCCTCTTGGAAGAGCAAGACCTGCGATCACCTTGCTGACCGTGCCAGGCCCCTCGAACTCGTAGAAGCGCCCATCGGGGCACTCGCGCGGCGTGAACACGAGCCTTCCTGCGAGGAGGCTCGTGAGCGCCTGACGTGCCGGGCCGGTCTCTTGCCGGAGCAGGCCTCGCCAATCGGCCAGAGCATCGCGGAGAAGGTCCAGCACGAGGTCCACGTCGACAGCCCCACGACGCGACCGCCGCTCGAGGGTCTGGAGCTCGCCTAGGAGATAGGCTCGGCGACGATCGCGCTCCTGGATCGCGGCCACGAGGGCAGGGAGCGCGCCGCCGGCCGCGATGGCCTGGGCGAGCCGGGCCGTCTCCGTCTCGACCCGCGCCAGCTCGTCGCGCAGCGCCCCGCTCGGATCCTCCTGGGCGGGTGCCTCAAGCCCGGCGATCGCCTTGTAGAGCGACGTCTCGAGGACGGCCACGTTTAGCACATCCCGCTCCACCGCCGCGAGCACGGCCTGGTCGACGCCTTCCAGGGGGACCACGAGGCTATTACGGCAGATGGCGCTGCCCCGCTGATGGTGGAGCACGCAGCCGTAGTCCGTGACGCGACCGAGCCGGCCGTGGCGGTGCACGAACATGCTCGACCCGCACGAGGCGCAGGCACCCAGCCCGGTCAGCAAGTAGGGCGAGGTGACGCGATTGACGGGGCGCCCGTAGGCGCGGCCACCTGTCGCCTTGAGGTAGACGGCTCGGCTCTCGGCCAGTCGGGCGTGGACCGCAGCCCAGGCCTCTTCAGAGACGATCCGGAGCTCGGGCACGTCCACGACGGTCCATTCGCTTTCAGGCCGGAGGCGTGGCCGCCGACGAACGCCACGGTCCCGGCGATTCCAGACGTACCGGCCTCGAAACAGATCGCGGTGCAGCGTGTCGCGGACGCTGGCCGCCGCCCAAGCGCGCGGTCGCCCGGGTCGGCGTGGATCTGGTGCCAGGACCCCTTCCGCGTTCAAGGTCGCAGCGATCCGCTTGACGCCTTGCCCCGCAGCCATGTCGAAGATCCGGCGTATCACGGCAGCCTCGGGGGGCTCGATGACCCGCCGAACATGGGCGCGCTGGTCACCGGCCATGACCGCCTGGTTTCGATATCCGAACACTCGCCCGCCGGCCACGTGACCGGCGCGGGCACGCCTCAGCAGGGCCTCGTGCGTTCGCTGGTGGGCGCGCTCGCGCTCGACCTCGGAGGCGAAGTTGGTCAGGGAGAGCATAACTTTGTCCATCGCGGTGTCGAGGGTCCGCTGGCGATCCTCGAGGTAGAACCACACTTGCACGCCGGCGTCGAGAATCCGCTTCAGCGTCCATGCCGTCTCGATCTGCTCACGCCCGAGCCGGCTCTCCTCACTCATGATGAGCGCCTGGAACGGCGGATGCGGGGTGAGCGTATTCAGTAGTCGCGCCAGGCCGGGCCGGCGATCGCCGAACTCAGCGCCGGAGATCCCGTCGTCGCTGTAGACGTGCTCAGGGGCGACGGTCCAGCCCTTCCGTGCGGCATAGGCTCCGGCATGCGCGATCTGCCGGGTTACCGACTTCGCTTCATCGGCGACACCGTTCTGGTCGTTGCTCTTTCTCACGTAGACGGCGCAGATCATCGTGGCTTCCCCTTCTTCGTCGTCCGCGTGGTGGCGAGCAGGGCCCGGCCACGGGCCAGGAGATGCCCCTCACGCTTCCCGGGGCGCGCCTCCGACAGCAGCCCCCGCTCGCGGGACTCATGGAGGAGGTCGCGAATGTGCGCGGGCTTGTCGTCTCGACCCCGCGCGATGTCCTTGACGGGGCTCGCGGAGCCGGCGGCCACCCGATCGACGTATTCCTGGGCTAGGCGCGCGTAGAAGAGATCGTCGCGCCCCACGTTGCGGCGCGCGCGCGGGCGCGGGGCGATCGTCGAGGCACCGGGCAGGACGATATTTAGAATCGAGAGATCGACCCGCGGCACCGCATCGGCCGCGAAATCCGGCTGCTGAGCCATCTGACTGACCCAGGCCTCGGCGAGCGGAGCATAGCGTCCGACCGGGACGTCGCGGAGAAGCCGCCGCTCGAGCCCCCGCCGCGGCACGTGCGAGGCCCGCCCGCCCCATGGCGTGCCTGGCGTGACCGGGGCGCCCTCGGCCGGAAACACGCGTACCTCGCCGACGACGAGACGCCCGGACCGCTGGACGACCCAGGCATCCGCAGTCCACCGGGCACCATGAGCATCACGCAGGGTGTCCCGGATCCAGGCCCCCTCTCGATCTCGAACCGGCATACGCGCGGGTGCCATGGACCCAGATAGTACCAACGGTGTGCCAGCATAGTCAACGCAAGGATAAACCGTTGGACTACGGTGGCATCTGATCTTCTTCGCCGATCTTGCTATTGTTCCAACAGCGTACATGATAGTTGTATCATGGCCGACGTGATCACGGGATGCGCTGACGCGGTCTCAGGTCCGGCGACAATTGCCACCCCCGGCTCGCCGGCGACTCCTTCGTGAGCAGCACGGGATCACCCAGGACGAGGTGGCGCGCGCCGTCGGCGTCAACCGGGCCACGATTGCACGCTGGGAGCTCGGCGTGCGCGATCCGCGCGACGCTCATCTCGCGCGGTACGTCGAAGTGCTCCAGCGCCTGGCGACGGCATGAACACCTCCGCCCTAGAGCCGCGCCGTCACGCCCCGCCGGAGGGATGGGACGCGCAGACGTTCGAGCGCGTGACCGACGAGATCGCCGCGGCGTTGGTCGCTGCGGTGCGGCGCGCTGACGTGACGGACAACCCGATCGCCCCCGAGACGAACTCCGCCCATGCCGCGCGCTGACGAGCTAGCAGTCCTCGCGCGCCTTCGGGCGTACTACGTCGAGCGCGGCATTGAGCGCGCCGCCGACGCGCCCAGCATCCCATCGCTCCTCGACACAGTCATTCGCTACGAGATCTATAAATCGCCCCGATTGATCGGCAAGCATGAGGCGGCGCAGCGGATCATCGAGCGGTATCGCGACCTCGGGTGAAGAGGAGACAACCATGACCGTGCTGCGAAACACTTCGGTTGAGATCGTCGAGGCGTCGAACCATGCTCCGACCCGCTGCGGCGTTTGCGGGGTTCTGGTCCGTGCCGGAACCAACCCCATCCGCGTGGTCGACGGTGTCGCGTTTCACACGGCGTGCTTCGAACGTCGGGCGGCCGTCGCGGTGCCCCCGCCGGATCAGAAGCCTCTCGCGGGTGCGACGCGAGTCGCCACATACTCGAAGCCTGGCCTCGAAGGGGGGCCCACGACGGAGGAGATCAACCTGGGCGTCGGAGACTGGCAGGTCGCCGGCGAGTTGTTGCTCCGTCGCGCGAAGGCGATCGCCGGCCCAGACCCAGCGGCCGACTTCTACCAGGCGCAACGAGAATATCCGCAGCTCGCGGCAAGTTATAGCGAGCGCCGGATCCCCGTCGTCGTAGGCATCGGCCAGGACCTCACCGCGCAGGAGTGTGACGAGATGATCGCGCGGCGCACGCGCGAATATCGCGCGGCCGATCGAGCCCTGACCGAGCATGACGCTCAGAAGCTGGTACTCGAGGACCGCTGGCTGAAAGAGCAGTACGCGAGATCGCGCGGGTGAGCCCCTCAAGGTGTCTGAATTCGTGCGCGGTGTCCCCCTGGCAGGGGCGCCGGCTTTGTGCCGGAGCGTCGAGGTGATCCGTCTCACCGAAGCGGCCGTGCACGAATCTTTTCTAATCCGAATCCGCCGCTGGCGTCGCGGGAGCCCCTGATGCCCCGCTGCCCGAATTGCGCTGGGGCCTTGCTTCGCGAGCCGGCCTCAGTCCGCTGTCTCGCGTGTGGCTGTCGCTGGGAAGCCGACGCGGACGACGAGGCGCGCCTGGCGCAGCGGTTGATGGATTGGGCCCGGCGCCCACGGAGCATCGAATGCTGGCCGGGGTATCAAGATCTCATCACGCCGCCGAAGTACCCCGTCCGAGGCTGGGTCAAGCTCCCCGTCGGCGGACAGGCGAAGCGACGGGTATCTCACGCGAATCCCGTCGCCGCGGTGCCCACGGTGCGGCCGCGCGGGAGGACGAGGGAACCCCCGCGCGCGCGTTCGTGCGTCAGGTCGGCGAGCGGGAGCGCACTGTTTCGGCACCCTGTTCGTTGACGCGTGCTTAGGGGAAGATGTTGTCCGGCGTGTTCTCGGTGACGGACGTGTGATTGAGGGTCAAGGTACCGTGGCAAGGCGTAAATGTTTCCTGTCCCTCAACACAGATATAGATACCACCGCCTGCTGTGTTCGCTGTGTTTTGGGTGATGGTGCTGTCGTCGACGGCGAGCGGGCCGGCGTTGAAGATGCCGCCGCCCAAGTCAGCGACGTTGCCGGAGAACGTGCTCTTGTCGACGGTGACCGTGCCAAAGTTGGCGATCCCGCCGCCGAAACCGAACGGCGTCCCCATCCCGAACGCGCGGTTCTCGGAGAATGTGCTGTCGTCGACGGTGAGCGTGCCGAAGTTGAAGATCCCGCCGCCGGGATTGTGGCTGAAGTTGCCCTCGAAGCTGCTCTTGCGGACGGTCAGCATGCCAGCGTTGAAGATTCCGCCGCCGCCGTCGAAGCCCTCGTTCTCGGAGAACGTGCTCTTGCGGACGGTGAGCGTGCCACGGTTGTAAATCCCGCCGCCGCCGTCGAAGCCGAAGTTGCCGGAGAATGTGCTGTCGTCGACGATGAGCGTGCCACGGTTGAGGATCCCGCCGCCGCTAAGGAGGCTGAAGTTGCCCTCGAAGCTGCTCTTGCGGACGGTCAGCATGCCAGCGTTGAAGATCCCGCCGTACAAGAAGCCAAAGTTGCCGGAGAGCGTGCTGTGCTCGACCGTGAGCGTGCCAGAGTTCGAGATCGCGCCGTCGCCAGCCGAGTTGTTGCCGGACAGCGTGCTGTGATCGACGGTGAGCGTGCCCCGGTTTTCGATGCCGTTAGCTCCCTGACCCTGATTTCCGCCAAACCCGTTGATGATGCTGAGGCGCGTCAGCACCACGGTCGTGTCGCGATCCACGAAGGCGACTGTCGCGGTGTGGGTGCCGTCCAGAGTAATGAGACCGCCACCGTCAATCGTCGTATTGTTCGGGAGAGCCAGCAGGAACCGGAAAGCAAAGGGAGGACCCGTGACATCGCTCAGGGCGATCGTGACGGGCTCGGGACCGCACTTAAACCGGATCGTGGCGCCGCCCACCGTTTCCGCGATGATCAAAGCGTCCTTCAGCGCCATCTCTGTGCAACTTCCCGGTGTGCCGTGGCCTACGAAGATCGGAGGGGCGGCGAGCACGGGCTGTGGCGGCGCGAGCAGGACGAACGCGACGAAAAGAACCGCTGCGAGTCTCTCGGCCGATGTCATAAATATCTCCCGGTCGCGCGCCCATGAGCCGCGTTCCGAATCCATGGCAAAGGCGACGCGCCTCTACCGTGGTCGTCCTCTTAGCACGTCCTCAATAGGTGTCAATGAGAAAGATTTGTAGCCTCGCACGGCGTAGGACTACGCGCTGCCATCCGAGTCGACGAGCGGCCGTGAGCGTCGTGGTGCACTGCACTCGCCAGTTTCACGAGGGCGCCGAGGTCGCGACGCTGGAGAAGGCCCGCTGGCGCCAGCGCCGTCAGCAACGCGACGAGGAGCTCCGCGGCCTCGCCCTGGCCGCCCGGCAGGCGATCGAGGCGCTGGCGCGGCGGCTGACGGATCCGAACTGAGTTAACCGCCCTTTACATACTTACCTAGAGGTAGTATGATGGCGAGCAAGATGGTGAAGACGCTGAGACGGCTGCGGCGGCAACGGGGGCTCACGCAACAGCAGCTCGCTGTGAAGGCGGGCGTCTCGCTCGGCTATCTCTCCCGCCTTGAGGTCGACATGCACGACCCGCGGCTCAGCACGTTGCGGAAGCTCGCGAAGGCCCTCGGCGTGAAGGTGACGGAGTTGCTGGAATAGGTAAACCGGTAATGACGACGCTGCGGTATGCGGTAGTCACGTCGGGTAAGCTCTTGTGTGAGGTCAGCTGCTCGCCGCGCGCCAGCATTGTCGTGCTTGCCCACAGGGAGGATGGCACTTTCGGTTATCCCCACGCGACGTATCACGTCGACGGTACGCGTCACTTCCAAAGTCTTGGGGCTACGCTCATGGAAGAGCGAGGGCTTCCTCGACTTGACCGCGCAGTTAGCGATGCGGTAAACGTGTTCGCTCTCACGATCCGCTCAGAGCATGCTCGACGAATCCCGCCCATGCCGGCCGGTTCTTCTGTCTATGCCGAGATCGTCGACGTGCCGGATTCCATCTTCGGGCATGGCCAGGTTCGGATCAGCACCGACATCGTCGTGCCGGGACAGGCTGCGCCAGAACAAGCCTTCTGCGAAAAGGTTATGGAGAAGGATCTGCCGGGCACAGTTCCTCCGGTCCGGATCACCATTTGGAAGGGCTAAGCAAGACAGCGTGACGAACGGCGCGTCCGCGCGCGCGTTTGGACTCTGAGGACGAAAGAATCTTCGTGCGTTCCGGGCAAGACGTCCGGAAGGCGTGCTTGAGGGGCGGGACGTGAAGACGATAGGCGAGGCATTCAACGATCTGAGGGCGTCCCTCGAAAACAACATGAATCATATCTGCCGCAACGACGACATCAATGAAAGCCAGGCCGGACATTTCCCGGCCGCCATTCTAATCATCGTTGGATCTGCGGCACTCAGTCGACTGCAAGGGGCCGAGGGTGAGGCCCATGTGTTCGTGGGGATGATGGCCGATCACGGAGTCGAGAGCCTACTTGCCCGAAAGCTCTTTGATGCCCTCAGGCACGGTCTAGCGCACTTCTGGGAAACAAAACTTCTCGATGTCGGGAGACAAGAGCACGTCGAATTGGTCGTCAGTTGGAAGAAGAAGCGGCATCTTAGCCTCCGCTCATCGCCCTCGCCCGGTCTGTATCTCAACGTCCGTACCATGTGGGGCGATCTGCAAAAGGCGCTTACGCAATACGCTGTGGTGCTTGAAGGCGATCCCAAGACAGCAGGATCATCTGCGCCGAGTCGGGTGACGTCCCTTACGGAGGATCAAACGACCCTGGAAGCATGGCGATGGTTCCAAGCAAAGGCGCCGAAAGAAGAGGCCTCATGATCGCCGCGATCTACGCCAGATGAGCAGCCAGGATACCCTCGGCTCTGCCCTCGAGGCCTTCATCCGCGAGCACGAATACTGCGGCGACCTGGACACCGGGGCTCGAGGGCGAGGTCCGGTTCCTACACCGAGCGCATCCGAACCTTTGAGGTCGGGTGTCGTCCCTGACCGCCGGCGCGCCAGCATAAACTAGGCGACGCTCGCATGAATTGACACCTATTTGCCTAGGGGTCTACCCTTCCGTGGTGTAGCGAGGTAGAGGTGAAAAGGATCGCGGCAGTTTCCCTCTTCGCGGTTGCACTCCTGCTCGTTCCTGCGGTGCCAAGCTATGCATGGGGCGGAGGCGGGCACGGCGGCGGGCACGGGGGAGGCGGCGGGCACGGGGGGCACGGCGGCCACGGGTTCGGTCATCACGGGTTCCGGGGCGACGGCGTTGTCTTCATCGGCCCTGGGTGCTGCTGGGGCCCGTACGGGTACTGGTGGGATTACCCGCCCTACTACTACCCGCCCTACTACGGCTACGCACCGGCGCCCGTCATCGTCCAAGAGGCGCCGGTCTACATCCAGCAAGAGCCGCCCCAGTCGTACTGGTACTACTGTCCCAGCGCCGAAGCCTACTATCCGACTGCTCCCACGTGCCCAGAGGCGTGGATCAAGGTCGCGCCGCAGTAGACACGCGCGCGATTCAAAGGTCACCATGGACGCGTGGCCAGATCCTCGCGAGGCGTCAAGTCTTAAGGTTTTCGTCAGGTGACGTCTGAAACCATCGGCTTCATGCGACGGCGATTCCCAACGAGTGACATCATTCTCCTGGCCTCTTAGTGGGATCTCTCTGGATAAATCGGCTCCCAACTCCTCCGCGCATTGAGGTGATGTTGCGAGACTCGTGATCGGCGCTGAGGACTTAGAAATCAACTGACACCCCCAAAAACCGACGGCCAGAACCTTGCGGCCCTGGCCGTCAGCAACTGGAACCACCTGCCGTGGAGGATCCCACCAGCCCTCGGCACGCTATCCAGCTTCATAAGGTTACTCATGCTCGGGCCGTCACGGTCAATCACTAGACAACACTGAAGAACTCTTCACGATTGCTTCAGGTCTGGCTCGTTTCCAGAAAGGACATTGCCGATTCCGCCTCCGCGTGATTTCATGCCGACCTCGCTGGTGGTGCGCGTCGTGGCGTTCGGCTAGACTCCCGCCAGCCATCCTCCACCGAGACATCCCATGAGATGTCAAGTCCCGATCGTCGGCGGCGCGACGAGCAGGCGTGAGGGGTTGTAGGGCTGACGATGTTTAAGCATCGCGTAGACCGTATGAAGAAGCTTTACGGCGACGACGATGAGGGCCTGCTTGGCTTTCTTGCCTTGCGCCTTCTTGCGCAGATAGAGCGTCCGCCACTCGGCGCTGCGGCGGACGGCGTTGACCGCGGCGAGGTAGAGGGCATGCCGGGCGATGCGCGAGCCGACGGGAGACAGGCGGGGCGTGGCGGCCCGCTCGCCGCTCTCGGAGATGACGGGATAGAACCCGACATAGGCAACAAGGGCTCGAGCATCCGTGAAGCGGGTGAGCGCGCCGAGCTCACCGAGCAGCGTCGCGGCGGTCTGGGGCCCGACGCCGGGGATCGTCTGCAGCAGCTGGGCGTCGGACGGTCCCGCGCCTGGCTCACTCGGGGGCAGCAGGGTGGTGGCGGCGCGATCCACGTCATCGATAGCGCTGGTGAGGCGCTCGAGCTGGCTCACGAGGGTGCGCACGACGTGCGCGCGGGCCGGGGCGGCCTTGCCGCTGTAGATCGAACGGCGGGCGGCGTCGCGGACCGCGGTGGCGTCGTCGAGCGAGAAGCCGCGCGGGCCGGCGTCCTCGGCAGCGCGCCGGATGGCGCGCGGGCTGGCCTGGGCCAAGTGGTGGGCCGTGGGGAACTGCGCCAGGATGCCCCGCGCCCGGGCGCTGAGCAGGTCGCCCAGGGCCGTGCGGTGCTCGGGCAGGACGACGTCGAGTTGGGCGATGAGCTGGCGCAGATAATCCTGCCGATCGGCCATGAGCCGGGCGCGCAGGCGCGCGAGCTCGCGCAGGCTCTGGATCTGCTCGTCGGGCACGTAACTGGCCTGGGCCGCCCCCGACCGCAGCAGGCCCGCGATGACGTGGGCATCGATGTCATCCGTCTTGGCCTTGCGGCGGACGACGTCCCGGTAGCGCCGGGTCTGCAGCGGATTCAGCACGATGACGCGGTAGCCCGCGCCGACGAGCGCCGCTTCAAGGTTTTCCCAGAGGTGGCCCGAGGCCTCGAGCCCGATCAGGGTCTGCGCCGCCGTCGCGGCGCGCGCGTCCAACGTCCGCAACAGCGTGGCCACGCCGTCGGTGCTCGCGGCGATGGTGAAGCTCGGGCCGACCGCTTCACCATCACGGTCGAGGACGGCAATACGGTGTTCACGCAACGCCACATCAATGCCGACAAACCGCTCCGCCATGGCACTCCCTTCCCGAGACGTCGGGGCACGGCGCGGATCAGCCGGACAGGTGCCACGGGCCGCGAGGTCAGCATGGCCTGGTCGAATGTGAGGGATGACGGCGACCCGTCTCCCAGCATCCTTGATGAATGCTCTCGACCCGGCGGCCGGGGCGCGACGTTCTCGGTGGACGGCTGCTCGCTCAGGAGCGCCGCGGTGCCCGTGAATCAGTCGTCGTTCCCGTCCTGCCTCCGGACAGACTTTAACCGTACCCTCCTCCTTCCGACGAGGGGAACCGCCACGACGCTTGCGAGCATCCTTCGCTCGTAATGTCATACCAGGTGCCCATGCGGCGGATCGGGCTCGCGGTCGTTCTCACTGTCGGCCTCACTCTCGCGCCGCTCGCTGCCGAGGCGCAGCAGGCGGGGAAGATCTGGCGAATCGGCTCGCTGAGTACCAGCCCCGTTCCTGTACCGGGGCGCTATGATCCGAGTTGGCTCGCCTTCCTGCAAAGACTCCGTGAGTTGGGGTATGTGGAAGGCCAAAACCTTTCGATTGAATACCGGTCGTCGGGAGGACCCGTAGAGCCTCTCCCGGCGCTTGCGAGCGAACTAGTCCGGTTGAACGTCGACGTAATTGTGGTGCCAAGCACGCAACCCGCGGTAGCCGCAAAGCAGGCGACAACGAAGATCCCCATCATAGTGGGTGCCGCGAGCGATGTCGTAGAAACCGGGCTCGTGGAGAGCCTTGTTCGGCCAGGTGGAAACGTCACGGGCCTAACGGTCAGCGGAGGCGATCTCAGTCGAAAGAGGTTGGAACTGCTTAAAGAGGCGATCCCCAAGATCGCCCGAGTGGCGGTTTTGGCGGATCCCACCAATCCGACGCACGAGGTCTTCTGGCGCGCGACTGAGAGTGCGGCACAGATACTTCGCATCACGGTCCAGCGTGTCGACGTGCGAGCGCCTAATGATATCGAAGGCGCCTTCGTGACGATCGGCAAGGCGCGCCCCGATGCACTCGTCGTGTTTCCGGAGCCGATGCTCTATGCACAGCGAAAACAAATTGACGGGCTGGCGAGGAAGAATCGCCTACCGACTATGTACGCGCTCAGAGGTCATGTCGTCGAGGGGGGGCTCATTTCTTATGCGCCGAACTATGCCGACTTGTACCGGCGCATGGCCGACTATGTGGATAAGGTTCTGAAAGGAGCGAAGCCCGCAGACCTTCCGTTCGAGGAACCGACGAAGTTCGAGCTAATCATCAATCTCAAGACGGCGAAGGCACTGGGCCTGACGATTCCTCAATTACTGATCCTGCGCGCGGACGAGGTGATCGAGTAGCGCATGCTCGACTAATGCGGCCAACTCCTCAGTGCTGCTGTCGGCTGCGCCGGGTGCTCGATGCCGTCGTATGACCGCGCCCTCCACGCTCTCCGCTCCTGGCTCGACTCATGGACTGGGATTGGCCACGTCGCCGTAGGGATGCACCGGCAGGGCTTCGACCTGCAATTGACTCAGTACGATGAACGAGGCTGGCGGGCCACGTTCTACACGACCGGGATGGAGCACTCTCCCACGAGCGCGATAGGCACCGCGTGGGAGCGCACGCCGCGGCACGCGGCGCAGCGGGCAGCATGGGAGGAGTTGGACCGCGTAAGCCGCCCATAGCTTAGTGTTTGCTAGACTCCCGCCATGCCCGATCTCTACCCGTTCATCAATGAGGGTTACCGGGCGATGGTGTTTGTTGACGGAGAAAACCTCGCCATTCGATATGGAGCGGCGAAGAGACAACAAGGCAGCCCCGACAAAGCGGAAGTCGTACACATCCCGGAAGTCGCTGTTTGGGCTCCTATTCTGAGTCCACGCAACAGCTCATTGAGCGGGACGAGAGTCATACGAAAGCACTATTACACGTCTGTACCAAAGGGTGATCCGCCCAAGCTCCAGGAAGTTAGAGAACAGCTCAAGCAAAAAGGTTTCGAGGCACCGAACGTATTCCCAAAGGACAAAACCAAAGGCTCGAAGCGCGTTGACATCTCCTTAACGACGGACATGCTCCTCCACGCTGCCCGCAAGCACTACGACATCGCGGTTCTTGTCGCAGGGGATGAGGACTACATTCCGCTTGTCCGCGCAGTGAAGGGTGAAGGGGCTCGGGTTCACGTCTGGTTCCTCTCAAACGGTCTTAATCCGCAGCTCCGCGACGAGTCCGATTATTTCGTTGACCTTGATGAGTTCCTGCTGTGAGTGCGTGAGTCTGAATCGCAGCCCCGATGCCTAAGCGCCCCGCCGAGAAGCCCGACAAGCGTGGGCCGAAGACGAAGTGAACGAAGAGACGCGCGCCTCTGGACACCCGTGGCTCCGCATCAACCGCGTCCTGCGCTGTGATGCTGCAGACGCGCTGGAGCACGGAGGCGTGGGCTCAAGTCAGGCTCGAGTTCAGGAGAGCGCTCGCGCTTCGGAGTCAGATCCAGCGCGCGGGGTGGTTCAACTAAGTCGCGATGTGCCTTCCGCACCTGGCTGGACTCTTGGCGCAGCATCGGCGCCGTCGAGCCCGATGATCAGCGACCGGGATCGTGTCGGCTCCTTGCGATCGTCACGTGCAGGAACTCCACGATGAGACGAAGGAACTCTGTCGGCGTAAACGGCTTTGGGATGAAGCCGATGCATCCCGCCCGGACGAGCGCGTTCGCGTGCGCAGCCGTCGCTGAGGTCAGAGCGACCACCGGAATTCTCCGGGTCGTCGGATCGGCCCTCAGCTTCTCGATCACGGCAAGGCCGTCCATCTCCGGCATATGGTAGTCGAGCAGGACGAGGTCGGGACGCTCCGCCTGCGCCTGCGCGATACCGTCCCTGCCGCTCAACGCCGTGAGCGGGCGATGGCCGTCCGACGCGAGCAGTTCGCTGGCCATCTCCAGAAGGGAAGGATCATCGTCGATGACGAGGATCGTAAACGGCATCGCGCCCCAGGAGTATGGCGCAGCGATGCTGTTCGTGCAATGCAGGCGAGCGCGGATGGCTAAGCCGAAGCCCGAGAAGAAGGCCGCGGCCGCCGCGCCGGCGACGAGCAAGGTTCTGCCAATGGACCTTCGGATCGGCGACCGGCTCATTGACGAGACGGGCGAGTACGAGGTCATCGGCCGGCCGTACACGACTGCGGGCGGGAAGACCGCCAACGTCCGCGTAAAGCGGCTCGACTCCGACGTTACGATGATCCGGACCTGGGGCGCGCACGAGCGCATCGCGGTGAGGCGAGGGTGACCTGGTGAGCCCCGGAGCATTCTGAGGTCTGTGTGTTGAGTACTCCTACCGTCCGCCGTCCTGATCTGCTGGAAGCTATGCGAGATCTGGCCTCGCCATTTGTGCAAGCGGCCCGTGAGCGCGACCGTGAACCGGATGAAGCGTCACCGGATCTTAAGGTTTATGACTATGCCACAGACGGAATCACCATGGTTCCTGCCGGTTCTCGGTCGGCACGGGTAACGGAGATTCTCTTGTCATCCGAGCTAATCGACACGACCCGCGAAAACGTCCGCGTGCGATTCGATGATGTAAACGACGGCACGACGACTATTCCGCCGGTCGATTACGGCGATCGCGGCCAGCTTCAAGGATGGACCCTTCGAGCGCTCGAGGAGTGGGCGGAATATGTCGCGAAGCTCTTGAGCGGCCGGGACAATCCCATGGACGCGTTCGAAAGGGTCGGCTCGCCTTGCCCTGGCTGAGGCGCAACGAGCGCGTCGCGGTGAGGCGCGCGTGAAATGGGCGTGCTGACTCGCGAGGAACTCGACGGGCTCTATCAGGAAGTCTTCCGCCGATACCACCTGTGGGCGATGCATGAAACGTTCGAGACGCCGAGCGAACGGCGACCGCTGGGGCAGTACACCGATACCGAGCTGCTGTACAGCGATCTCACGTCAGGCTTCGACGACGCGGAAGCCGACGCCACCTCACGACAGGATCTGCTGGCGCGGGTCGAGGCGCTTACGCCATCGCGCTTCGTTCGAAGGAACGCGCGCGTGTGGAATTCGATGCGATGGTGGCGGAGATCATCCGCACGATTCGGGGAGCATGACGACGATCGCCGCGAGCTACGCCGCGCGGCGGCGCACTATTCCGCGGACTTGCACATCCCAAAGACCATCGGGACACGACCGTGTCACAATCCCGCCGGATTGCAAAATCCTCGCTCGATCAGCAGCCTGAACGCTCGCATCGTGGCCTGCCGGCGGTGTCCCAGGCTCGTGAAGCATCGCGAGGCCGTCGCGGTAGCGCCGCCGCGGCGCTACCTCGGCGAGAGCTACTGGGCCAAGCCGCTGACGGGTTTCGGCGACCCGCGCGCGCGGCTCCTCCTGGTAGGGCTGGCGCCCGCCGCCAACGGCGGCAATCGCACGGGGCGGATGTTCACCGGGGATCGCAGCGGCGACTGGCTCTTCGACGCGCTCCATCACGCGGGTTTCGCCAGCCAGCCGACGTCCGAGCACCGGGGCGATGGTCTCAGTCTCCTCGACGCCTACGTGACCGCGGCCGTGCGGTGCGCGCCGCCCGATAACAAGCCGACGCTCGACGAGTTCGCGCGCTGTGAGCCGTACCTGGTCACCGAGCTGCGGCTCCTCACCCGTGTGCGTGTGGTCGTGGGGCTCGGTCGAATCGGCTGGCAGGCATACCTCAGAGGTCGGCTGGCACTCGGGGCGCCCCGTCAGCGGCCGGTCCCGAAGTTCGGCCACGGCGCGGCGACCCGGTTCGACGACGGCGTCACCTTGATCGCCACGTACCATCCCAGCCAGCAGAACACGTTCACCGGCAAGCTGACGCGGCCGATGCTTCGGGGAATCTTCGAGACGGCGCGCCGTCTCCTGGAGCACGACGCAATCGCGCCGGGCGGCGAGGCCTAGTCGGTCAGATCAGCGGGGAGGCGAGGCCGCTCGCCGACGGTCAGCGACAGCTCGCGACGCTGGCCGTCACGAAGGATCGTGATGCGCGTCCGCTGGCCGGGCTTGAGCGCCTTCACCTTCGCCAGGTAGTCCTGGTGCGTCCGGATCGGCGAGCCCTCGATCGCGGTCAGGATGTCGCCGCCGACGAGATACTCTTCGCCCTGCACGACCACCGAAAGGCTGCCGCCGCGGATGCCGGCGCGCTCCGCCGGGCTGCCGTCGTAGACGACCTCGACCAGGTAGCCGGGCGACAGCGGCAGGCGAAGGATCGAGGTGATCTGCGACTCGATCTCACGGCCCTGAAGCCCGAGCCAGGGGCGGATCACGCGGCCGGTCTCGCGCAGGTCGCGGAGGATCGCCTTGCCGGCGTTGATCGGCAGGGCGAAGCCGATCGAATTCGCCTCTTCCGAGATGAACGTGTTGATGCCGACGACGGCGCCGCACCGATCGACGAGCGGGCCGCCCGAGTTCCCGGGGTTGATCGGGGCGTCGGTCTGGATCATCGGCTGCTCGGCGAGGCCGGGCAGGAGGCGGTTGAGGCCGCTCACGATGCCGCGGGTCATCGTCTGCTCGAGGCCCATCGGGTTGCCGATCGCGACGACCTCGTCGCCGACATGCAGGGCCGACGAGTCCCCGAGTCGGGCGGCGGGCAGCGGCGACGGCGTCTCGATCCGCAGCAGCGCGAGGTCGGTCACCGTGTCCATGCCGAGCACCCGTGCCGGCGTGCGCGCGCCCGAGTCGAGCGTGACCGAGAGCGAGGCGGCGCCGTCGACGACGTGCGCGTTGGTCAGCAGATGCCCGTCGCGCTCGATGACGACGCCGGAGCCGACCACGGTCTCGAACCGCCGTTGCGGCTTGGCCTTGTTGATCTTGGTGACCTGGATCGACACGACGCTCGGCGAGACCCGCTCGTACAGCGACGCCAGCGACTCGGTGCACGCCTGCTGCGCGAAGGCCGTCTGCGGGATCGCCAGCAGCACGAAGAACACCAGAACGCGCATCACGCAGGATGATACACCGGCCGGCTGGAGTGTGGGCGGTATAATCGAGCGATGCGCATCGCGATTTCCCTCCTATTGATCGTCGCGCTGCTCGTTCCGTCCGGCGCGCGCGGCGAGAACCGCGTCGTGGCCGCGACGCTCGACAACGGGCTGCGCGTGCTGCTGCTCGAGGATGCGCGCAGCCCGATCGTGTCCTTCCAGGTGTGGTACCGCGTCGGCTCGCGCAACGAGCTTCGAGGCGCGACCGGCATCGCCCATTTCCTTGAGCACCTGATGTTCAAGGGCACGCCGAGCCACGGCCCCAAGCAGTTCGCGCGGCTCGTCGAGGAGAACGGCGGCCAGGACAACGCGTTCACCTCGCAGGACGTCACCTCCTACTACGTCAACATCGCGGCGGAGAAGCTCGACCTGGTGATCGATCTCGAAGCCGACCGCATGCAGAACCTGCTGCTGGATCCCAAGGAGATCACCTCCGAGCGCGAGGTCGTCATCGAGGAGCGGCGCACGCGCACCGACGACGATCCGGGGGGATTCCTCGGCGAAGAGGTGAGCTCGCTCGCCTTCAAGGCGCACCCGTACGGGGCGCCGATCATCGGGTGGATGGAGGACATCACGCGGATCACGCCCGACGAGATCCGCGCCTTCTACAAGACGTACTACGTCCC
>Ga0209160_1001767_pt1 | contig 18193 bp, 19 predicted proteins | sample GraSoiAngelo_153_FD_186167 | JGI IMG/M metagenome (GOLD analysis project Ga0209160, IMG submission 186167) | Grasslands soil microbial communities from the Angelo Coastal Reserve, California, USA - 14_1009_12_40cm (SPAdes) (version 2) | ecosystem: Environmental > Terrestrial > Soil > Grasslands ... | reverse complement strand
TTCCCCGCATCCGCATGATCCTTGCTCTTGGCAGGCCCCCTTCCGCGCTGTAGGATGGCTAGCGCTGCAATCGGAGGACACAATGGCCAAGAAAAGCAAGCTCACGCAAGTCGCAGTGAAAATCGGCGCCGCCATGGGTCGCGCCGATCGCAAAGCCCATCAGATCGCCAGGGCCGGCGTGCTCGCCAAAAAAGAGCTCGCCGACATTTCCAAGCAAGTCGACGCCCTCAAGCGCCAATTGCAGAAAACCACCAAGCGCCTCAAGCGCGCCCTCGCTTAAACCACGAGCCTTTTCCCCCTCCACCCCCGGCTCGCCGCCACCTACGTAGAGGCCGGACTTCAGTCCGGTGTCCGTCATTCCGAGCACAGCGGCAGACGGGACAATTCTTGCGCCACATATTGGACCAACCCTTTCTCAACCAACCGGTTGAAGCGCAGGCGGCACGTCACACTGATAGATGATTGCGTGGAATTCCTCCCGCTGTCGAAGTGCGGTGAGAAGCGCGAGCGCTTTTCCGTAGGCTGCTATCGCTCCGGTCAACTTGTGAAACTCCGGAGAATCCTTAGCCGTCCACCGTCTTCGGATGTGCGCATCCGCCGAGAGTTCGAGGATTCGTTCTATGCCTTTGTTTGCAAGACCTGAGTTAGCTTTCATCATCGGTTCGGCCTCCATCAGTCAGCAAGGGTACGGGCCCCCAAGACTCCATATAAGGAGAAGCCTCTAATCTGCTGGCGGATTATCACGGAGGAGGCCTACGAGTTTATTGCTGCGCGCGGCGGACGAGTGGCCCGGACGCAAACCCCGTGACGGCTTCCGGTGCCCAACCCCTCGGTTGGCGTTTACCCGCCCTTGTCGGAAAGGATTCCTCTTGGACGTGTAGACATTCGGACGTTTTGACGTTCAGACGGACTCACTTCTGCTGCTACACTCCCACCCATGGCTCGCCAACGCCTTGGCCAGCATTTTCTCGCCGACCTCGACTGGCGCGAACAGATCGCCCGCGCCATCCGCGTCTCTCCGCATTCCACCGCGCCGCTCCCCGGCGACGAGCAGCATTGCTGGATCGAGATCGGCTCCGGCCATGGCGAAATCACGCGGAATCTCCTCGGGGCCGGCGGTCCCGTCTACGCCATCGAATTGGATCCGCCCCTGGTCGCTGGCCTGCGCCGCCTCGCGAAAGACTTTCCCAATCTCACCGTCGTGCCTGGCGATATTCTCAAAACGGATCTCGCCGCGATCGCAGCAGGCCGGCGCGTGCGCGTCTACGGAAATCTCCCCTACTACATCACCTCGCCCATCCTTCACCACCTCTTCCAGTTCGCGGACCTCATCGACGAAATGCATTTCGTCATCCAAGCCGAGGTTGCCCGGCGCCTCTCCGCGCCGCCGGGCACACGCGATTATGGCTATCTTTCTGTCGTCACGCAGTTCTATACCCGCCCCGAGTTTGTCTTCGAAATTCCACGCGACGCATTCCATCCGCGTCCCGAAGTCCATTCGGCGCTCGTCACGCTGCGCCTTCCCGGCGAACGCGCAAACCTCTCCCTTACCCGCAAATTTTCGGAAGCTGACGCCCAGGCCAACGCGTCCATCGCCGGCAATTCTTCATCAGCCACGGACGCTCACGCGCAGGCGTCCCGCTCACACAAATTTTCCTCAGCCGCGGACTCTCGCGCAGACGCATCCCGCGTTGCCGAATCACGTTTTCTCGATTTTGTGAAATTATGTTTCTCGAAGAAGCGCAAAACGTTGGTCAACAACCTGCGCTCTCTCGTCAAGCCTGAAAAGATTCGCGGCGCTCTCGCCTCTCAAAATCTCCGCCCCGATGCCCGCGCCGAACAACTCACCGTCTCCCAGCTCGCGGCTCTCTTCTCCCAGCTCCCGGGCGGTTAGGAGTTCCTTCGCGAAATTATGCGAGACGTTCATCTGACACGCTGTGTCGCTTGCGGCGCAACGAATGAAATCTAGATTCAGGGCCATGATGACGCTTGATTTTGAAAACTCATGAGATGACTCTCTCTTCTCTTTTCAGGGCCGCGATTAGGCGATCAGGATAATCGCTCATAATTCCGTGAACTCCAGCTTCCATCAGCATGCGCATGTGCGCGGGATGATTCACGGTCCAGCAGACCACCTGCAAATCTTTCTTCCGTGCTCGCTCCAACAAAGCGGGGGTCACCAGGTCTCCCCGCGCGATCAGTTGCCGCGCGCCGATTTCCACGGCCTTCTCTACTGGCTTTTCCATCTGTCCGTCGTACAGCAACCCAGTCATCAGCGTGGGCTCGATCGTGTGCAGATTGAGCACCATCGAAGCGTCGAAGGAAATCACCACGGCACGCGGGATTTCTTCCGAATCGCGCAGAGCGCCGATCAGCGCGTGCTCCCCGCCCCAGGAACCGCCAGGTTTCAATTCCAGGTAAAACACCACGTCATTTTTTTTGGAGAACTGCAGAATCTCTTCCAAGGTGGGAATGCGTTCTCCGGCAAATTCGCTTCCGAACCACGATCCGGCATCCAGCTGGCGCAATTCCGCAAGCGTCAGGTCGTGTACCGTTCCCTTGCCGTTGGTGGTTCGATTCACCGTTGCATCATGGATGGCCACGAAATGCGCATCGCGCGAGAGCTGGAGATCCGTTTCAATAAACGCGGCTCCGAGCGAGACCGATTTTCGAAACGCGGCCAAAGTATTTTCCGGTGCGTGGCCTGACGCTCCGCGATGACCAATCACCAGCATCCCGATTTGCTCTCCGTTCCTGAGTTCCTGCACCCAAGACTGTTCCGCGGGCAGAGTTGTTGTCTTCCCGCCAGTTTCGTCTTTCCCGCGAACTCTCCAAGGAGCATGGTAGCACTCACCGCGGGGATTCCTCCGGGCAGCCCGTGACCGTGCACCTTGAATCTAACTGATAGAAGAACCCAGAAAGAGTCGATGAGGAGGGAAACCATGACAAAGGAACTCCGGGCCCTGTTCGTGTCCCTGGTACTCGTCGCGGCCATCGTGGCGGCGCCTTGCCATGCAGCCGCCTTCTCTCCACAAAGCAAGAACCAGCGCAGCGAAGAAAAATACCGGACGCGGCTAGAGAAGGAAGTGCGCCATCAGTTGGTGATGCTGCCGTGGTATTCGGTGTTCGACAATCTCGCGTTTCAGGTGGAAGGGGACAAGGTAACTCTGATCGGGCAAGTCACGCGGCCGACGCTAAAATCCGACGCGGAAGCAGCGGTGAAGAGTATCGAAGGAGTTGCGTCGGTGGTGAACAATATTGAGGTTCTTCCGCTCTCGCCGATGGACGATCAGCTCCGCCGCGCGCTTTTCCGCGCAATTTACGGTGAGGCAGGCCTGCAGCGGTATGCGATTCAGGCGGTGCCGTCGATTCACATCATCGTGAAAAATGGAAACGTGACGCTGGAAGGCGTGGTCGACAACGAGATGGACAAGAACCTTGCCAACTTGCGAGCGAATCAGGTTCCCAACGTGTTCTCCGTGAAGAACAACCTGGTGGTGGCGGGCAATTCGAAATAAACGGCCTCGAAGGAGGCGATTCGAATCCATTGATTCGAACGGAGGCCGCCGATCAAGCGACGCCGGCGGCTCCGGTTCTTTGCAACTGGCGCGAAATGCGGCGCGCGGTATCCTTCAACGCTTCGACAATCCGGGGCATGCTGGGTTCATCCACCTGGGTCAGCGTGCCACTGGCGCCAAGAGCTGCGGCCGCATTTCCTGTAGCATCGAAGACGGGTGCCCCCAGACAGCGTGCGCCGAGACTATTCTCTTCGTCGTCTACCGCGTAGCCTTCGTGCTTGATGTGCTCCAATTCCGCGAGCAACCTGGTCATCGTGGAGATGGTTTTCGGTGTTCTTTTCTTTAGGCCCTGTTGCTTCACGAGTGTTTCCACTTCCTGTTTCGGCAACCAGGCCAACAGGCATTTGCCGACGCTCGTGGAATGCAAAAACATGCGGCGGCCCACCCAGGTATTCACCCTAAAAAATCCCGGGGCCTCTACCTTTTCGATATACACCGCTTCGCCCTGGTCCAGTACGGCAAGGTGCACGGTCAAGTGAATTCTCTCCACGAGTGTACGCATGAAAGGCAAGGCGACGTCAGCGATATCGAGGTTGGCCTGGGCGTAGCCGCCAAGACTCAGGATTTTCAGGCCGAGGCGGTAGCGCCCGGTTTCGGGTTCGCGCCGCAAGTAGCCGCGGCGCTCGAGCGTTCGAAGAATGTAGCTTGCGGAACTTTTGGGAATGCCGAGCTTGCGGCTGATTTCCGAGTTGGTGAGGCCATCGCGGCGGTGCGCGGCGGCTTCCAGAATATTGAGGGCGCGTTCGACGGCAGTGGCGGGGCTGGCATCCGAGACAGGCATGGAAACTCCTGATGAAAAATTCAGTAGTTCACACTATAGAATATTTGTTCAGAATATTGAACAAGATATTGCCGAGCGGCGCGGGGGCGGGTTAGAAGAGAGTGAAGAGTGAACGCATGTTCAGCCTATTGAACAAGCGGATCGACAAGGGAAGGGACCCGGCGAAGATATGCAAAATTATTGACTCTTTGTCTGTATTTTCCGACAGCATCCGACAGCGGGTTGCAAGGCCTTTCTATCTCCTTGAAGGTGAGGGGTTTAGAGGCAAGATTTTCCCAGGGGTTGGACATCGAATTGCCTTTCCAGTCCGCCAACCAGTTTGGGTTCGAATCCGGGATGAAAGGGGTTGACACACCGTATGGCGACCGCAACGACAAAGCTGAATCCTGTGCTTGCTCTCCTGCCCTTCGCGAACCGAATCGTTCCGGTGAATTCCGCTCCGGCGGAGTTTGACCCGGAGCGCGATCTCCCCGAAGGGTTTCTGGATTTTCTGGCGCCATTGCATGCTGCTTTGACGCTGAGGCAGAGGGCCTTGATCGCGCGGCGCGAGTACGCACTGGCTGAAGCACATGCAGGCAAAGTTCCTTCCTACTTGCCCCCATCGGTGGGGACCATGAGTCCCTGGCGCATCGAGCTCCCTGCGTGGTGCGCGGACCAGCGCAATCAAATGACTGGCCCGGCAGATGACGCGGAACTCGTCGTGAAGATGCTCAATTCCGGCGCGCCGGGCGTAATGCTGGACCTGGAAGACTCGACGGCCAACGCCTGGGAACACAACGCGCAGGGAATCAAGAATATCTTGGAAGCGCTGGTGGGACGGCTCACTTATTTTGACCGAAAGCGCAACAAGACAGTTGGCATCAACCCCAGCACGACGGTGATTTTTACGAGGCCGCGCGGTTTGCACCTTCACCAAGCGGGAGTTCTGCCGGGAGAATTGCTGCCCGCTTCGCTGTTTGATGTGGCGATGGTCACCTATCAGCTGGATTTCAACGTGTTGAAGCATCCGCTGTGCATTTACATTCCGAAATCGGAATCGGCGGACGAAGCGCTGTGGTGGCGCGATCTCTTCCAGATGATTGCGCGATTGAAGGGATCGCCGACGAATGCGATCAAGTGCATGGCGCTGGTGGAATCGCATCCGCTGGCATTTCAAATGGAAGAGTTTGCCTGGAATCTGCGTGATCACATTCTCGGCTTGAATCTGGGCCGCTGGGACTACATGGCCAGCCTGATTCACTTCAATCTGGAAAATCCGGAGTGGGTGCTGCCCGATCGCAACACGATTCCACACAACGTGGCCTTTTTCCAGAATTTGCGCAACCTGATGCCGGGGATTTGCCACAAGCACGGGATGCTGGCGATCGGCGGCATGACCGCGCTCTATCCGAGCCGCGAAGACGCGGAATTGAACGCGCGAGCGTTGAAGGTTCTGGCCGAGGACAAGAAAAACGAAGCGAATTCGCTGATGGATGGCGCGTGGACGGGGCATCCCGACCAGAACGAAATCGCGGTGAGCCAGTTCCTTGTTCCGAACCAGTTGCAGGCGCGGCCGGCAAACGCCAATGCGCATCCGGAGCTGCGGCCGCTGCCAACTGGAATGGGCAAGCGCACTCTGGCGGGAACGCGCGCGGCGATTCGAACGGTGATTCGCTATCGCAACGGGGTGTTGAACGGTAAAGGCGCGAGTTTGCTCGATAGCTACATGGAGGACTTGGCGACCGATCGGATTTATCGCTTGATGATTGCGCAGCGCATGCGGCATGCCGCCCACATCGAGGTTGTGGATGAAAACGGCGCGCCTGTTCGACATTCACCGGAACTGATCAGCCGACTTTTCGATCAAGAGCTCGACCGATTGCTGCGCGAGACGGGGAAGAACAATGACCCGCAGATGCCGGCGACGCTTCGGGATGCCCGGCAGATCAGCGAGGAGATGATTCGGCGCGAGGAGTTTAATCCGGCGTGAGAGAGGATTTTAGAGTTCAGCGCACTTGATTTGACAGGGATTGGGAAGCAGATCCGCAGAATATTCGGCAGTCTGAGGAGATTCGAAAGGCAAGGAGCACGGAATGTCAGCAAAAGGGGCCAATGGCAAAGGTAACGGCAACGGGCATCTGCCCATCAATCACTGGACTACCGATCCACGCTGGTCCGGTATCACGCGGCCGTATTCGTATTCAGATGTCGTGCGGTTGCGCGGCTCGATTCAGATTGAGTACACGCTGGCGCGGCTGGGCGCGGAGCGGCTGTGGAACCTGATGCACTCGGAGCCGTATGTTCCGGCTTTGGGCGCAATCACGGGGAATCAAGCAATTGAAATGGTGCAGGCGGGACTGAAAGCGATTTATGGCAGCGGATGGCAAGTGGCCGCGGACAACAATACAGCGGGCGATGTTTACCCCGACCAGTCGCTCTATCCTTGCGACTCCGCGCCGAATCTGGTGAAGCGCATCAACCGGGCGCTACTGCGTGCCGACCAGATTGAATCCGCAGAAGGCAAAAAGTCCGGGACGTACTGGTTTGCTCCGATTGTCGCCGATGCGGAAGCGGGCTTTGGCGGTTCGCTGAACGCCTACGAGTTGATGAAAGCGATGATCGAAGCGGGCGCCGCCGCGGTGCACTTCGAAGACCAGCTTTCCTCGGCGAAGAAGTGCGGGCACCTGGGCGGAAAAGTGGTCGTACCCACACGCGAGTTTATCGAGAAATTGATTGCGGCGCGGCTGGCCGCTGATGTTTGCGGCGTGCCGACGATTCTGATCGCGCGCACGGACGCGAATTCTGCGGGACTTTTGCTTTCGGACGCCGATCCGCGGGACCGCGAATTTATTTATGGCGAACGCACGCCGGAAGGCTTCTATCAATTCCGGGGAGGGATTGATGCGGCGATTGCGCGCGGGCTGGCCTGCGCGCCTTTCGCCGACATGATTTGGTGCGAGACATCAACGCCGGACTTGGCCGAAGCGAGGAAATTCGCGGACGCAATTCATGCGAAATTCCCTGGCAAATTGCTGGCGTACAATTGCTCGCCGTCGTTCAACTGGAAGAAGAAGCTGGACGACGTGACAATCGCAAATTTCCAGCAAGAGCTGGGCAAGATGGGCTATAAATTCCAGTTCGTGACGCTGGCGGGCTTCCACGCGCTGAACATGTCCATGTTCCACCTCGCGCGCGGCTACGCGCAATCCGGCATGACGGCGTATTCGAAGCTGCAGCAGGAAGAGTTCGCGGCGCAGGAACTCGGGTACCGTGCCGTGACGCACCAGAAATTTGTCGGCACGGGCTATTTCGACGAAATCGCTCAGGTGGTGTCGGGCGGAAATTCGTCCACAACGGCCCTGGCGGGCTCAACGGAAGCGGAGCAGTTCCACGGCGAAGTGCCACCGCTTCCAGCAAATGGGCACACGAGTGAAGCGCACGCCTAAGATTTTTGGAATCCCCGAACCGAGGCTGGGCTATAGAGTTCCGCCGTCGGGCCAATTCCGCCAATGCGTGTTGGGTTGCTTTGAAGGGTGATAGAGTTTCAAGTCCCCAGTTACTAGAACTTGGGCGAGCTGCCGGAACGTTTCCGAACTACTTGGGCGATCATCCTCGACTATGTTGGGGTGATGCCACTCTTCAAGCTGCAGGATTTGCTTCATATCGGGCAGCACACTAATGCGCTGTTCTTGAGCGGTTGCCAGCACTTTCGTACGCGCAATGTCTGCCAGAAGACGGCACAGTTCATAGACCTGGATTCTTGAGGGTTGTTCAAGCTCAATGCCGTGTTTTTCGTATTCATCGTAGGATGGAAGTGCCAAAGGCTCTCCTCTCAACGCGATCCCCTTTGCGTCTGTTGCTACAAGCTCACTGTCCATTGCGTCTTGCCATGGACCCTCGCTTATTGGAAAGACGAACCGCGAGTCATTGTGTGGATTGTTCGAGAGGTAGTCTTCGTAGGCCTTGCGACTTGCATATTTTTCTGGCGAATCGCGATCGTGGAGAGTACTTGCGAAGGTGTGAATGTGCGTGTCAGGCAGTCCTGCGCGCGGCGAAAACCCGAACACCTCGATCACCATCGCCCAGTCGGTCACAGAACGATAGAGCGAAAGCCTGGTAGCCGCCAAATACACCTAGCCATTATCCAGCATCGGGAATATGAACGTATCGCAGCAACGATCCAAAACAGCCAGAATGCTTGGGGCGTCAAAGTTCATACACCAAGCCCTTAGGGATGGAGGTCAACTTCTGCCCATGTTGATGACGGCTTAAGAAGAGGTGCCAGGCAGCATTTGGCCGTCGGCATAGATGCGGCGCGAATTGTCCAGGCTGGCCGGGCGCGCGAAGCTGACGGTCTTGGCATTCTTCATGACCGCGTCAAAGGCGGGTGTGAAGGCATCCATCTCCGCCTGGGTGCCGACGGTGATGCGCGCATACGTCGGCCAGACGGGCCAGATGCGCCCAATAAAGACATTCTTGGCGGCCATGGAGTCGATGACCTGTTTGGCGGGGCGCTTGGTATCCACCATGAAAAAATTGGTCTGCGAAGGCACGTAGGAATAGCCGTTGCGGTCGAGCCAGTCAAAAGTTTTCTGACGGACGGTGGTGTTCACGAGCTTGCGCTCGGAAACGAGATGCTCGTGCTTGAGGCTGGCGGTTGCGGCAGCCACGGCGGTGATGGGCAGGGCGCTCCAGCCGCCGCAGTTTTCGAGTTTGGCGAGCAGGTCGGGGCGCGCGATGGCGAAGCCGCAGCGCAGTCCGGCCATGCCGTAAATCTTCGAAAAAGTGCGCAACACGATGACGTCCTGGTTCGCCTTAACCAGGTCGATTGCCGTGTCGGCTCCATCCGCAAAATGGATGTAGGCCTCGTCCACCAGAACGACGGACCCTTTGGGTTTCTTGAAGACCAATTGTTCAATGTCGGCGTGCGGCGTGAGCGTTCCGGTGGGATTGTTTGGTGTACAGACATAGAATAGGCCTGCGTCGGGCGCGGCGGCGAGCATCGCGGGAATGTCGTGGGCGTAGGACTTGGTAAGCGGAACATTGACTTCGCGGGCGCCAGAAATTTTTGCCGCGTGTCCGCCGGATTCGTAGCCGGGATCCCCAGCGACGTAGCTGCGCGTTGGCGAGGTAAAAGCCAGAACCGAGAAGTGCAGCGGCTCGCTGGAGCCGGGAAAGGTGCGGATGTATTCGCGCTTAAGGCCCTGCTGCTGCGCGAAAGTGTCGACCAGTTCATCGGTGAGCCAGTACGAGTAACGGCCCCCTTGCGGTGCCATCGAGACAACTGCAGCCCGCGCCGCATCGCAGGGGCCAAGAGGATTCTCATTGGCGTTGATGACCACGGCACCCGGGGGAAATTGATTGCGGTCGCGGTCGATGGCAGCGGCAGCAAGCAAGGGCTCGTTTACGATGCGAAAGGCGGAGGCGGCGGCCGCCGCTACGGACATTTGCAGGAACATCCTGCGGGAATCGTTGCGAAGGGTCTTGTTCTGGCTCATACGAACCTCCCAGAAGCAGGCAGGATGGAATTTACGCCCATCACTATACCACCGAATGGGGCATTTAGCTTCAGCGCGAGACAGAAAATGCAACGACGGGCGGTATGTTCTGGAACCCGAGATTGTGCGCTGGAACCAATTTGATGGCGGGTATCGGATAGATTTGCCCGTTTGATTTGCTCTAGACTTTGATTTTGTTGTTCTGGACCAATGGGCATCGAGGTTGGCATGGCTGAGGCCATTCGAAGGACATCCGAAGCTCAATCGATCGCCGAACGAATCGAGGCGCTCGATTGGAAGAGCGTGGGCGAATCCCTTTCGCAGCGGGGCTATGCGGTTACGGCGCAGGTTCTTTCGAGTGCCGAATGCGCCAGACTCGTCGCACTGTATAAGGACGCGAGCCGGTTCCGCAGCGAAATCATCATGGAGCGCTATCGCTTCGGCATTGGTGATTACAAATACTTTGGCCATCCACTGCCTGAAATCGTCACTTCGTTACGGACGCATGCTTATCCGCATCTCGCGAATGTTGCGAATCAGTGGGCTGAAGTTCTCGGCAGCCCGCGATTCCCTGCTGAACATGATGCCTTTCTGAAAATTTGCCACAAGGCCGGACAGACCAAGCCTACGCCGCTGCTGCTCCACTACAACGCGGGCGGATACAACTGCCTGCACCAGGACATCTACGGCGACGTCAGCTTTCCCCTGCAGATGGTATTCCTGCTGGGGCAGCAGGGGCGCGACTGGGAAGGCGGGGAGTTCCTGTTGGTCGAGCAGCAGCCGCGGGCGCAATCCAAAGCCGAGGTAGTACGGGCCGATCAAGGCCAGGCGATTATTTTTACGACGCGGTACCGCCCTGTGAGAGGCACACGTGGTTACTACCGCGTGAATATGCGGCACGGGGTGAGTCGGGTGCACCGCGGCACGCGTTACACGCTGGGGATCATCTTCCACGACGCGAAATGACGCGGCGCTGGGTCGCGCTCGCGCTGGTCGGGGGAAGCGGGACGCAAGGATCGCTCACCAGTTTCTTGTAAGGAAACTCTACTCGTGGTGGCCGCCAAGCTCGCGAACGATGGAGCCAACGAAATTCTTGGCGTCGCCGAAGAGCATGAGCGTTTTGTCCAGGTAGTAGAGCGGGTTTTCGATGCCGGCGAAGCCCGCGGCCATGCTGCGCTTGATGACCATCACGGTGCGCGCCTTGTCCACATCGAGGATGGGCATGCCGAAGATGGGGCTGGAGTGATCCGTGCGCGCGGCGGGATTCGTGACGTCGTTCGCGCCGATCACCAGAGCGACATCGGTTTGCGGAAAATCCCCGTTGATCTCCTCCATGTCGCACAACTTGTCGTAAGGAATGTCGGCTTCGGCGAGGAGGACATTCATGTGACCAGGCATGCGGCCCGCAACAGGATGGATGCCGAATTTGACGTCCACGCCGCGCTTGGTGAGGGCGTCATAGAGTTCGCGGACTTTGTGCTGTGCCTGGGCCACGGCCATGCCATAGCCCGGGACGATGACCACTTTGTTCGCGGCGGCTAGAATCGCGGCGGCTTCTTCGGGAGTGGCGCTGCGCACGCTGCGGGCCTGCTGTGTGGCGGCGGCAGCGTGCTGTTCCTGGCCGAAGGCGCCGAAGAGCACGTTAGAAAACGAGCGATTCATGGCTTTGGACATGTTAACGGAGAGAATGAAGCCGGAAGCGCCATCGAGGGCACCGGCAATGATCAGGAGCTTGCTTTGCAGAACGAAGCCCATCGCTGCAGCGGAAAGACCGGCGTAAGAGTTCAGGAGGGAGATGACCGTGGGCATGTCGGCACCGCCGATGGGAATAATCATCATTACGCCGAAGACAAGCGGGATACCGACGATTACCGGGAAGAGCTGAATTCTTCCGGGATGCGCGACAAGCGCGCCGGCGATGACAATGGCTACGCCGAGAAGGCCAAGATTGACGAAGTTCTGGCCTTTATAGGTGATGGGGCGCTGGGGAAGAATTTCCTGGAGTTTTCCCGCGGCCATCAAGCTGCCGGTGAACGTGAGCGAGCCGAGAATCACTTCCATGGAGAGAACGCCCATCATGAAAGGCGGTACATCGGGCGCGCGGAGATAAAATTCGGCGGTGCCGACGAGCGTCACGCAAAGAGCGCCGAAGGCGTGGCTAAGGGCGGTTCGCTGCGGCACGGCGGTCATGGCCACTTCGCCGAGAGGCACGCCGATGATGGATCCGAGAACGAGGGCGATGAAGATCCATTTGTATTCGACGATGCCGTGGTGAAGAAGAGTGCCTACGACGGCCAGGAGCATGCCGATTTCGCCGGCAAAGACGCCGCGGCGCGCGGTGGCGGGGGAGCTCAGCCACTTCAGCGAGAGAATGAAGAGGGCGGTGGCAATCAGATAGGTGACTTCAATGACGTATTCCGTTGCGGGCACGTTGATCATGGTTTCTTCGGCCCGCTGGCTTTGAACATCCGCAGCATTCGGTCGGTGATGAGGAAGCCGCCGACGATGTTGCTGGTGGCGGCGACGATGGCGATCGTGCCGAGGATTTTGGCAAGCAGCGCGCCGTGGGCGTGGTATTCGCCGGCCAGGATGATGGCACCGACGACGGCGATGGCATCGAGGGCGTTGGTCAAGGACATCAAGGGAGTGTGGAGAAGAGGAGAGACTCGGCGGATAACTTCAAATCCGATGAACGCGGCTAACATGAAAACATAGAGGCTGGTGAGCAGGTCCAGCTTCATGACTTCGCGACCTCCTTTGCAACAGGCGGCAAAGCCGGGAGCGAGAAGAATTCTCTGACGCGTGAATTGAAGACTTCACCGCCGTGCGTGAGCAGGGTTTCGCGAACAATCTCGTCGTCGAGATCGAGTTGCAACTTGCCGTCTTTGACCAGATGCAAGAGGAATGCGCTGATGTTTCGCGCGTACATCTGACTGGCGTGATAGGGCACGCTGCTCGCCAGATTGAACCAGCCGATGATCGTGACGCCGTGCTCGACGACGACTTCGCCCGGATGAGTGAGTTCGCAATTTCCACCGCGCTCGCCGGCCAGATCCACGATCACGGCGCCGGGCGCCATGCTCGCAACCATCTCTTTGGTGACCAGCACCGGAGGCTTCTTGCCAGGGATGACAGCAGCAGTGATGACCACGTCGCTTTCGGCAACGACTTTTCCCAGTAGTTCGCGCTGGCGCTTGTAAAAAGTCTCGTCCTGCGCGCGGGCGTAGCCGCGGGCATCTTCGGCATCCTTGGCTTCGATGGGAAGTTCGACAAAACGGCCGCCGAGGCTCTGGACCTGCTCCTTGGCGGCGGGCCGTAGATCGTAAGCAGAAGCGACGGCACCGAGGCGGCGGGCCGTGGAAATGGCCTGAAGCCCGGCCACGCCGGCGCCAATAATGAACACGCGCGCCGGCGTGATGGTCCCTGCGGCGGTGGTGAGCATGGGAAAAATGCGCGGCAATTTATCCGCGGCAAGGATTACCGCCTTGTATCCGCAGATGGTTCCCATTGAAGAAAGAGCGTCCATGCTCTGAGCGCGCGTGGTGCGCGGCATCAGTTCGACGGAAAAGGAAGTCACGCCTTTGGAGGCGATTTCCCGGATGGTCTCGATGGAACCCAGCGGGCGCAGGAACCCGACAAGGGTCTGGCCGCTGCGGTAGAGCGGAACATCGGCTTTGCCGGTTTTGTCGTTCGAGCCATAACAGAGAACCTGAACAATAATATCGGCGGCGCGAAAAACTTCGGCACGATCGGGAACAATTTTTGCGCCCTTGGCGGCATAGTCCGCATCGGGGTAGCCTGCGCTGGCGCCAGCTCCTTCCTCCACGACAACTTCCAAGCCTGCCTTGGCAAGATTCTGAAGCACTCCAGGAACAAGCGCGGCTCGCCGCTCTCCCGGGAAACTTTCTCGCGGAACGCCCACAATCATGAAGATTCCTCCGACCCCAAAAAGGTCAACTGCCTAGGGAGATTGCACACTATCGACGAGATACACCCAAGCGAGTTCAATCAGAGGTTAACCCCACCGGACCGATCGCACCAAAGCATACACTTTTCGAGAGCATTCCGGTAAGTGCCAGCGAGTTCCCTCATGCCGCGCAGCTTACTCTAATCATTAAGGAAAATGGACGAACTCCTGTTCCAGCAAGCGAGAGCACACGGTTTCTTCTCACCTTTTCCACCTGCTAGTCGTTCTCCACTTCCGTAACTTGGTCACCATTCCATGTGATGAGGCTCGCGTTCCTCACGATGCACAGCATCGGGTTATACTTCCGTATGCGCCGCTTCCATCGAGCCGCCAGGCGGATTTCTGTGATCCTTGCCAGCCTCCTTCTATCCGGGGCTCTGCTCGCTCAAGACGGCAGTTTTGAGAAGGATTTGGCCAACTGGCGCGCCGCGCACACTGCGGATTTGCTGAAACCGGACGGCTGGCTCTCACTGGTAGGACTGGAATGGCTCCAACCCGGCGATAATACGGTGGGCTCCGCTTCCGACAACAAAGTCCAGCTCGCGAAGGGACCCGCGCATCTCGGCATCCTGCATCTCGAAGGAGAAACGGTCACACTAAAGCCGCCGGCCGAGGGATTCCCGAAAGGTTTCCTGGTAGCGCGCTCCCCTGCGAAAGCTCTGGATCTGCGTGCGGAGGCCAACAAGGATAAAGTTGCGCCCCGGATGACGATCGGCACTCTCAGTATGTACGTGATCCGCCGCGAAGCCCGCTTCGCTCTGCGAATCAAAGATGCCCATTCTCCTTCGATCCTGGGCTTTCATGGTCTTAAATGGTACGCACCGGACGAGGCTTACCGCGTGACGGCAAAGTGGATTCCTTATAGTCCTTTCAAGACGATTACACTCGCCACTCTGGTGGGCACGAACTACGACCAACCCGTCCCCGGAGCCACGGAATTCAACCTCGCTGGAAAGACATTCCGCCTTGAGCCGGTGCTCGAAGATCCTGCGGTTGCCAAACTTTTCTTTATTCTTCGAGATACGACGAGCACGACGACAACCTATGGCGCTTGCCGCTTTCTGTACACCGGTTTTCCGACCAATGGCCTCGACAAGCCGGGGGAACTTGTGCTGGATTTCAACCGCCTGGAAAATCCGCCGTGCGCGTACACTGCGTTTGCGACGTGCCCGCTGCCGCCTCGCGAGAACAGGCTCCCCATCCCTCTGCCCGTCGGGGAACAGCGCTATCACGACGAGGATTAGCATTCCGTTTTGCGTTTGGCGAAGAGCAGGGGAATGTTCGCGTTGAACAACGATTCAGCGGACATTCCTTTTGAAAATGGAAACCGGCTATCGGAAAATAGGAAGGCCGGAAGATAAATGGATTCTGCGAACTCCAATTTGCATGCGTCGGACAATGACTCCTCGGCGCGCGGAAGGCTGATCGCCTTACGTCTCGCTCTTCTCCGTGTGCACAAAACGCTTCTGGAAATGGAACGCCGAACCTATGAACGCGAACACGGTTATGTCAACGCTGGCGAACTGTTTCGTCTGGTCGTGGACCACGCACAATTCGCCTGGCTCCATAACATCTCGGAATTCGTAGTGCGTATCGATGAATCTCTGGCGGCCAAGGAGCCCATCACACCCGAATACACGAGCGTGGCTTTTTCGCTGGCGCGAAAAATGTTTGTCCCCACGGAGTCCGGGGATGTTTTCCAGAAAAAATACTTCGACGCCATCCAGCAAGATCCCGCCGTGGTGATCGAACATGCGGAGCTGGCGCGGCTTTTCAATAACGAGCCGTCCGACTCCCCCGGAACATAGAGTCATGCGAATTCCCTGATAGAATTTCGCCATCACCCGGAGGTCCACGTGAGCGAATCGGAAAAGACCTATAGCAACGGCGAAATCACGATCATCTGGAAACCGGGCATCTGCATCCATTCCGGCAAATGTGTCCAGGGGCTCAGGGAAGTTTTCAATGTGAGCGCTCGTCCCTGGATCAACATAGGCGGCGCGTCCACCGATCGCATTAGTAAGCAGGTCGAGCAGTGCCCTTCGGGCGCACTGAGCTATGTTCGCAATAAAAAGACCACCAATGCGGCTGGGTGAGTGGAGAAGATGAACGTGGACGACATAATTGTCACCCACAATGAAGAGGCTCGCCGATTCGAGACAACCGTAGCCGGCCTTCGCGCGTTCATTACTTACGGTCGTTTCCCCGATCGCCTCGTGCTGCGCCACACGCAAGTCCCGCCAGCGCTTGAAGGTAAAGGTCTAGCCGCAAAGCTAGCGCGTACCGCAGTCGACTTTGCGCGTCCCAATCATTTGCGCGTCGTTCCCCTCTGCCCCTATGTCTCCAGCTTTATCCGGAAACACCGCGAGTATCAGGATCTTGTTTCTGCCGGCGACTTGCAGAAGGTCCTTTCCCGCTAAAAGCCCTCGTATGCCCTCACCAACTGCGGCGCGGAATGATTCATCGGCAATCATCCCCATTCGCCGGCTGCGCCGATCCGAACTCCCGCATGACACCATTGAACTCGCGCGTTTCCTGATCGGCAAAGTGGTGGTCCACGATCTGCCCACCGGGCGCCTCAGTGGCCGGATCGTCGAGGCCGAAGCATATCCACCGGGCGATCCCGCCGGACACCATTTCCGCGGGCCGACGCCGCGGATTCGCTCAATGTATCTGGCCCACGGCCATGTCTATATATTCTTCAACTATGGCGCCCACTTCATGCTGAATGTGGTAAGCGAACCGGTGGGCACCGCAGCGGCCATTCTGATCCGTGCCCTAGAGCCACTCGAAGGAATCGAAATCATGCAACGGCGCCGCAAAACCACCCGGCTGCTCGATCTCACTCGCGGGCCGGGGCGCCTTGCAGCGGCGCTCCAGATTGATCGCCGTTGCGACGGCGTCGATCTGTGCTCAGACCGCACTCTGTGGCTCGGGGTTTCGAATCAACCGGTTGGCCGGATCGCGAGGACGGTGCGCATTGGGATCACCCGCGCGGCCAATCGCCCCCTGCGCTTCTATGAACGCGGCAATCCTTTTGTGAGCGGCCCCAGGCACCTTCTTCTCGCAGCGGAAAAGCACAAGAGGGCTCGGTTCGAGTCCGGCTGATCGGCGGGAAAGTAGCGGATATGGCGATGATTTCATGGGTGGCTTTTGCACATGATTTAGAGAAGAGTGCTCGTCTCCGCGTTCCCATGCGCCGTGAACCATTGCTTCCATGCTTCTCCGCCGCTCTCGACCGCCGACCGCAGGCCCGCCGGTGGCCCTTTCTTTACTCATAGGAATCTGTATCGCCCTCTTTGCCCATTTCATGCAAGAATGAAGGCGTTGAGCGCCCCCAGGCGCCTGCAAATCACGAGTCTAGACTTACCAGCCCTGCCTCAGACGCCGTGGCGCTCCCTCGACGAAAGTCTACCGGCCGAATGGCGGTGTCCCCATTCACCGGCGGTAAGAACTCTGCAGTTTGAGGTGCACTATGACCGTTTCGTGGAAAGAATACGAAGGCGAGGTTATAAACAACACCTTTCCGCTGCGGCAGTACCTTGGCGGGTCCGGCCATTCTGCTCTCTTTCTCACGCAGCTCTCCGGCCCCCAGTCGTCAAAGGCGGCAGTAAAACTCATTCCCGCCGGTGAGTTTGCTGATGTTCAACTTTCCCTCTGGCGCCGAGGTTCGCAGCTTTCGCACCCGAATCTGCTTGGTTTGTATCAGAGTGGCCGTTGCCAGCTTGCGGATATGGATCTTCTCTATGTCGTCATGGAATATGCCGAAGAAGATCTCTCGCAGATTCTCCCTGAGCGGCCGCTTGCCGCGGCCGAAGCCCGCGACATGCTCGAGCCGGTGCTCGATACTCTGACTTTTTTGCATGGGCAAGGGCTGGTTCATTCGCACATCAAGCCCTCGAATATCTTAGCCACCGGCGACCGGCTCAAGCTTTCCAGCGACACGCTGTTCCCATCGGGGGAATTCCGCAGATTCCCGGGCGAGTTCGATGTTTACGTCCCGCCGGAATGCGCCGCTTCGGCTCTCACGCCGGCTTCCGATGTCTGGTCCCTGGGCATGACCCTCGTGGAAGCGCTCACCCAGCGCGCGCCGGAATGGCAGCCGGCAAGCCAGGCCGACCCGGTTGTGCCCGAAAATCTTCCGCAACCGTTTCTGGATATTGTGCGGCACGCCTTAAACCTGGATCCCAAACTTCGCTGGACCATTGCGGACATCCGTGTCTGTTTGAATCCCGCGGCCGCAGCTGCTGCCGCTGCTCATTCCGTTTCTCCGTTGGCCGTGCCACTGTCGCCAATTTCCCCCGTACCCGCCGCCAAGCTGCGAACCCCAAAATCCGTGCAGCCGGTCGCCACACCTCCCTCGCCGCAGCCGTTCGATGCGAGCGCGCCA
>Ga0209160_1001766_pt1 | contig 18193 bp, 17 predicted proteins | sample GraSoiAngelo_153_FD_186167 | JGI IMG/M metagenome (GOLD analysis project Ga0209160, IMG submission 186167) | Grasslands soil microbial communities from the Angelo Coastal Reserve, California, USA - 14_1009_12_40cm (SPAdes) (version 2) | ecosystem: Environmental > Terrestrial > Soil > Grasslands ... | reverse complement strand
CGGCGAGCTGCTCCGCGACGGCGCGACTCTCCGCCGACTCGACGGCGTGGAGCTCCTGGTCCACGAGGAACACTTCGGCCTCGTAGGCGGCGATGAACAGCCCGGCGGGGAGTGCCCCCGTCCCGACCACTACCGCCAGGTCGCCGGGCTCGAGGCGGCGGGTGTGGGCCACGAGGGGCCCGTCGGCGTCCAGGCCCCAGTGGGTCGGCTCGCGTTGCGCGGCGCGCAGCGCCCGGTGCTTTTGCCTCCAGCGCGGGAACGACGGCAGCCGCAGCCGCCGGGCGATGATCCGGTCTACGTGCTCGAGCAGCAGCACCTCGGTGAGCAGGTACTGCCCGGCCGAGTTCTCCTCCAGCTCGCGCACAGCCTCGTCCCCGATCTCCAGCAGCTCCTCGCGCGTGAGGGTGTTCTTGTACTCCTCGATGCGCTGCAGGATGAATTCCTGGTACTCCTGCTTGAGGGAACGGGGCGGGCGGCGGGGCGCGGGTGGGGGGGCGGGGGCGGGGGCGGGCGAGCCGCTGGCGGAGAGGGGGGTCAGCATGGCTCGACGTGCACCGTGACTTCCGCGAGCTGCAGGTCGCGCTTGAGCCGCTCCTCGACCGCGTCCGCGATTGCGTGTGCTTCCTGGACGTTCGCGTTCCGGTCCACGGCGATCGTGACCTCGGCGTAGCGCACCGGGGCCGCGCCACGCGAGCGGATTCCGTAGGCGCTCTTCACGCCCACCACCCCTTGAGCCGTCTCCTGGATCGCGGTGGGGGGGAGGGCCCGCTGGTCGACCAGCACCGGCACGGCGCGGGCGAGGATCCGGTACGCCGCCCACAGGATCAACAGGGCCACGGCGATCGCCACGGCGGGGTCGGCCCACCACCACCCGTGCCGCGCCAGCAGCACGCCCGTCAGCACTCCGGTCGTCACGTACACGTCCGTGCGCGTGTGCGAGGCGTCCGCGAGCAGCAGCTCGCTCCTCAGCTCGCCCCCCCGGCGCTGCTCGTACCAGGCGATGAGCACATTGACCCCGAGCGTGAGCACGAGAATCGCGAGCTGGAGATCGGTCACGAACACCGGGTGCCCCCCGCTCAGGAGGTGGTTCACCGCGCCCCGCGCGAGCTCGAAGCAGCTGATCGCGAGGAACACGACGATGGCGAGCGCCCCGAGGGTCTCGAACTTGCCGTGGCCATAGGGATGCTCCTCGTCGGGCGCCTGACCGGCCACGCGGACCAGCACGACGCCGAGCGCGTTGTTCAAGACGTCCACCGCCGAGTCGAGCGCGCCCCCCAGGATCGCGAGTGAGCCGGAGAGAATGCCCACGAACAGTTTGCTCCCCAGGACGGCGAGATTGGCGACGAGGACTCCGGTCAGGACTCGGCGGACGCGGATGTGGCGGTCGCGTGCCTCGGGCCGGGGCAGCGGCATGGCGTGCAAGCTTGTAAACGCCCGCCCCCAAGTCAACACCTTCAGTCGGCCGCCCGCAGCAGCGCCCCCTTCAGGTATCCCGTCTCCGGCACGTTCAAGAGCTCGGGGTGGTCCCGGCCGGCTCCCGTCCATGTGAGGAGCTGCAGGCGGCGCCCGCTGTCCTCCGCCGCGGCCGCGAGCATCGCCGCGAAGTGCTCGCGGTGTACGTGGTAGGAGCAGCTGCAGGTGAAGAGAATCCCGCCCGGCGCGAGCAGCCGCATGGCGCGCAGGTTGATCTCCTTGTAGCCGCCCAGCGCTTTGGGGACGCTCTGCTTCGTCTTCGCGAACGCCGGCGGGTCGAGCACCACGGCGTCGAAGGTCTCCTCCCGCCGCTCGAGCTCGCGCAGCAGGTCGAACGCGTTGGCCTCCCGCCACGTGATGTTGGCAACGCCGTTGAGCGCGGCGTTGGCGCGCCCGCGCTCCAGCGCCTCGGCGCTCGAGTCCACCGCGACCACCTCGGCCACCCGGCGCGCCAGATGCAGCGCGAACGAGCCGTGGTAGGCGAAGGCGTCGAGCGCGCGGCCCCCCTCTTTCGGAGGCGTCGCCCCGGCGACGAGCACGCGGTTCTCGCGCTGGTCGAGGAAAGCGCCGGTCTTCTGCCCCGTGCGCGGCGCCGCCAGATAGCGGACCCCGTGCTCGGCGACCTCGATCGTGTCGGGGACGACACCGTCGGCCGGGACGACCTCGAGGGGAAGGCCTTCGTGGCGGCGGATCGCGGCGTCGTTGCGGAGCAGCACGCCGTCCGGCTCGAGGGCGGCCCGAATCCCCGCGACCACGTCGTCGCGGACCCGCTCCAGCCCGGCGGAGAGGAGCTGCGCCACGACGTAGGGGCCGTAGCGGTCCACCACCAGCGACGGCAGCCCGTCGCCCTCGGCGTGCACCACGCGATAGGCGGTGGCGTCGATGCCCGACCGCAGGGCGGCGGCCGCGCGGATGCGGCCCTCCCACCAGGCGGCGTCGATGGGCTCGCCGCCGCGCGTCAGGAGCCGCAGTCGGATCTCCGACTTGGGAGAATACAGCGCCTGGCCGTGGCGACGGCCGCGCCGGTCGGCGACGCTCACGATCCCGGCCGCGTCGCGCGGCTCGTCGTAGATGTCGGTGCGGTAGATCCACGGATGGCCGGCCTGCCAGCGCGCGGCGCCCTTGGCCGAAACGACGACGGGCCGCGGCTCCGTCACCTGTCCCGGTCCGGTCGCAGCTTGGCCGCCTCGCGCAGGTAGATATGTTTCAGCTCGCGCTGCGGCTTCGTGGTATGGAAGTGGAGCAGGACGCGGATGCAGCGCGGCAGCCCGTCGGGCACGGGGACTTCCGCGGCGCCGAGCAGCGGCACGTCGTGCCACCCGAGGAGCCGCGCCGCGCGCGCCGGGTACTCGGCCGTGAGATCGGGCGACGACGTGAAAATGGCGCTCTCCACGTCCTCGGGTTGAAAGCCGTTCGCCTCCAGCAGCGCGCGCAGCAGCTCCGCCGTCGCCTGGAGGATCGCCTCGCTCGTGTTCGCGCGCGCCGTGGTGGCGCCGCGCAGGCCCCGCAGGATCTTGGTCATGGCCCTGGCCGATCAGTTGCGCTTGATGGTGCTCACGGATGCCGGCCTTCTCAAGGGGCGCGATCCCGTGGAGGCCTGCCGCCGAGCGGTCGCCGGCGGGGCGACCATCGTGCAGGTGCGCCACAAGGGTGCGCCGGCGCGCGAGGTGGCGGCGCTCGCCCGGGCGCTCGTGGGCGCCCTCGCGGTGCCCGTCCTCGTGAACGACCGTGTCGACGTCGCCCTCGCGGCCGGGGCGGCCGGGGCGCATCTCGGCCCGGACGATGCGCCGCTCGACGCGGTGCGGCCGCACCTGCCGCCCGGATTCCTGCTCGGCGCCTCCGTCGGCTCCCCCGCCGAGGCGGATCGCGTACGGCCCTGGCCGGCCGACTACTGGAGCATCGGGCCTTGCTACGCGACGGACACCAAGCCGGACGCCGGGTCCCCCCTCGGTCCCGAGGGGTTCGCGCGCCTCGCCCACCTCGCTCCCGCCGGTGTGCCGGTCATCGGCATCGGCGGGATCACCGCCGCGAATGCCGCCGCGATCCGGCGCGGGGGCGCGGCGGGGGTCGCCGTGATCGGGGCGATCTGGAGCGCTAACGACCCGGAGCGGGCTGCGCGCGCGCTTCGGTCCGCTGCCGCTTGACCGCGCGGATCGCGGCCAGGTGCTCGGCGTAGGTCGTGGAGAAGATGTGCTTGCCGTCGGGTTGCGCGACGAAATACTGGAATGGGACCATCGCCGGGTACAACGCCGCCACGAGACTCGCGCGTCCCGGCTGGCCGATCGGCCCCGGGGGCAGGCCGGTGTGCTGGTAGGTGTTGTAGGGGGAGCGGATGGCCAGGTTCTTCTCCCACACGCGCCGCAGGCGTCGGCCGTAGGCGTAGGCGACGGTGGGATCGGCCTCGAGCCTCATGCCACGCGCCAGGCGGTTGTGATAGACGGCGGACACGTAGGGCCGGTCGGGGTCGTAGCGTACTTCCGCCTCGATGATCGACGCCAGCGTCACGAGCGCGTGGCGCGTGAGGTGCAGCGAGTCGAGCCGGGCCTGCCACTCCGGTTGCCACTGCGCCGCGAACTCGCGCGTCATCACCCGCACGAGATCGCGCGCGCGGATGTGCAGCGACACGAGGTAGGTTGTGGGGAAGAGATAGCCTTCCGCGCTGCGCGCGTCCCCGGGCAGGCCGAGACCCCGGATGAGCTCCGGATCTCGCGCGGCGGCGAGAAACGAGTCGCGCGGCACGCCGAGCTGGGCCCGGGCGGCCGCGGCCACCTCGGCGAGCGTCAGCCCTTCGGGCACGACGAGCCGCGCTTCGACCCCGCGGCCCCGCTCGAGCGCGTCGACCACGTCGCCCCAGCGGCTGCGCGGCGCCAGCAAGTAGACGCCGCTCTTGAGCGAGCCGCGCAGCCCGTGGAGGCGTGCGTAGAGGGTGAACAGGCCGGCGTGCTCGAGGATGTCGTGGGCCGCGAGCGAATCGACCGCGGCCTCCAGGGTGGCGCCGGGGGGGATGGTGACGGGCGCGCGCTCGCCGGGGGAGCTTGCGCCACCGCAGGCCGTGAGCGCGCCTGCGAGCAGAAAGCCAATTGCGGATTGCGGATTGCGGATTGAACGACGCCCGCCTTGCCAATCTGCAATCCGCAATCCCCAATCCGCAATCGCTCTCACGTCGCTCCCCCCCGCCTCGCGTCGAGGTAGTGCTGCAGCAGCACCGCCGCGGCGAGTGCGTCCACGTCGTTCTTCCGTCCCCGGGTTGAGCCTCCCAGCTCGCGGACGGCCCGCAGCGCGCGCGCCGTGGTCAGGCGCTCGTCCCACAGGTCCACCGGGCGCCCCGCGCGGCGGGCGATGTCGGCGGCGAGCGCCCGGGCCTCCCGGGCGGCGTCGCCCTCCGACCCATCGGGCGCGAGCGGCAACCCCACGACCACGCCGGTCACGGCGTGCTCGTCCAGCAACGCGAGGAGTTGCCGCATGGGAAAACGCTTGCCGACGCGGCGGGTAAGGGTGGTGAGTGGCTGGGCGAGGGTGCGGGATTCGTCGGACAGGGCGAGCCCGATGCGGCGCTCACCCCAGTCGACGGCGAGCAAGCGACCTTGCGGTGGCACTCACCCCTGCGCCATCGTCTGGAAGAATTCCGCGTTGTTCTTCGTGCGCTTGAGCCGCTCGAGCAGGAACTCGATCGCTTCGACGGGCGGCATGTCCGCGAGGAAGTTGCGCAGCAGGTAGATCTTGTTCAGCTCCTCCTTGCTGAGGAGCAGCTCTTCCTTGCGGGTGCTCGTGCGCTGGACGTCGATCGCGGGGAAGGTGCGCCGCTCGGCGATGCGGCGGTCGAGGACCACTTCGGAGTTGCCGGTGCCCTTGAACTCCTCGAAGATCACCTCGTCCATCCGCGACCCGGTATCGATCAGCGCCGTCCCGATGATCGTGAGGGATCCACCCCCTTCGATCTTGCGCGCGGCGCCGAAGAAGCGCTTGGGCTTCTGGAGCGCGTTGGCGTCCACGCCGCCCGACAGGATCTTGCCCGAGTGCGGCACGACGACGTTGTGCGCCCGGCCCATCCGTGTGATGGAGTCCAGCAGGATCACGACATCCTTCCCGTGCTCCACCAGGCGCTTCGCCTTCTCGATGACCATGTCGGCCACCTGGACGTGGCGATCGGCCGGCTCGTCGAACGTGGAGGAGATCACCTCGACGTGCTGCCCCCTCACGTTCTCCTCCATGTCCGTCACCTCTTCGGGTCGCTCGTCGATCAGCAGCACGATGAGGTAGATCTCGGTGTGGTTCTCGATGATGGAGTTCGCGAGCTTCTGGAGCAGGATCGTCTTGCCGGCCTTGGGTGGCGACACGATGAGGGCGCGCTGACCCTTCCCGATGGGGCTGAGGAGATCCAAGACGCGCATCGATAGGTCCCCGTCCGAGCGCTCGAGCCGAATGCGCTCTTCGGGGTAGCGCGGCCGCAGGTTCTCGAAGGCGACGCGGTGCTTGGCCTTCTCCGGCTCTTCGTCATTGACCGACTCGACCTTGAGGAGTGCGAGATAGCGCTCCCCCTCCTTGGGCGGCCGCACCTGGCCCATGATCGTGTCGCCCGTGCGCAGGTCGAAGCGCTTGATCTGGCTCGGAGACACGTAGATGTCGTCGGGGCCATAGAGGTAGTTCCAGTCGGGGCTGCGTAAGAAGCCGTACCCCTCGGGGAGGATCTCCAACACGCCCTCTCCGCGAAGCACGGTGTCGGAGTCGAGCAGCGACTGCTCTATGCGGAAGATCAGGTCCTGCTTGCGAAGGCCCGAGTAGTTGGTGATGTTCAGCGTTTCGGCCATCGCGTGCAATTCGGCGACGGACTTCCTCTTCAGCTCGGCAATGTCCACGGGTGCCTGTGCTCCGTTCCGCTACGGCAGGGAAAACCCCGATCCAGGGGAATGAACGCGTCGCAGGTGGAAAATTGGGAAGTGCGGGAGTGCTATCAGTCTATAGTAGGCCGCACTTGAGCGCGAGTCAAGAGCGACCGTGGACCTGACCCGGTTCCTGCTCGCGTGGCGGACGATGACGCTGCGGGACCGGGAAGTCATTGACGCGCTTGTACATCCGGACCACTCCCAGCCGTCGCCCGCCCTCATGCGCGCGCTCGCCCTGTGGCCCGGCAGCTCCTACTGGTCGGACGAGCCCGACGGACGCCATCTCGTCCTCACGCGCCCGCTCACGCGGCGCCGGGAGGCGTGGGCCCTGCACCTCACGCTCTTCCTTGCAACCCTGGTGACGACCACGCTCGCCGGCGCCATCTTCAGCGGCGCCATTCCGTACGACCCCAACCCGTTCGATCTCTTCACAGGCGCCTATCCGTTCCCGCCGCACGTGGCGCGGGCGTGGGCCGCGGGGCTCGAGTTCTCCGTGCCGCTCGTGGCGATCCTGCTCGGGCACGAGCTCGGGCACTACGTCACCGCCCGCTCCTACGACCTCGACGTGTCGCCGCCCTACTTCATTCCGGTGCCGCTCGTGCCGTCGTTCATCGGCACGATGGGCGCGTTCATCCGGCTCCGCACCGTGCTCTCCGACCGGCGGCAGCTGCTCGACGTCGGCGTCGCGGGGCCGATCGTGGGGTTCGTCGTCGCGGTCCCGGTGCTCGCCTTCGGGCTGGCCCTGAGCCATCCGCTCCCGGGCCACGGCGAGCAGGCCGGCCTGCTGCTCGCCATCGGATCGGACACGGCGGGGCTGGGCGACTCTCTGGTGACGCTCGCGCTGCGCCATCTCATCTTCGGTTCCGTGCCCGCGATCAGGGTGCACGTCCTCGCGTTCGCCGGCTGGATCGGCATGTTCGTCACGATGCTGAACCTGCTGCCCATCGCCCAGCTCGACGGAGGGCACATTCTCTACGCGGCCCTGCCGCGCTGGCACCAGCGCGTGGCGCTGGCGTTTTGGGTGCTGGTGATCGTCCTGGGGCGCTTCTGGCCGGGCTGGTACGTGTGGGGCTTCCTGGTGCTCGCCCTCTCCCGCGGCAGGCTCGCGCATCCGCCGGTCCTGGACGTTCACCGCCCGCTGCCGCCGGGGCGGCGCGGGCTCGCCTGGGCGGCGTTGCTGCTCTTCGTCGCCACGTTTACTCCAGTCCCGTTCAGAATCTGAAAGGTGTGGGGAGTGGGGAGTGGTACCCGCCGGTCCGAGCCGCGCGGCCGGTGCGCACCGGGAAGTACCACTCCCCACTCCCCCACGCCTTTATGTAGTTGACGTATTGCGTAAGTCTCGCCGGCTTATATCTTTGGACAAACCAGCCCACGGGTAGGCATGCCCGCACAACCGGCGCGCTACAGTTCCCCCGATGCTGCTGCGGTCGTTCACGAGCTTCCCCCCATCCGGTTCGACGGACAACTCATCACCATTCGCCTCGCCGTGCGCCGCAGCGAGGACGGGATCTGGCGCGGGCGGGTGCTGTTCGGGGAGCCGGACACCGAAGCCGAGCGGGCGACGGCCGAGATCTTCTGCGCCGCGTCCGAGGCGGACCTGTGGCAGTCGGTACGGGATCTCCGGGATCATCACTTCCGGGATCTGTACCGATCGCTGCTCTGATGGAGGAGCTGCGGGCAGCGCTGCAGAAGGTTCGGCACGACCTGTCCAATCCCCTGGCGGCCATTCTGGCGGAGACGCAACTGCTGCTCCTGAACGCCGACCGCTACGACGAGGAGACGGTCACGGGCCTGCGGCAGATCGAGACGGTGGCCCGCAAGATGCGGCAGATGCTGGAAGCCTTGGACAAGTGAGCCGGCGGCACCGGCCCCTGTTCTGTCCGCCGGCCGTCTGGTGGCGGTTTCGGTCGCTCAGGGTGCCGCGGAAGTGGCTGCGATGGAGTTCTCCCACCCGCTCCTTAGATAGAGGACGAGCAGCACCGCGCTGGTAGCGCTGACGGCGTACTTGAGCGCGGCGGGGGCGTCGCTGGCCGACAGCAGGCCTTCGATCGTTCCTGCGACGATGAGCAGCGAAACCACGGCGCCCAGCATCCGTGCCGCGATCCGCCCCTCCACCACGAGAGCGTCGCGGCGCGTCCGGTCTCCGGGGGCGATCAGCCCGCCCGCGATCCGGAACCCCGCGCCGGCGGCGATGAAGATCGCCGTCAGCTCGAGCACGCCGTGCCCCGCGATGAAGGTCGCGAGGTAGGCGCCGGCGCCGTGGTTCACGAACAGCCCGAAGCCCATCCCGAGCTGCAGCCCGTTCATCACCAGCGCCCACACCGTGAGCGTCCCAGCCACGAGGCCCCCGACGAACGTCCAGAAGGCGACCAGGACGTTGTTGCCGATGATGGCGGAAGCGATCACCGGCAGCTCTTCCTCCGGGCTCTGCGCGTAGCCGATCCCGCGGGCCTGGCGCTCGGCCGCCTGCTCGGCGCGCCCCACCATGACGGGGGACATCACCTCCTCGGCGAGCTGTGGACGCTCGCGGATCATCACGTACCCCACGCCCGCCGGGACGACGAACAACAGGGCGGCGGCCACCACCTGGCGCCACGACAGCACGACCGCGGCCGGGAAATCCCGCAGCACGTACCGGAGCACGGGTGTGCGACGCCGCCCCCGCGCCCGGTACAGCGCGTTGTGCCCCGCGCTGACGAGTCGCTCGAGGTATTCGATGACGCGGGGATCGACGCCGTACGTCCGCGCGCGGGCGAGGTCCGCGGCCGCTTCGCGGTAGCGCGCGGCGAACGCGGGGATCTCGTCGGGGGGCAGCGCGCCCACGCCGCCCCGCTCCACGCGAGTGGCGACGGCCCGGAACGCTTCCCAGGCCGCCCGCTTGCGTGCGACGAACCGCTCGGCGGCCACCGTGGTGCGCCCGGCTCCGTGCTCGCGCGCCTGCGTCGCGAACCGGCTGCGGCGCCTGCGCTGCTCCTCCGCCAAGAGCGTCGCCAGATACGCCTCAGTGTCCGTCGTGCGGCGCGGCACGCGCGCCTCGAAGCGACGGGCCAGCTCGGCCGCCATCCGCAGCTCCACCATGGCGTCGAGCTGGTCGCGGCGCGCCATGAACTGATCGAGCAGCCGGAACTCCTCGTCCGAGAGGTCCGGCGGCCCCGTTTCCAGGGGTTGCTCCGCCGGGGTCTCGTCCACGGCGCCCAGGCTCCATTCTGTCGGTCGGTCGCGCACCACGACCGTCCCCGCCGCCAGGTCGCCCGGGCGCTGGTTGCGGCGCTGGAGGAAGACGAACAGGAAGGCCGGGAGCACGGGGAGCAGCGGGAAGTAGCAGTCGAGCAGCCGGACCAGGTTGCGCACCACGGCCGCGGTGGGCGTTACGGGGTGCCCGGTCGCCATCACGACGCGGATCCCCAGCACCTGCTTTCCCAGCGTGCGCCCGCCGTTCAGGGCCTCGAAGAGCACGAAATACCCCAGCACGGCGAAGTAGTACAGCAGGACCAGCGCGGCCATCAGCCAGCCCTCGACGGCGCCGGAGAGGCGCGTGCCGATCGTGCGCGCCACCACGACGATCAGGATCACGCCGAGATTGAGGAGCAGGGTGTCCAAGAAGGCGGCGGCCGTCCGAGAGCCGACGCCGGCGAGCTCGAGGTGGACTTCCACGTGCTCCGGCGTCTCGACGCCCAGCTGTTGCCGCAGGTCCGTCACGTCTCCATCTTAGCGCGGTCGACTCGATGGAGCGAGCGCGTATGACGGACATCAGGCCGATGGACCTCGGGGAGATTCTGGACGGGGGCCTCACGGTCTACCGTCGCCACTTCGGCCTGCTCGTGCAGCTCGGCGTGGTCGCCCTGTGGCTGCCCGTCGCGCTGAGCATCTACTTGCAGCTGGCGGGCGGGCCGCCGACGCACCCGGTTCTGTATGCCGTTGCGCTCCTCATTCAGTACTTCGCCAGTCTGCTGCTGACGGCGGGAGCGGTCCGCGTTATCTCCGACTCCTACCTGGGGCAGACGCCCCGGCTCCAGGACGCCCTGTCGCTCGGCTTCTCGAAGGTTTGGCCGCTGTTCGTCGTGGGAATCGGTTACGCCGTCGTGGTGTTCGTCTGCATGCTCGTGCCCGGCGTGATCGCGGCCGTCCTTATCCCGCTTCTCGCAAAGGGCGGTGCGGCGATTCCCGCCCTGATCGTGGGGCTGGCCCTGTTCGCCGGGGCCGTGTGGTTCCTCGTGTTCGTGGCCTGCGGCTACGCGCTGACGACCCAGGTGGTGGTGCTGGAGGAGCTGGGCAGCTCGTTCGACGCCTTCGGCCGCTCCTGGGACCTGACGCGCGGCTTCAAGCGCAAGGTGTTCGCCACGGCGGCCGTCGCGCTGATCATCTTCTCGCTCCCCGCCGCCTGCGTCGCGGTGCTGGCCGAGGCCCTCCGGCAGCCGGCGCCGCCGGTCAGTCAGGCCTTCACCGTGCTGGCGGCGCTGCTGCCGATCGTGATGACACCCCTTCTCTCCTGCATCTTCACGCTGATGTACTACGACCTGCGGGTGCGGCGCGAGGCGTTCGACCTGCAGGTGCTTGGCCGGCAGCTCGGGATCGGGTAAGTGCTCGGACAGGGCGTCCCGCCGGACTCGCTCCGGGCAGCGCTGCGGGAGGTGTTTGCGCGTTCTGAGTACCGCTGGAACGAGCGCCCGGATCCCTGGGGGTGGATCCTCGCCGTCTGGTACCGGCTGCTCGATTGGCTGGACGCGGTGCAACGGGGGCATCCCGCGGGGTTCAAGGTGCTGCTCGCCCTGTCGGCGCTCGTGCTCGTCGGTCTGCTCGCCCACATGGGCTACGTCGTCTGGCGGATCACGCGGCCCACGGCGCGGACGCCGGCCGGGGGGGCGGGGGGGGGGGCGGGGGGAATCGGTGGACCGGTGTTGGCGGATGCGCGCGCCCAGCGCGTGCGGGCGGAGGAGCTGGCGCGCGCCGGGCGGTATGCGGAAGCGCTGGCGCACCGTTTCGTCGCCCTCGTGCTCGACCTTGAGCGCCGCCGCGCCCTGGCGTTCCACCCGTCCAAGACGCCGGCCGAGTACGTGGGCGAGGCCAGGCTCGACGCGGCGGGCCGCGCGTCGCTCGCGGAGCTCGTGGCGCGGCTCTATCGCCACCTGTTCGGCGGGGTTCCCTGCGATGCGGGCGGGTATCGCGAATTCGGCGCCGCGGCGGACGAGGTGGGGAGGCATGTCGCACCGGCGTGAGATCGCCCTCGCCGCGCTGCTCGCGATCGCCGTGACCGTGGCGGTGCTGGCGGGTCGCGGCCGCAGCCCGTCTCGCGAGTCCGCCTTCGAGCGCCGCACGTCGGCGTTCCTGGCCGGACCGCGCGGCAGCAAGGCGTCTTACGACGTGCTCGCCCGCCTGGGCGTTCCGGTCGAGCGCCGTCGCCGTCCCCTGTTCGGTCTCACGCGCGAGGGAGCGCGGCGGCCGGGGCTCCTTGTGGTGTTGGACCCGCCGCTCGATCTCCAGGCGGCGGAGATCGCCGAGGTCGTGCGCTACGTGCGCGGTGGAGGCGCGGTGCTCGCCGCGGGCGACGGCGGCGGGATCGCGCCCTGCGCGGGCTGGGTCGCGACCCGCGCGGGGCAGCGCCTGCGGGACAGCCTGCCCGTGGTCCCGCGCGGGCCGGAGCTCCGCCTTCCGGCCGTTGCGTCCGTGCTGAAGCCGGTCGAGCGGGAGAATACTCCTCCCCCCGACGCGTCGTGCCCCCTGCTCGTCGCGAGCGGCGCGGATACCTTGCTCGCGGGGCGCGACGGTCGCCCGGTCGTGCTGCGACTGCGCTACCCCGGCGGCGGGCAGGTGACGCTCGCGGCCGATCCGGGCTACTTCCGCAACATCGTCTGGCGCCAGACGGGGGTGGCGGCCTTCGCCGTGCCCCTGTTCCTTGCCGGCCGGCGCGGCGCGATCGTGTGGGACGAGTTTCATCAGCGCTTCGGGCGCGGCGGCTCGCTGACGGCGGCGACGCTCGCGTGGCTCGTGCGCGCACCAGCTGGCTGGGCCATCCTGCAGCTCGGGGCGGTGCTGCTCGTGACCCTCGCCGTCGCCGCGGTGCGGTTCGGGCCGGCGCGCCCCGTGATCGACGTGCGGCGCCGCTCTCCGCTCGAGCACCTCGAGGCGCTGGCGGCGGGGCTGGAGGGCGCGGCGGGCGTCGACACGGCTGTGGCGCTGACGGTCTCCGGGCTGCGCCGGCGCCTGAGCCGCACGGGGCAGGTCCGGCCCGGAGACGCGCAGTCCTGGCTGCCGGCGCTGGAGCTGGCGCTGCCCACGTCCCGGGGCCGCGAGGCGGCACGGCGCATCCAGCAGACCCTGAGGCAACCCGGCGGCGCCGAGCGCGTGCTCGCCGCCGCCCAAGCCGTGGAGGACGTGTGGGAGGAGCTGCACCCGCGCACGACGCGAGCCGCATCCTAGAAGCCATCCGGTCTGTGGTGCTGGGCCAGGAGGCCGCCACGCGAGAAGTGGTGGTGTGCCTGCTCGCCCGCGGCCACGTGCTGCTCGAAGGCGTCCCGGGGACGGCCAAGACGCTGCTCGTCCGCTCGCTCGCGCTCGCGCTCGACGTCCGGTTCCAGCGCATCCAGTTCACTCCCGACCTCATGCCCGCCGACATCACCGGCATCTCGCTCCTGACGGGGACGCACGAGTTCACGTTCCGGCCCGGCCCGATCTTCGCCGACCTGGTCCTCGCGGACGAGATCAACCGCGCCCCGGCCAAGACCCAGGCCGCGCTGCTCGAGGCGATGCAGGAACGCACGGTGACGATGGACGGCACGAGCCATGCCCTGTCGCCCGTGTTCACCGTGTTCGCGACCCAGAACCCGGTGGAGTTCGAGGGCACCTATCCGCTCCCCGAGGCCGAGCTCGATCGCTTCATGGCCAAGGTGCAGTTCGGATACCCCCCGGCACTGGTGGAGCAGGGCATCCTGACCAAGTACGTCCAGGGCTTCGAGGCCGACCGGCCGGCCACCTATGGGGTCACGGCCGTGACTGACGCGGCGGGGCTCGAGCGGCTGCGCCACGGAGTCGAGGCCGTGCGGGTGGAGCCCCAGGTGACGGCTTACATCACGGCTATCGTGCGCGCCACGCGGGATGCGGCGTCGCTCACGCTCGGCGCGAGCCCGCGGGCGGGCGTGTCGCTCCTCAAGGCGGCGCGGTCTGCGGCGCTGCTCGACGGCCGCGAGTTCGTCGTGCCCGACGACGTGAAGCTGCTCGCCCCTGCCGTGCTGCGGCACCGCATCAACGTAGCCCCCGAGCTCGAGCTCGAGGGCGTCACCGCTGACGTGGCCCTCAAGGCGATCCTCGACCGCACCGAGGTCCCGACGGCGTGATCCTGTGCACCCGCCGCGCGCTCGGGCTCGGCGCGGCCCTCGCCGCGCTCGGCGCCGTGGGCTACTGGGCCTCGTGGGCCCTGCCGGCGATGCTCGTCGCTGACGTCGTCCTCCTCGCCGGCGTGTGGCTCGACGGGCGGTGGGCGCCGCGACCGCGCTCCCCGGGCCTTGAGATCGTGCGTGACGCCCCGCCCGCCTTGTCGGTCGGGCGCAGTGGCGAAGTCGTGTACCGCTGGGCGAACCGCTCCGGGCGTCGGGCCCGGCTGCGGGTGCGGGAAGTGCGGCCGGAGCTGCTGGGCGGCGTCCAGCCGCCCCGCGCGCTCACGGTGCCGCCTCGCGGGGAGCGGCGCGAGACCCTGGCGGTCGTTCCGGTGCGGCGCGGGCGCGCGCGCGGCGGTGACGGGGGCGGGGGCGGGGGCGGGTTCGTCGTGGATAGCGTGGGGCCGCTCGGCCTGGGGCTACGGCGCGAGACCGTGCCGCTGCCGTGGGAGGTCACCGTGTACCCTCCGATCGTCTCGATGCGGCTGCGGGCGTCGGTGGCGCAGTCCGTGCGGCGACGCGAGCAGGGGGCGACTGCCGTACGCCGGCTGGGCGAAGGCCGGCTGTTCGAGTCGCTGCGCGCGTGGGTGCCCGGCGACGACATCCGGCACATCGACTGGAAGGCCACGGCCCGGCGGCGCAGGGTGATCACCCGGCAATACGAGGCCGAGCGGCGGCAGCAGGTGCTCCTCGTCGTCGACACCGGCCGCTTGATGACCGCCGACATCGCGGGCACGGCGCGGCTCGACTACGCCGTGCGCGCGGCGTTGGAGCTGGCCTACGCCGCGGCGCAGCACGACGACAACGTCGGGGTGATGGCGTTCGCGGACGGCGTGAAGCACTACGTCGCGCCGCAGCGCGGCCGGGTGGGCCTGAAGCGCGTGCTCGACGTGCTGGCGGTGCTCGAGCCGGTGCTCGTCGAGCCCGACTACCCCGGCGCGTTCCGCTACCTCGCGGCGCGCGGCCGCAAGCGCGCGCTCACGGTGCTGTTCACGGACGTCATCGATCGGTTCGCCTCCGACGCGCTCGTCGCGAACGTCGCCTCGCTCCGCCCGCGCCACCTGCCGCTCGCCGTGACGCTGCGCAACCCCGAGCTCGACCGTGTGGCGGCGTTGCGGCCGGAGGCGGCGCCCGACGCCTTCCGCAAGGCGGCCGCCGAGGAGCTGCTGCGGGCCCGCGACGAGGCGCTGGGCCACATGCGGCGCGCCGGTGTGCTGGTGTTGGACGTGCCACCCGAGCGTGCGGCGCACGCCGTGGTCGCGGGATATCTGGAGTTGAAGCGGCGCGGGCGGTTGTAGTGACCGCGGTCATGTGCACCGCGGGAGGGCCCGTTATAGATTGAGGCGCCGTGAGCCTCCGACCCCGTCTCGCCCCGCTGGTCGCCCTCGCCGCCGCCCTTGGGGCGGGGACGTGCGTCGTTCCCACCGAGCATGACAGCTTGGTGCACGTGAGCATGTCGCGGATTCTCGTCCTGTTCCGTGGCAACGACACCGTTGCTACGGCGCGGGCGTGGCAGATGGTCGGATCCGCCGACTCGGTGCCGATCTCCAATGTCGTCTTCGTGTGGTCGAGCAGCGACCCGGCCGTCGCGACCGTGGACAATTCAGGCCGTATTGTCGGGATCAAGTCCGGGACTGTCACCATCACGGCGGCCGTCAGGAACTTCGACAAGAGGGCGCTCGCGGCCGCGGACACGCTGCGCGTCTCCGCGTCAATCGAAGTCGACAGCATCCGTCCCAAGACCGTCAAGTATGGCGAGTTCCTGACGATCTACGGGATCGGTGTCGACTCGATCTTCTCGGCGACGTTGAGCAGCGCCCAACTGATCCCCAACCTGTACGCGGACACGGTGTACGCCAACGGCACCGCGCGCCGGCAGTACTGGGTTCCCCCACCGGCACATACGGACTCCGTGTTCTTCTTCGGGATCTTCAACGGGAGTGGCCAGTTCGGCTTCGTCCGCGGCGAGACCACCAAGGTCGAGCAGCGCGACCTGTACGAGCCCGACGACACGATTCCCCAACCGATCGATCTTGACGCGCCTCCGCCGTTCGCCGTTGTCCCGCAGCTACTGGTCTTCAACCCCGCCCTCGCGTTCGAGCGGCTGCAGCGAGGAGAGGTCGCCGGGGCGGACTGGTATCACTTCACCCAGACAGGAACGCGGGATCTCACGATCATTCTCACGGCTCCGCAGATCGCCGGCACCTTCCGGACCTTCGTCACGGATTCGCTCGGCTGGGATTTGACGAACAGGAAGTACATCATCGGTCGCGACTCGTGGACCTTCGGCCCCGGCACCCATGCGTGTCACGGCGTGGACTTCCCCTTCAAGGTACCGGAGAAGGTGGCGGATTCGACGATCGTTGCATTCAAGGCTCTGCCGCTAAGCGCCCTGGACGCGATCGCCGTGTACACAGTGGCGGGGCGGTACGGTCTCGGTGTGATCGCCGGATACCAGAGTGAACTCCCGGCCGACAAGCACGAGGACGATAACTCCTGCAACGCAGCCGACCTGCGCGGCACAGTACAGGTCTCGGCAAGCGGCTACCGCGACACGTTGACGATCGAGAACCCGCACGATGTCGACTGGATCAGATTCCACTACACGCAGGGCCCGCTCCTGTCGACCGCACAGGTCCGGCTGCACGCCCTGCCCGGGACGCACCCGGACTCCCTCAAAGACCTCGACCTCTACGTCGTGAAGGTCCCTGTGTCGGGGGACGCAACGATTCAGGTGCTGGCGGCCGACACGTCGGCGGGGTCGGACGCCGACTTGAGGCCGGGACTCGGGACGGGAGATTACTACCTCGCGGTCGTGGATTTCGCGGGCACCACCACCACCTACGAACTCTGCGTGGCGACCATCACCGTGTTGGGGGCCGGCCCCTGCGCCGGCACGGTCTTCCCCTCACCTCCCCTTCGCGCGAGCGCTGGGCCCCGACCCGGTCGCACGGCGGCGGTGAGCGCCGGGTCCCGCTTCGTCCCGAGCCGCCGCCAATGACCAACGGCACCGTCGAATGCATCCACTGCCACACGCCGCTGCCCGAGAACAGCCGCTATTGTTTCGCGTGCGGGGCTGACGTGTCGGGGGGCGACGCCGCGCCGTCCACGAGCAGCGTGGACGTGCTGCGCGAGCGGCTGCAACGGCTGATCGAGGGCAAGTACCAGATCGAGCGCCTGCTGGGCAAGGGCGGCATGGCCGCGGTGTTCCTCGCCCACGACCTCGCGCTCGAGCGCGAGGTGGCGATCAAGGTCCTCCCCCCGGATGTGGCGCAGGACGAGCAGGTGGTGCGCCGCTTCCAGCAGGAAGCGAAGACCGCCGCCAAGCTCGACCACCCGAACATCATCCCGATCTATCGGGTCGAGAGCGAGGGTGGGCTCAACTACTTCGTGATGAAGTACATCTCGGGCACGTCGCTCGAGGAACTCCTGGAGAAACGGCAGCCCCTCCCGTTCGACTACATCCAGCGCGTGCTGTGGGAGGCCGCGTGCGCGCTGGGGCACGCCCACCAGCGCGGCGTGGTGCACCGGGACGTGAAGCCGGCGAACATCATGTTCGATCATGAGAGTCGCGTGATGCTCACGGACTTCGGGATCTCGAAGGCGCTGCAGGCGGCGACAGGCTTCACCGCGACCGGCATGATCATCGGAACGCCGCACTACATGGCGCCCGAGCAAGCGAAGGGCCAGTCGGTCGACGGCCGGGCGGACCAGTACTCGTTGGGCATCGTCGGCTACCGCATGCTCACGAGCGAGCTGCCGTTCAGCGGCGACTCGGTGCACACGATCCTCTACAAGCACATCTTCGAGGAGGTGCCGCTCGCCAAGACGCGGCGCGCCGACGTTCCTGACTTCCTCTCGAGTGCGATCGCGCGCGCTCTCTCCAAGGAGCCCGAGCACCGCTTCCCCACCATGGAGGAATTCGCGACCGCGGTCTGGCCGGAGCAGCCGGTGGCGGCGCCCGCCCGGCGCGCCACGGCGCGGGCGCCCAGGGCGCCTCGCGTCGTGACGGCCGACACCCCGACCGAAGTGACGTCCGCGCCCACGGCGCGGATTCCCGCGGCGGCGGCCCGTGCCAGGCCCGGCGCCCGGCCGGGCCCCCCTGCGCCGCGGAAATCGCGGGCGGCACTCGTCGCCGGCGTAGTAGCGGCTCTCGGTGTGCTCGGGACAGGGGGCTACTTCCTGCTGGGACGCTCCAAGCCGGAAGCGCCGCCGGGCCAGAGCGAGACGTCGTCGCATGCGCCTCTGACCTCGCCGGTCGAGACGGTGCGCGTGGCCGCGCCGCCCACCACCCCGCCGCGCCGCGAGCGGCAGCGGGAGCGAGAGAAGGCGCCGCCGCCCGCCGCCGTTGAGGCGCAGGGCTACCTCACGCTCGCGGCTGACCCCTTCGGCACCGTCTACATCGACGGCGTGCAAATCGGCGTCACCCCGATCTTCAGCTACGGCGTGACGCCTGGTCGCCACGCG